>Ga0070695_100002423_pt1 | contig 10718 bp, 9 predicted proteins | sample KBSK1252metaG_FD_65471 | JGI IMG/M metagenome (GOLD analysis project Ga0070695, IMG submission 65471) | Corn, switchgrass and miscanthus rhizosphere microbial communities from Kellogg Biological Station, Michigan, USA - KBS K1-25-2 metaG | ecosystem: Host-associated > Plants > Roots >...
CCTTCAACGTCCTCAACAAGACGAACTTCCGCGCCGCGAGCGGAAACCGCAGTGCAGCGACGTTCGGCACGATCACGGCGACCTACGACCCGCGCCAGCTGCAGCTGGGGGTGAAGCTGGCGTTCTGAGCGAGCCGGTCCGGAGCGCTTGTTAACTCCGAGTAAAGACCCGCCGCGAACGTAAACACCGCCGCAGCCGCAGTGCTACGCTGCCAGGCGATGGGCGCGCGCTTGGAAAGGCTGAAGGCGCTGTTGATGCCGGCCGCCGTGGGCGTGCTGGCGCTCCTGCTCGCCGTGCTCGGCACACTGCAGTACCACTGGCTCGAGCAGATGAGCGCGGCCGAGCGCGGACGCTTGCGCGCCGGGGCGCGCCGGCACGCCGAGGACTTCGCCCGCGACTTCGACCGGCAACTGGCGCAGGCGTGGGCCTGGCTGCTGGTGACTTCCGACACGCTGAAGGACCGCAACTTCGAGCGCTATGCGCAGCGGCGCGAGCAGTGGCGCGCGCTCGCGCGTCATCCCGAGCTGGTGAAGGACGTCTACCTGGTCGAGCGCGGCAAGGACGGCCCGAAGCTGGCGCGCTTCGACGCCGAGCGGCGCGACTTCGTCGCGGATACGTGGCCGCCGAACTTCCTGGCGATGCGGGAGCGCCTGGCTCCGCTGCTGGCCGATCGGGAGCAGGAGGCGCCGCTCTGGCGCGGGCCCCCGGATCCGGTGGACGAGGAGGCGCTGGCGTTCGTGGTCCCGATCCCCGAGCCGCGCCCGGCGCAGCCGAACCCGGAGCCGCGCCGCGATCGCCGGCGTCCGCCGCTGGCGGCGTTCGCGGTGATCGCGTTCGACAACGCCGCGATCCGCGAGCAGGTGCTGCCCGCTCTGGTGCAGCGCCACTTCGAGGAGCACGACTCGGTGTTCTCGATTGCGGTATTCAACGCCCGGAGCGGTGAGCGCCTCGCTGGCGATCCGACCATGAAGCGAGAGGAGCCGGGCGAGGCCAGCGCCGGGCTGTTCGCGCTGCGCCTGGAGGAAGCGGGCGGAGATCTCGATCGCGCCTCGGGTCGCAGCCGCTCTCCCGTCGAGCCGCCGCGCCGCACGCTGACGCGCCGGCCGCGCTCCCCGTTCGAGGACGGCGGGCGCTGGCGCGCGGTGGTGCGGCACCGCGAGGGGCCGATCGACGCGGTGGTGGCGAACGCGCACCAGCGCAACCTCGCGGTCGGCTTCTCGATCCTGGGGCTGCTCGGCGCGAGCGCGGTGTTGCTGGTGCGGTCGGCGCAGCGCAGCCGCAAGCTCGCGGAGCAGCAGCTCGCGTTCGTGGCCTCGGTCTCGCACGAGCTGCGTACGCCCGTCGCGGTGATCGCGACCAGTGCGCGCAACCTGAAGGACGGCGTGGTCAGCGAGCCGGAGCAGGTGAAGCGCTACGGCGACGTCATCCACAAGGAGGCGCGCCGGCTCGCGGAGACGGTCTCGCAGGTGCTCGAGTTCGCGACGCCGCGACCCGCGCGCAGCGAGCCGGTGGACCTCGAGGCGCTGGCCCGGGAGGCGATCCAAGCGCTCGAGCCCGAGGCGCAGGCCGCGGGCGTGAGCATCGCGCTGCAGGCGGAGCCGGGCGCGTCCGTGCTGGGCGACGCATCTTCGCTGCGCTCGGCGCTGCTCAACCTGATCTCGAACGCGATCAAGTACGGCCGCGGCAGCGACGTGCGCGTGAGCCTGCGGCGCGAGGACGACGCGCTGCTGCTGTCGGTGGAGGACCAGGGTCTCGGCATCCCCGACTCCGAGCGCGAGCGGATCTTCGAGCCGTTCTACCGCGGTGGCGAGGCGACGGCGGCCCAGATCCGCGGCAACGGGCTCGGCCTCTCGCTGGTGCGTCGCATCGCGGCGGCGCACGGCGGGTCGGTCACGGTCGAGAGCATCCACGGAAAAGGCAGCCGCTTCACGCTGCGACTGCGCGCGCCGGCCGCGGGGGCCGCCGAGCGCGCCCCGCATCCCGAGCCCGGTGTCCCAGAGACGAATCCTTCTCATTGAGGACGAGCCGGGCCTCGTGATGAGCCTGCAGGACAGGCTCGCGCACGAGGGCTACGCCGTCGAAACCGCCGAGGACGGCGAGAACGGCCTCAAGAAGGCGACCCGCGAGGCCTTCGACCTGGTGTTGCTCGACCTGATGCTGCCGAAGAAGTCGGGCTTCGAGGTGCTGCGCGAGATGCGGCGCCGCGGCGTCGAGACGCCCACGCTGGTGCTGACCGCGCGCGGGCAGCTGCTCGACAAGGTGCTCGGATTCAAGCTGGGCGCCGACGACTACCTGGTCAAGCCGTTCGAGCCGGAGGAGCTCTTGGCGCGGATCGAGGCGCGGCTGCGGCGCTCCACGGAGGCGCCGCTCTCCACGGCTCCCGAGTCGTACCGCTTCGGCTCGGTGCACGCGGACTTCCGCAAGACCGAGGTCAAGAAGGACGGCCAGCCCGTCGAGCTCTCGGCCATGGAGCTGATGCTGCTGCGCTACTTCGTCGGGCACCGCGGCCAGACGCTGTCGCGCGAGGAGCTGTTGAAGGCCGTCTGGGGCTACGACCATCCGCCCACCACGCGCACGGTCGACGTGCACGTCGCGTCGCTGCGGCGCAAGCTCGAGCGCAGCCCGCGCCATCCCGAGTACGTCCTCACGATCCACCGCCTCGGCTACAAGTTCGTCGGCTGAAAGCCGAGCGCTCGTCGATCGAGTCGTGGCACGTGTCTTGAACCTCGCCACCCCGGAGGTGCCGGTGGGATACAAGAAATTGGCCGGGTTTCGTTTCGGCGGGTGGCGGCACAGCGTGTTCGGCATGGACAAGGACGCCTGCGCGTTGTTGAGCGGTCTCGGGCTGGGCGTGGGACTGATGTACTTCTTGGATGGCAACAACGGCAAACGCCGCCGCCGAACCGTCGTGGACAAGCTGGGGAGCCTCGCGCGTGGGGGCGCCTGCGCGATCGGCGAAGTGTCCGCCGACGCGCGCAATCGGCTGCGGGGGATCGCGCACGAGGCCGCGCGACGCGTGCATCCCGGAACGCCGGCCGATGGCAGCCAGCTCGCGGCGCAGATCCGCTCGCGCATGGGCCGTCTGGTCTCCCACCCTCACGCGATCGACGTCAGCGCCGAGGAGGATCGCGTCGTGCTCGAAGGACCGATCCTGGCGAAGGAGGCCGATGCGTTCGTGGCGGCGGTGCGCAGCATGCCGGGCGTCGGCCAGCTCGACGATCGGCTGACTCGCTTCGAGAGCGCCGAGGGCGTGCCGGCGCTGCAGGGCGCGCGGCCGGGCAACGGCGAGAGCGCGCTGGCGGGCGGCGCGTGGGAGGGCTCCTAGAGCCCTCCCGGGCGCGTCGTCAGCGCGTCGACGAGGGTCTGGCCGTCGGCGAGCGCGGTGGCGGAAACGTCGCGCGCTTCCTTGCGGGCGCCACCCTCGCCTTCCTCGCTGAGCGCCTGAACGCGCACGCGGGTTCCGTCCGTCGCCGCGGATTCCACGATCACGCGCAGCACGTCGAAGCTGCCGACGTCGCGCTGCTTCTCGGCCTCGATCAGGCGATCGTCGGCGTGCAGGACCTGGTAGCCGGTTCGCGAGAGGAGCGTCGTCGCGCGCTGCTTCACATCCGTCGCGGCGGACTGGGTCTCCACCGTCCAGCTCGGCTCCCGCCCTTCTTCGAACGCGTAGCAGGCGGCGACCGCCAACGCCATCACCGCCATTATGGGAACGAAGCGCCGCGCCATACGACGGTTTGTTGCAAGAAGCTTGCCTCTGCCGTCAGCGCAGGGACGGCATCCGAAAACGCGACGCATCCAGGGGTACGTTCAGCTCCGCCTTGTCGAATTGGATGCGCTGGCGCTCGCGCGAGCCCTTGGGCCCGGACTCGATCCGAAAGGGTATTGGGATCCCGTCCACGGTCCTGTAGTCGGAGAGCCACGATTCGACCAGCAGCTCCTGGCCTCCGAGGGTGCGCGTGCCTTCGATGCACGCCTCCAAGATCGTTTTCGCGTCGAGGAATACGGTGCGGACGTTGCCCTTGGCGGTCGTGAGGCGCAGCTTCCAGGTGTCGCGGCCCTCGAGCATCTGCCGCCCCAGCAGCGCGAGCGAATGACCTTTCGCCTTCCAGTCCACCAGCGGCCCGTCGATGTCCGACTGCTCCTCGACTTCGCCGGCCTCGCGGCCGGACAGCGCCTCGCCGGCCTTCTCGCCGGGCGCGAGCGCCCATGCCACGTGACCGTCGAAAGCCTGGACGCCGCGCGCGCCCTCGAGCAGGAACTCGGCGCGCATCGACTTCGGACGCCGGCGCTCGAGCGTGAACGGGCCCGAGAGTCCCACCGCGAACTGGATCTGGCCCGTGAGCCTCAAGCTCTGCACCGTGGCCAGCCGCTGCGCGCCGCCGCGCGCTTCGAGGTAGCGGGTCAGGATCTCGTCGAGCGTCTGCGCGTCGCAACAGGCGGCCGCCGCCGACGACAGCGCGAGCGCCGCCAGCAGACGCCGGGACATCTCAGCCGATCTCGCGCAACACCTTCGGCGGCAGGAACGCCAGCAGCGTCGCGCCGTCGTTCAAGCCGCCGTCGAGCTCGACGAGCGCGGCCCCGCCCTTCTTGAACTCGAGCCCGGCGCCGCCCTTCGCGCGCAGCAGCCGCGCGAGCAGCGACGACAGGAACGGCTCGTGGCCGACGATCGCGAGCAGCGCCTTCTTCGGATAGTCGCCGAGCTGCGACGACAGGTCCTCGAACGAGCCCTCCGCGAGCGCGGGCGTGGCGGTCAGCGTGACGCCAGAGAAGGCGTCGGCGAGCAGCTCGGCGGTGCGGTGCGCGCGCGGCAGCGGGCTCGTCAGGATCGCGTAGGGTTTGTCCAGCACGCGCGCGATCCCGCGCGCGGCCTGCTTGAACTTCTTCTCGCCTTCGGGCGTGAGCGGGCGGTCGTCGTCGGGGATGCCCGGCGTGCCGCGCTCCACCGCGATGCCGTGACGCACGATCAGGAGCTGCATGCGTTCCTCAGGCGGCCGGGCGCGCCCGGCCCATCGCGTCGAGGCCGCGCTCGACGGTCGCGATCGGGTTGCTCGTGAGCAGCGCCTGATGCCGCTCGCGCGCCTTGCTCTCGAAGACCAGCGACAGCCGCGTGGCCTCCGTCGCCTGCGCCGCTTCGCCGCGGCGCTCCGCCGCGGTCGCCTGCGCCTTGAGCCACGTCGCCAGCACGTGCAGGTCGTGGATCTCGCCGAGGTCGCCCTGCAGGTCGCGGAACACGTCGGGGGCCTCGGACGGCTTGCCACGCAGCACCACCGAGACCTCGGCCGCATAGCGCAGCCGCCGCGCTCGCTTGCGCAGCTCGTGCAGCCTTTCCGGATCGAACGTCTCTGCGAGCGCCGTGAACCCGTCGACCAGCTCGCGGCCGCCCAGGTCGCGCTGCTGGTGCAGGCGCGAGAGGCCGGTAAACAGGTCCTCGGCGCGGCGACGCACCAGCCGACGCAGGTCCCGCCGCAGCTGCGCGATCTCCAGGTCCATCAGCGCATCGGCCATGCGCGTCTTGCCGCGACGCCGAGCGGCTTGCAGGCGGCGCTCGAGGACTCTCCCTTCGTCGGAGAGCGTGCCGGCCGCACGCAGCTCCGCGTCGAGCAGCCCGACGATCACGTCCAGGTCGCGCGAGGCGCCTGCCGCTCGGGTCAGCTGCCGCAGCACCTTCAGGGCGCGCCGCGCACGCTTGCCTTCCGGCTGCTGGGCCAGGATGGGGATCGCGACGCGCAGCCGGCGGCCCGCGACGCGCATCTGGTGGATGGACTCCTCGTTGCCCGCAAGTCCTTGAGGCACCTCGAGGAAGAGGCTCCGGATGCGCTCCCGTAGGAGCGGCGTCGCTACGTCTGGGGTGGGGGTCAAGGCTGTTGACATCGGAAAGGGTACGGAGCGTAGCACGTGCCATGCCGAGTCTTGCCGTCGTCACGCCGTTGTCAAGCGTCCGCGTCCCCCCGCCACGATGGTTACAATCCGTTGGTAAGGACGCGGTTCCGCCCACAGCATGGCTCGCCCCAAGAAAAGAACCCTCTCGCGAAAACCCGCCGCCGACGTCGCGCCTCCGCCGCCGGAGCCTGTGCGCCCGGTGGCGGTGGTGGACATGGGCGCGTCGGCGATCCGGCTGGTCGTGGCCGAGGCCCCGCCCGGCGAGCCGATGCGGACGCTCGAAGAGGCCTCGCGCGGCGTGCTGCTGGGCATGGACACCTTCACGCGCGGGCGGCTCGAGGCGCCGACGGTCGAGGCGACGCTCAAGGCGATGGAAGGCTTCCGCCGCATCATGGACACCTACGGCGTGGTGCGCTACCGCGCGGTCGCGACCAGCGCGGTGCGCGAGGCGCAGAACCGCGAGACCTTCCTCGACCGGGTGCGGCTGCGCACGGGCATCGACGTCGAGGTGATCGACGGCTCCGAGGAGAACCGGCTCACCTACCTGGCGGTGCGCGAGAAGCTGAAAGGCCACGAGGCGCTGACGACGGGCGACGCGCTGCTGGTCGAGGTCGGCGGCGGCAGCGCGGACATCTCGTTCTTGCGGAAGGGCGAGCCGATCCACTCCGGCACGTACGCGCTCGGCTCGATCCGCATGCGCCAGAACCTCGCCAACTGGCACGGCAGCCACGAGCAGCGCACGCGCCTGCTGCGCCGGCACGTGCAGAACGTCGTGGGCGACATCCGGCGCGAGATGCCGCTGCGCGAGGCCAAGCACTTCATAGCGCTCGGCGGCGACGTGCGCTTCGCGGCGCAGCGCATCCTGGGAGAGCAGAACGTCTCCGAGGACGGCTTCCGCGTCGTCGGCCGCGAGCCGTTCCTGCAGTTCAGCGAAGAGCTGGCCGCGGAGGACGTGGAGCAACTGGTCGAACGCTACCGGCTGGCGCAGGCCGAGGCCGAGACGCTGGTCCCCGCGCTGCTCACTTTCCGCGAGCTGCTCTCCGAGACCGGCGCGCAGAGCCTGACGATCCCCGAGGCCTCGCTGCGCCTGGGGCTGCTGCTCGACCTCCTGAGGAGCAGCGAGGAGGACGGCACCAGCCTGCTGCAGTTCCGGCGCCAGGTGCTGGCGAGCGCCTACGCGCTCGGCGAGCGCTACCGCTACGACGCCGCGCACGCCAAGAACGTCGCGCACCTGGCCACGCGGCTGTTCGACGAGCTGCGTGCGGAGCACGGCCTCTCCGAGCGCGAGCGGCTGCTGCTCGAGGTGGCGGCGCTGCTGCACGACGTCGGCAGCTACGTCAACCTGCGCGGCCACCACAAGCACTCGCAGTACGTGCTCTCCGTCTCCGAGATCTTCGGTCTCTCGCGCGACGACATGGCCATCATCGGAAACGTCGCGCGCTACCACCGCCGCGCCACGCCGCAGAAATCGCACCTGCTGTACATGTCGCTCGACAGCGAGACGCGCGTGATCGTGAACAAGCTCAGCGCGCTGCTGCGCCTGGCCAACGCGCTCGACGCCGACCACCTTCAGAAGGTCAAGGACGTGAAGACCACCGCCGAGGAGGGCACGCTGGTGCTGGAGGCCGAGGGCGGCGGCGACATGACGATGGAGCGGCTGGCGGCGCTGTCGCGCACCGACCTGCTGACGGAGGTGTTCGGCCGCCGGCTGGTGTTCCGCGAGGCGGCGACGCGCTCGTGAAGGCCCCCGCGCGGCCGCGCCGCAAGGAGCCCAAGCAGCCCGAGCTGTTCATCAACCGCGAGCTCTCCTGGCTCGCGTTCAACCACCGCGTGCTGGAGGAGGCGATCGACGCGACCAGCCCTCTGGTGGAGCGGCTGAAGTTCGCGATCATCGTCGCCTCCAACCTGGACGAGTTCTTCATGGTGCGCGTCGCCGCGATCAAGCACGCGCGCGCGGAGGGCGACACCACGCCCGATTCCGCGGGCCTGACGCCGGAGCGCCAGCTGCTGCTGATCTCCGAACGGGCGCACGAGATGGTCTTGCGGCTGCACGAGATGCTCACCGGCGAGATCCTGCCGCAGCTGCGCGAGCACGGCATCCGCATCGTGTCGTTCGACGAGCTGGACGCGCCGCAGAAGGCCACGCTCTCTCGCCACTTCCGCGACGAGGTGCTGCCGGCGCTGACCCCGCTCGCGATCGACGCCTCGCGTCCGTTCCCGATGCTGTCGTCGCTGTCGCTGAACCTGGCGCTGCTGCTCGGGCCCGGCGAGGGCGAGGAGCAGCCGCGGCTGGCGGTGGTGCAGGTCCCGGGACGGCTGCGCCGGCTGGTGCGTCCGCTGGGCGGCGACAACAACAACTACGCGCTGCTCGAGGACGTGATCCGCGCCGAGCTGCCGTCGCTGTTCCCCGGCCAGACGATCCTGGAGGTGGCGGCGTTCCGGATCTCGCGCGACGCCGAGATGGAGCTGGACGACGAGGGCGGGCGCGCCTTCGTCGAGCAGCTCGAGGAGGAGCTGCGCAAGCGCCGGCGCGGCCAGGTGGTGCGGCTGGAGGTGGACGACCGGATCTCGGAGCAGCTGCTCGGCCTGCTGTCGCAGCGCGTGGGCGTCGGGCCGGACGACGTCTACCGCATCAAGGGGCCGCTCGACGTGCGCGCGCTGTCCGCGCTGATCGAGCTGCCCACGCTCGAGCACCTGCGCGACGTGCCGCTCAAGCCGCTGCCGACGCTCTCGGACGCCGAGCTACAGGACATCTTCGACGTGCTCGATCAGCGCGACGTGTTGCTGCATCACCCGTACGAATCGTTCGACCCGGTGACCGCGCTCGTGGCCCGCGCGGCCGAGGACCCCGACACCCTCGCGATCAAGCAGACGCTCTACCGCACCAGCGGCGACAGCCCGGTGGTGCAGGCGCTCGCGCGCGCCGCCGACGCCGGCAAGCAGGTCACGGTGCTGGTGGAGCTGATGGCCCGCTTCGACGAGCAGTCCAACATCCGCTGGGCGCGCAGCCTCGAGGAGTCGGGCGCACACGTGATCTACGGCATCCGCGGGCTCAAGACGCACTCCAAGATCTGCCTGGTGGTGCGGCGCACGCGCCAGGGGGTGCGCCGCTACGTCCACCTCGGCACCGGCAACTACAACGAGAAGACCGCGCGCGTCTACACCGACTTCGGACTGATGACCTCCGACCGCGACATCGGCGAGGACGCGTCGGCGTTCTTCAACGCGATCACCGGCTACTCCGACCCCCCGCGCATGAAGAAGCTGGCGATGGCGCCGACCGGGCTGCGCGAGCGCTTCCTGGCTCTGATCGAGCGCGAGCGGCGCCGCGCCGAGGCCGGCCAGGCGGCGGAGATCCGCGCCAAGCTGAACTCGCTGGTCGACGAGGAGATCATCCGCGCGCTGTACGCCGCGAGCAGCGCGGGCGTGAAGATCCAGTTGAACGTGCGCGGGATCTGCTGCCTGCGGCCCGGCGTCAAGGGCAGCAGCGAGAACATCTCCGTCGTCTCGATCGTGGACCGCTTCCTGGAGCACGCGCGCATCTATTCGTTCCGCAACGGCGGCGACCAGGAGCTGTACCTGGCCAGCGCCGACTGGATGCCACGCAACCTCGACAAGCGCATCGAGCTCTTGTTCCCGGTCGAGAGCGCCGAGTGCCGCGCCAAGCTGCTGCAGGCGCTCGACGCGATGTTCCAGGACAACGTGAAGGCGCGCGTGCTGCAGGCCGACGGCAGCTACAAGCGGCGGCGTCCCGCGCGCGGCGAGGATCCGTTCCGCGCCCAGCTCGAGCTGTACCGCCAGGCCAAGGCCGCCTCGGAGCGGGCGCGCGCCGGGGCCGGCGTCACGCTCGAGCCGCTCTCCGCGCCCGTCGCGAAGGCCTAGGCGGGCGCCGGCGCCGGCTCGGCGAGCGACTGCTCGGCGAGCTGCTGCGTGAGCGCGAGCAGCCACTCGCTCATCGTGCGCAGCTGAGACAGCGCCATGTCCGAGTTGTCCTCCAGCACGTCGAACAGCACCTCGATCTCGGCTGACAGTCCCGTCAGCGGAGCCGTCACGTCGGCGGTGTACCAGCGCGGCACGCCCGCCATCGACTCGAGCGACCCGAGCGGCGCGCCCGGGCCCGCGTCCAGCAGGAAGCCGTCGCGGCTGGCGCACTCCACGCGCCCCGCCACCACCAGCACCACGTGGCGCGCGTCCTCGCCCTCGCTCCACAGCCGCGCGCCGGGCTCGAAGTGGACCTCGTGCAGCGCGCGCGCCATCTCGGCCAGCGCGTCGATGCTGCTCTGCCCGAACGGCGCCACCTGGCGCAGGTAGAACATGCGTTCGACCAGGTCGAGGTCGCGCGTCGCCTGCGGCACCGCGCGCGGCACGATCCGCGGCAGCGCCGTCGGCGTGCCGGGAGGCACGCGCCGCCAGCCCTCGATGATGCGGGCGGTGATCTCGCGCAGGAAATGGCGCAGGATCCCGAAATGGTCTTCGAGCAGGTCGAAGCAGGTGTCGGCGTCCAGCTCCAGCGTCAACGTGTCGATCTCGGCGCTGGCGTCGATGGGGGACGGCGTGTTCGCCAGGATCCCGAGCGCGCCGATCGCCGCCCCCGGCTCCGCGTGGTCGAGCAGCCGGCCGCCGCGCGAGAGCGCGAGCCGGCCCTCGATCACGAAATGGTTGGCGGCGACGCGCTCGCCCTCGCGCATCAGCATCTCGCCCTTCCGGAACACGCGCGGCCGCGTCGCCTCGGCGAGCGCGGCCAGGAGGTGCGGCGGCAGCGTGCCGGTCATGGGCGCCTTCTTGAGGTGGAACACGCGCTCGACGCTGCCGACGATGCGGTCGTCAGCGAGCATAGC
>Ga0070695_100002426_pt1 | contig 10715 bp, 6 predicted proteins | sample KBSK1252metaG_FD_65471 | JGI IMG/M metagenome (GOLD analysis project Ga0070695, IMG submission 65471) | Corn, switchgrass and miscanthus rhizosphere microbial communities from Kellogg Biological Station, Michigan, USA - KBS K1-25-2 metaG | ecosystem: Host-associated > Plants > Roots >...
GTCCTACCTCGACCGCCTGTGCCACGACGGTGAAGTCACCTGGCTGCGGCTCACGGCGGCGCACACCGCCTCCGACCGGCGCTCCAGTCCCTCGAAGGCGACGCCGGTGGCATTGGCCTTCCGGGAGGACCTCATGTGGCTGCTGCAGGCGGCCCGCCTCGCTCCGCCGGCCAGCGCTCCGGCCCGGGGATCCGGCAACGGTTCACGGACGAATATCGCCATGGTGGAACCCGCCTTCCCGGATGTGGGCGCGACGGCCGAGGTAGTCGAAGCGCTGCGCGCGCGGGGCGCACAGTTCCTGGCCGAGCTCGCCTCGGCCACCCGGCGCCTCCCGACCGAGATCGAAGAAGCGTTGTGGGACGGGGTCTCGCGCAGCCTCCTGACCGCCGACGGGTTCGCCGCCATCCGCTCCCTCGTCGAAACGGGCCGCCCCCGGCCCCGGCCGACGTACTCCGTCAGTCGCCGGCGGAGAGGCGCGCCCCGCCACAGCCTCTCCGGGGGGCACCCCCGGGCCCCCGGGCGGGCCGCCGGCCGCTGGTCGCTCATCCCACCGGTCGAACCGGTGGAGGACCGCGAGGGCCTGGCCGAGGCTGTCGCCGATCAACTCCTGCAGCGCTGGGGCGTCGTGTTCCGCGACCTGGCCGTCTACGAAGGGATGCCACTCCCCTGGCGAGACCTCCAGTGGGCCCTGCGCCGTTTCGAAGACCGCGGGCTGGTGCGGGGCGGCCGGTTCGTGGCCGGCTTCGCCGGGGAGCAGTACGCCCTGCCCGCCGCCGTCGAAGGCCTGGCGGACATCCGCCGCCGGCCCCGCTCCGGCGAACGGATCACCGTCAACGCCTGCGATCCTCTCAATCTCACGGGCGTGATCATCCGGGGCGCCCGGATCCCCGCCGTCCGCACCAACACGGTCACCTACGTCGACGGATTCCCCGAGGGCGCCGAGGCCGACGCCGGCTGAGCCCCGCCGCCAGCCAGTTTCGACCGACGCGACGGTGGGGACGGCATGTTCGCCGCCCCCACCGATGCAACCTGTGTCAAGCCGTCCGCTAGGACGCCTTGATTGAAGCCGGGTTGTGCTGACCAGGGTGGTATGTACAGGCGTAAGGGTGATCCCCGGCCTTCGGGACCTTCAGTGTCGCCGTGCCGCCAGCCGGGACGTCCACGTTGAACGACCCGTCATTGGCCGTGACGGTGTGCGGGGCCGTGTCCTCGTTCTTGATGGTGACGGTCTCGCCCACCTTCACTTGAAGCGCGGCTGGGTTGTACTGGAAGTCCTTGATATCGATCGCCTTCCCCGCGGCCTGCGCCTGGGCCGGGGCGTGAGACGTAACGCCGACAGCCGTGAGCGCGAGCCCCAGGACAGCTATGAGTCCGATGGTGAGTTTCGTAAGAGTGCGCATAGTGCCCCTTTATTCCCGAATGACCGGTTTCATCACGTCGTCGGCGCGACGGACACGGAGCGTGGTGGCACAGCCAATTTCTGTCTCAGGCGAAATTCAACTGCGCCGTCGAACCGACGCCGGTGGAGCCGATGCGCCAGAGTGAAGGTGTGAGCGTACGTACTGGTTCGGATGTCGAGACGGTTGCCCTCATCGGGGCGGGGTCGGTGGGCTGCATGGTGGCCGCCCACCTGGCAATGGCGGGGTGCAACATCGTCGTCTGCGGTCGGGCTCCGCTGGAGCGGATCGTGATGACCATCGACGGCGAGGTCGTGGAACACAAGGTCGCCTGGGCAGCGGAACCAGCCGATCTTCCGCCGCTGCGCCACGCCGTGCTGGCCACCAAGATCCACCACACTCCCGACGTGGCCCATTGGCTCGAAGCCCTGCCGTCGGGGGGCGCCGTGCTCGCCGCCCAGAACGGGGTCGATCACCGCCCCCGGATCGAACCGATGACTGCGGCTGCGGTCGTACCGGCGTTGGTCTACCCCAACTGCCAGCGGACGGGGGCAGGCGAGGTTCGGGTCACCCGTACCGGCCGGGGGATCGTGATCCCGGACGACGAACCGGGGCGGGCGGTGCAGGCGCTGTTCCACGGGGGTGGCGTGGAAGTCGAGGCGGTGGGCGACTTCCCCACCGCCTCCTGGGACAAATTGCTGACCAACGTGATGGCCAACCCGCTCGGAGCGCTCACCGGGCGCCCCCTCGAGGTGCTGACCGACCCGGCCGTGGCGGCGCTGGCGATGGACCTGGCCCTCGAGACGGTCCGGGTCGCCCAGGCCGAGGGCACGGCCCTCACGGAGCGACACGCCCGCGACACCCTGGACTGGCTGGTGAGCGTCCCGGGGCACCTTGCCTCGTCGATGCTGCAGGACCGCACCGCCGGGCGGACGATGGAGCACAGGGGCCTGCTCGGCCCGGTCGTGACGCTCGGCGAGCGCCACGGCATACCGACACCACTGACCCGCGCCATCCTCACCCTCCTCGATGCGCTCCCCCCAGGAGGCGGGCAGTGATCCCCGGCGTCGAGAAGCGGTTGATCACGAGCCTGCCCGCCGGGATGGTCGTCACCGATCCCGACATCATGGGGAGCTTCGTCCACGACGAGGCGGAGTGGGCGCCGTTCGGAAAGCCCGTCGCCGTCGTCCGGCCCCGGACCACCGCTCAGGTGGCGGAGGTCGTGTCCGCCTGCGCCGCCACGCTGACGCCGCTCGTCACCCGCGGCGCAGGGACCGGGCTCTCGGGCGGCGCCAACGCCGTCGACGGGTGCGTGGTGCTGTCCACCGAGTTGATGACCGCAATCAAGACCATCGACCCGGCCAACCAGATCGCTGTGGTCGAACCCGGCGTCATCAACGACGACCTCCGAAGGGCCGTCGCCGAGCACGGTCTGTGGTACCCGCCCGACCCGGCCAGCTACCAGATCTCCACGATCGGGGGGAACGTCGCCACCAACGCCGGCGGCCTGTGCTGCCTCAAGTACGGCGTGACCCGGGATTACGTCCTGGCGCTCGAAGTCGTGCTGGCGTCGGGGAAGGTCGTCCGGCTGGGGTCGCCGACCAACAAGAACTCCGCCGGTTACGACCTTCGGGGCCTCATGATCGGATCGGAGGGGACGCTCGGAGTCGTGACCGAGGTGACGCTGCGCCTCCGGCCGCTGCCCGCCGGGCCGGCCATCACCGTGGTCGGATTCTTCGAGACGCTCTCGGCCGCCGGCGACGCCGTTGCCGCCGTCACGGCCTCGGCCGTCATCCCCCTCGCGCTCGAACTCCTCGACCGGTACTGCCTGCGGGCGGTCGAGGAGTGGAAGCGGATGGAGCTCGACCTCGACGCCGCCGTCCTGCTGCTGGCCCGGGTCGACACGCCCGGCCTGGCCGGCGAGGAGGACGCCGCCACCGTCCTGCGCTGCTTCGAAGCGGCCGGCGCCAGCGGGGCGCTGCGTTCCGACGACGAGGAGACGTCCGAGGCGCTCTTCGCCGCCCGCCGTCTCGCCTACCCGGCGCTGGAACGCCTCGGCCCGCTCCTCACGGAGGACGTCTGCGTTCCCAGGACGCGAGTGACCGACATGCTCGAAGCGATCGAAGCCGCCGGGGCTCGCCACGGCGTGACGATCGCCAACATCGCCCATGCCGGCGACGGAAACCTGCACCCCCTTTTCGTCGTTCCGGCCAACGACGACGACGCCCGCCGCCGCGCCCAGGCGGCCTTCGACGACATCATCTCCGCCTCCATCGCCCTCGGCGGAACAGTGAGCGGCGAACACGGCATCGGCCTCCTCAAGCGCGCCGGCCTCGCCGCCCAGGTCGGCCCCGACGTCCTGGCCCTCTACACCGCCGTCAAGCAGGCCCTCGACCCCGCCGGAATCCTCAACCCCGGCAAGATCATCTGACGCCCGACCCACCGCCTCACTCCTGAGGCGCTCGGAAGCGGGACTTCAGCGTGCTCCGCCCAGACCCGGCGTTCATCTTCGACACCCGTCTGTCGAAAATGGACGCAGGTGCGTGGCGGCGCAGGGCGAGAACTGCCCGTCCGGTACTGCCGGGTGCGTGCGCCACGAGTTTGTCGGCGCGTAGCCGGAAATCGTCTTTGTGTGCCACCCGTCCGACAATCGTTTTCGGAGAAACCCGTCTGTGGTGTGGGTTTCTCCGGAAACGTCGGTGTAAGGCAGGTCGTTCGGGCGTCCGGAATTGCCGGGCCGATCGTCCTGGCCGCATAACCGTCCGGGTCCGGAACCTGCGAGCGGGCTGGTTCACGGCATCTCGGCAGAAAAACATGCGGAATCCGGGTAGCGCATCCCGCTGGGAGCGGCTCATTCGCGCTTTGACGGAACTATTCCGCCAAAGCGCGTTGCACTGGGCGTGGCGCAGGTGATCTCCGCGAAATCTTCGGATCGTGTCCGGGACTCCTTTGCAGCGGCTTCCGTACCCTCGGAGTCATGGACGACGAAGCATTGGGGACACTGTGGCGCTGGGTCGATCCGCGGCTCGACCGATCGGGTGGTGCCGGGGTTGTCGTCAGTGCGCTGCTGGCCGGTGCGCTGTCCGACCTGGCCGTGCGGTCAGCCTTCGGGCTGGCGGGGACGATCCTGGTGTTCGGGGTCGTCGCCGCCTTCCTCCTGGCCGGGCGGCCGGCGAGCCGGCAGTCCCGGGGGCTGATCGCGGGCTCGGCGCTGTTCGGTGCTTTCTTCGCCCTGCGGACGAGTCCATGGCTCGTTCCGCTCGACATCCTCGTGGTGAGTGGTCTGCTGGTGCTCGGCGCGTCGCTGGCCTCGAGCGGGTCGGCTTTCGATCTGCCGGTGAGCGGGCTGCTGGCCCGGGCGGTGCATGCGGTGATCCACGCAGTCGGGGCGCCGGCCTTCGCCTTGCAGGGGTTGCCATGGGTGCGGGCGCGCCCCGGGAGGGAGCAGCCGACGAGCTGGATGCCGGTCCTCAGGGGCCTCAGCCTGGCGGTCCCGTTGCTGGTCGTGCTGGGTGTGTTGCTCGCCTCGTCCGACGTGCTGTTCGCCCATCTCTTCGACTTCGTGCCCGACGTCAACGAGACGGTTGCCCACATCGTGCTGATCGGGCTCGGCGCCTGGGGGATGGCGGCCCTGCTGCGGGTGGCGGCGGCCACTCCGCCGGCCTCGGTCCCGCAGCGGGTTCCGCTCCTCGGGGCGGTGGAGGCCACCATCGTCCTGGCCTCGGTCACCGTGTTGTTCGCCGGTTTCGGAGTCACGCAGCTCGTGGCCCTGGCGGGCGGCGGGCGCCATGTGGTGGAAACGGCCGGGTTGACCTACGCCGAGTATGCCCGTGCGGGGTTCTTCCAACTGGTGGCGGTCGCGGCCATCGCCCTCGCTGTCGTCCTGACGGTGGACGCCTTCACCGCTTCGCCGACCGGCCGGGCCCGCCACCGGCTTGTCGTCCTGTCCGAGGTGGTCATCGGCCTCACCCTGGTGGTCGTCGCCTCCGCCCTGCGCCGCCTGGACCTCTACGAGCACGCCTACGGCCTCACCATGCTCCGCCTTTACGCCGGCGTACTCGTCGGGTGGATCGGCGTGTCCCTGGTGCTGCTCGGCGCCTGGATCGTCAGGACCCGGGACCGGGCCTGGTTCCTGGCCGCCACCGTTGCGGCCGGCCTCGCCGCCGTCTTGGCCCTGAACATCGTGAACCCCGAAGCGGTGGTCGTGCGCCGGAATGTGGCACTCGCCCGCCAGACGGGTCGTTTCGACACCAGCTACCTCTCGTGGCTGTCGGACGATGCAATCCCCGAGATGGTCCGCACGCTGTCCACGTTGCCGGAGCCGCTCCAGGCCGGCGTCGTCGCTGAGATCTGTTCCCGCCCACCCCCGGCCACCAAGGGCTGGGCCGCCTGGAACGCCGCCCACCAGGCGGCCGACGACGCCCGCCACCAGATCTGCCCCGCCGGCTGACCGGCGCAGGTCCTCATTCGGGTCCTGGCTCGCACAACCGGACGGGAACACCTGGAAGGTCGGGCTGGTTGAGGGAGCCATGGAACCAAGGATCGTGTCGGTCAACGTCGGTACGCCGCGGGTCGTGGAGTGGCACGGCCGCCAGGTGACGACGGCGATCTTCAAGGATCCCGTGGAGGGGCCCGTCCTGGCTTCCGACGTGAACCTGAGCGGCGACGACCAGGCCGACCGGCGTGTCCATGGCGGGCCTGACAAGTCGATCTACGCCTACGCCGCCGCCGACTACGACTGGTGGGCGTCGCAGCTCGGGGAGGCGCTCGGGCCGGGCACCTTCGGCGAGAACCTGACCATCGACGGCATCGACCTCGCGCAGAGCAGCGTCGGCGATCGCTGGCACGTCGGAGAGGCCGTTCTCGAGGTGTCACAGCCCCGCGAACCCTGCTTCAAGCTGGGGATCCGGATGGGCGACGCCGCCTTCAAGGACCGGTTCGAAGAGGCCCGCCGGCCCGGCACCTACCTCCGAATCATCCGGCCCGGTCAAGTCGAGGCCGGCGACACCATCGTCGTCGTCCCCGCCGCTCTACCGGCGATCCGTCTCGAGGAGTTCCTCGACGACCCGACACCCGAGTTCCTGCAACGGATCCTCGGCGACGGACGCGTCCCCCGCGGCTGGCGCCACTTCGCCGCCCGCGCCCTCGCCCGCGTCGACAGCCCCTGACGTCTCCTGGCACGCCCGGCCGCTGAGCGATGCCTGGTCCCGCCTCGACGACCTGACGGCCCCGCCTGGCGTCAGAACGACGATCTGAAGGTTCCTCAAGCCGAGGATCCGTCGGCACCATCGGGTTCGTACGCTCGATCTCGCATGGCCACCACGACGGCGACGAGGAGGGCGGCGCGGACCGCCCGCTGGCATCGGCTCTACCGGGCCGGGGCCGACTACCTGGCGGCCGCGCCCGGGACCCACATCCTGCTGCTCATCCTGGCGGTCACCACGCTGGTCCTCCGCGGGGTCGACGCACCGACCACGACCCGGATCCTGCGCCATCAGAGCACGAACCTGTTCCAGATGTCGCGGGACGCCCCCCGGGTCCTCGTCCTGTCGGCCTTCCTCCTCGACAGGGGGCGCCTCATCATCGAGGCCGTTCAGTTCAGCGTCGTGCTGGCTCCGGTCGAGCGGTGGATCGGTACGTACCGGTGGCTGGCCACCTTCGCCGCCGGCCACATCGGAGCCACGCTGGCCACGACGGTGGGGATCTGGCTCCAGGTGCGGGAGGGCGCCGGCCGAAGCCTCATCTACCCCGTCGATGTCGGCGCCAGCTACGGCGTCGCTGCCGCCGCCGGCGTCCTCGCCTACCGCCTTCGCCGACCATGGGCGTGGGCCTGGCTGGCGCTCCTGGCCGTCTACCTCGGTTGGCCGATCGTCCACGAGGGCACGTTCACCGACTGGGGCCATCTCGTCGCCTGCGGGATCGGCCTGGCCATGGGTCCTCTGGTACGGCCCGACCGTATCGACCGCCGCCGTGGCCTCCTCCTCGTCGGCGGTGGCCTCCTGGCGGGCGCCGCCGCCTGCGGCGTCCTGCTCTTCACCGTGCCCAACCGGGAGATCACCCTGCCCATCGCCGGGCCCACCGTCGAGGCCACGGTGGTGGGGCGCCCGCCGGACTGCCCGAACGGTTGCCGCAGCGTCGTCGTACGGTACGTCCCTCCCATGACCGCCCACACCGACGACGGCGTCGCCGTGACGCCGGTGGCCTCCGCCGGCCGGCCGCAGACCGGGATCCTCGTGTTGCCCCAACAGACGTTGATGCAGCGGGGCGACCGGGTCCTCGCCGTGTTCGACCCATCCACCCCGGGCCGACTCCAGGCACTGCGGTCGCGCCAACGGGTGAGCCCCGACAGCCTCTTCGGCGCCATGGCCGCCGCCGGTGCCGTGACGGGCAGTGCGCTCCTGGCGCTAGCCCGTCGGAACCCCCGTCTCCGCTAGGCAGACCGTGTCGTAACGGTCGACCTTGTCCCAGTGCTGATCGGCGCCGACCGCCCAGCGCCGCAGGCTGCGGATCACCACCACAAGCTGCAGGGGCCGCCACAGCAGCCGTAACAACGGAGCCAGCGCCACCAGGGACCACCGCTCGCCATCGGCGGCCACGGCCAGGGCGGCCACCACCAGGTCAGCGGCCACGGCGACGGCCAGCACGCTTGCGGCCACGCCCATCTCGTTGGTGAAGACGAGGTACACCAGCCAGAGATCGGCGAACGGGCCGAACGCCGGGAGCACCACCGAGGTCAGCAGGTTCCAAGGCAGGCCCACCAGGCCGATGTTCCCGGCCGCCGGTTCGAGGAGCGCCCGGCGGTGCTTGGCCACCACCTGCACCGTTCCGTACGACCAGCGGCGGCGCTGGCGCACGACGTCACCGAGGCACTCCGGGGCCTCCGTCCAGGCCACCGCCCCGGGTTCGTAGGGGATCCGCCAGCCGGCCCGCTGCAAGGCCGCCGTGAGGTCGGCGTCCTCCACCATTGTGTCGGAGTGGTACCCGCCGACCTGGCGGACGGCCGCCACCCGGAACGCCCCCGCCGCCCCCGGCACGACGGCCATGGCCCGGGCCACATCCTGGGCCCGGCGGTCGAGGTTCAGGGCCACCACGTACTCCAGCGCCTGCAGGGAGGCCAGGAGGTTGCGGCGGTTCCCGACCTTCACGTTGCCCGCCACCGCCCCGACCCGGGGATCGGCGAAGTGGCGCCCGAACGCCGCCAGCAGCCCGGGCGAGACGACGGTGTCGGCGTCGAGGACCACGGCGACGTCGGTGGTGGTCAGCAGGAATCCGTGATTGAGGGCTGCGGCCTTGCCGCCGTTGGGCTGGCGGACCAGGGTGAACCGGATGCCGGGCGACGGGCCACCCGGGCCGAAGGCCTCCCGGGCAGCCTCGGTCGCCACCGCCGCCGTGTGGTCGGTCGATCCGTCGTCGATCAGGATCACCTCGGCCGGAGCCGGGTCGAGGCGGGCCACGGCGGCCAGCGCCTTGCCGATGACGAGGTCTTCGTTGTAGGCGGGGATGATGACGGTGAAGTCCGGTGGCGACACCACGTCAACCGTCAGCCGCCGCCGCCCCTGCCGGATGCGGTGGACCAGCGCCAACGGCGTGGCCAGGAGCAGGCGGGCCAGGGATCCGACGGCGGTGGCCACCGCCACCCACAGCAACAGCCGGCGCAGCGCCAGCTGCAGCCGGAAGGCGGCCACCACGGCCAGGCCGCGGGCGGCGGCCAGCGGCCCCCGGCGCACGGCGTACGGCTCCGGCGTCGCGCCGTCGAGCGCGTCGGCCGTGGTGAACAGGTAGCCCTGGGCCTTGAGGGCGTCGATGATGCGGGGCAGCGCCGCCACCGTCTGGTCCCGCCGGCCGCCGCCGTCGTGGAGCAGGATGACGGTCCGCTCCGACAGTTGCGACAGGGCGGCGTGCACGATGCTGTTGACGCCGGGCTGGCGCCAGTCGTTGGTCTCATCCGTCCAGCCGACCGGATGGAACCCGAGGTCGGCGGCGAGCTGGTCGGCTCCCCTGCTGTGCGGGGCGGCGTCGCCGTTTCCGTAGGGCGAGCGGAACAGCAGCGGGCGCCGCCCGGTCTCGCCCTCGATGACCCAGGCGCCGCCGCTGATCTCCAGCCGGGACCGCCAGTCAGGCGTCGTGGCCAGGTTGGGGTGCGAGTAGGTGTGGTCACCGACGACGTGGCCGTCGTCGATCTCCTCACGCACGAGTTGGGGGTGGCGCTCGGCCTCCCGCCCGATGAGGAAGAACGTGGCCGGGACGTGTTCGCGACGCAGCACCTGCAGAATGCGGGGAGTCCAGGTCGGGTCGGGCCCGTCGTCGAAGGTGAGGGCCACCACGCCGGGGCCCGAGACGTCCCGCACCGGCCGCCCCGGCATCTGCGGCGGGTGCTTGATTGGCGTCAGGCCGAGCGAGTCGAGGGCGCCGGGCACCTCGGAGCCGATGCGCCACAGGGCCACCCCGACGTGGGCGGCGGCGGCCACCTCGGCCCGCTCGGCCATGGAACGGGCGTCGTCGTACCAGACGGTGCGGCCGTCGGCGAGGGTGCCGCCCCATTCGGCCTCCACCGGGTCGTAGACCACCCGGGCACCGGACTGGGCCGCCAGCCCGACGGCTTCGGGGACGGTGAGGTCGGCCGCCTCGCCTCCCTTCCCCGGTGCCGGCCAGGCGTAGCCGTAGGCGGGCACGCCGAGGAGCAGCTGGGAGGGCGGAACGACGGCCAGCGCCGTCATGAGCGTCTGGTGCACCCAGGGCAGGGCGGCGATCGGCCCGGCCTCGCCCGTCGGATCGTGCTGGTCGTAGGCCATCCACACGATCCCGACCCCGTTGCGGGTCAGGCGGGCCAGATCGAACGGTGCCGCATCCTCGTCGGCCGGATCGGTGAAGGCGGGGACGGCGACCAGCACCCGCCGGCTCCGCAACGCGTCGGACAGATGGTTGACGAGCCCGGCGAAGCCTTCCCGCACCGAGCCGTTGAGGTTCTCGAAGTCGAGGACGACGCCGTCCCACGGCGCCCGGGCCATCGTGCTGGCCACGGCGGAGATGAACTGGCGCCGGGCCCGCTTGTCCTCGACCAGCGCCGTGACCCGACCGGGGTTCCAGTCGTGACCGTCGAAGTTGGAGATGACGAGGAGGCCGGCCGCGCCGGCGAGATGGGCCCGGACCAGACCGTCGGTGACGGGTCGGACCTCGACGGTACCCGGGTGCGACCCCAGGGTCGCGCCGGTGACGGCCAGCGTCGAAAGCCCGGCGACATCACGGTCGATGCCCGCCGCCGTGTCGTCGTAGTCACTGGCGGCGAAGCCGAGTACCTCCGAACCGCCGGGCGGCGCC
>Ga0070695_100002428_pt1 | contig 10710 bp, 15 predicted proteins | sample KBSK1252metaG_FD_65471 | JGI IMG/M metagenome (GOLD analysis project Ga0070695, IMG submission 65471) | Corn, switchgrass and miscanthus rhizosphere microbial communities from Kellogg Biological Station, Michigan, USA - KBS K1-25-2 metaG | ecosystem: Host-associated > Plants > Roots >...
GGTTCCGGCCCCTCGAACACGTACTCTTTCTCGAGCGCGACCATCGGCAGCGAGCGCCGTTCGGCGCTCAGCGCGTCCCGTTGACGGGTCAGCTCCTTCTCCTTCGCGAGCAGGCGCTTGCGGGCGGTGGTCCATTCGTCCCGTGATACGATCTTTGGTTTCGGCATGGCGTGTCTTTCGGTTGCCTGGAGGTTTGGGTTAGAGGGGCGCAGCATGCTGCGCCCCTACGTTTGTTACATCGGTGGCATGAGGCCCGGGACGGACCCGGGCGCGGCGATGATCACGATTCCGAACGCCACGATCGCGAGGGCGAGCGGCACATCGACGGCGGGTTTGGCGGGCAGCAGCTTCTGCGCGAACACGAGGGCGGCGATCACGAGCATCCAGGTGACGCTCATGACGCCGAGCGCCACCAACATCACCATCAGTCCGATGCTGGAGCCGACGCAGTAGAGCCCGAATTCAAGTCCCCCTCCTGAGCGGGTGCGCGCCCGGCAGCAGCGGCGGCAGTGCTGTTTGAGTCGGGTGAGCTCGTACAGACCGGCCGCGATCACGACGAGACCAGCGGTGCTCGTGCCGTGGGGGCGATACACCGCGTACAGGAGGGCGCCGACGAGCGTCCAGACGACGAGGTAGGACGCGACGAAGGGCACAACGGCGCGGACGGGACCGGTGCTGCGACCGCGTCTCAAGACGGCCGGGACCAGGCCCGGCAGCATCATCGCCGCCATCATCGCCGCCCACAGGGCCACGAAGAACGCGAACGAGCCGAGCTGGGTCGCGACGCCCATGTCCATGCCGTGCATCTGGCGGACCGTGACGATCCAGGCGAGGGCGGCGAGGCCGAGGGTCGCCGCGAGCGGCGCCGCCGTACGATATGCAACTCTCATGTTGCGTATCATATCCGGGACCGGCGATATGCGCAACCCCCTAGTTGCATGTTGTCCTCACCAAGCTGTCCCCGGTAGAGTCATGAGCGGGCGTACGCGAAGCCGCGCTCGTGCGCCTTGGTCATGGCGATGAACGCGGCGGGCACGATGACCACGCCCGGCAATGCGTGCGCCGTCAGATCCGCGTGAATGTCGGCCGCCGTGCCCATCCCCTGTTTCTCGAGCCGCCCCGACCACCGCTGCAGCGCGTTGTTGCAGAGGGCGAAGAGCACACCGCGACGTTGCAGCGACTCGATGGAGCTCTCCGGTGTGCCATCCGCGACGGGGTCGCCCGGCTGCGGGTGGGCGAAGTAGTTGCGGACGAGCGGCGCGCTGGTCGTTGAGTCGGTGAGACTCAACGCCGCGCCGAGTTTGTACTTTGCCCACATGGCGTCCTGAACACCGAGCGGAGTGGTGCGCGCGTACAACACCACAATCACGCTGACGTCTCGCTCTCGGACTCGGTACGTGTCGCGCCAGACATCGAGATAGTTCCGTACGTGGCGCAGGACGGTGCCGCCATCCGGATCGGGCGCATCGAACAGCTGCCGATGCCGGCCCTTGAGTCGATCGAGCCAAGCGTCCGAAGGTGACACGTCCGCGCCGCTCTCGTTCCCGAGAGCTCCTCCCGCGCTCAGCGCGGCGACTGCGCTGACGAATCCGCGACGATCGAGCATACACCCTCCCGTGGTTGACCGACAATTTGCGCCAAGTAGAGCCTTCTCGCCTGCGGGGCTGAATTAGTCCACCGAGCCCGTGAACGAAGGCCCTTTCTGCCTCTCCACCGTCTTGCGCCGGCGGCTCCTTCGCCCGCAGCTTTGGGCGATGATTGCACGGCTCGTCTGCCTAACATGCGCTTGAAGCTGGCGGGCCTGTCGTTCTGATGTCTCCCGACCGATTTGATTCGCCCGAGGACGCTGCACGGTACGGATTTCCCGCCGAGTGCCGGATCGTCGCGACGCGCATGCGGGGAGAAGCAGCATACGTCCTCCTCGACACCCGGTCGGCAGGGCAGCCTTACCTCTACGGCGTTACCTGTGAGCGACGTGAGGGGCGATGGTCGCCGGGGAGTTCGGGGAACGGGCCCGGCTGGTCGCAGGTTGGCGCCGATAAGGAGCTGGGCACCCTGACGATGTGGGGTGAGGCGCCGGTCGGCGCCGACAGGATTCGCGTCGAATTCGAGGGCGACGTGCACGAGGAGACGGTAAGCGGGGGTGTGTATCTGGCGGCGTGGTGGAACGTTCCTTCCCGGAAGGAATCGTCGGCGCGTGTGTCGGCCTTTCGCATCGACGGCAAGTGGATTCCCGAGATGCTGCCTGAGGCGCGGTACGAGTGACGCGATTACTCTTCGCCACGTTGCTGATAAATGTGGCTTGCGGGCGACGCGGCAATCTTCCAGCCCGACGCCTCGGGGTCCTCGCTCCATCCGTTGATTCGGTGCTCATAACTCACACCAATGCTGTGTGCTATCACTTGCCACTGCGGCTGCAGAATGGCGATCTCGAGTGGGGAATGAGCGGTTGTCATCTTTACGTCGGAGATACGCTTTTCTATTTCTATGTCGGGGACAATCGGCAGGTCCTTGCGTGGGGCCGCGCCTGGCACGTACCTGATTCCACTCGTACAACGTCACTCGACGCTTTCGAACGGCACTACACTCAGAGTCTCGGGCCAAGCGAGGCATGTCCACGTCTTGAGCGCATGGAAGGCTTCAGCGTGTGGCGGGCGGCCGGCTATTTCATCTACGCAAGTGCAGATTCGGAGGCAACAAAGCTAGGGGGTCCGGAGAACGTCTGGGCCGGCGCTCGCGTTGGCTCACCGACTTGCACCTTTCGGGATCACGTGTCTCCGCCTTTTCTACGATGAGCGCGATTCTCTTTCTTGGGGCATTCGGCACGGCCTTGGGGTTTCTCGTGTGGCGCCTCAGCACGATGAAGACCGACCCGGAAGGCTACGTCCGCCTCACGACGGTATCTGGCTCAGTTGAGGCTTGGCAAGCCCGCCGGGCGCTCGAACGCGCACACATTCCCGTGATCGTGGACTCCCACATCGGAATGATGCGTGGCGGGTACGGCGGCGTTGCTCACGTATTGGTACCGGTCGGTCAAGCCGAAGAGGCAATGAAGGTCTTGAAGGAAAGCCACCCGAGTACCGAGTACCCGCCCGTATAGTCGGATTAGCACTCATGGAGCCTCGGATGCACGCACCCTTGAAGGTTTTCCCCTGGTGTCTCGTGTTGCTCACCGCGAGTAGCAGCGAAGGTCGAAGGCCGCGCTCCGAGACCATCCCCATTTCGACGACGGGTTGGCAATCGACCGACACTTGCCCTTCGGACATTGAGGCTCGCCTCTCTGCTCCGCCCACAGATGTTGTCCGTATTGGGGAGGATGGCCGTTTCCCAGGTGCTCCCTACGTCAGCATACTGGTCGATGGCCAGCGGGTCGCGTGGTACGCGCCCGAGTCTACGCCGTTGCCACCGTTAGAAGTAGACATCGATACGAACGACATTGAGAGCGTCGAGGTGGTGAAGCCCGATTCAGCGCGCCGTGCCTACGGCCCTTGTCCCGGTGTGGGCTTGATCCTGATTACGACGAAGAGAAAGACCTGGCGACCCAACCAGCACCACGAGCCAAGGTCCTCAGCATCAGACAAGGGAAAGGCCATTGTGCCTCCAACGGATGATTCTCTCATGGCGATTCTCGACGCATACTGGGAGAAGCGCGTCACCGCGGCAGCAGCCGCGAAGGTGATCGCGGACTATTTGTTAGGGACAGGGAAGCCCCTGAACATCCAGATGGACGCGGAGCTTCGAGATGCAGTTACACGCGAGATGAAAGCCCGCCAGAAGTAGCGAGTTCCGTCAAGGACACGCGTCGATGCCAAAGTACCCGATGACCGAAGTCATTGCCCGGCGTGAGTTCGATTACTCAGACCAAGCCGGTCCCGCCAAGGTAGTGGCCCTCCTCGGGAAGCCAGCGATAATGCCCGATGCCCCGAACGGAGATTGGTATTGCCCCTACGTGGTAGAATGGCCGAAAGAACGACACGAGTTCTACGCGGGCGGCATCGACGAGTTGCAGGCGCTGCTGATGGGAATCTCCGGACTCCGTTCGTATCTCGAATATGTGGTAGGTCGAGCTGGCAAGCTCACGTGGCTAGAAGATGAGGATCTGGGCATCGATCTAGTGAAGGGCCGCTCCGAGTGAACGGACCCGTTCGCACGGCACCCTAACGCGCATCGGACCCCTCGCTGACCTGGACGCGCGGGGACCCGCGTACCTTCAACCCCAACTCTCGAACGAGGCGGGCCATGCCCGGGTCCTTTCGCGCCTGGATTGACGAGTCGAAGCGCTCTGTCGCGCCGCTGTGGGCGGTGACGCTCCTTCGGGTCTATCTCGGGGTCGCGTTCCTGAGCGCGGCATCGAACAAGATCTTCAGCTGGTGGGCATCGTGGCCTCAGAGCATGTCGCACTTTCTGACGTCCAAGCTGAATGACACGTACGCGTTCTACCGACCCGTTCTCACCGGCTTGGTGCTGCCGCACATCGGATTCTTCGCTCCTACCATTGCCTTGAGCGAAGTGGCCGTGGGCCTGTCGCTACTGCTCGGCGCGGGCACGCGATTCGGCGCGGCTGTCGGACTGGTCTTGATCGCCAATTACGCGCTGGCGTTCGGGGAAATTCCGTGGCAGCCGGGTGAGGACCAAGCCTTCCTTATCGGCCTCGTCGTCGTGCTCATCACAAACCCGGGCAGGGCCTTCGGGGTCGATGCCTGGCTCGCTCGCGCCCGGTTGTGAAGTGATTCGTTTGGTCACCTAACCCAGGGGACACCAGTCTTGGCGGCGTGAGTCCTCACCCCCTGTCCCCCTCTCCCTTCGGGAGAGGGGGAACGAAGGGTGAGTTCGCGGGGCAATGTTTCCGACACATCCGCGGAATTCTGGTTACTTCAACACGCAATTGCATTGGCATTCTCGCGCGATGGATCCGCTCCGTCGCCTCCGGCCGGCGCAACGATTCGCGCTCGCCCGCGCGCTGCGCTATCGGCGTACTCCCGCCGAGCGTCATGCATGGACGCTGCTGCGTAACCGAGGCATCCTCGGCTTGAAGTTCCGGCGGCAGCACGTGCTTCACGGGTTCATCGTTGACTTTTACTGCGCGACTGAACGCGTCGTCATCGAGCTGGAGGGAGACCCGCACGACGGAGGAGCTCAACAGACCTATGACCGCGCACGTGCCGAGTTTTTGGCTGCTGCGGGCTATCGAGTGATCCGAGTACGCAACAAGGACGTGAGCCGAGAACACCTCGAAACTGTCCTGCGGGAGGCGCTCCGAACTCGCCGATAGTTCCCCCTCTCCCGGAGGGAGAGGGGGACAGGGGGTGAGGACCGGTACAGTTGCTCGACAGGCTGGTGCGCTATCGGTTCGGGGGTAACGCCGAGCTGATGGGCGCGTGGGCGAGCGTTCGCAATGTGGTGGGGCCGATCCGGTCGAAGGCCGAGCCGGTGGCGGGTAGTATTACGCGGGCGGTCGTGAAGGCGGCGGCGTGATGGCGGGGCCTGTAGTGGGGAAGGGGAGGCGCGGTGGGTGGAGGGTTGCCTGCCGCGCCCTGTCGTGCCTCTTCCGCCGGCGCGCTTGGTGCGATAATGATTCGCCATGTTTCGGAACGAACGCAAGTTCACCGGGCAGGTCCTGAAGTCGCTTGAGGCGGCTGGATTCCATGCCAGGCGTGAGGTCCGCGTTCGAGGCAGGCACCGTCTCGACATCCTCGCTGTTAAAGACGGGTTAAGAAGCGGCGTCGAGGTCAAGTTCAACAGTCGTGGATTGCTCGACGATCTCTACAAGGCTCGGGCGATTCTCCGACTTCCTGACGTGGACGAGATGTACGTTTGCGGACCCAGGGTCTTCATGTCCGAGGATGTCCGCGCCCTGGCGACGAGCCTAAGCGTTGGTCTCCTAGCCATTGACGACGCAGGCCAACTCGACTGGCTGGTAACATCGAAGCGACTAGAACCGCCTCGCTTGAGTCTCAATGGCGCATACATCAAGGCACGTGGGAATCAACGATTCGACGAGGTGCGACCTGGCGGCAAGGTCGTCTTCAACGCAGCAGTCTTCAACAACGGTGAAAAGACCGCCGTTAACGTGGAAGTATTCATGGTCCCAGCAGGCCCGTTTGTCGCAAAGGTTCGCTCGAAGGCTAGGGTAAAGAAAGCCTTCCTTGAACGAAGCGGGCCTACTGCGTGGTCAACGAAGCTTGAGTGTCAGGTGAAAAAAGGCACTCCTGCAGGGAAGTATCCGCTGATGATCAGCGTCACGGCCGAGAACGCCGCTCGAGACAACGACAGGGTGTCATATGAGGTTGTGACCAGCTGACCGGGCCTCATTGCTGAGACAGCCCCGGGGTCTCGGAATCAATCAGGGCCGGCAACGTTGGTGCCATTTCTGCGTGGTTTTTGACGAAGGAAAGGAGGCGTCCAAGTCGCGTGGCGCGCAGTTGCCTCCGTGGTCGATGTACCGGTCGCCGGTCACGCACGCGCGGCGGCGGTGAGGGTTGGACGGTGGCTCGGGGAATGAAAAAGCTGCGGAACGCGATGGGCTGCAGAGCTGGGTCGTTCGGGACGGCGGGATTTGAATACAACGGCCCCCATTCGGGGCCGTTGTTTAGGTGCACTCATCCGCGCGAACCCGTGTCATCCGCAGTCATCCGCAAATACCCTACGGAAAACACATCCTCATCTTGGGTCTTAAAGACCCACCATATTCACAATGTCGCTTGAGGACCTCGGAACCGTCGAGGCCAGATCAGAACTTCATGCCTACCCCGCTAGCTGCGCCCTTCAGGTAGTTGATGAAGGCAGAACAAGACACCAGCATAAACTTAGCCTCGTCGAATGTCAGATTAGCCTCGTCCAACAGAGCGTGGCGAATTCCGTTAGCATCACTGGTGTATCCGTAGAGACTGTTGAAGGCCTTCTTGAGAGCGCCGTGCAGTTTGATCCGCTTTTCCAACACACGGAGGGCCGCGTCCAGGTCAGCTTTGTCCTGTCCTGCCAGAAGAGAACAGAATCCCTCTACCGCGCTTATGGCCTCTTTAATGGAGTTTCGATAGTCCGGCTTCTTCCTGTCAGACAGAAGTCGAAGGGCTCCCTCTAGGTGCTCACCTACAACTCTCATCGACGCCGGTAGGTCCCCTGCCTCATCAATCGCTGAAAGCTCTTCTTCCGAGGTGATTTTCACCAACGTTGTTCCTGAAAACCGCCATCCCGAAAGCTCCCTTTGGAAAATTTGATTACACTCTGCTACGAATCCTGTGTTCGTATGGTAAGGGTCATCAGGAAAGTTGTTCGGGAGAAATTCAACGAAGTCGTACACTCCATTCCACGTAGTCGTGAGCAAGTGGTCACGCAGTTGATCATAAACTGAGGACCAAGTTGCCCCAGACGTATCCGTTGGTTGCTTAAACAGGTCGCGCCAAATCAAGTGTACTAGCTGCCTTAGGTTGTCGGTTGCGTAGAGCCGTCCGCTCATGGTGTCACGCTCCACATACCTCGCGAAGTACCGCTCACAGACTAGGTTCCAAAGGCTATTTCGGAGCTCGTCGTCCATTTCCTCGATCTGAAGCACAGTTCGAATCGGCTTGTAGCCAAAGCGTTCTGAAAAACCACGCATGACACCCTCGCTAGTGAAACCGGACAGGATTTAACTCTCCTGGTCCCCCAAACTGCATTGCTAGTTGCGCCTCCGCTTAACGATCCGCGGGCGAAGCGTTCCACGGACACCTGCCGGTTTGGTCACTAAGCCAAATGGGGCGACCGACACCAAAGGCGTCGGCCTCACCGTGAACGAAGGCTTGAAGCACGAACTCGTATGGCCCTAAGGAAGCAGGATCGCTCTTGAGCAGAAGGCCACGCCAGTAATACTTGATCTCCTTCGGCCTAACAATGAAGCCCGAGATAGAGCGTTGGGCTCCGGGCCTGACGGTCATCGTCAGTTCAGTCAGGGGTCGAAACGAGACAAACCGCCCGTCTTCAACGTCGTAGTCCGGTGCCTTCGCAGCCTTAGGAGTCAGCGAACTGGACATGACCTCGAAGTGCACGGAGTCAATCCTGACATCCTTCCCTGTGTTGTTCGCGACGCTCAGTCCAGCTTCGACGTAATGCGCAGAGCCTCCGAGCCCGTGGGTTCGGACAGCGACGCATCCATCGACGGTAGGGTGACTGGGCCACCCCTTCTTTGCTTCTGACAGATCGGGAAAAACGAAGATCGCCCAGTAGGCTCCCCCCACGAGAGCGAGGATTTGCGTGATGCCCGAGGTAACGTTGTGAAATGACTCCGATGACATGAGCACCCCCGCGGACTGAGTGAGTACATCCAGCCACGACGCCATTGGTCCGGTGGCCCGAGGATGCCATCATCGTGCCCGTCCTACAAGGGCGTTTTTGCGGCACGGAGGGGTCCGGATGCGACATCGGGGCTCGTCAAGGCGCTCTGAGTGCGTAGGACGGGTACATGGAGGGGCGGAGTGAATAATGGGAACGGCCAGGATGCGCCGGCTGTCTCTTCCAGCAGGTAAGGTGAAGAGGTTAGGAGAGGCTCGCGACGATCTTAACGAGTCGCTCAGCCATCAGCCGCCTTTTTGAAGACTCCCCGATATTGTTGGAATCGAGAAAGGCAGATACCACGGTGACATCGCCACGGCTGGCCGCCAACAGGTACGCGAGGTAAAACGTACCAATGCCCGCACCTGTGGTTTCGTATGTCTTACCGTCCAGCCACGTACGCGCTAACGCAGCGACCTTGCCTTTGTATTTGTCCGCCGCTGCGGAAACGGCTTGCGTAGTTGGGAGCCCGGCGTTGCGCAGCCAGGACACCATCCGATCTGCGAGTAAGTCACTCGGCTGCTGTACAAGAGCCGCCTTCATTTCTGCTGCCACCAACTGATCAAGTGCCCGCACGTGCGGATCTGAGTTGAGCAAGGCAAGCAACGAGTCCTTATTGAGCTCGACATCTTTGTGAGCGCCAACGTCTCTCGTAACCTGTTCTCGATACTGCGTCAGCGAAGTGCGGATTCCATCGAATTCGGAGTCAGCAAGTTCCAGCAATCCAGCCAGGCGGGAGAACCGTCGTTGCACTTCAGTGGGAATGCTCTCCTTCGTCTTGTACCCCAAGTCGTGCTCGATCTCTGCCCAGGCGTGCTGGAGTATGGAGCGCACCTGAATCTCGAAGGGAACATTGGCGAAGCGCTTGTACTCGAGTAATGCGGTCCTTGCGGCCTTCATTCGGACAACATAGTGAACTGAGGCATACCCGAAGCGATCTGGGTCCAGCGCCTTGCCACGGTCGATTGAGTTCGTCGTATCGACATCGAACTCCCTCTCGATGTACTGACCGACCGTCCCAACGTCGTCAACGAGGTACGTGATTACCCGGACGCCGGCCAGGTCAGTCACCTGGCCAAGCGCCCCGTACTCCCGATTCGGCTTGGTGAGCTTTTGCTTTAGGCTATCTATCGACTTCGCGCGACCTGTAACGGAGTACAACTGCACCCCTGACTCAGAGATCAGTTTCTTCAACAGGTCCACGGCAGCGGCCACGAGATCGTCGTATGTGCCACGAGACGTCGTGTATTCGTTAACCAGCCTCTCGGACATGTCGGAATCGATCATGCGCTCACGGCCTGTTCATGCGAGTCCTTCTAAACCTTCGTTCCGGACGGGATCTCTCACTAGGGCGTTTTTGCGGCATGGACGGGTGTGGATGCGACAACGGGGCGTCATTGGGGCTGTCTGAGGGCGGTGCGGGCGAAGTGAGCGGCGGTGTCCGCCAGGGCAATCGGGCCAGGTGACGATGGCCATATGAACGCGTTCCTTGTTGTGACGGTCGCGCCAACGATGCGGTCGTCAGATCAACGCGCGTCAACGTGTGGGGCCGTTCCCTCGATTGTCGCAAATCCACCTGTCAGCGCCGCAAAAAGGCCCTATGCAGGTCCTACCTCCCTATCCTATCGTTGTGAGCGAATGGACGTTCGCCAACCAGATTTTTCTGACTTCGTTGTGCACTTCACGTAGGACGGACGTCGCGCACCTTGCTGTAGGTCGATAGCGCCGCGAACGGCAGGGCAGGCACCTCGATCGCCGTGATCAGCTCGCCAGAGCTGCGGCCCTTTGAGAGCGTGTCTTACGGCTTGCCCGCTTTATTCGCCGGACAGCGCGGGTCCTTCCCCTGGATCTCGGCGATTTTCTTGTCGTCAATCGGGATGGGCGCGCAGCCGTGGCCCTTTTCGCAGACGAAGTCGTAATGGGCGGCGGGGATGTGACAGCTCAAGCACGTCACGCCCACAAGATTGACCACCTTGTCCCCGCGGGCCTTGATCCGCGTGGCCGGAGGAGACGGGTCGGGCGGAAGGGCGGTGGCCAGCTCCAGCGAGAAAAACTCCCACCCGTTCGACTCGGGAAACTTTGCCTTGGGATGCTTCACCATGGCCTCCCCCGGCACCAGCTGCAGAAAGGTCCCGACGGGGTACTCGGTGTCCGCGACCCTGTCCCGCAGGATACGCACGGCTTCCGCGAGTCTCTGGGGGTCTGCATTCCTGATGTAGGTGTTCCGGACTTTCGTACCGTCACGGATGCAGCTGAACGATTTGTCGGTGACCGTGATGTCCTCCTGCGCTCGGACCAACCCGGGCACGACGCAGAGCATGGCGGTGAGTGCGACGCTGCCCATCCACGCCTGTTTCATTTCGCTCACTCCTTTGAAATTGCCGAATGGCCCTCGGACTCGCG
>Ga0070695_100002431_pt1 | contig 10704 bp, 8 predicted proteins | sample KBSK1252metaG_FD_65471 | JGI IMG/M metagenome (GOLD analysis project Ga0070695, IMG submission 65471) | Corn, switchgrass and miscanthus rhizosphere microbial communities from Kellogg Biological Station, Michigan, USA - KBS K1-25-2 metaG | ecosystem: Host-associated > Plants > Roots >...
GGCGGCGAGTGGGGCGGCTCCGTGCTGTTGTCAATGGAATGGTCGCGCACGCACGATCAGCGCGGCTTCATTGCGTCCTGGCCGCAGTTCGGCGTGCCCTGCGGACTGTTTCTTGCCAATTTGGCCGTGCTCGGCTTCAGCCAAATGTCCGGCGAGGAGTTTCTGGCGTGGGGTTGGCGGCTGCCGTTTGCGCTCAGCATCGTCCTGGTCGGGGTCGGGCTCTATATCCGCCTTGGCATTCTCGAAACCCCAACCTTCACGCGCCTGCAGGAAGCCGAGCGCCTCGAGCGCGCACCGGTTCCCGCCGTGCTGCGCAACCACTCCAAAGAGATCATGTTGAGTGCCTTTGCCCGCATGGGTGAGCAGGCGCCGTTTTATATCTTCACGGCCTTCGTCTTTGCCTATGCCGTGAATACCCTCAAGGTGCCGCGGGATTTCATTCTGACCGCCGTGCTGGCCGCTGCGGTGCTCTCCTTCATCACCATTCCCCTGTTCGGGCATATCTCCGATCGCATCGGCCGCAAGAAGACCTACATGATCGGGGCGGCGCTCACGGGCGTGTTCGGGTTCCTCTACTTTGCCATGCTCGACACCGGCTATTACCCGCTCATCTTCCTCGCCATCGTGCTATCCCTGATCCCGCACGACATCATGTATGGGCCGCAGGCAGCCTTGATCGCCGAGCTCTTTCCCGGGCGGCTGCGCTATAGCGGTGCCTCGCTCGGCTATCAGTTGGCATCCGTGATCGCCGGTGGCCCTGCGCCGCTGATCGCCACCTGGCTGTTTGCGACCTACGGCACGCCCTACGCCATTGCCGCCTACATTCTGGCCTGCGCCGTCCTGAGCCTGATCGCCACGGCCTTTATGCGCGACTACACCGGCAAGGCGCTGAGCGAGCACTAGCCGGCCCCGAGCCAAGCGGCCCGGGGTCTTCCCCAAGCGCCGCGTTGGCTAGTAGGTTTTGGCCTTGGCGGCGGGCGCCTTGCCGCGCACTTCGTTGATGGCATTGGCGGCGGCGACCGCGAGCAGGCGGACGTCGTTGAGGATGGTGCACATCTGGAAGCCTGCCTCGAAGCGACGCAGCGCCGTGGCGGGACCGTCGGTGTGCACGCCGGCGATCAGCCCCTTCTTGCGCGTGGTCTTGACGATGGTATCGATGGCGGCCAGCACCTCTTTGTCGGTCGGATCCAGCGTCGGCGGCTTGCCGAGGCTGAGGGAGAGATCGGAGGGGCCAACGTAGACCCCGCTGACACCCTTCACCGACAGGATCTCCTCCAGGTTGTTGACGGCCTGGCGGGTCTCGATCATCGCGAACAGCAAGATCTCGTCGTTAGCCTTCTGCCAATAGTCGGCGCCGTATTGCGCCGCCCGGAACGGCCCGAAGCTGCGTTCCCCCATCGGCGGATAGCGTCCGGAGCGCACCAGAGCCTCGGCTTCCTCCTTGCTGTTGATCATCGGACAGATAATGCCCATGGCGCCCGCGTCGAGGACGCGCATGATGTGGCCGGGATCGTTCCAGGGCACGCGCACCAGCGGCGTCGCGTCGCCGCCGCTTTGGATCGCCTGCAGGATCGGCACGATATCGTTGATGTCGCTCGCCCCATGCTGCATGTCGATGGTGACGCTGTCCCAACCTTGCGCGGCGTAGATCTCGGCAGCGAAGGGATTGGGAATGGCCGCCCAGCCGCCGACACAGTTGACGCCGTCGGCGATCTTTTTCTTCAAGGCATTGGCTTTCATGTTCACTCTCCTCGGCGTCGTTGGCTCAACCCTTCAATGAATTTCGTCCTGCTTGGCAAGCGCCTCGCGCAGCTTGGCCACGCTGAAGCCCGGTGCCCGTGCCATCTCCAGGATAACGGCTTCCTTGCGCGCCAAGAGGTCGCACGCGGCGGGGATCTTCGTCGCCAAATTGGCGGGAATGGTCACCGCACCGTGACGGTCGGCATGCACGAGTTCGCCCGAGCGCACCAGCATGCCGGCCACCCGCACCTCTTTGCCGAAATCGTGCAGGTGGACGTGCGCGTGGCTCGGCATGATGGAGCCGGCCAGCGCCTGGAATCCCGGCGCCCATTGGTCGATGTCGCGGATGCAGCCGTCGGTGACCACGCCCAAGAGACCGAGCCCCTTGTGCACGGCACTCATCACCTCACCCCAAAAGGCACCAAAGCCCACGTCGTGCCCATCGAGGTCCTGAATCACCATGACGCCAGGTGCGGGCATGTCGGCGATATAGTCGTAGTAGGCGATGCGCTGGCTGCGTTGGGCCTTGGCATCGAGCTCATGGGCATGGGTGGTACGGATGGTGGCCGTTTTGGCGTAACCGACCATCGGTGGCAGGTTCGGGAACGGGCAGATCAGCGGCCGGGCGGTGAAGCCCGTCAGTCGGCGGGCCGGATCGACGATCTCGAGCGCGTTGCAGATCGTCGGCGTGTCGTAGGACTTGAGCTTTTCGAGCAAGGCGGCGTCAATCACGAAACGGTCTCCTGTCGGCGTTCTTGTCCCTTCGCCCGCTGCCGGGCGTAATGAGACGACCTGCTATGGGCCTCAAGCAGCCCCCAATTGCTGAATTTTGAGCTCATCCACGCCGACGGCGCGCGCCGCCGCGATAATGGAAGCCCAGGTGTCATCGGGTAACGGCACTCCCTCGCGCAGGCGCTGTTGGCGCGTGCGCTCCTCTGGTTCCCCGGGGATCAGCACCTCGCCACCGGCATTGGCGGGTTTGGCGCTTTTGAAATAGGCAACGTAGCGCGCCACATCCTGGGGGAAAATTTGCTCGGGGTCGACCACCTTCGGGTCGATATAGAAGGACAGCATGCCGTTACCGCGGAAGCGATCTGCGCCCGTCCCCGCCTCCGAACCCGTGGCCTGCATGCCGGTCAACGAGCCGCCGAGCAGCTCGCACATCAGCGCCAGCCCCGAGCCCTTGTGATCCCCGAAGGCACGAATGGCGCCGCTGCCCTTGCCGCCGTGGCGCGGACCGGTGGGCGTGTAGTCGCCATAAAGGACGCGTGGGTCGGCGCTCGGGCGGCCATCGATGTCGATCAACGCGTCGGGCGGCAGGGCCTTGCCGCCCTGGCTCGCGACCAGCACTTTGCCTTCGGCCACCACCGAAGTCGCAAAGTCAAGGATAATTGGGGCCTGCCCCGGACGGGGCACGCCCACGGCAAAGGGCGCGGTCGAAAGGCGCCGCTCGCTGCCGCCAAAGGGAGCGACCAGCACGCTTCCCGAAGCATTGACGAAGTGGATGGAAACGAGGCCCGCCTCGGCCGCCATCTCCGCCCAGTCGCCGATCCGGCCGATGTGGCCGCTGTTCTTCAGGGCCACCAGCGACAGGCCGAACGCCTTGCACTTCTCAATGCCGATGGCGACGGCCTGGGGTCCCACGGTCTGGCCGAAGCCGTGCCGCCCATCCACCACGGCGAGCACCGGGGTCTCGGTGAGCACCTTCACCGCTTGATCGGCAATGACGATGCCGTCGCGCTTCCATTGCAGGTAGCGCGGAACGCGCGCCACGCCATGACTGTCGTGGCCCGTCAGGTTGGCAGAAACCAGATATTTGCCGATGCGCGCGCTCTCGGCCGCCGAGCATCCGGATTTGGCGAAAATGTCCCGCACAAACTCGCTGAGTGCGGCCGCCCTAATCGTCAGCATCGCTCGAACGTTCCTTTCCCTCGGGCTCCCAAGGGGCCCTTTCACCATAAACGAGGCTCCCCGCCAAGTCATGAGCCGGCGCTGCGGCGCCTCCACCTAGGGCGCTGGTTGCCGGCCTGCAGCCAACCACGAGGCTATGGTGCGCCCATGCCCTTGGCTGGTGCCGGGACTGGCCATCCGCCGCCACTGCGGGCATGATGGGTGCGAGGCACAAGAACGAGCAGCAGGGTCGAGCCCATGGCCAAGCGAGCCCCCGCCACCGCGGCCAAGACGCGACAGGGAGTTGCGAGCGGCGTGCCCAAGCGGCAGACCAAGCCGCGCAAAGGCGCCGGCGGACGCGCCACGCACGATGTGGGCGGGCTCAGCTTTGGCGCCATTGATCGCAGCGAGCACGACCTGGCCTTGTGGGAGAAGCGCACCGACGCCATGCAGCGCCTGCTCACCAGCCCCGGCAACCGCGCCTTTAGCGTCGACGGATTGCGGCGTGTGATCGAGGACTATGGCGAACAGGTCTACGACCGCACCACCTATTATGAGAAATGGATCCGGGCCTTGCGCAACCTGGTGGTCGAGCAGGAACTGCTGACGCGGGCGGAGGTCGAGACGCGCATGGGGGAGGTGCGCGAGCGTCACGCCAAGAGGGGGCGGCGGATTTCCAAGGCCAAGATTCCATGGTGAGCAATGTGGGTCGTCTGCCCCGGCAGGGCGCCGGCAAAGCGCCGCGCTTTGCCGCCGGCGATTGGGTGCAGGTGGCGGCGCGGCCGGTGTTGGGGCACTGCCGCACCCCCTGGTATGTGCGCGGCAAAGCCGGCCGCATCATCGCCGTGCACGGCCGCTTCCGCGATCCCGAACGGCTGGCCTATCATCGGCCCGGGCTTCCCGCCCAGGTGCTCTACAAGGTGCGCTTTCGCCAGCGCGAGGTCTGGCCGACCTATCGAGGTTTTGACGGCGATCACATCGAGGTGGACATCTACGAGCATTGGCTGGAGCCGGCCAGTTAGGAGGGCACATGCACGAGCACGATGACCACGATCATGACCACGATCATCCCCATCCCCCCGCCCAGAAGGACCACGATGCCGGGCCGATGGGCGCCTACGAGGTGCTCGAAGAAGCCCTGCGTTCCCTCCTGATCGAGAAGGGGATCCTGACCGCCGAGGCAATTTCCGCGGCCGTCGACCTGATGGACAGCCGCACGCCGGCGCTGGGCGCCAAGGTCGTGGCGCGCGCCTGGACCGATGCCGCCTTCAAAAAGCATCTGATCAAGGACACGCGCGCCGCCTTGCTGGACTGCGGCATCGACATCGGCACCATCGCCGAATTCGCAACCGTCGAGAACACGCCCGACGTGCACAACGTCATCGTCTGTACCTTGTGCTCGTGTTATCCCAAGATGCTGCTGGGCACGCCCCCCGCCTGGTACAAGAGCCTCGCCTACCGGTCGCGCACCGTGGTCGACCCGCGCGACGTGCTCAACGAATTCGGCGTCGAGTTACCGCCGCGCGTCGAGGTGCGGGTGCACGATTCGACCGCCGACTTGCGCTACCTCGTGCTGCCGATGCGCCCCAAGGCGACGCGCGGCTGGAGCGAGCAGCAACTTGCCGCCATCGTCACGCGCGACTGCATGATCGGCACGGCGCTGCCGAAGGTGGCGCCGAAGGCGCGCGGCACCCGCGCCGCATAAGCCCGCGCCGCGGCGGGCGGGGACCGGAGCCATGACCTAAAGCAGAACGCCGTGGCGGTTCTACCACGGCGTGCCCTTGAGCCCGAGGGGGCTTCTTGAGGTCGGCGTTTGTCAGATGGCGCCGTTGATCCAGTCGGTCAGCTGCTTTTTTTGCACCAGCGCGCCCACGCGCTGCGCGGCAACCTCGCCGTTCTTGAAGATCATCAGTGTCGGCATCGCCTGGATGCGATACTTCTGCGTCACGTCGGGGTTTTGATCGACGTCGAGCTTGGCGACCTTGATCTTGCCCGCGAGTTCGGTGGCCACCTGTTCCAGCGCCGGCGCCATCGCCTTGCACGGTCCACACCACTCGGCAAAGAAGTCGACGAGCACCGGCTCGGACGATTGCAACACTTCCTTCTCGAAATTGGCGTCCGAGACCTCGCGCGCTGCGCCAGCCATGCCGGTATTCTCCTTGGATGAAACCCGTTGCCGGGTGAAAACGTCGACCGGAACGTAGGGAGGCCCCCGTCAGGCGTCAAGACTGGCGAGACCCTCTGTCCAAAGGCGCTGCGCGTGCTCGTCCAATAAGAGCCGGGGTATTTCCATGATTCGCGCGCCATCCGTCCACAGCAATGCAGCCCTGATCTGGAGGCCTGGGAATATGGCGGCTACCGCCAAACGATAGGCTGCCAGTTGCAAGAGGTAGGCATCTGCAACCTCGGCCACCACGCGCGGCGGCGGGCGGTTGGTCTTGTAGTCGACGATCAACACGGCTGAGCCCGTGTGTACCAGACGATCGATCTTGCCGGTCAGGCGCCGGGGAGGTCGCGCGCCGTCGGGGCGGGGAAGGGTGGCCACAATCGGCACTTCGGCACGGCTGTCGGGGCCAAACAGCGCCGATAGCTCCGGGTGCTCAAGCACGGCGAGCGTCTCGGCAATAATCTGGGAGCGTATGTTGGCGTCGAGGTCGGGAGCGCGACTGGCAAGCAAGGCCGCCGCGACCGCCTTGCGGCTGTCGCGGCCGACCGCCGGCAGGTGTTCGAGCAAGGCATGCGTGAGCGTGCCGCGCAGAAAGCGCCCGTCTTCGAGCAAGGCGTGCGGCGCTAACACGGACGGCGCCCGCGACGTTGGCGGTTGCGCCTTGCTGCCCGCCGCGCCGTGCGCGAGCGGTGCCAGCTGCGAGGGCCGCAGCGGCACGCTTTCGCCCGGTTCGGCCGGGGCTCGCCGTCCGAGCCAGGCCGGCGCTTGCACGGTGCCCGCACTCGGGCTCAGCACCTCAGCCAACGCTTGTGGGGCAACCGTCTGCGCGCTTTCGAGCCGCCAAAGGCTGCGATTTTCGCCCACCGGTACCTCCACGAGGAGGCCTTCCAGGCCCTGGCGGATCAGGTGATACCAGCAGTCCGCCGGCGCCTCGCGCGTGCCCTCGAAGCCGGCGATGTAGAGGCGATCGCGGGCGCGGGTTAGCGCCACGTACAAGAGGCGATCGAGCTCGTTCTTGTCCGCCTGCCGTTCCGCCTGGCGCGCCGCATCGACGGCGCGGACCGCGCCGGTGCCGCGTACCGGCCACAAAAACGGCGGCAGCATTCCGTCCTCGCCCCCGGCCTCGGCCACGGCCAGCAGGCTGCCGGGCCAACGTCCCGAGCGCGTCGAGCAGGTGTCGGGCAAAAAGACGATCGGGGCTTCGAGGCCCTTGGCGCCGTGCACGGTCATGACGCGCACCTCATCGCGTCCCTGCTCCATGTCGCGCTTGATCTCGGGCCGCGCCTGTCCCATGGCGGCGAGAAAGCCCTGGAGCGACGGCGGGCCGGCCGCCTCGTAGGCGAGCGCCTGGTTCAGGAATTCATCGAGCGGGTCGGCCGCCTCGCTGCCGAGGCGCGCCAGCATGCGCGCGCGCATGCCATCGCGATCGAGCACGGCGGAATAAAAATCAAAGGGTGCCAGCTGCCGGGCCTCGCCCTGCCAGCGCAGAAGACGATCGCCCACCGACTGCCAGAAGGGGTCCTTGCCGGCGCGCTCGATCAACGCCTGCCAGAGGCTACCGGGACGGCCGGGCGCCAGGCTGATCAAATGCTCATCGGTGAGGTCGAAAAGCGGAGACTTCAACAGCGCTGCCAAGGCCAGGTCAGCTTCGGGCAGTAAGCTGACCTCGCCGAGCGCGACGAGGTCCTGGACCGCGATCTGCTCGGTGAGAACGAGGCGGTCGGCGCCGGCCACGGCGATGCGCCGGGCCTTGAGCGCGGAGACCATCGCCGGGGCAAACGGCATGCGCTTGCGCACCAGGATTAGGATATCGCCGGCGCGCACGGGTCGATCCTCGGAAGCCAGACGCTCGCCCGTTTCGAGCCACCGCTTGATGGTATCGGCGATCCGCGCCGCCAGCCGGCTCACCGGATGCGTGGCGCTGGCTTCCTCCAGCGGCGCCCATGCGGGCGCGGCCTCGCTGGGCGCGGCCTTTTCGAGGGGCCAGATCTCGAGCACGCCGGCGTGGCCGATGCGATGGGCGAGGTGGGCGACCGGCGTGTCGGGGCGGCTGACGCCTGGTGTGCGCGTCGGCGCCGCAAAGATCTGATCGACTGCTTCCAGCAGCGGCGCAACCGTGCGGAAGGAGAGCGTGAGAGGGATCTGTCGCCAGCTGCGACCCGCCCCGTGCGCGGCGGCGGCGAACGCGGCGCCGGCTTGCGCAAACATCCTCGGCGCGGCGCCCTGAAAGCCGTAGATCGACTGCTTTTCGTCGCCGACGCCAAACAGCGTGCGCCCCTCTTCCCGCGCGCCCTCGCCAGCGAAGAATTCCCCCGCCAGCGCGCGGATCACCTGCCACTGCACCGGGCTCGTGTCTTGTGCCTCGTCCACCAGGATGTGATCGAGCCCGCCGTCGAGCTTGAACAGCACCCATTCCACGGTCGCCGACGAGCGAAGCAAGCCTGCAGCCTTGGCGATCAGATCATCGAAATCGAGTACCGCCAAGCGCGCCTTGGCCGCGCGATAGCGGGCAAGCGTGGCGCTGCTGAGCTGCGCCAGCGCCAGCGTCGCCTCGACCACGGTCAGCGCCATCTGCTCGCGGTGGAGCGTTACGAACCGAGCCTGTGCTGCCGACAACTGCGCGGCGAGGTCGGGTCGGGCAGCCTCCCGCGTGGTGAGGCGGGCGCGCGGCGTCTTGCCCTGCGTCAGGAAGCAGGCTTCCAAGGCAGCGACGCGGCCTCCGGTCGAGGTCGCGCCGAGCGCGCGCTGGAGATCTTCGGCGCGATCCTGATCGGTTTTGCTGCCTGCGCTGAGCGCCGCGACGAGCTCGCGCATTTCGGCGTCCCTCACGACATCGGCAAGTTCCTGCGCCAAGCTCTCCTGCGTGACCTGCTGCCGCACGCCCAAGCGGGCCCGCAACAGGGCTTCGCGCGCGGCTCGGCCGGCGTCGTCAAGCTCGACCTCGGTGTCATCGGGAAAGCCGAAGGCCTCGGCCAGGAGCCGTTCGAAATTGCCATCGACCGCGTAGGCAATGGCTCCCTTGAGCGCCGACCACAACGGCCCGGCCTTGTCGGCGGTGGCGGCGCCAAGCATCTCGTCCACCGCCTGCGTGATCAGGCCTTGGCGCTGTTGATCATCGAGGATGCTGAAATTGGGCGCCACGCCGGCCTCGAGCGGAAAGCGCTTGAGCAGGCGCTCGCAAAAGGCATGAATGGTCTCAAGCTTTAGGCCGCCGGGGGTCTCGATGGTGCGCGCCAACAGCTGTCGCGCCAGGCGGCGGTCGTCCGCTGTTGGGGGGCAACCGAGCAGCGGGGTGAGCTTGGCGTCAAGCTCCGCATCGGGTGCCGTCGTCCACTCGGCCAAGCGTTGGAATACGCGCTTTGCCATCTCCGCCGCCGCGGCCTTGGTATAGGTGAGCGCCAGGATGCGTTCCGCCGGCGTGCCCGCCAACAGCAGGCGCAGCACGCGATTGGTCAAGACATGGGTCTTGCCGGTCCCCGCGTTGGCGCTGACCCAAGCGGAGGCTGTCGGATCGGAGGCCAGCGACTGGTTGCGCAGCGTCTCGGCGCGCAGCGCGCTTTGTCGCTCGGGCGCCTCCCCGTTGCCGGCGCGGACGGGCGCTGTGCCAAAGACCGTCACGTCGCCTCCTCGTCGCTCTCAATCGACCATTCGGCAACGCGCGCCAGATGCGCAAACTCATCATAGTCATAGCGAAAGCGCGGCCGCCGCACGGCCCGGTAGGGCGTCGCCACCGCATCGAATTGCGCAATCAGGCGCTCAAGTCCGGCCCGCGCCTTGGCCACCAACTCGGCCACCTCGGCGGCATCGCGTTCGAGCTCGGCCTCTAGACCGGGCGGCTTGCCGCCGGCGGCCGAAATATAGCGCAAGGCCGCCACCGGCCGCGCCGGCACCCCGGGAAAGCCACCGGCCGCCGCGATCGCGGCCTCCAGCGCCAACTGCGGGGCCCGTCCCGCCCTGGCATTGCGCACCAGCGTCTCGAGGCTGGCGCTCGTTTTGTAGTCGGTGATGATGAGAGCGCCAGGGCTGACGTCGATGCGATCGGCCCGCGCCTTTAGCGTAAAGGGCCCGGCGGGCGCCGCCAGCACCAGCGCCCCCGCGAGCTCGGCATAACTCTTGGAGACGGTGCGCCGGCGCGCCGGCTCGGTCTCGGCAAACCAGGCGGCGAAGCGCTCGAGCCGCGGGGCCCAAAAGGCCGCTACCCGTGGCGAGCCCGTAAGATCGACCAGGGCGGCCTCCGCCGCGGCCTTAAGATGGAGCGCGCAATCCTCGGGAAGCCGATCGGGAAAGCGGCGGGCGAACCGGCTCAAGGCCTCGTGCACGATCTGGCCGCGCAGGGCCGCGTCGGGCGCACGCATCAGATCCGGCAGCGGTTCCAAGCCCAAAATGCGCGCCGCGAAGATGGCATAGGGATTGGCCAGCCATTTTTCGATGTCGGTGACGCTGAGTTGGCGGGGACGCAGGCGCTGGGCCGGACGCGGCTCGGGTGCTGATAGGGGCCGCGCCGGCGCCGGGCTGCGGTTTTTCTGTTCGGCCCAGGCGAGCCAGGGTTGTTTGGCCACGGCGGCAATGCCGGTCCCCTTGATCAGGACCTGCAAGCGGATGAGCCAGCGTGATGGCACGGTCGGGGCGCCGTCGATCTTGCCGGCGCGCGTAAGATAAACCTGCTCGGCTCCCAGCAGCGTGGCAAAGTCGTGCGCCGCTTCGCCGATACGCGCTTCCGGCGCCGGTAGACCGAGCGCTTGGCGCATGCTGCGATTGAACCACGGCCCCGGGTCGGCCGCCTGCGGCCAGCTGCCTTCGTTGAGCGATCCCAGAATGACGATGTCGGGCTGTTGCAGGCGCGCCTCGAGGGGGCCGGCGATGGCGAGCCTGGGATGCCTTCCTGCCGGCGGTGCAATGGTCTCATC
>Ga0070695_100002432_pt1 | contig 10703 bp, 8 predicted proteins | sample KBSK1252metaG_FD_65471 | JGI IMG/M metagenome (GOLD analysis project Ga0070695, IMG submission 65471) | Corn, switchgrass and miscanthus rhizosphere microbial communities from Kellogg Biological Station, Michigan, USA - KBS K1-25-2 metaG | ecosystem: Host-associated > Plants > Roots >...
CGTCCCGGGGGGAGTGGACAGAAAGTGAGAATCTATGGGGTGGACACCGTGTGAGAATGCGGTCATTGCCCGAGGTCACGCCGTCTCGTCTGGGCACAACACTTGAGAAGCCACAGTGCCGCTCGGAACAGCAATAGGAATGGAAGCGTTTCGTGAGACGAACTGGGGTGCAGCGGTCGTGAGACAGTTCGCAAAAGTCCAGGTCAGCAGCACGTGTACCTCCGCGTAGCCCAAGCCCAAGCACTGTAAATGCAACGCAGCGTGGACCTACGTGAGCTCGTGCGATCGCTCGGGCTGGACTTCTAGTAGAGGGACCAGCGCACTACGGGCGTTCCCGGCAGGACAGATGTCTCGTCTACACTCCGCCCGCTACTGCCCACGCTCATGGATAATGACGATTATCCACGATATCCGGCGGAAATCATGGTGATGGGAGAGTGGCTAACACTCTGGCCCACACGATAATTCAGCGCCAACGCCATTCGCATCAAGCGTCACTGTAACGTAGCCATAGCGGCATCCGCGGTCGTGATGGTCGAGCGAAGTCATCGCCGCATTGCTTGCTGCTAAAGCCGCCTCAAAAGACCATCGATCGGGCGGATCATGTGGCGATCACGCGATGCGCATTGGGGTGACGGCCGGCCAAGGAAGCGCGGCAGGCGGCTGATGGGCAGGGACCCTATTTCGGGGTCATTGGCGATGAAGAAGAGACGACCGGTGCCGCGACGGCGTGTTAAACCGTATCTCGATATCGTCGGACCGCGTCGCAGGTTCATCGATGTCAGCGGTGACGCGGACGCCCAACATGCGGCCGGTGTCGGCATCGACGAATGACAGCGGAGCCTGGCCGTTTTGCAGGTACTTGTCGCCCCACTGCATCAGCGACAGGAACACCGGCAGCAGATTCTCACCCGCCTCGGTCAGCCGGTACTCATCATGGACCCGCTTCCCCGGTTCCTGATACGGCACCCGTGTGACGATCTGCGCCGACTCCAATTGTTTGAGCGCGCGCGATACCGCCGGCGCCGAGGTGCCGATCCGCTCCATGAAGTCCTCAAACCGTGTGGTGCCGTAAAAGCATTCACGAACAACCAGGAACACCGTCTTGGTGCTCAGCAGATCGAGCACCCTCGACACCGAGCACGTATCAGCGATCGACCACTTGTGCCGGTCGCGCAGCCGCCTCTCAAATTCCATCGCCACATCCCCATCATAACTAACGCTTGCATTACTCAGCCAGCCGTGGTTTTATCTTACTAACGGAATCGTTAGCCAGCATGGAAGGAAGCAGAGATGGTTGCCGTAGCAGGCAAGGTGGTCGTGGTGACCGGCGGACGGCGCGGATTGGGCGCGGCGCTGGTCGACGAGGTGCTGGCGCGGGGGGCACGCAAGGTGTACTCCACGGCACGGGCGGCCTACACCGATGACCGCAAGCAAGTGGTCACCCACCAACTTCAGGTGCGCTCCCCGGATTCGGTTGCCGCGCTGGCGGAGATCGCCACCGACGCCGAAATCGTGTTCAACAATGCGGGCGTACTGTTGCCGGAGTCGTTACTGACCGGGAGCTTCGAGCATGTCACCGAGACGTTCGACGTCAACGTGTTCGGACCGCTGCGGGTAACGCGGGCGTTCGCGCCGATCCTGGCCGCCAACGGCGGCGGCGCAGTCGTCAACCTGCATTCGGTGCTGTCCTGGCTGGGCGGTGCCGGCGCCTACGGTGCCTCCAAGGCGGCGATGTGGTCGGTCACCAATTCGCTTCGTGCCGAGCTGGAGCGGCAGAACACCCAGGTCGTAGGTGTGCACGCGGGGTTCATCGACACCGACATGGTCTCAGCCATCCCGGTGCCGAAGATGACGCCGGCCGAGGTGGCCCAGCGCATCGTCGCCGGGCTCGAAGACGGTGCCGTGGAGGTGCTCACCGACCACATCACCATCAACGTCAAGGCTGCGCTGTCCGGTCCTGTGGAGCGCCTGACCTTCGCCTTGGCTCAGTGACCAAGGCAACCGAGGAGCACTGAACTGTCATGCCACTATGGACAATTCATCACACCCCCGGGATCTTCAGCGAGGAGGAAAAACACCAGCTCGCATCGCGGATCACCGATCACTACGAGCGGATCGGGTTGCCCCGGTTCTACGTGGTCACGATCTTCAACGAGACGCGGCCCGGGGATTTCTATGTCGGCGGGGAACCGACCCCGGTCGGGGTTCGCATCCTCATCGACCACATCGCCCGGCACAGCACCGATAAGGAAAGCCGAGAACAGATCACCCGCTGGATCAAGCACATCCTGCATCCCTACATGGAAAAGCATGAGGGGTTGCACTGGGAGTTCCACGCCGACGAGACCAGCGAGGACCTCTGGATGATCAATGGGCTGGTGCCTCCCCAGGGCGGCTCGGAGGTTGAAAAAGCCTGGGCGACAGCCAACGTCGCTTCTCCCTACTGAGACACAGCAGCGCCTCCAAGATATTCGGCGGTTGTTGGCGTCTCGTGCCCGTTTGGGGGTGCCGGCTCCCCACGATCGACATCACCAGAGCAGTGACACGTTCTGCGGTCCGTTTACCACAAAGGAGAACCATCATCATGACCAGCAACACATTAGACACGCCCAAGGTTTCTACAGGCTTCGACATCAACGCGGACTTCCGCGCTGTGATGCACGAGCTCGGACTCTCCCCCGAAAACACCGGCGGCACAATCACCTTCGTCGGCGAAGACCCGATCTTCCCGAGCGTGCATCGGCTCGGCGCGTGCATCAGCATCCCGATCATGGCCGCAGCGGCGGGGATCGCCGACATCTGGCGTCAGCGCACCGGCCGCGGCCAGGACCTCACGCTGGACCTACGCAAGGCCATCCACGGCATCAACCCGATGTACAAATCGATGCCCACGATCAACGGATACCCCTATCAGGCGCCCTACGGGCTCAACCCCAGCTACCAGATCGCAAACCCCATGATATTCGACTTTTATCGGACCAGGGACGGTCGATTCTTCCTGCCGACGGGGGCCTACCCGCGCATGTTCAGCAGTATGGCCAATTTCCTGAAGTGCGCGCCGAACAAGGAAAGCCTCGCCGAGGCGGTATCCAAATGGGACAGTGAGGAACTCGACGAGGCGGCCGCCGCTGCTGGCGTCGTCTTCGCCATCGTCCGTACCCCCGAGGAGTGGGCCAACCACCCTCAGGGCAGACAACTCGCCGAAAGTCCGTTGGTGGAGATCGTCAAGATCGGTGACAGTGATCCCGAGCCGTTCACCCCGGCCGCGCGTCCGCTTTCCGGGTTGCGGGTGCTGGCCGCCACGCATGTGATCGCCGGTAACGTGATGGCCCGCACGCTGGCCGAGCACGGGGCCGAGGTGCTGCAGATCGCCCACCCCGAGGAGTTTGAGCACGAGGGCCTAAGCCAGGATCCCTGCGCCGGGTTCACCTCGTCGGCATGGCTGAACCTTGCTCAACCCGACGCCCTCAAGAGGGCCTACGAACTGGCCGCGGACGCGGACGTGTTCGTGGAAAGCTACCGCGGCCACAAGATGAGAGACCTGGGCATGTCGCCCGAGGAACTGGCCAAGCGCCGTCCGGGGATCGTCTACGCCTCTGTACGCGCCTACAGCTACGACGGACCGTGGGCCGACCGGGGTGGGTTCGACATGGAGGCGTTGTGCGTCACCGGGTTCACCACCGAAGAGGGCACCCCGGAGCAGCCGAAGTTCCCCCCGACCACGGTGATGAACGACTTCATCGCCGGTTACCTCGGCGCGGCGGGCATCCAGGCCGCACTGATCCGCCGGGCCAAGGAGGGCGGCAGCTACCACGTGCGGGTCAACCTGGCGCGCTGCGCGATGTGGTTCATGTCGCTGGGCAAGTTCGACACGGACGTCCCGGGGACCGGCGAGCAGAACCAACTGCTGGCCCCGGACACCATCACCGCCCAGACCCCCTACGGGGAGTACGTCCGACTGGCCCCACCGACGCAGTTCTCCGAAACCAAGCCCTACTGGCGAGACCCGGTACTGGTGGTGCGCGGGTCCAGCAAGCCTGCATGGACAACCAGCTGAGGCTTCGGGGATCCGCGGGCTAGGTGGCGGACGGCCGGGTTGGCTCAGCCAACCCGGCCACGCGGCAATGAGGAGAACGATGATTACGAATCCCTTCCAGGGGAAGGCATACGACGCGGTCTTCGTGCCGATGCGCACTTCACCGCGCTCGTCACCGCGCAGGGAGCAAACGCGATCAATCGAAACAAACGCCCATGTTGACTCGTTCGCATCAAGTAGGTCAGGGTTCGCTTCACCTTAGCTCCACAAAGCTTGAGCTTGGATCACGTCGCCAGACGGTTCGCAACGCCGTTGACGTCTTCGCATCCTGATAGATCTTGTTTCTCAGCGGTCACGCACTGAATTTTTTGGCAGCGATTCGCGTAACTGGTCGTCCCTCACCGGGGCAGTGGTGCTTCTGTATTCGCCCACTGGGGCCTGCGCTGGTGATCGCACCATCCCACGACGGCGTCCGGCGACCGCGGGGGTCTGAACGCCCGCCGCGGCCTGGGAGGCCCAAGGGACCAACAGCCCCCGCGCAATCGGTGCGGCGTTAGATGGTTGGAACTCTGGCATGTCGCTAAGGAAGCGGCGTTATTATCCGGCGCTGTATTCGACTGCAGAGCAGCGTATTTCGCCGTTACTGGTAACGGTGCATATTCGATCTCTGCATAATCATTCGAACCAAGTGTCCGACCGACTCATCCCAGGATCGCCCGCGCTGCGCGCTCTGCGATCAGCATGACCGGCGCGTTGGTGTTCCCGGAAGTGATGGTAGGCATCGCCGAAGCATCAACCACTCGAAGGCCGGCGACGCGGTATACGCGACAGTCGGTGTCGAGCACCGTGGCGGCCGACCGCGGAAGACCGTGGGTGTCGAAGGCTCCCATAGCGCAGGTGCCAACCGGATGAAAGATGGTTGTACCGAGTTCACGGGCCGCCTGCTGTAGGTCTTCGTCGCTCACCAGTTGCGTGCCGGGAAGCAATTCTTCTGGGCAGTAGCGGGCCAGGGACGGCGCCGCCATGATTTGCCGGGTCATCCGGAGGCCGCGCACGGCGGCTTGACGATCGGCGTCAGTGGACAGGTAGTTGCAGGAGATCTTCGGGTTGGTCAGCGGATCTGCACTGGCCATGCGCACATGGCCACGGGAGCTGGGTCGCAGATTGCAGACTGAGGGAGTGATCGCTCCGAAAGGGTGCAGCGGTTCGCCGAACTTGGCCAACGACAACGGCTGGACATGCCACTCCATATCTGGACTGGCCAGCGCGGGATCGCTTTTGGCGAAAGCTCCCAGCGTGGAGGGCGGCATGGTCATGGGTCCTGAGCGCAGCAACAGGTACTGAAGTCCCATGCCTCCACGGGTGATCCAATTGCGGTACAGCGTGTTGACGGTCTGGGCGCCCCGTACCCGGTAGACCGTTCGCAGCTGCAGGTGGTCCTGGAGGTTTTCACCCACTCCCGCTAGATCGACGGCCACCGGAACTTGATGCTGGGTAAGCAGCCCGCCCGGGCCCAGACCCGAAGCCTGCATGAGATGCGGTGACCCAATCGCACCGGCACTCAGGATCACCTCGCTGCGGGCTTGGACGTCGATGATTTGGCCATCTTTGAGCAGCCGCACACCGGTGGCGCGGCGCTGAGCTGTGATCCAGGCACCGCGACGCTGATCCGCGTGGACCTGGTCGTCCATCAGCAGCCGCAAGGCCTGGGTGTGGGTGTAGACGGTGAGATTTGGTCGGTGGGCGACGGGATGCAGGAAAGCATCGGCCATCGACCAGCGACGGCCACGCCGTTGGTTGACATGAAAGTACGCACTGCCGGCGTTGTCTCCTCGGTTGAACTCGTCGATCGGGGCAATGCCCACCTGGGCAGCGGCGGCCTGCCAGGCGTCCAAGATCTTCCAGCGCACCCGCGGCCGCTCGACGGGGATCTCACCACCGACGCCGTGCCAGTCGTCGGCTCCGCCGAAGTAGTCTTCCAACTTTTTGTAGATCGCCAGTGTCTCGCCGGTACCGTCCGGGCCACCCCAAAGCCATCGCTCATCACCGGTGGCCTGGGCCCACAGGTCGTAATCGGAGGCCTGTCCGCGCATATGGATCATGGCGTTGATCGACGAGGAGCCGCCGATCACGCGGCCCCGCGCGTAGTGAATGCTGCGGCCGGCCAGACCTGGGTCAGCCTCGGTCGTGAAGCACCAGTCGGTGCGGGGGTTGGCAATTGTGTACAGGTAGCCCACCGGCACCTTGATCCAGAACCAGTTGTCTTTGCCGCCGGCCTCAACCAGGAGCACACGGTGATCAGGGTTGGCGCTGAGCCGGTTGGCGAGCAGGCAGCCCGCACTGCCTGCTCCCACGATGATGAAGTCGAATTCGGCGACGGGGCTCATTTCCGGCATCGTTCCTCCCTGGCGTCGGATGCGTGTCCTAGTGTGCGATGCCCGCCCGGCACGTGGACGTTCCCGTGTGTGCTGTGGCAGTCCACCGTGTCGTCTTCGTCGGGAGAGACTAAGACTTCGTGGCCTGTAGTTGGCGCAAAACTGGACGCGAGAGCAAGTCGTCTGGGTCGAGCGAGCGAGATGGCATTCCTCGGCTTGGCCCGTGTCCGGTCTTAGTGGACTTGGCGGTTGGCGGTCGCGTAGTGGGAACCGTCAGCTTGATGGAGACACATTGGAGCCGGCCGATCCAACCTCACTTAGCAACGGTGCGTGCAGCAGCGGTGGCGGCAGCGCCGGCTCGGGTGGCGGCTCGGATGAGCTCGATGTGGCCAATGGCGCTAGTGGACAGATGCTCGTCGGGATGGTCGTTGAGCCAATTGATGAGCGCGGGTGATTCCTGCTCGCCGTGACGAGTTTCACCGTCGCTGAGGTGTCCAGGTAGATCACCGCTCGGAGCGCAGCTCATCGAGGATGGGCGTGAGTGGCGGCCCGCTGACAAGGTCGTCAGCGCTGAAGCGCGTTTAGTTCCAGCGGTGGCGCCGCGAGTAGCGTGAAGTGATGGCAGCTGTGAACCAGGCCCGTGCGGCGGTGGCGATCGCGTATGCCAGCGACGGACTGCTCCAGGCACAGAGGCTCAGGCGTTCGGATCGTTCGGCCCAGAACGATGAAGAAGCCCGCCAGCTGCTTGTCAATGTGGTACGGCGACTGCAATCGAGCGCAGCAAACTCGCCACAACTGCCTGTAGCGCGGAGATTGCTTCGCGAGGTCGAACAAGACATCCACCGCCGTAACACCGCAGAGGATCGCAGGGCAGACCCGCGCGACGAAGCCCTCTCCGGACGCATCCAGTTCGGACTCCGTCTACGACACCTTGGCAGCTTACGACGGGTTCTTAACGAACTGGCTGAAAGTGAACTCCGGGGAGACCTTCCGCTCCCAGAAGCCGCCAAGCTGGCGACGGCGCAACAGTCCGAGATAGCCTCCAACAGGACACGCACAAGACCTCCCAGCGCCGGGTTTGCTGCAAAACCCCGTCGTCGACGAGCCAGTCGGGTGCGGGTCTGTGGGGGAGTCACCCGCCAGGTGCGAGTACCAGCCGCACGCAGTGTCCCGAATGGTGTACACCCCAATCGCAACGCGACGTACGTCGAGATTCCCGGGTCCGACCACATGGTTTTTTACGGGGCCGCGCTACCCATCACCATGGGCCACATCGACGAGTGGATCGCCAGGAATAATCTGCTCTCCACCGCCTAGCGTGAACGCCGCCGGGAGCTCTTTCGACACCGATCGTCCGGCACACACACAGCGCAGTGGGTCGTGACCTGAACCGTGGTGTGCCGCAAAGCAACTCGCACCAGTTAGCTGGTAACGGTGCGTGCTCAATAGGTGCGAGTTGCCGTAGGGGAGCGGTTTCGGTCGGGAGTACCCTCCGGGCCGCCGGCCAACTACCTGTAACCCATCCACCGAGCCCAGCGCAGCGTGGATTCGAACACGGCGGCGTCCGATGAGTTTCCGTCCGTGTGGTGGTCTAACCCGCATGGGCAAACTGACTTACGGCATGAATGTCTCGGTGGACGGCTACATCGCCGATACGAACGGTGACATCGGGTGGAGCGACCCGGACGCCGAACTGCACCAGTACTGGAACGAGCAGGTTCGCGACACGGCGGTGTCGCTGTACGGGCGGAAGCTGTATGAGCTGATGTCCGCCCATTGGCCGACCGCCGACGAGGCCCCCGACGTGTCGTCGGTGCAGGCCGAGTTCGCCCGGCTGTGGCGGGCGATGCCGAAGGTGGTGTTCTCGAAGACCCTCGACTCGGTCGGCTGGAACTCCCGGCTGGAGCGCGGTGACGTCGTCGAGGTCGCCACGAGGCTCAAGGCCGAGACCGACGGCCTGATCGAGGTGGCCGGCGCCACGCTCGCCGCGCCGCTGGTCCGGGCCGGCCTCGTGGACGAGTTCCACGTGGTGGTCACCCCGGCCGCGGTCGGCGGCGGCACGCCGTTCTTCCCGACGCTGGACAAGTGGATCACGCTGGGGCTGGTGGAGAACCGCACGTTTCCGTCGGGCGCGGTCCTCCTCCGCTACGTCGCGAAGAACTAGGAGACGGTGACGGTGGGGGCCGGTGACATCGCCACCGAGGATGAGATCGACTTCGACACCTTCGCTGGATGCGTCAGGGTCGATCTTGGCACCGATCCTGTGGAATGAAGCCGGGCAGCTCCTCATCCATGCCGCCAGTCGCCCGAAGCCTGGTCGACTGCCAACCCGACGCGGCGCCCTCAATAGCCCTGCGCCACAAGTCAATACGTCACAGTGACGTATTGCTGCTAGCACGGGGAGAGAGGGTGGGCGGTCGATCGCCGATTAGGAGGCCAGCCGACTGTGGCATCCGCAAGGTTTCACCTAACACCCGAATCATCCATTAAGTGATTGAGCTGTACGGCAACCTTGGGCGTATGCACAACCAATACGAGCAGCCCATCCGGAAGCGAGTACCCGAAATCAGCGCCCTGATGTCCTCCGATCGCCAACCGTCAAGGGGTGCGGGCACTTTCATTAAATGCAACTCGCAGTGGCTAACTGGTAACGGTGCGTGCTGATGAGGTGCGAGTTGCCCGCATGACGCGATGTCGTGTGACTTTTTGTCGGCCCCGATGGTGGAGCGCCGCATCTGCCGGGTCTGGCGGATCGTGCGGCGACCCATTGCGCGTGGACCCCTGCGCCGTCGGCGTAAGAACGTTCGATCAGCGTTCGATCTGCCGATCTGCGCGAATTTGGCCGCGACGCCGGTCGGGGCGCCGAGTTCCGTAACCGTCCGATGTTGCCGCAACGCCGGCGTATGGTTCGCCAACATGAGAATTGATGTCTTTCTGGCCGCAGCGGAAAGCGTCCGACCTCTGATCGCCGCTCCGCAAGTTGCGGCCGCCTGGGAGGAGCCATCGGCGCTACCTGGGATGACCGTAGGCGGTTTGACGGCCCACCTCGTCTACGCGGTCGCTTCGATCAATGCGCACCCGGACAGGCCCGTTCCCGAGACGGACCCCATCGACACCGTGACGTACTACGTCTCGGGCCCGGATACAGACGTGGTCTCGGACTCGGTGCGCGAAGCAGTGAGCGCTCGCAGCCGCGAACAGGCTCAGCCCGGGCCTGCCGCTGTCCTAGCGGACTTCGATGGCGCGTTGAAGCACCTGCGAATCTGGTTGCCGGCACAGAGTCCCGATCGGCTGATGCGCGTCCCGATCGGCAGATGCATGCGCCTCGGCGACTTCCTGGTCGTGCGACTTGTCGAGGTGCTGGTTCACGCTGACGATCTCGCGGTCAGCGTCGACCTGCCGGGCCCGGCGCTCACAGAGGGCAGCAGTGACGCCCTGGTCGCGCTCTTCCTTGGGATGTGCCGCCGCCGTCACGGGGACAGGGCCGTGATCCAGGCGTTCACCCGCAGGGAACGGGACGCCGTTGACGCCCTCCGGGCCTTCTGATCCGGCCTTGTTGCACCAGGCCCCGACTGTGGCGGTTGCGACAGCGAGCCCGTTTCAGCACAGCGCCAGCCGCGGCCGATTCGAGCGCGCCGCGAAGTCCGGCAAGGGGAAGGTCGGTCGCGCCGCCAAGAGCACCGCTGCACCCCGCAGGAAGCGGCGGACGACTACTACGCACAATTAGTGCCGTAACGTGCGTGCTCAGGTCAGCCAATCATCAAGGGGCACACGTTGTTTCCTTAAATACAACTCGCCGCAGTTGTATGCCGATAATAGTGATTATGTGAATTACGACCGAATACTTTTGGTGCAATGGCTATTTCAACCGCTGATAACGCCGCCGTCTCAGAGATCGGCCAGACTTCCATCTCCGATGAATGGCTCGCTGGTCGCTGTGGCCGCGCGCTGTTGGCGTGGCCGTAATCAGTTGGTATCTCAAGCAGATTCGGAAAGATCGCGTCGTCCCCCCTAGTCAGTCCCACCGGCTGGAGCATCATGTGGGCACGTCACGTCGCCCTGCCGACCCGCACCCTGGCCGCGACACCTGCCTCTTCGGCGCCGCCTCCGAAGGCCCTCGCGGCAGTTCAGCCCGGCCACACGACCGGGCCAACCTCGCCGGGGGCGATTCGGGATCGTCGTCGCGGTGCCGTTCTGCGCACACCCGGTGCCTACCGGTGCTGTTCCGGTTGTGGCGCGGCCAGGGCACCGCCTCCCCGGTGCAGCTGGCAAGGGAACTGATTTCGATT
>Ga0070695_100002437_pt1 | contig 10699 bp, 7 predicted proteins | sample KBSK1252metaG_FD_65471 | JGI IMG/M metagenome (GOLD analysis project Ga0070695, IMG submission 65471) | Corn, switchgrass and miscanthus rhizosphere microbial communities from Kellogg Biological Station, Michigan, USA - KBS K1-25-2 metaG | ecosystem: Host-associated > Plants > Roots >...
ACGCGCGTGTTCGACCGGATCCTCGCGGGCCAGCCGATTCCCATGCTCGGCGACGGCCGCAATCGCCAGGAGCTGGCCTCCCCCGAGGACTGCGCCCGGCTGGTGATGCTCGCGGGACACGATGGCGACGCGCACGCCGTCTACAACTGCGGCGCCGCGGCGGTGCCGACGATGCGCGAGTGGGTCACCGCATTGATCGACGATGCGGGATCGCGGTCGGCCATCGTCGCCGTGCCCGCGGGACTGGCGGAGCCTGGGCTGTGGCTGCTCGAGTGCGTGCACCGCTCGCCGCTCCGGCGCGAGCAGTACGCGATCGCCTCGCGCGACTACACGCTGGACACGACCGCGGCGCGCGGGCGCCTGGGCTGGGCGCCCCGCTGGAGCGGGCTCGAGGCGGCGCTCGCGGGCTTCCGCTGGTATCGCGCCGCGCGCGGGTGGGCCTCCGAGGCCTGAGTGCCGCCCGCCGCTAGACCAGCGCCTCCGCCATCTCCTCCTTGGCGAGCGCCGGGGGCAGCGTGCCGCGGCCGAGCAGCGCCGCGTGGAAGTCGTACAGGTCGAACCGGCTCCCCAGGCGCTTCTGCGCCTCGGCGCGCATCGCCAGGATCTCGAGCTTGCCGACCAGGTAGCTCATCGGCTGGGTGGGCGAGAGCGTGTACCGCTTGACCTCGGCGAGCGCGTTCACCCGCTCGAGCATCGCCTGCTCGCGCAGGTAGTCCACCGCCTGCATGAAGGTCAGTTTGCCGGTGTGGAGGCCCACGTCGAGCACCACGCGGCAGGCGCGCCACAGCAGATCCTTGAGCTGGTAGAGCCGCGTCATCGGATCGAGGTAGAAGCCCTGGTCGTACATGAGCTCCTCGCAATAGAGGGCCCAGCCCTCGGCGAGCAGGTTGCTGTCGGCGAGGCGGCGCAGCCGCGTGCCGGCCCGGTTCGCGTGGCAGAGTTGCAGGTGGTGGCCGGGATAGGCCTCGTGCACGGTGGTGAGCGCGAGTCCCGCGTAGTTGTGCCCATGGAGCTGCTGCTGCTGCTCCTCCGGGCGCCGCGACGTGTCGATCGGCGTCACGTAGAAGTGGCCGGTCTGGTCCTCGTCGAACGCGCCGGGCGGCAGGTACGCCGCGTACGGGATCACCGAGCGCTCGAACACCGGCGTGTCGATCACGGCGAGCTTCTCGCCGGTCGCGATCGGGGCCAGCCGCTTCTCGACCACGAAGCGGCGCGCGCGCTCGGTCTCGGAGAGGTACGCCTCCTTGAGCTTGAGCGGCTCCGGGTGCCGGCTCTTCGCCTCGGTGATCAGCGCCTGCCACGTGCGCGAAGGATCGATGCGGCGCGCCTCGTCCTCGAGCAAGGTGCGGGTCTTCGCGACCTGCTCCTCGCCTAGTGCGGCGAGGGAAGCGCAGTTGAACGGCAGCAGGTGCTCGCGCTCGAGCTTGTAGTTCATCCAGCGCTCGCCGATCGCGAACGTGCCGCCGATCTTGGAGTCCAGCTCGCGGTCGAGGAAGTCCTGGTACTGGGCGAAGCCGATGCGCGCGCGACCGGAGGCGTGCTCGATGCGCTCGCGCTCGGCCGGGAAGCTCTCGAGCAGCGAGCGCGCTACCTGGTCGACGAACCCGGGCCCGCTGCGGTTGACCTCGTCGGCGACCCCGAGGAAGACGTCGGGGACCTCCTTGAGGTTGGCGCGCGCCTTCTTGAGGTAGTCGGGGATCGCGATCATGCGGTCGAGCAGCGCTTCCTTGCGCTCGGCTGCCGGCAGCGAGGGCCGGGTCCAGAGCAGGAACAGGCTGTCGAGCGCCGTCTGCGGGAACATCACCGGATTGCGCGTGTGGACGCGAAGGTCCTCGCAGTCCGCGCGCATCGCGGCGAGCCGCGCCCGCAGCAGACCGTAGTCGACGCGCTGCTCGGTGGGCATCTCCTGCCACGCCACACCCAGCACGAGCCGCTGGTCCAGGTCGCGGAGCCACGCGATGCGGGCCAGCATGCCCTCGGGCGAGTGGTCGGGCAGCAGGTGGTCGTAGTCGTGCACCCCGGCCAGCGTGGCGGCCACGGGATCGTGCTTGAAGTACAGCTCGACGAACTCTTCGCTGAGCGCCGTGAAGGTCTTGTTGTTCTCGGTCATGTTTCTCCGGGAGGTGGTGCGGGAAGGCCCCCGCGGGTGTCGCGGAGGCCTTCCCAAAGGCGCGGACGACGGCCCGCGTCAGATCCGGACGACGTTGGCTGCCTGCTTGCCCTTGGGTCCTTCGACCGCATCGAACTCGACGCGGTCCCCTTCCGTCAAGGTGCGAAAGCCATCGCCCGTGATCGCCGAGAAGTGCACGAACACCTCGTCACCGCTGTCGGCAGCGATGAAGCCGAACCCCTTCGCCTCGTTGAACCATTTGACCGCGCCCTGCACGCGAGGTCCGTCGCTGCTGGCGCGCGGGGCCGGCCGTGCGCCGCCGGCGCGCGCCGGGCGTTGCCCGCGGCTCTGGCTCGCCGGCTTCTTGGCGTCGAAGCAATTCCTGCAGTAGACCGGGCGGTCGTTGGACGGCTTGAAGGGCACCATCGTCTCGGCGCCGCAGTTGGCGCACACCGCCGGGAACATCGGCTTGGCCCCACCGCCGCCGCCACCCGCGCCGCCATGGCCGCCCCTCGCGCCGCGCGGCCCATTGCCTCCCGCGGCGCCGCGCTGCTCCTTGCGCTTTTCCCGGCACGCCTTGCAGCGCGTGGGCGCGTTGGTCAGCCCGCGATCGCGGTAGAACTCCTGCTCCCCCACGGTGAACGTGAACTCCTGGCCACAGTCCACGCACGTGATGAGGCGATCCTGAAGGGCGGTCATGGCGCTGGTGTCTCCGCGATGAGGGAGGGTGGACCGAAAAAACACGAACGCCCCGGCAGGCGAACGCTGCCGAGGCGACTCAGGAGAACGAGGCGGGTCAGCCGGGACGACGACTGGGAATGAAATCGACTGCGACGAGAACTCACGGGCGACCACGCTCGCGGACACCAGACGAGAAACCGTGTTGCGGGCCGGAGTATAGGAGCGCGATCGAAGCAGTGTCAACGACACAGCGCGCCGAGCACGTCTCCCATCGTGATGACGTCCAACAGGTTGTGGTGGAAGACCGGGATCAGCCGGTAGGGATCGCCGTGCCGCACGTAGTCGTGGTAGAGGCCCGGGACCTCCTCGCCGGGCACGTCCCCGGTGCGGCGGCGGCGGCAGACGCGCAGCTCCAGCGTCTGGAGGCGGCAATCGGGGAGCTCGTCACGCCAGCGACGGCGGGCCGGATGGAGCAGGTCCAGGTGCCGCGGTGGCATCGCGAGCGGCACGCGATGGACGTGCGCGCGGCCGCGCAGGAACGGCACGTCGTATGACTTGCCGTTGAAGGTGACCAGGAACTCCGCCTCGCGGGTTTCCTCGGAGAGTGCCGCGAGCAGCGTCGCCTCCTCGCCATAGTGCCGCGCGAAGTACTGTCGCAGCACGAAGTCGCTCCCGTTCCACCGCATGGTGCCCGCGAGGAACACCGGGCTCGACGCGAGCCCGCCCGTCTCGAGATCGAGGAACAGCGCGTGCTCGAGCCCGAGCGCGCACAACGCCGAGAGATCAGGCTCGTCCTCGGGCGCGGCGTCGAGCTGACCCCAGTGCGCGCGCCGCCGCTCCACGTCCGAACGCAGGCGCTCGTGCACGAACACCGCACCGCGCTCGTCCCGCCACTCGCCGCCAGGAAGGAACGCTTCGACGCCGAGTGCGTTCTCGGCGACATCGAGCGCCAAGTCGAGCGCAGCTTCGGGGGAGACGGGTGTGGCTCGCGACGAGTGGGGCGAGAGCGAAGCGACGGGGACCCGCGAGGAGTGAGGCACACCCGTCTCCCCCGACGCTGGTGCCGGATCAAGGGTTTCGGACGCAGGCACCACCGCCGAGCGGCGAGCCCGCGCCAGCTCGGAGAGCCGCGCCTTGAGCGGCCCGCCTTCCTCGTGCAGGAAGCTCATGCGTCGGTCCGGGCGAGCCAGTGCGAGAGCAGCGTGCGCGCCGCCTCTTTGGCCGGCACCGCGCGGCCATGGCCCAGGTCCGGATCCTGCTGTTGCGCCGGGTGAAGCACCGGCAGGCCCACGCAGGACGGGCAGCCGCTCTCGCACGGGCACGAGGCCAGGTGGTCGTAGGCCGCGCGCGCGAGCTCGTCGAGCCGCGACCAGCCCTGCTCGGCGAAGCCGAGGCCACCCGGGTAGCGGTCGAAGACGAACAGCGCCGGGCGCCCCAGGTTGGACGAGTCGATCATGCCGCCGAGGTCGGCGGGGTCGCACATGCTGAGCATCGAGAGCAGGGTCAGGAACAGGTTGCGCACGCCGCTCAGGCCCTCGAATGGAGGATGCCCCGCCCGCGCCACCGCGGCCCACGCCGCCTCGTCGGGCGCGAACCAGAAACCCACGGTCTCGAGCGTCAGGCGCGGCAGCTCGAGCGGGTGGTAGCCGATCGAGTCGCGGGTGCCGAACTTCACCTTCTTCATGGCGATCGTCTGCCACGAGTAGGTGACGTCGCCGAGGATCACCGTCTCGCCGCGCCAGCCGCGACGCTGGCGCTCGCCTCGCACGCGGATGTTCGTGTCGAGCACCGGCTGGGTGTAGTAGTCGACCTCGCGCCGCTCGACGAAGGCGGTCTTCTGCTCCAGGTCGAGCGAGCGCACGAAGTAGGTCTCGCCTTCGTGGAGGTAGACCGCCTCGGGATAGACCAGCTCGAGCGCGCTGATCGCGTCCACGGTGCCGATGACGTTGGCGCCGGCGTCGGCGCCGCGCGCGGCCGACTCGCCACGCCCCCACCGGTCGCGGCGCGCGGGCGCCTCGCCCTCCGGCATGTCCGCGCGTGCCGGCGGCGCGTCGCGGGCGGCGGCGCCAGGGTCCGAGACGTTTCCGGGCCGCGGGGGCGGCGCGGCTCCCGCACCGGTCACCATGATCGTGTAGGTGTTGTCCGAGATCGTGCGCAGGTTCACCCGCGCAGAAGGGAACGAGGTGTTCGCCCAATAGGCGCGGCCATCGATGGTGCGCGTCTCGCCCGCCTCTTCGAGCGCCGCCAGGATGTCCGCCATCTGCGGCCCGAAGGCGGCGACATCGGCGGCCGAGAGCGGCAGCTCGTACGCGGCGCACGCGAGCTGCTGCGCCAGGATGTAGGGATTGTGAGGATCGATCACCGCCGCCTCGGGCGAGCGGCCGAAGAAGTATTCGGGATGGCGCATCAGGTACTGGTCGACCGTGTCGTTGTAGGCCACCAGGATCGCGAGCGCGGGATCGCCGCCGCGCCCGGCGCGCCCCGCCTGCTGCCACGCGCTCGCCAGCGTCGGCGGCGCCCCGATCAGCACCGCGGCATCGAGGCCGCCGACGTCGATCCCCAGCTCGAGCGCGTTGGTGCACACCACCCCGCGCAGCGCGCCCGAGAACAGCGCCTGCTCGATCTTGCGGCGCTCCTCGGGCAGATAGCCGCCGCGATACGGGCGGATGCGATCCTCGAGCCCGGGCTCGATGCGGCGCAGGCGATCGCGCGCGTAGCGGTAGACCAGCTCGGCCGCCACGCGCGACTTGGTGAAGGTGATCACCTGGGCGCCGGCTTCCAGGAGGCCCGCGGTGAGGGCGCAGCCCTCACCGTTCGACGAGCGCCGCTCCACGCGCGAGGCGTCGCTGAAGGGCGGATTCCAGAACACGAAGTGCTTCTCGCCCCGCGGCGCCCCGTCGTCGTCGACCACCGTGACCGGCCGGCCGCAGAGGCCCTCCGCCAGCTCGGCGGGATTGCGGATCGTGGCGCTGCACATCACGAGGCGCGGGGAGGCGCCGTAGTGGGCCGCCAGGCGCACGAGCCGGCGCATCACGTTGGCCACGTGCGAGCCGAAGATGCCGCGATAGGCGTGCATCTCGTCCACCACCACGAAGCGCAGGTGGCTCAGGAAGCGCGCCCACTTGGAGTGCGCCGGCAGGATGCCCTGATGCAGCATGTCGGGGTTGGAGAGGATCACGTTGGCCGTGTCGCGCAGCTTGCGGCGCGTGCCGGGCGCGGTGTCGCCGTCGTAGACGCCGGCGACCAGGCGTCGCAACAGGTCGGGGTGGCCGAGGGCGATGCGCGTGAGGCCCTTGAGCTGGTCCTGCGTGAGCGCCTTGGTCGGGAAGAGGTAGAGCGCCGTCGCCTCGGGCTCCTCCAGCAGCCGCTCCAGCACCGGCAGGTGATAGCAGAGGCTCTTGCCGCTCGCGGTGCCGGTGACGACCACCACGTCGAGCCCGCCGCGCAGCGCTTCGATCGCGTGCACCTGGTGCGTGTAGAGCCGGGTGATGCCGCGCGACTCGAGCGACTCGGCGAGCGGCGGCGGGAGCGGCAGCGTGAGGTCGCCGTGGCGCGGCGGCCGCGACGGGAGGCGCTCCCAGTGGGCGATGGCGCCGCGGTTCTCCGGGCGCCGGCCGTGAGCCGCGAGCCAGTCGTGCAACGAAGCGGAGGCCTCGCGGGCCCGATCGGCGCCCGCAAGGAAGCGTGTGGGTTCGGCCTGCATGTCGACACCTCGCGGGCCACGCGCATGAGGCCCGGCGGTGAAGTCGGGGCGCGCTCGGACGCGCCAACGCGGCGGTGGGGCGCAGTATAGCCGGAACGGCCCAAATGTGCAGCAGGTTCCGGGCAGGGCGGCCGGGCGCAGCCGGTCCGGGCGGTCCAAGCGGAGCGCGGCCTGGACGCCGGGCGCCGTGATGCGGCGAGGCCGGCGCTACTCCAGGCTGCGCTGCGTCGGCTGGAGGTCGGTCATCACCCACTCCCCGCCACGCATGGCGAAGCGCACCTTGTAGGCCTCCTTGGTGCCGCGGAAGAACGTCATCTCCTCCGCGGACTCGTCGGCCCCGGGCGCCACGCGCCACAGACCCTTCGACTTGCCCCAGTCGTATCCCATCGCCGTGTCCAGCAGCGACGGATCGGCCACGAAGCGCTGCGCCAGGTCGCGGTCGCCGACCGCCAGCGCCCCGATCATCTGGACGAAGCTGTAGTAGGGCGACGCCGCGGCCTCCTCGCCGGTCTTGCGGAACCCGTCGCTGCGCCACTCGAAGTGGAGCGTGTGGTAGACGTGCGGGCAGGTCGCGCATTCGTCGAAGCCCGGCGACGGGCGGAAGGTGCGCGCCTCGAGCCCCGGCGGCCCGTCCGGGTGGGGCGCGAACTCCGCGACGCCGATGCCGCCCAGCGAATCCCGGCCGAGCGTCTGCGTGAGCGACCAGGTGGCGCGGTTGGGCGGATGCCCCCACACGATGACCACCGGCTGCTGCCCGCGCGAGCTGGTGCGCCCGAAGATCGCCGCCACCTGCGGTGCCTCCGCGTTCGCGCTTCCCGACGAAGCGCCTCCGCGCGCGGCCAGGTCGAGCAGTCGCATGCCGGTGGCTTCGAGCGCCTGGAGCGACACGGCGTCGCCGTCGCGCCAGACGAGATAGGGCCACGCTCCGCCGGCAGGATCGGAACGGGCGAAGAAGTTGACCGCGGCCAGGTCCGCGCCCCCCGCCACCTCGCCGCTGAACCCGCAGGAGTCGAGAAGGGTGCGCGACCGCTCCGCGATCGAGCTGCCGGCGTGAGCGCGCAGGTCGCGGACCAGCAGCCGCGCGGTCGTCGCGGCGACGTCGGCGCCCGCACCCGACTCCCACTGGTCGCGCGCGTTGCCCACGGCCGCGGCGAAGGAGTCCGCCGCGGCCGTGGCGGCCGAATCCGCGCCCGGCGGCACGAAGCGCGGAGGCTGGCGGCTGCAGCCGGCGAGCACGAGCCCCACGGCCGCGAGCGCCATGGCCGCCGCCGCCCGCGTGCCGCGCGCGATCACGGCTTGCCGCCGCGTGCGGCCGGGCGCGGCCTGGCGCGCGTGCTGTCGGCGATCGCGGCCCCCGGCGCCGGGCGTCCTGGATAGTGTGGGATGACCCAGTCGCTGATGATCCACCGCCCCTCCTTGAGCTCGAAGTGCACGATGTAGCGCACGTCCCCGCGCGCGCCATGATGCAGAAACGCGAGCCAGCGCGGCCAGCGCTCCTCCTCGGCGTATTCCATCATCCACGCGCCGGCGCGGCGCCGCTCGCCCCAGCCGGCGAGCCGGGCCTCGTCCACCCTGGCGGGATCGCGCAGCAGTCGCGCCGCCGCGGCCCGGTTGCCCTCGCCGAGCAGGCGGATGAACAGGCTGAAGGTCGCATAGGGCGAGGGCAGGATGCGCATGTCGTGGAGCCGCATGCCGCGGACGGTCTCGGTGTACGTGATCTCATGGATGATGAAGGGACAATCCAAGCACGCCTCGAAGAGGGAGTCGTTCTTGGCCCGCACCCACGCCACCAGCTCGGGACGCTGGTCGTTGTTGATGTCCACCCACGCGGCCTCGCCCGCGCCGGACATGTCGTCGCCCTCCTCCGGGTACTGGACCATGTCCCAGAAGCCGGCGTTGGCGCCCAGGCGGAACAGCGTCATGCGCACGTGCCCTTTGGGATCGCGGTCGTGCTCGATCACGCCCAGGCTGTAGGGCTGCTCCGGGTAGCCGGTCCACCACGCCCGCAGCGAGGGACGCATGCCGCCGTAGAACATGGCGCCCTGCATGCGCAGATCGTCGCCGCGGTACCAGTAGACGAAACCGATCGCGCGCGCGGTGAGGCGATAGGGATTCCGCACCATCAGCAGCACGAACTGCGGGAAGCTGGGATCCAGCGTGACGTCGACGTCGAGGCCGAGCGAATCGAGCACCGAGCCCACGGCATGCGCCTGCAGGAGGTGGTTGCGCCCGAGCGAGCGCACGAGCTTGCGCCCCATCGTGCCCACCAGTTGGTAGGCCTCGAAGTTGGGGCCGCCCACGGAATCGCCCTGGTTCTCCTTGAATCGCACCTTGGCGTCGGCCGACCAGCGCAGCAGCGAGTCGGCGGAAGGCGGCACCCATGGCTTGAGGGCCTGGGCGCGCACGGCCGCCGGGAACAACGCGGCGGCGAGCAGGACGGGGATGGCGATCGCGGCCAGCCGCCGGTGCGCGGCACGCCTGGGCGCCGCGGCGGCGAGACACGGTCGGTCGTGAGGCATCAGTCGGGGCGGGTCTCCGTGGCCCGGTCGGGGAGAAGCGCAGCGAGCGTACCCGTGGGCGCGGCGCGCGGCAAGCCCGTGCGGACCGAGCACCGCAGGCGGAGGCGGACGGAGGGGGACGCGCTCAGGGGGACCGCTGGGCTATTGTCGCCCTCATGTGCACCCTCATCCTCGGCCGCGACGTCGTTCGGCCGGGTAGCGTGCTGATCGCCGCCAACCGGGACGAGGATCCGGCGCGGGACTCGGACCCGCCCCAGGTGCTCCAGGAGTCGCCGCGGCTCGTCGGCGGGCGCGACCGGCGGGCCGGAGGCACCTGGCTTGCGGTGCGCGAGGGGCGCGCGGTGGTGGCGCTCCTCAACCGGCGCGACCCCGCGGCCGGGATCCCCGTCGCCGGGCGGCGCTCGCGCGGGCAGCTGGTGCTCGACGTGGCGGGCGTCCCGGAGGACTACGCGGCACCGCTCGATCCCGCGGTCGAGCGGCGCGAGGTGCTGGAGCGCCTGCGGGCCGTGAGCGGCTCCGGCCTCGCCTACGCCGCGGCCTGCCGGGCGATGGCGGCGCTCTGGGAGGCGCCGATCGCGCCGTGCACGCTGGTGTTCGCCATGCCGGAATCGTGCTGGCTGCTGGCCGTGGAGGCGGGGGTTCCGCCGCGCGTCGAGCGCATCGCGGGCGGCTGGCACGTCATCACGCACGCGGACCTCGACGACGCGAGCGAGCCGCGCACGGCGTGGCTGGTGCGCGAGCTGTCGGGCTTCGCGCCGCGCTCGGGCCAGCAGGCGGAGCAGCGGCTGGGCGACCTGCTGCGCTCCCACGGCGACCCGGTCGCCGGCATCCCGCCCGTGTGCCTGCACGACGGGCGCATGGTGACGGTCTCGGCCTCGACCGTGTGGCTCGCGAGCGGCGAGGCGCGCTACCGTCACGCCGAGGGCCGCCCGTGCGAGCATCCGCTCGAGGACCGTTCCCACCTGTTGCGGGCGCAGACGCCCACCGGAGAGACACGATGAAACTGACCGACCAGGTTGCGCTGATCACCGGCGCCAGCCGCGGGCTGGGGCTCGCGATCGCGCGGGCGCTCTCGGGCGAGGGCGCCGCGATCGCCTGCGTGGCCCGCGCGGGGGCCGAGCTGGACGCCGCGGTCGCCTCGCTGCGCGCCGGGGGCGCCACCGCGATCGCGGCGCCCGCCGACGTCACGCGCGAGGCCGAGGTGGAGTCGGCGGTGAGGACCACGATCGAGCAGTGGGGCCGCCTCGACATCCTGGTGCTCAACGCCGGCACGTGGGCGGGTGCCCCGGTCCAGGAGACGACCGAGGCACAGTGGGACCAGCTGCTGGGACTGAATCTCAAGGGCGCCTTCCTCGCCCTCAAGCACGCGCTGCCGTGGCTGATCGGCCAGCGTCGCGGCACCATCGTGGGCATCGGCTCGCTGGGCGGCCTGGTGGGCCAGCCCGGCTCCTCCGCCTACGCGGCGAGCAAGTGGGGGCTGCGCGGGCTGCTCGAGTCCGTGGCGCTCGAGGTGAAGCCGCATCGCGTGCGCGTCAGCATCGTGCACCCGCACCAGATGAACTCGGCCGGCCGCGTGATCGGCGCCGCCGAGCGCGACCGGGTCATCGAGACCCAGGAAGTGGCGTCCCTGGTCGCGTTCATCTGCTCGGCCCCGGAGCACGTGGCGATCGGCAACGTCACGGTCTG
>Ga0070695_100002439_pt1 | contig 10693 bp, 12 predicted proteins | sample KBSK1252metaG_FD_65471 | JGI IMG/M metagenome (GOLD analysis project Ga0070695, IMG submission 65471) | Corn, switchgrass and miscanthus rhizosphere microbial communities from Kellogg Biological Station, Michigan, USA - KBS K1-25-2 metaG | ecosystem: Host-associated > Plants > Roots >...
TTCTATGCCGATCGCGCGCCCAATGCGCGCGATGGGCTCTCGCTGCCGGCGGAGGATCACCTGAACTTCACGGTGCGCCAGCCTATCGGCCCGGTCGGCGTGATCACGCCGTGGAACACGCCGTTCATGCTCTCGACCTGGAAGATCGCGCCCGCGCTCGCGGCCGGCTGCACGGTCGTGCACAAGCCGGCCGAATGGAGCCCGCTCACGGCGCTGCTGCTCGCCGAGATGGGCAAGGAGGCGGGGCTGCCCGACGGCGTGCTCAACACCGTGCACGGCCTCGGCGAGCACGCGGGCAAGGCGCTGACCGAGCATCCCGACATCAAGGCCATCGGCTTCGTCGGCGAGTCGGCGACCGGCAGTCGCATCATGGCGCAGGGCGCCGCCACGCTGAAGCGCGTGCATTTCGAATTGGGCGGCAAGAACCCGGTGATCGTGTTCGACGACGCCGATCTCGACCGCGCGCTCGATGCGGTCGTGTTCATGATCTACAGTTTGAACGGGGAGCGCTGCACGTCGTCGAGCCGCCTGCTCGTGCAGCGCGGCATCTACGACGCGTTCATCTCGCGCGTCGCCGAGCGCGTGCGCCGCTTGAAGGTCGGCCATCCGCTCGACCCGGCCACCGAAGTCGGCCCGCTCATCCATCCGCGCCACTATGAGAAGGTGATGACCTTCATGGCGGTGGCCGAGAAGGAGGGCGCCACGATCGTGGCCGGCGGCGGTCGCGCGGCCGGCGCCGACAAAGGAAACTTCGTGGCGCCGACTCTCTTCGGCGGCGCGCGCAACGCGATGCGCATCTCGCAGGAGGAGATTTTCGGCCCTTGCCTGACCGCGATCCCGTTCGCCGACGAGGCCGAGGCACTCGCCATCGCCAACGACATCCGCTATGGGCTCACCGGCTATGTCTGGACGCGCGACGTCGGCCGCGCGCATCGATTGGCCCTCGGGCTCGAGGCCGGGATGATCTGGGTGAATTCCGAGAACGTGCGCCACCTGCCGACGCCGTTCGGCGGGATGAAGGCGAGCGGCATCGGCCGCGACGGCGGCGACTATTCGTTCGACTTCTACATGGAGACGAAGAACGTCTGCGTGGCGCTCGACCGGCACCGCATCCCGGTGCTGGGCGGCGCCGCGAAGCACTGAGGCATCGCGCCATGGGCCGCGTCGCGCTCGCCGCCAAGGTCACGCACGTTCCCTCGATGTATCTCTCGGAACTGCCGGGCAAACACCATGGCTGCCGCGCGGCCGCGATCAGCGGGCACAAGGAGATTTCGCGGCGCGCGCGCGAGCGCGGCGTCGATACGTTCGTGGTGTTCGACGTGCACTGGCTCGTCAACAGCGGCTATCACGTCAACAGCAACGGGCGCTTCAAGGGCGTCTACACCAGCCACGAGCTGCCGCACTTCATCCAGAACATGGATTACGAGTATCCGGGCAATCCGGCGCTGGGCGACGCGATCGCCGAGGCGGCGAACAAGCGCGGCATCAAGACCCGCTCGCACAAGATCGACAGCCTCACGCTCGAATACGCGACGCTGGTGCCGATGCGCTACATGAACAGCGACCAGCGCTTCAAGGTCGTCTCGGTCGCCGCCTGGTGCAATTGGCACACCTTCGAGGAAAGCCGCGCGTTCGGCGAGGCCGTGCGGGAGGGTATCGCGGCGAGCGGCAGCACCGCGGCTGTGCTGGCGAGCGGCTCGCTCTCGCACCGCTTCCACGATAATCGCGACGCGGAAGAGGGCATCCACACGATCAGCCGTGAATTCTATCGCGAAGTGGATCTTCGCGTGGTGAAGCTGTGGCGCGAACGGCGCTATAAGGAATTCCTCGCCATGCTTCCCGAATACAACGCCACCTGCCTGGGCGAGGGCCACATGCACGACACCGTCATGCTGTTCGGCCTGCTCGGCTGGGATAAGTATCAGGGCGAGTGCGAGATCATCACCGGCTACTTCCCGAGCTCGGGCACCGGCCAGATCAACGCGGAGTTCCACCTCTGATGTCCAACGTCGCGCCGCTCCGCATCGAATTCCCCCCGGAAGAGCGCGCGCTGCGGGTGCAGCTCGCGGCCGCCTATCGCATCTTCGCGATGCTGGGCTGGACCGAGCTTATCTACAATCACATCACGCTGCGCGTGCCGGGGCCGGAGCGCCATTTCCTCATCAATCCGTTCGGCCTCCACTATTCCGAGGTCACCGCCTCGAATCTCGTGAAGATCGATCTCGCGGGAAAGCCGGTGGCGCCGACGCGCTGGCCGGTCAATCCCGCCGGCTTCACCATCCATGGCGCCATCCACGCCGGCATCGACGGCGCGCATTGCGTGATGCACACGCACACGACGGCGGGCATGGCCGTCGCCTGCAGCCGCGCCGGCCTCTCGATGAGCAATTTCTATTCGGCGCAGCTTCACGGCAAAGTCGCCTACCACGATTTCGAAGGCATCACGGTTCATGCCGACGAAGGCCCGCGGCTGCTCGCGAGCATCGGCAGCAGGCCGGCGGTGATCCTGCGCAATCACGGCCTGCTCGCCTGGGGCGATTCAATTCCGCGCGCCTTCGCGATTCTCTGGCTGCTCAACCGCGCCTGCGAGATTCAGCTTGCTTCGACCGCGATGGGGCCGGTGATCGAGATTCCGGAGGACATTCAGCGCAAGTGCACGGCGGATTCGCTGCAATTCGACCCGCGCTTCGGCGCCGGGCGGGACGTGTTCGATGCGCTCACGCGCATGATCGACAAGGCGGATCCGAGCTATCGCGAGTGAGTGCGGCTTGATTCTCGATTCTAATCAAGGTTAGACACGGACAAAACCTGGAAATCATCGCAAAATCGGGAGGACGACATGAAGCATCTCAAGACGTTGCTGCTCGCCGGCGCGGCCGCCGCCGTTGCCGCGGCACCGGCATCGGCCGAGACCAAGCTCATCTTCGGCTCGTGGGCGCCGCCGACACATCACATCAATGCCGACGTGCTGCCCACCATGGGCAAGTGGATTCAGGAAGCGACCAAAGGCCGCGTCACGTTCGAGATCAAGTACGATCTCGCGCCGCCGCCCGGGCAGTTCGACGCGGTGCGCGACGGCGTGCAGGATGTCGCCTGGATCTTCCACGGCTACAATCCCGGCAAGTTCGTAGCCACGCAGGTGCTCGAGCTGCCGTTCCTTGGCGCCGGCGCCGAGGCCGGTTCAGCCGCCTATTGGCGCGTGCACCAGAAGTATCTCGCTAAGGCGGACGAGCATAAGGGCGTCATGGTGATCGGCCTGATGACGCACGGCGCCGGCGTGATCCAATCGCAGCGCCCGATCAAGAGCTGGGCCGATCTCAAAGGCATGAAAGTAAGGTTGCCGGGCGGCATCGCCTCGCGCGTCGGCGAGGCGTTCGGCGCCGTCGCGGTCAGCGTGCCGGCGCCCAAGGTCTACGAGACGCTGTCTTCGAAGGTCGCCGAAGCGGTGTTCATGCCGGCCGAGACGCACAAGAGCTTCCGGCTCGCCGAGGTCACGAAATACATCCTCACCGTGCCCGGCAATCTCTACGACGGCAGCTTCGCCATCATTATGAACCCCAAGAAGTTCGAGAGCCTTTCCAAGGAGGACCAGGACGCGATCATGGCGGTCACCGGCGAGAAGATCTCGGCCTATGCGGGCAGCAAATGGGCGGCCGCGGACAAGGTCGGCTACGAGACGGCCAAGGCCGCGGGCACCACGGTGAGCGAGGCGACGCCGGAGATGGTCGACCAGCTCAAGAAAGTCGCGGCCACGCTCGAGGCGGACTGGATCAAGCGTGCCTCGGGCAAGGGCTACGATCCCGCCGCCGCGCTGAAGGAGCTGCGCGAGACGGCGAAGGCGCTCGACAAGAAATAGGCGAACGGGCGGGCGCGCCGGAGCCGATCCGGCGCGCCTCTCGCGGTGGGGGTGGGGCGTGAACGACGGCGCGGCACAAAAGGCCGGCTTCGGCCATTGGCTCATTCGCGGGCCCGATACGTTGGCGGCGGCGATGCTGCTGGCGCTCACCGTCGTCACCTGCGTCGACGTGATCGGCCGCGAGCTCTTGCGCGCGCCGATCAAGGGCGCCGACGAACTCACCGTCGTCTTCATGGCGATCAGCGTCTACGCCGTGTTCGGCAGCATCACCTGGCGCGAGGATCATGTCTGCGTCGATCTCATCGACATGGTGTGGCCGAAGCCGCTCATCGGCGCGCGGCAGATCGCGCTCAATATCGTCGCGGCGGCGTTCATGGCCGCGGTGACGTGGCGCGTCTGGATCGTGGCCGGGCGCCTCACCGGCGACGGCGAGGTTACCGAGTATCTCCGCATTCCGAAGGGCCCGCTCGCCTATCTCTTCGCCGCGATGTGTGCGGTCGCGACGCTGTGCCTGTTGGCCAACTGCGTGCGTTATCTCGCCGGACGCGGACCGCAGCAGGCCGCGACGAGCGATCTCGAAATCGGCAAGAATCGCATCGATTGATGACGCGGCCGTCCGGAACGCGGGGATAGGGGACGGTCATGGACGTCGTGCTCATCGGCTTCGGCGTATTGCTGGCATGCATTTTTCTTCGCATGCCGATCGCCTTTGCGATGGGCGCCGTCGGCTTCTGCGGGCTCTGGTACATCCGCGGCTGGGTTCCGGCGCTCGCGAGCTCGGCCGAGCGCTTCATTTCGTCGGTGCAGAATTACGAGCTCGCGGTGCTGCCGATGTTCATCCTCATGGGTAACCTGGTCGCGCGCGCGGGCTTCTCGCACGAGCTTTATGCTTCGGCGCAGACGTTCCTCGGGCACCGGCGCGGCGGCCTCGCAATGGCGACGGTCGTCGCCTGCGGCGGCTTCGCGGCCATCTGCGGCTCGAGCCTGGCCACGGCCGCCACCATGTCGAAAGTGGCGCTGCCGTCGATGCGCGCGTTTGGCTACAAGGACACGCTCGCCACCGCCTCGATCGCGGCCGGCGGCACGCTCGGCATCATGATCCCGCCGTCCACCATCATGGTGATCTACGGCCTCATGACCGAGACCTCGATGAACCAGCTCTTCGCCGCCGGATTCCTGCCCGGCTTCATCGGCGTGCTGCTCTATATGGGCGCCATCCAGTGGTCGGTGTGGCGCGACCCCGCGGCCGGGCCGGCCGCCGAGCGCGCGCCGTGGCCGGTGCGGTTCAAGGCGTTGAAGTCCGTCTGGGGCGTGCTGTTCCTGTTCGTGCTGGTGATCGGCGGCATCTATGCCGGCGCGTTCACCGCCAACGAGGCGGCGGGTATCGGCGCCGGCGGCGCATTGCTGCTGGCGCTCGTCAAGCGCGTACCGTTCAAGGCGCTGCTCGACGTCTTCATCGACAGCGCGCGCACCTCGGCGATCCTGTTCTTCGTGCTGATCGGCGCTCTGATCTTCTCGAATTTCATCAATGTCGCGGGTTTCCCCGAGGCATTGAAAGGCTATGTCACCGGCACTGGCCTCTCGCCGCAGCTCGTGATCCTGCTCATCCTCGGCATCTACATCATCCTCGGCTGCATCCTCGAAAGCCTCTCGATGATTCTCCTGACCGTGCCGATCTTCTTTCCGCTGGTGCAGACCCTGGCGCCGGGCCTCGGCATCGATCCCAAATGGATTCTCGTGTGGTTCGGAATCATCATCGTGATGGTGACCGAGATCAGCCTGATCACGCCGCCGGTGGGCCTGAACGTCTACGTGCTCTCGGGCGTGGTGCCCGGCTTGAAGACGACGACGGTGTTTCGCGGCATGATGCCGTTCATCTCGGCCGATTTCGTGCGCCTGGCCGCGATCACCTACATTCCCATCATCTCTCTCGTTCTGCCGCGCCTCTTCTACGGCAAGTGACGGCGCGCGGCGAAAACCCGGGATCCAAGACATGAGCGCCAATCTTCTCGCGATGAACGACGAGCTCTACGCCTATCTCGATTCGGTCAGCGACCGCGAGCCGGCGGTGCTGCGCGCGCTGCGCGAGGAGACGCAGAAGGATCCGCGCTTCAACATGGCGGTTTCGCCGATGGAGGGGCAGTTCCTGGGCGTGCTCGTGCGCATGCTGGCGCCCAAGAAGATCTGCGAGGTCGGCGTCTATACCGGCTACAGCTCGCTTTCGATGGCGCTGGCGCTCCCGCCCGGCGCGCACATCTGGTGCTTCGACGTGAGCGAGCCGTGGACGAGCGTCGCGAAGAAGCACTGGAAGGCGGCCGGTGTCGACAGCCGCATCACGCTGCGCCTGGCGCCCGGCGCCGAATCGATGCAATGGCTGCTCGATACGGGCCATCGCGGCACCTTCGACCTCGTCTTCGTCGATGCCGACAAGCCGAGCTATCCGAAATATTGGGAGCTCGCGCACGAGCTGTTGCGGACGGGCGGCACGATCATCGCCGACAACACGATGTTCCAGTCGTTCGTGCCGCCGCGCATCACCGATGCGGATGTGCGGGCCAAGATCGCGAACCGTCCGCCAGCGGTGCAGGACGAGATCGTGGCATCGCTTCACGCGATCCGCGCCTTCAACAAGCAGGTGCACGCCGACAAGCGCTTCGCCATCTCGCTGGTGCCGGTCGGCGACGGCATGACCTTCGCCGTGAAGCTCTGAGGCGGACGGTGATCGTCGCCATCATCGAGTTCCACATCCGCCCGGGTGCCGACGCGCTCTACACCGCCTGGGCCGAAAAGCTGCATGCGCGCGTCAGCACGATCGATGGCTTCATCTCGGTCGAGCGCTTCGAAAGCCGCACCCGGCCGGGCACCTGGCTCTCGCTCTCCTACTGGCGCGACGCGGCCGCGCTCGCCGCGTGGCGGCGCGATCCCGAGCACATCCAGGGCATGGCCGCCGGCAAGCGCGACGTTTTCGCCGATTACCGCATCGTCGTGGCCACTGTAGAGCGCGACTACGCGTTCGCGCATGCCGTGGAGGCGGGCCGGCGGGTGGGGAATTAAGAAAAAAGGAGAGGGGTTTGCGCGTCTATCGGGGCACGTTCAAGGTCGAGTGGGTGCATTGCGATGCCGCCGGCATCGTCTTCTACCCGCAGTTCTATACGCTGTTCGACCAGGCGACCGAGCGGCTGTTCACCGCCAACAAGCTCTCATACGCGGAGCTCTCGCGCGATTTCGATTCGCCCGGCATGCCGCTGCTCGAGACCGGCGCCAAATACGCGAACGCCTCGCGGCTCGGCGACACGCTCGCGATCGAGAGCTGGGTCGAGAGCTGGGACGGCAAGACCTTCCTGGTCAAGCACAAGCTCACCCACGCCGATGGGCGGCCCGCGCTCGAGGGATTCGAGCGCCGCGTCTGGATCAAGCGCGACGCCGCGCGCCCGACCGGCTTTCGCGCGGTCGAGGTGCCCGAGGCGGTGAAGTCGCGGTTCGTGGATTAGGCCGGCGAGGCGCTCAAACGACCATCTGCGCGATGAACCAGGCCTTGCACAGGACAAGGCCGAGCGCGACTGAGCTGCCATAGAGGATGATCGAGCGGGACTTCTTCAAAGCGTCGTACATGGTCGCTGTCTCCCCGAACGCTTGCCCCCGGAAAGGGCCCCGTTGCAGTGGAAATCATGCGCCGTGCCGGGTAAACGAAAGATAAAGCCGAACGCCCGCGGGGTGTCGCAAAACGGAGGCCGGAATGGCTGCCTATCTCATTGTTTACATGACGGTCTCCAATCCGGAGCAGTTAAAGAAGTACCAAGCGGTGACGCCCGCCGCCGTGGCCAAATACGACGGGCGCTTCATCGTGCGCGGCGGCCCCAAAGTCACGGTCGAAGGCCCCGACGAGCACCGGCGAATCGTCGTCGTCGAGTTCCCGACTTTCAAGCGCGCGCAGGAATTCTGGGATTCGCCCGACTACCGGGCGGCCACCGAGCTCCGGAAGGGCGCGGCGACGTTCAGCGCCGTCATCGTCGATGGGGTGGCGCCGGCTTAGCCGCCGGCGCGCATCGCGTCGCGTTGACAAGGGGGAGGGGCGCCCCTAATTTTGCCGCCGTCGGGCCGCTCCTGCGTTGAGCGGCCGCTTTTGTTCGGATTAGGCGCTATGAAAGTCGTAAGCTCGTTGAAGACGCTCAAGAACCGGCACAAGAACAGCAAGATCGTTCGCCGCCGCGGCCGCGTCTACGTCATCAACAAGACCAACCCGCGCTTCAAGGCCAAGCAGGCCTAGCAGAGCGACGGCCGCGTCGGGGCGCGTTGCGCGCGCCCTAGTCTGAGCGTGCCGGGTGGAAGCAGGGGCGCACAGGCGTGCGCCCCTACGGTTTTCGGCGTCTTGCCTCCCCGTCCCAATCACCCCATCCTCAGGGCATGAAGATGCCCGCACCGGACGAGCGCGTGCTCGCCCGCCGCGCCGAGATCGCGGCGGCGCTGCGCCGGATCGTGCCAGGCGAAGGCGTCATCGATAGCGAGGAGGGCCGCCGGCCCTTCGAGTGCGACGGCCTCACGGCCTATCGCCAGTTGCCGATGCTCGTCGTGCTGCCCGAACGCGCGGCGCAGGTGAGCGAGATCCTCAAATTCTGCAAGCGCGAGGGCATCAAGGTGGTGCCGCGCGGCGCCGGCACGTCGCTCTCGGGCGGCGCGCTGCCGCTGGCCGACGGCGTGCTCCTGGGCCTCGGCAAGTTCAACCGCATTCTCGAGATCGACTACGCCAACCGCTGCGCCGTGGTTCAGCCCGGCGTCACCAACCTCGCGATCACTCAGGCCGTCGAGCGCGAGGGATTCTATTACGCGCCCGATCCCTCGTCGCAGATCGCCTGCACGATCGGCGGCAACGTCGCCGAGAACTCGGGCGGCGTGCATTGCCTGAAATACGGCATGACGACGAACAACGTCTTGGGCGTCGAGCTGGTGATGATGGATGGCGCGATCGTGCGCCTCGGCGGCAAGCATCTCGATGCGCCGGGCTACGATCTTCTGGGCGTGGTCATCGGCTCCGAGGGCATGTTGGGCGTCGTCACGGAGGTGACGGTGCGCCTCTTGAAGAAGCCGGCCACCGCGCGCGCGATGCTGCTCGGCTTTCCCTCGAGCGAGGCGGCCGGCGACGCGGTCGGCGCCATCATCGCCGCCGGCATCATCCCGGGCGGCATGGAGATGATGGACAAGCCCGCGATCCACGCCTCCGAGGAATTTGCGCATGCCGGTTATCCGCTCGACGTCGAGGCACTCTTGATCGTCGAGCTCGACGGGCCGGCGGTCGAAGTCGACGATCTGGTGGCGCGTGTCGATGCCATCGCGCGCGGCAAGGGCGCAACGGTCGTCCAAGTGAGCCGCAGCGACGAGGAGCGGTTGCGCTTCTGGGCCGGCCGCAAGGCGGCGTTCCCCGCCGTCGGCCGCATCTCGCCCGACTATTACTGCATGGACGGCACGATCCCGCGCCGCCGCCTGCCCGAAGTTCTCAAGAAGACCGCCGAGCTCTCGGCCAAGTACCGGCTCCGCGTCGCCAACGTCTTCCACGCCGGCGACGGCAATCTGCATCCGCTGATCCTCTACGACGCGAACAATCCCGGTGAGCTCGAGCGCGCCGAGGCGTTTGGCGCCGATATCCTGCGCCTGTGCGTCGAAGTCGGCGGCGTGCTCACGGGCGAGCACGGCGTTGGCGTCGAAAAGCGCGATCTCATGCCGGCGATGTTCAGCGAGACGGACCTCGCGCAGCAGGAGCGGGTGAAGTGCGTGTTCGATCCGGATTCGCTGCTGAACCCCGGCAAGGTCTTCCCGACGCTCCACCGCTGCGCCGAGCTCGGGCGCGTCCACGTCCATGGCGGAGAGACGCGCTTCCCCGACATTCCGCGTTTCTGAGGCGCCCGTGGGCGACACGCTCTCGCCGAAGAGCGCCGACGATGTCCTCGCCGCGGTTCAAGACGCGCTAGCCGCCGAGCAGCCACTCGAAATCGTCGGCGGCGGCACCAAGCGCGGCTGGGGCCGGCCGGTCAAAAGCAACCGCGTCCTCGATCTTTCGGGCCTCGCGGGGGTGACGCTCTACGAACCCGAGGAGCTCGTTCTCTCCGCCAAGGCCGGCACGCCGATGGACGAGATCGAAGCTTTGCTGGCCGAGCGGAAACAGATGCTTGCCTTCGAGCCGCCCGATCTTGGCGGCATCTATGGCTTGCCGACACCGCCGCCCGCGGACGCACGACTCGGAAAATCTCTCGTGAGCGAAGTCCTGCCGAGCGGCGTCGTGCGTCCCTATCCGCGGCAAACGCTCGGCGGCGTCATCGCCTGCAATCTCTCGGGGCCCCGCCGCATCAAGGCCGGCGCGGCGCGCGATCACTTCCTTGGCTTCAAGGCAGTAAGCGGCCGCGGCGAGGCGTTCAAGGCCGGCGGTCGGGTGATGAAGAACGTCACCGGCTACGACCTGCCGAAGCTCCTCTGCGGGTCCATGGGCACGCTCGCGGTCATGACCGAGATCACGGTCAAAGTCCTGCCCGCGCCCGAGAAGGCGCGCACCGTGCTCGTGCTCGGCCTCGACGATGCCCGCGCGCGCGATGCGATGGCCGCCGCGCTCAATTCGCCGCACGAAGTTTCGGGCGCCGCGCATCTGCCGCGCGCTGTCGCCGCGCGCTCGGGTGTGAGCTACGTGCGCGGCGCCGGCCACGCGGTCACGGCGATCCGCGTCGAAGGCTTCGGCCCCTCGGTCGAGGCGCGCTGCAAGTCGCTGCGCGAGCTTCTCGCCGCGTTCGGACCCGTCGAGGAGCTGCACACGATGAACAGCGCGAAGCTTTGGCGCGAAATCCGCGACGTGGC
>Ga0070695_100002440_pt1 | contig 10685 bp, 5 predicted proteins | sample KBSK1252metaG_FD_65471 | JGI IMG/M metagenome (GOLD analysis project Ga0070695, IMG submission 65471) | Corn, switchgrass and miscanthus rhizosphere microbial communities from Kellogg Biological Station, Michigan, USA - KBS K1-25-2 metaG | ecosystem: Host-associated > Plants > Roots >...
AGATGGTCCCTGGGCGTCGGGATCGGCGCGGCACCATGCCAGCGATCGGTCGCCGGGTCGTAGATCGCGGACGCCGCGATCAGCCGCCGGCCCGCTCCCCACCCCCCTACGACCACGAGCTTTCCGCCCACAACGCCCACGCCCGAGGCCCCACGCGGCGCGGGGAGCGGGGCGCGCGCCTCCCACTGGTCTCGATCCTCCCGATACAGCCACAGGGTGCTCTCGGGCACGAAGCTTGGCTCGGCGAGTCCACCCACGGCGTAGAGCGTGTCGCCCACGACGGCGAGCGGCATGTGGTGGCGTGGGGCAGGGAGATCGGCGATACGCTCCCAGTGGTTCGCCGCCGGATCGTAGCGGAACGAGGCCGCGGTGGCCTGGCCGGTGCGGTCAATCCCTCCGGCTACGTAGATCTTTCCACGGAGCACGGCGGCGCTGAGCTCTTGGATCGGCTCGGGTAGCGACGCGGCCGTGGACCAGCGCCCGTCGCCCGCGACGAGGGGGAGGCCGAGGAGAAGCGGGAGAAGGACGGGGCTTACTCGACCGTCCACGTCCCGTCGCGCGTGAGCAGTGTCCCGAGGTCGGCGACGTCGCGTCCAAGGCCGGCGGCCCGCGCCTGTGCGTACACGTCCGCCTCATAGGAGGTGGCCGGTGCGCAGTAGAGTACACCGAGCGCCATGGGGAACTCCGGGGGCTCGAGCCCGACCAGCAGCTGCGCCAGCGCGCGGTTGGTCTCGTCGTGCACCAGGATGTCGTGCGGCGGCAGGCCGCCGTCACCGACCGGGACGACCTCGAGCGCGAGTGTCCCGCGCTTGAGGCGCAGGCCCCGCTCCTTATTGGGTCCGAAGAGCAGCGGCTTGCCGTGCTCCAGGTGCAGCTGCGCGTCGGGCGCCGCGGTTTTCGCGGTGAAGCTGTCGAACACCCCGTCGTTGAAGACGACGCAGTTCTGGAACACCTCCACGAACGACGCCCCTTTGTGCGCGTGTGCGCGCTTCAGCAGCGCCACGACGTCGGCCTGTTGCGTGTCCACCGCGCGTCCGACGAAGCGCGCCCCGGCGCCCAAAGCAAACGCGCAGGGCGAAACGGGGTTCTCGATCGAGCCCTGGGGTGTGGAAGGTGAACGCGTCCCGCGCCGCGAGGTGGGCGAATACTGCCCCTTGGTGAGACCGTAGATCTCGTTGTTGAAGAGGACGATCTGGAGATCCACGTTGCGGCGCAGCACGTGCAGCATGTGGTTCCCGCCGATCGAGAGGCCGTCGCCGTCCCCGGTGATGACCCACACGTCCAGGTCGGGATTGGCGAGCTTGATTCCAGTGGCGATCGTCGGGGCCCGGCCGTGGATGGTGTGGAACCCGTACGTCGACAGGTAATACGGGAACCGGGCCGCACAGCCGATCCCCGAAACGAACACGGTGCGCTCGCGCCGGGCGCCGAGCTCCGCCAGCGCTTTCTGGACCGCCTTGAGGATCGCATAGTCCCCGCAGCCGGGGCACCACCGGACTTCCTGGTCCGACGCGTAGTCCTTGGGGGCGAGCTCCGCGTCGGTGATCGTGGCGACCGTCATAGACTCGCTCGGATGGCCGCCGATAGTTCGGCGACCTTGAAAGGCTTTCCCTCGACCTTGTTCAGCCCCTCCGCGGGCACGAGGTAGGCCGCCCGCAAGAGCTGCACGAGCTGGCCGGTATTCATCTCCGGCACGAGCACACGGTCGAAGCGCTTGAGCAGGTCTCCCAGGTTCGACGGGAACGGGTTCAGATAGCGAAGGTGGACGTGCGAGACGTCGAGCCCGTCCTCCCGCGCGTCGCGGACCGCTTGCTGAATCGCGCCGTACGTCGAGCCCCAGCCCACCACGGCGACGGCGCCGTGATCGGCGCCCAGCGCCGCCCGTTGCCGTGGGATGTCGTTCGCGATCCCGGCGATCTTCGCCGCGCGGGTCCGGGTCATCCGCGCGTGGTTCTCCGGATCGTAGGAAATGTGCCCCGTATCGTAGTCCTTCTCGAGCCCGCCGATGCGGTGCTCGAGGCCAGATGTGCCTGGCACGGCCCACGCACGCGCCAGGGTCACCGGATCGCGGAGGAACGGGTGGAAGCCCGCGGGGTCGGTGCGGAAGTGGACAGGGAACCGGGGGAGCGCCGACGGGTCGGGGAGCCGCCACGGTTCTGCGGCATGAGCCAGGTAAGCGTCCGAAAGCAGGATCACCGGCGTCATGTACTTCGTGGCGATCCGCACCGCTTCGATCGCGACCTCAAAACAGTCGCTCGCCGTCGCCGGGGCGATCACCGCGAGCGGCGCGTCTGCATTGCGCCCGTGCACGGCCTGGAACAGATCGGACTGCTCGGCCTTGGTGGGCATGCCGGTGGAGGGACCGGCGCGCTGGGAGTTGACCACCACGAGCGGAAGCTCGGTGGCGATCGCGAGGCCGAGCATTTCAGTCTTCAGCGCCATCCCGGGGCCGGAGCTCGACGTCACGCCGAGCGCTCCCGCGTAGGCGGCGCCGATCACGGCGCCGATCGCGGCGATCTCGTCCTCCGCCTGGAACGTGATCACGCCGTGCGCCTTGAGGTTCGCCAGCGTGTGGAGCAGCAGGGAGGCGGGCGTGATCGGGTAGCCCGCGAAGATCATCTTCTGAAGCCCCGCCGCGCGCATGCCGGCGATCAGTCCCCAGGCGATCGCCTCCGTCCCGCTGACGGCGCGGTAGCGTCCTGGCTCGACCGGTGCCTTCGCCACCGTGTAGCCCACGAGGTGCTCCGACATCTCGGCGGTCTCGCCGAACGCGTGGCCGGCATTCAGCGCCGCCACGTTGGCCTGAGCGAGCTCGGGACGGTCGGCGAACTTGCGCCGGAGCCAATCGGTCGTCACCTGTCGATCGCGGCCGTACATCCACAGCATCAGACCGAGCGCCCACATGTTGCGGCAGCGGTGCGCCTCCCGGGTCGAGAGGCCGAGGTCCTTGACGGCCTCCGCCGTGAGCCGCGTGATGTCGACCGTCAGCACCTGGTATTGCGCGAGCGAGCCGTCTTCGATCGGGTTGGCCGGGAACCCTGCCTTGGCGAGGTTGCGCTCCGTGAACGCGCCCGTATCCACGACGACCGTTCCGCCGAGCCGCAGATCCTTGAGGTCCACCTTGAGCGCGGCGGGGTTCATGGCCACGAGCACGTCGACCGCGTCGCCCGGGGTCGTGACGTCCACGCCACCGAAGTGGATCTGGAAGGCCGATACGCCGTACGTCGTTCCGGCGGGGGCGCGGATCTCGGCGGGGAAATCAGGGAAGGTGGTGAGGTCGTTTCCGGCAAGGGCTGCTTCCACTGTAAAGCGCGAGCCGGTGACCTGCATCCCGTCGCCCGAATCTCCAGCGAAGCGGATGACGACGGACTCGCGTGATTGCCGGGCCCGCGGTGGCGTGGTGGTTGCCATGTGTCAACAAACTAGCGTGGGTGCGGCCGGAAGGTAGAGTGGCCGGCCGGTACCGTCACACGCTCAATGCGGCCGCTACGATCCTCGCCTGCTCGGCTTGATGCGCGGCGGGATACCCTTCGGCCGGGCTCGAGCGCTCCGGGCGCCCGATGTCGCGCACGGTCACCTCAGGGCCGACGAGCTCGCGGAGCTGCGGCAACATGAACTTCTGCGGTCCCATATTGCGCGGCTCTTCCTGCACCCACACGATCTCCCGCAGGTTGGGATACCCGCGGATCAGCGTCGCCAGCTCCTCGCGGGGGAACGGATACAAGAGCTCCACCCGACCGATCGCCACCTGGGTGGCCTGGACCCGCGCGGGCGCGAGTGTGAGATCGTAATACACCTTGCCGCTGCACAGGATGAGCCGGCGCACCGCTTCGCGACGGTCCGCCGCCGTCGCGTCGTCGAGCACCGGTTGGAACCGTCCGGTCGTCAGGTCCTCGAGCCGCGAGCTCGCCTGCGGCAGCCGCAGCAGGCTCTTGGGTGTGAACAACACCAGCGGCCGCAGCTCTGGGTGGCGCGCCTGGCGGCGCAACAGATGGAAGTACTGCGCCGGCGTGGTGCAGTTGGCGATGCGGATGTTGCCATCGGCGCCCAGGGCCAAGAATCGCTCGATCCGAGCGCTCGAGTGCTCGGGTCCCTGGCCCTCGTAGCCGTGCGGCAGGAGCAGCGTGAGGCGCGACGTCTGGCCCCACTTTGCGAGCCCGGCGATGATGAACTGATCGATGATCACCTCGCCGCCGTTGGTGAAGTCGCCGTATTGGGCCTCCCACAGGACCAGGGTCTCCGGCGCCGCGGCCGCGTAGCCGTACTCGAAACCCAGGCAGGCGAACTCGGAGAGCGGGCTGTTGTGCAGCTCGAACGGCGCCCGCGCTCCCGGAAGATTCTGGATCGGGGCATAACGGCGGCCGTCCCGGGCGTCGTGCAGCACGAGGTGTCGCTGGCTGAACGTGCCGCGCTCCGTGTCCTGGCCCGTGAGCCGGATCGCCGTTCCCTCGGCGAGCAGCGACGCGAAGGCCAGGGCCTCCGCGTGGGCCCACTCGATCTGACCCTCGCTGAGGGCGGGGCGGCGCCGCTCCAGCTGTTTCTGCAGCTTGGGAATGGTCGTGAAGCCGTCGGGCACGAGCAGCAGCTGCTCGTTCAGCGTCGTGAGCAGCGGGGCGGACACGTTGGTGTCGGGCTCCGACAGGGCGGTTTGCGCGCCGGAGATTCGTTGCGGCTCTTCGCCTGCTCCCGCCTCGCGCAGGTGCGCCTTGAGCGATTGCTGGATGTCCGTAAGTCGCTGATAGACCTGCTCCGCCTCCGCGGCTGCCTGCGCGGCATCCATCACACCGTCGCGCACCAACTGTTCGGCGTAGCGCTGGCGCGCCGGGGGCGTCTGTTTGATCCGCTCGTACATCACCGGCTGGGTGTAGGCCGGCTCGTCCCCTTCGTTGTGACCCCACCGCCGGTAGCCGACTACGTCGATCACCACGTCGCCGTGGAACTTGTCGCGGTACAGCATCGCGAGCCGCGCCGCTGCCAGACATGCCTCCACATCGTCCGCGTTGACATGGATGATCGGCGCGTCGAATCCCTTGGCCAAATCGCTCGAGTAGTCGGTCGAGCGCCCTTCCTTCGGATCGGTGGTAAAGCCGAGCTGGTTGTTGGCGATCAGATGGATCGTGCCACCGGTGGTGTAGCCCTTGAGCCGGGCGAGATTGAACGTCTCCGCCACCACGCCCTGCGCCGCGAACGACGCGTCGCCATGAATCAGCACGGGGAGCGCCACCGTGCCGTCGTGGATCGCGTCCTTGCCGCGGCGATTCGTCTGATTGGCGCGGGCCCGCCCTTCGACCACCGGATTCACGGCCTCGAGATGGCTCGGGTTGGGTGTGAGCGTGATGTTGACGGGCTTGCCGGCGGCGGTCTGGTACACACCATCCGCGCCGTGGTGATACTTCACATCGCCGGTACCGCCTTCCGGCGTCAACGTCCCTTCCACGTGCCGCCCGCCCTCGAACTCCGCGAAAATCGTTTCGTAGGGCAACCCGACGATGTGGGCCAGCACGTTCAACCGGCCGCGGTGCGCCATGCCCAGCACGACGCGGCGGGCCCCGCTCGTGCCGCCGAGCTCGATCGTCTGGTCGAGCATCGGCACGAGCGCGTCGAGCCCTTCGATCGAGAAGCGTTTCTGTCCGAGATACGCCTTGTGCAGGAAGCGCTCGAGTGTCTCGACCGCCGTCAGGCGGGCGAGCAGCTTGCGCTTCAGCTCCGGGGTCAGGGGCTTGCGGTGGTCCCCCGTTTCGATCACCTGGCGCAGCCACAGCCGCTCCTGGTGGCTGCCGATGTGCTCCACCTCGTACGCGATGGTGCCGCAGTACGTCTCCTGCAGCTTGGGATACGCCTCGGCAAGGGTGCGTCCCGGCACGTAGATCCGCAGCAGGTCGGCCGGGATGTGGGCCATGATCTCGGGAGTGAGCCCGAGCGGGCCGGGGTCGAGCGCCGGGTCGCCCGGCGGCTCGGAGCCGAGCGGATCGAGGCGAGCGGCGAGGTGGCCGAAGTTGCGGATGGCTTTCACTAATGCCATCGCGGCGGCGACGTGCTTGAGCTCATCGGGAGCAGGGAGCCGGGAGCTGGGAGCAGGAGGCGCCGCTGCACGAACCGCTCCCTGCTCCCCGCTCCCTGCTCCCACATCCAGGCCCTCAAACACCTCGCCGTAGAAGTTCTCCTCGCCCTGAAGCAGGCCATCGAGCCGTCTCAGGAAGGTTCCCGACTCCGCCCCCTGGATGACGCGGTGGTCGTAGGTCGAGGTGATCGTCATGACCTTCGCGCCCCCGATGGTGCGGATCGCGCCGGTCGCGATGATCGAGCCCTGGCCCTTCATGAGGCGCGGCACCGAGGCGACCGTCCCAATGGTCCCCGGGTTCGTCAGCGTAATGGTGGCGCCCGCGAAGTCGTCGGGGACGAGCTTGTTGGTGCGCGCCTTGTTGACCAGGCCCTCGTACGTCGTGTGGAACGTCGCGAAGTCCATGCCCTCGGCGTGCTTGATGACGGGGACGACCAGGGCATGGCTGCCGTCCTTCTTCTCCACGTCCACGGCCAGGCCGAGGTTCACCGCGTGCGGATCGAAGCGGTGCGGCTTCCCGTCGACGTCCCGGAACGCGTGCGTCAGGACGGGGAGCTCGCGCGCCGCCCGGGCGATCGCGTAGCCGATCAGGTGGGTGTACGAGATCTTCTTCCCCGCGGCGGCCAGCTGAGCGTTCAGCTCTCGCCGCCGCGCGTCCAGCACGTCGACGGTGATCTCGCGAAACGAGGTCGCCGTCGGGACGGAGAGGGAGTCGGACATGTTCTGCGCGAGGCGAGCCGCGGGCCCGGTGATCGGGGTGAGGCTGGTCGAGGCCGGGAGCGGGGAGCGGGGAGCGGTTCCTGCCCCTGGAGCGGAGGGTACCGCTCCCTGCTCCCCGCTCCCGAGCACTTCCGAGCGATTCGTCGGGATGATCGGGAGCTCGGCGACCTTCCCGTTATCGAACAGCTGCCGCCATTCCACGCCCACCGAGGCGGGATCGCGCAGGTATTGCTCGTACATGACCTGCACGAAGGCGGCGTTATGCGTGCCGAAGACGAACTCGCTCACGGCAGCAATTTAATCAGAATGGGGAACGGCCCTTCCTCGACGCCCGGAAGAGTGAGCAGGAGTCGGCGCACGGTTCTCAAGCTCACCAGCGCTCGCTTCGGCAAGGTGTCGTACCTCGAACGGCAACACCTCAGGCAACAGCGCGCGGCCAAGCCTTGACTTTCGGGTTTTCTTCGGGTATGGTGGGGCGGATCACCACTGCCGGAGCGCCCCGATGTCCGTACTCACCGATCTCGACTCTCGCTTAACGCTCCTCACCGACTTGGCTGTCGACGACCGGGACGGTGCTCCCGAGCGTCGCCCACCGCCCCCGCGGCTGCGGCACCTGCGCGAGGGAGGGGCCCTCCGCCCCTTCAACTTCAGAACCGTTCGGCTGGGCTCGAGCAACGCGCACACCTCGTTGCTGCGTGTATTGATGACCAACGCCTGCAGCTTCAACTGTCACTACTGTCCGATGCGGCGAGACCGGCACATGCCACGGACGCTCATCAAGCCCGGGGAGCTCGTGCGAGTGTTTCTGGCCGCCCATCGCCGGGGTTGGTGCCAGGGGCTCTTCATCACGACGGGGATCCCGGGGCGTCCCAGCCATGTGATGGACGACCTGATCCAGGTGCTCGAGCTACTGCGGTTCAAGCATGGATTCCGCGGCTACATCCACGCGAAAGCCATCCCGGGCGCTGATCGGGCGCAGCTCGAGCGGCTGACTCAGCTGGCGAGCCGCGTGTCGCTCAATCTCGAGACACCTTGCGGCCAGAATCTCGCGCAGATCGCGCCGGAGAAAAGTTTCGCCGCCTCGCTCGCGAGCCTGGAGCAGGTGCGATCGGTCGTGCGGCGCGAATGGGAGGAGGAAGCGGACGGCAAGCCGCGCGACGCGCTTCGACCGGGCGGGGCTGCCGGAATGACCACGCAGTTCGTGGTGGGCGCCACACCTGACAGCGACCGTGACATTCTCGGTCGCGTCACCGACCTGTACGCCGGCCGCGGCGTCCACCACGCGCATTTCAGCGCGTTCCGGCCCATTCGCGATACGCCGCTGGAAGGCTCGCCCGAGACACCAGCGCTGCGGGAGCACCGGCTGTACCAGGCCGACTACTTGCTACGCCGCTATGGGTTCGCGGCGACCGAGGTGGTGTTCGACGGCGAGGGGAATCTGCCGCTGGGGCTCGATCCTAAAGTGGCGTGGGCGCTCGCGCATCCGGAGCGGTTTCCGATCGAGGTGCGGACGGCTTCGCGCGGGGAGCTGGTGCGGGTCCCGGGCATCGGCCCGGGGACGGCGCGCCGCATCGTCAGCGAGCGGATGAGGAGCGTCCCCCGCGATCTCAGGGATCTCGGTCGCCTCGGCGTGGTCACGTCCCGCGCGGCGGGGTTCCTGACGCTGGGCGGTCGCCGCCTGCGGGACGTGCGCTGGGCCGAGCAGATGGGGTTCTGGGGTCCCGATGAGGACGTGGGGCGCTACCACGCGGTGTACGAGGTCAGTCCGGGGACGTTCCGGTGAGGGCAGACCGTGTCATCTCTCTCCCCCCAGCGTGGGATCGCGGATCGCGTGGATGTGGCAAACTTGTGATCGGCTCCGATGAGGAGTGTGGTTCCGGCGCGCAATGCCCACTTGCGGCGGAGCATGGGGAGTCCGTGTCACCGCGACGCCCCGGAGCTCAAGAACCATAGCGCGATCGCGATGGCAAGAGCCACAATAGCCAGACCACGAACAATTCGCAGCCGCGTACGGCGTACGGCTCGCCACATCTCAAGGTCGACATAGTACATGCCGGGTGCCGCCTCCCGCAGGACGGCGTGGTCCCGAAGCCGTCGGACGGCTGGCCCCTCCGCGATCCCCATCAGGTGCAGCGACTGTGCACCAGCAGGAGTTGTCGCGCCTGCACGCGTGAACGCTTCGATGGTCTCGCGTTCCTTGGCGGCGAGGATAGCGGCGGCAGCGGCGCCCATAGGATCTAGAGAAGTGGTGGCGGCCTAACGAATCGCGCTTAAGCTGCGGGCGACTCGCCCGCCGAGCGGTCCGTAGTTGAACGATAGTGCGTGCCCGCGAGGGCACAACACTCCGCTTCACTTAGAGCGTTCACCGCCCGTCAGCTTCAAGCGCATGTTAGGCAGCTGCTCGTTCATTCGAACATCGGCAAATCATCAGGAAACGCGCTCCAGCGCTTGAAGGTTACGTCCGAGACGTGCTGCGCTTCGTCCTGCGACACGTTTCGCGCGTTCCAAGCCGTGTTCAGATGGTGATATAGGTGGGGCATTTCCGCAAAGAGTTCGCCGGAGTCGTAGTCGGGTGTGTCACGAATCTCTTGGATCATTCTAGTGAGCGCCTCGTGAGCCTCGGTGAGTTCTTGCAGCACGAAGGCACGGTTCATTAACGATCTCCTGTAAGGCAGCTGCCTAACTCATATTAGACGGCAGGTCCCCGGGCGCATCGCAAGCCTTCCTCGCAGTGTTTGCCACGTATTCGCGTGCTCACATCGGTGTTAGGCTGCAACGGTCGCAGTCTAAGACGGTCGCAGCCTAAGACCGCCACCCCTGCGAACGTCAACTGACGCGCCGCGTCTTCCGTCGCATGAAGTCCATCAGGATGAACTGCCCCAGCGTCATCGTGTTCGTGAAATAGGCCTTCCCGCGGCAGATCGCCGATACCTTCTTCACGAACTCCACGAGACTCCGGTCCCGGGCGAGCATGAAGGTGTTGATCATGATCCCGGAGCGCCGGCACAGGGCCACCTCGCGGTAGGTGGCTTGCAGGATTTGGGGGTCGAGGCCCATGGAGTTGACGTAGATCCGGCCGTCGGGCAGCGTGAGCGCGGACGGCTTGCCGTCGGTGATCATGATGATCTGGCGCATGTCCTTGCGCTGCGACAGGAGCATGCGACGGGACAGCTTGAGCCCCTCCGCGGTGTTCGTGTGGTACGGCCCCACCTGCGCCCGGGCGAGCTGGGCGAGCGGGATCTCCTCGGCCGTATCGTGGAACAGGACCACGCGCAGCGTATCGCCCGGGAACTGCGTGCGGATGAGGTGGGTGAGCGCGAGCGCCACTTTCTTGGCCGGCGTGAAGCGGTCCTCGCCGTACAGGATCATGGAGTGCGAGCAGTCGAGCATGAGCACCGTGGCCGACGACGAGCGGTACTCCGCCTGGTGCACCATGAGGTCGTCGTACTCGAGGTTGATCGGCACGCCCAGGCCCTCGCGCTGCAGCGCGTTCGTGAGCGTGGCGTTCACATCGAGGTTGAGCGTGTCACCGTACTGGTAGGGCTTGCTGACCGCCTCGGCCTCGACCCCGGTGGCGAGGTGCTCGGTCTCGTGCGCTCCGAAGCTCGACTTGCCGATGCTGCCCAGCAGGTGCTTCAAGGTGCGGTAGCCGAGGAAATCGATGCCCTTCTCGGTGAGGTTGAACTGCACCTGCTGAGCCGCTTCCTTGGCCATCCCGCCCGGACCGAACAACGGCTGCTGGCCCGCGGGCACCTTGGGCGCCTCGGTCACGTTCAAGTAGCCATCGTCGATCAGCTTCTGGACGATCTTGTCGAGCAGCTCCCCCAGCTGGCGCTCGAGATCGGCGTCGCGCGTCGCGTCGCCGGTCGATTCGCCGCGCAACACCTTGAGCATTTCGGGCGTC
>Ga0070695_100002441_pt1 | contig 10685 bp, 5 predicted proteins | sample KBSK1252metaG_FD_65471 | JGI IMG/M metagenome (GOLD analysis project Ga0070695, IMG submission 65471) | Corn, switchgrass and miscanthus rhizosphere microbial communities from Kellogg Biological Station, Michigan, USA - KBS K1-25-2 metaG | ecosystem: Host-associated > Plants > Roots >...
GAGCACGACGAGATGCTCTTCATCGTCATCCACCAGGTGTACGAGCTCTGGTTCAAGGAGCTGCTGCACGAATTCGATCGCGTGCGGCGCCTGCTGCAAGACGACGAGCCGCATCGCGCGCAGCACACGTTGAAGCGGATTCTGACGATCCTCAAGGTCATGGTCGCGCAGCTGGACATCCTGGAGACGATGACGCCGCTGGAGTTCCTCAGCTTCCGCCAGCGGCTCGACGCGGCGAGCGGATTCCAGTCGGATCAGTTCCGGCAGATCGAATTCGTGCTCGGCGTGAAATCACCGCAGGCGATCCAGCGGTTTCCCGAAGGCAGCCGCGCGCGTGTGGAGCTCGAGCGGCGGTATCGCGATCCGACGCTGTGGGACGCGTTCCTTCGGTACTTGTCGCGCGAGGGGTATGCGATCCCGAAGTCGCATCTCGAGCGCGACGTGATCGCCCCGGTCGAACCGTCACCCGAGATCCAGCAGATTCTCGTGACCCTCTACCGCAGCGACACGAAAAACGCGGAGCTGTGCGAACGGCTGGTCGATCTCGACGAGGGGATTCAGGAATGGCGGTACCGTCACGTGAAGATGGTCGAGCGCACCATCGGCGCCAGGCGCGGCACAGGCGGCTCGCAGGGCGCCGCCTATCTGCGCGAGACCGTCGGGCGTCCGCTCTTTCCCGATCTATGGGAAATCCGATCGCAACTCTGACGTGGCAGCCCTGAAGGGCTGCGCTGCGTATGTCGTCCGAACTCGCACGCCACTACTCTCGATTCCGCGTGAGCGAACGTCTGCTCCTCACCGGGCACTCGCATCAGGCGTGGCCCGATGTCGCGTTCGAGGCGCAGCAGCGCGCGTGGCTCGACGCGGCCGAGCTCGTCGACGAAAAGTGGGAGCGCGCGGCGGCGCAGGCGGCGCAGGTACAGGCCGGTTTCCGGCGCCTGCTCGACGATCCGGACGGCGACATCGCGCTCGGGCAGAACACGCACGAGCTCGTCACCCGATTGTTGTCGGCGCTCCCGCTCGCGGCGCGCCCGAGGCTCGTCACGACCGACGGGGAATTTCACACGATTCGGCGTCAGCTCGATCGCCTGAGTGAAACCGGGCTCGCCGTGGTGAAGATTGCCGCGCGCCCTGCCGACACGCTCGCCGGGCGGCTCGCCGCCGCGGTCGACGATCGCACGGCGTGCGCGCTCGTCTCGTCGGTCCTCTTCGAAACGGCCGAGATCGTCCCCACCCTCGACGTCATTGCGCGCGCCTGCCGCATGCACGGCGCGACGTTCCTCGTCGACGCGTATCACCATCTCAACGTCGTGCCGTTCGACATCCGTGCGTTGGGACTCGAGGAGGCCTTCGTCACCGGCGGCGGCTATAAATACTGTCAGCTCGGAGAGGGGAACTGTTTTCTGCGCGTGCCCGCCGGGTGCAAGCTGCGTCCGGTGCTCACCGGCTGGTTCAGCGAATTCGCGGCGCTCGAGCAGAAGGATTCGCGGGGCGGTTCTGGAAGCGTCGAGTACGGCGCCGGCCCCGCCCGCTTCGCCGGCGCGACCTACGATCCGACGTCGCACTACCGCGCCGGCGCCGTGTTTGCTTTCCACGTCGAACACGGGTTGACGCCGGAGCGGCTGCGCGACATCAGCCGTCATCAGGTCGGGCTGTTGAAGGACGCAGTCGAAGCGCTCGACCTGGATCCCCGCGTCGCCCGCGTCGAACCGATGAGCAAAGATCGTCGCGCCGGTTTTCTCGCGATTCGTTCACCGATCGCGAGCACACTCGTCCACGTCCTGCGCGGCCGCGGTGTTTTTGCCGATTTTCGCGGCGACGTGCTGCGGCTGGGTCCGGCACCATACCTGCACGATCGCCAGCTTCGCGACGCGATCGCTGTATTCGATCTGGTTGTTCGCGATCGCCGCGCGACGGCTCCAGCCGAGCGGGAGGCACCATGAGCACTGACAGCATGCCGTATCGGGTTCTCGGCCACACCGGCGAGCGTGTGTCCGCGATCGGCGTCGGCGGCTGGCACCTCGGCCTCAAACACGTCACCGAACAGCTCGCGATCGAGATCGTTCGCCGCGCCCTCGATGCCGGGATCAACTTCCTCGACAACAGTTGGGACTACAACGAGGGCGCGAGCGAAACGCGGATGGGTAAGGCGCTCGGCGACGGCTACCGGCAGAAGGCGTTTTTGATGACGAAAATCGACGGCCGATCGAAGAAGGCCGCCACCGAGCAGCTGGAAGACTCGCTGCGCCGGCTGCAGACCGACTGCATCGATCTCGTGCAGCACCACGAGATCATCCGCTTCGAGGATCCGCATCGCATTTTCGACGAAGAAGGCGCCCACGGCGCGCTCCTCGCCGCGCGCGCCGCCGGCAAGCTCCGCTACATCGGCTTCACGGGGCACAAGGACCCGCGCATCCACCTGTACATGCTCGAGGTCGCGACGTCGCACGGCTTCACGTTCGACACCGCGCAGATGCCGCTGAACGTCATGGACGCGCACTATCGCAGCTTCGAGCGGATAGTCGTCCCCGAACTGGTGCGACAGAAGATCGGCGTGCTCGGCATGAAGAGCCTGGCGAACGGCATCATCCTCAAGTCAGGAACAGTGACGGCGATCGAATGCCTCCACTATGCGCTGAACCTGCCGACCTCCGTCGTCATCACCGGCATCGACAGTCTGGAGCGGCTCGATCAGGCGTTCGACGCGGCGCGCACATTCCGCCGTCTCACCGAAGCGGAACGGAAGGCACTGCTCGCCAAAACCGCCCGGGCCGCGTCGTTCGGCGAGTTCGAACCGTTCAAGACGACGTCGCTGTTCGACGCGACCGCGACCAATCCTGATTGGCTCGGCGAAGAGCCGAAGCGGCTGCAGGCGCTGATGCCGGAGTAAGACGGCTCGAGATCGCGCTACGAAGGCCGCTCGTCGCCTTCGGCTCGCAGCCGCTCTTCGAGATATCGGCGATCGGCGGCGTCCGACGGCCGCGCGGTGTTCTTCGTTCTGATCAGTGTCCGCAGACTAGGAATCGGAATCTCAACCCCACTGATCTCGATCGCTTCGACGTCGGCTGCGGCGCTGTCATAATCGACTCCGCAGGCGCGCACCATCAGATCGACGACGACTTCATCGGCGACTCTGACAACCGAGTAGCGCGCGATGTCTTCGTCGGCAATTTCGTCGACCGCTTTGTCTTCGAGAACGCGCAGCGCCTGCTTGACGCGGGCCACGTTTTCGGGGGAGGCATCGATGAGAAAGTCGATGTCCTTTGTGGTCCGCGCGCCGCCATGCGCGATGACGGCGAAACCGCCGATGAGCATGTAGCGCGCGCCCGCGTCGTTCAGCGCGCGGCAGATCCGGACGAGATCTTCGATTTGAGGCTCGCGTGAGTACGGGCCATCATGCGCGTCATCCACGCGTCGGCCTCCTCGAAGCTGCTGAAGCGATAGACGCCTCGAGGAACGAGCGCTCCCGTCGCGCGAACGCCGGCCAGCGTGCGCTGAAGCGCACCCACCGTTCCGCGGTCGAGGCGCCGGCGTCCGACTGTTTTCATCATGGACTTGAATTCTACACTCCGTCGCGTCAGCGGCGAAGCGTGGGCAACTTCACGTGCATTGTCGCGCGCCGCCAACCACTTCAGTTCACCGTCGACGTCACCGCACCGCTGCTTCCCTTGTACTTCGAATCGCCGAGATACGTCGCAGTTACCTTGTGTCTACCGTGCGCGAGCGTCGTCAGTTGCAGTGTTGCGCGGGCGGTCGAACCCGACAGCGGCGCCACGGGCTCGCCCGCCGGGTCCCCGACCACCGCGCCGTCGACCATGAACAGGACGCGTCCCGTCGGTTTCGTCGCTGTGGATCCCGTCACGTTCGCCACGAGATCCACGGGCGCGCCGAGCGCCGCCGGATTCGGCGTGACGACGAGCGACATCGTCGTGTTCTTCAGGTTCGCGCCGCTCGCAGTCACGATCTGCACGAGCACGGCCGACCACGCCGGCGGCACCCCGCCCGCGCCGGAGTAGCGAGCCGTAATCGCATGCGAGCCTATCGCCAGCGACGAGGTCGTGAACGTCGCGCGTCCGGCTGACAGCGGGCGCGCGGCGACGAGCGTGCCGCCATCGTAGAACTCGACGACGCCCATCGTCGCAACGGTCACCGTCGCCGTCCACGTCACCGACACCCCGCTGGCCGCCGTCGTGCGCGAAGACGTGAGCGCAACCGACGGCGTCGCCGACGCGGCGCTGACGACGTGGGTGGCGCTGCCGGCGCCCGGCTCGAACGACGCATCGCCGTCGTACTGCGCGTCGATCGCGTGCGAGCCCGCGTCGAGACCGGCCGTTGTCAACGTGGCGGAGCCGTCCGTCAACGTCGCGCTCCCGAGGAGCGTCGTCCCGTCGAAGAACCGGACGGTGCCCCCCGGCGAGCCCGCTCCCGGCGGCGCGGCGGCAACCGTCGCCGTGAACGTCATCGGCTGATCGAGGCCCGATGGCTCGGGGCTGGTGCTGACCGTCACGAGCACGCCGTCACGCACGATCGTCAGCGAGCCCGCGACGAACGTCGTGGCGTAGTTCGGCGAACTGAGTCGGCTGGCGACGATCGGATACGTACCGACCGGACTCGCCGCCACGGCGGTGGTCGCGAACCCGAGCGCTCCGGCGAGCGACGCCGGCGTGTCGCCGTTGACCAGGCCGGTGAAGCTCGCGCCAAACGGCGGAAGCGGCGCACCGAACGGCTTCATGGCGTCGTTGGCTCGGATCGTCAATGGCGCCGGCGTGACGTCGATCGTCGTGCTCACCGAGCCGGCGATGTAGTTCGACGGATCGGCCGGCGTGAAGACCGCCGACAACGGCTGCGTGCTGCCCGAACTCAGAATCGCGCCGGTGCCCGGCGTGTAGCCGAACGATCCGGCAACGTTCGCGGTCGCGTTCAACTGCCCCGCGCCGAGCGGCGTGCCGTACACAATCGCGCCCGGCCGCGTCCACGACAGCGCCGGCGAGGCTTTCCCGATCGTGATCGTGGAGGTGCTCGACGCCCCAGTGTAATTCGCGTCGCCCGCGAACGAGGCGACGACCTGGTACGTGCCCGCGCCAACCGGCGACGATGACGCGCCGCTGTACGTAAACGTCAACGGTCCGAGCGCCGCCCCGCCGACGCCGGTCACCGATCCGGTTGCGGGATGGGCGGCGCCGTCGTACGTGAACGTCCCGCCGGTGACCGTCACGCTCGGCTGCGCCTTTTCGACGTCGATCGTCGTCGTCTTCGTCGCGCCGTCGTAGTTCACCGCGTCGGCCGGAACGAAGGTCGCCGTCAGCGTCTGTCCCGCGCCTGCGCCGAGTACCGTGCCCGCCGGCGGCGCGTACGTCAGCACACCTTCGACGTTCGCGCTCGCGTTCAACTGCGCCGTGCCGAGCGCGGTGCCGTACACGATCGGCGCCGGCTGCGTCCACGAAACCGCAGGCGTCGCCTTGCCGATCGTGATCGTCGCATTCGCGGATGCCGCGTTGTAGTTCGTGTCGCCCGCGAACGCGGCCACGACGCTGTACGTCCCCGCGTCGAGCGGCGCATCGGAACTGCCGTTGTAGGTGAGCGTCAGCGGGCCGAGCGTTGCGCCCGCCACGCCGGTCACGGTGCCGGTGGCTGGATGGGGCGCGCCGTCGTACGTGAACGCGCCGCCGTTCACGGTGACGGACGGCGTGACTTTGGACACGCTGAGTGTCGTCGACGCCGTTGCGCCGCTGTAGTTGGTCGTGTCGGACGGCGTGAACGTCGCGGTCAGCGTGCGTGCGCCTGCATCGAGAATCGCGCCGGCCGCGGGAGCGTAGCTGAACGAGCCGGGCACATTCGCCGTGGCATTGAGCTGCGCGGCGCCGAGCGCGGTGCCGTACGAGATTGTTGACGGCGACGGCCACATCACAGCCGGCGCGGCTTTGGCAATCGTGAGCGTCGCGCTCGCCGATGCCGCGATGTAGTTTGCGGAGCCGTCGTAGCGCCCGACCACGGCGTACGATCCCGCGTTGACCGGTGGCGTCGCCGATCCATCGTAGGTGACGACGACGGGCGTGAGCGCGACGCCGTTGACCCCATGCGCGCTCGCGGTCGCCGCACGCGCGCTGCCGTTGTACGTAAACGTGCCGGCCGACACCGAAATCACCGGCGTCGCTTTGAGCACGTCGAGCGTCACGGAGCTCGTGGCGTTGGCGTAGTTCGAGCTGTCCGGATCGAACGTCACCGACAGCGTGTGGCTGCCTGCATTGAGTACGGTGCCGGATGTGTGCGAGTACCAGAAGACGCCCGGCACGTTGGCGGTCGCGTTCAGTTGCGACAGGCCGATCGCCGTGCCGTACACGATCGGCGCGGGCGCCGGCCACGTGACGACAGGCGTGCCCGCACGGAGAGTGACCTCGCCGCCGAGCCCGGTCGATCCCCCGTATTCCAGGTCGGCGTCGAAGTACGCTTCCAGCCCGAACGCGTACGTGGCCGCCGCCGCGTCAGGCGCGATAGGCACGTTTCCTTCCACGAATCCGTTCGCGTCGCTGACCGCCGTCGTCGTGCCGGCCACCGAGCCGTCGCGTTTCACACGCGACACGAGCCGAACCGGTTTGCCGGCGATCGGCTGTTGATCCTGCGCACGCCGGAGCTGCGCCCTCCCCACGAACGTCGCGTCGCCGTAGGTCGCCGTGGCGTTCGCGACGAGCACGACGGTTCGCGTCAACGGGCACATGCCATGCGCGCCGGCGAAGAACGCCGACTCGATCGTGGCCGCGTCCCAGACAACGTCGAGCATCTGCACTTCGTCGATCGCGCCAATCAGGAAAGACTTGTGCGCCGCATCTTCGCGATTGCCGAACGACACGTAACGGCCCCAGTACGGAAGCCCGGCAATCGTCTGCATGTCGCCGGCGCCGTCGAACGTGTGCACGAGCCGTCCGTTCACGTAAGTTTTCACGACGCCGTGGTCGTAGGTGACCACGACGTGCGTCCAGACACCGGCCGGAATGATGACGCCGGTGTTCACCCACACAAATCCCGGATTCGTGTTGGCGAACGCCCAGCGTACGGTGCCGTCCGGGAAACGCGCGATGCGGAATTGATCCTCCTTGCTGACGATCGTTCCGGCTTCACCGTCCTGACCGTCGGCCCTCAGCCAGGCCGCGAACGTCATCGTCCCGGCGAAACGGACGTCGGCGAGCTGGTGCGAGAACTCGACGAACTGCCACCCGGGCAGCGCGAACGCCTGACCGACTGTTCCCGCGACGTAGGTCGCCGGAGCGCTCGGTTTCTCCGCTGCGAAAGGACTGCCGTGGATGTTTTCGCGTGTGTTGCCGTCGAACGAAAACCACAGACGGACACCGGGCGTCACCGGCAGGCACGCGCCGCTGCTCACGGCGTACTCGACTGCGGCGCCGCCCGAGTTGCCAGCGGCGTCGAGCGCGCCGGTCTGGAACACCTGCCATCCGGGCGATGAGGTATCGAACGGCGCGCCGCTCGGTGCCGCAAGTCCGCATTGCGCGACGCCCGACACCGCGTCGCTGCACGTGAAGCTCGTGGCGACGACGCTGTTCAGCGTGTATACGGTCGGCGCGGGCGACGCAATCGCGACCGAGGGCCGCGTCATGTCGACCTTGACGGTCGTCGATGCCGATGCCGTTCCGCCCTCGCTCGTCGCGGTGCACGTGAATGTCGTGCCGGCGGTGTCTTCCGTCACCGTCGTCGAACCGCATCCAATCGAGGACGTAATCGGCGACTGCGAATCGCCCACCGCCCAGTTCACGGTGACGGGACCCGTGTACCAGCCATTCGATCCTGGCTCTCCGAAGAAGAACGGCGCGATCAGATCCGGCGGCGTCGAGTCTGTATACCGGAACGCATCCGGGATCCACCCGGAGCGGGAACCGTCGGCCGCGAACACGGCGACCCACACCGTGGACGGCGCCTGCGGCGGCGTTGTCGCGACGAGCGTCGTCGAGCTGACGAACTCGGTCGCCGCGTCGACGCCGCCGAAGACGACGCGCATGTCCGGCTCGAATCCGGTTCCGGTCAGCGTCACGCGCGTGCCGCCGGTCTCCGGTCCCGACGAAGGAGCGACGCTCGTCAGCGACAGCCCGGCGGCCTGCGTGAACGCGAGACTCTTCGACATGACCTGGACGGCCATCGTGCGCGGCGTCGAAGCCGGATTGAACTCGCGCGCGGAGAACACCAACGTTCCGTCGCCGACTCCGATCGGCGGCGCGAGCGGCGCGAACCAGTAGCTGCTCCAGTCCCACATCGCCCACCAGTTCGTATGCGCCTCGGCCGTCACCGTGAACTCCGCCTGGCCGCCGCCGCCGGCGACGATCGCCTCGACCGGCGTCACGTCGAAGTGCACCGCGGCGTAAATCCGATCGAGTTCCGACGCGACGCCGCCGCGAAGATTCATCGCCGGCGAGATGAACAGCACGACCGCTTCGTTCGCCGAAATCTGCGGCTGGACGCAGTCGCGGTCCGGGTTGCTGCCGTCGGGGTTGATGCTGATGCGGGAGACGACGTCGAAGGGAAGATCCACGGCGTACACCTGCGTGGAGCCGGCCGGTCCAGGTACTTGTGTGTTCGTGGCTTTCGACTGGACGACGATCGAGCGGCCTTCGACGCTCAGCATCGGCGACCAGGTCGGCCCGTTGCCCGGCACCAGACCGCCGGCGATCGGCGGACCCCATCCGAGATCGACACGCCTGAGCGAACCCGAATCGGTCGCCGCAACGAACACGTCGAGCGCGTCGTTCGTGTCGTCGTGAGTCCCCGCCGCCAGCAGCCCGTCGGCCGATGCGAACGCGACGAGCGAGCCCGACGGCGTCATCGAGAGTTCCGGCGCATCGATCGACCACGGCGATTCCGATCCATCGGGCCTCACGTTCAGGCGTCTGGTCTGACCGGAGGATCGATCGCGCACGAAGACGTCCCAGCCGCCGTTGGTGTCGCTGGCCACGAGGTTCGTCGCGCGCGATCGAAACGCGACGAACCGTCCATCGTCGCTGACCTCGGCGCTCTCGCTCGGGCCATCGCCGGAGTCGCCGAGCGGCGAGACGCTGCTCGTCTCGAGCGTCACGGTGCCGGGCGCGAACGGAAATCCGAATTGTTGCAGAACTGTGCGGCGAACTGACAGTGTGGCCGAACGGAAATTTCCGCGCGCGTCAACGGCGAAGAGAGACGGTTGCGACGACTGGATAGTGATCCGACGCGTCGTCGATGCGTTCGACTCGACCCGTCGTGCGCGCGGCGCCCTTGACGAACAGCCAGTCGATCGGATGGCGATGGTTGATTGAGGTGCGCCGCTCGCCGCCCTGCATGGTGCCGAGCGCGTCGGCGAATCCGGCGGGCGCGAGGCCGGCGAACATGAACGACTGAAACGCGACCTCGTTGTTGAAGTCGCCGGCGATCACCGCGTGCTCCGCCGGATGGCGCGCCTGATCCGCGATGACGTCGTTCAACTGGCTGGTGCGCTGCTCGTCGTCGCCTCCGCTTTCGAGATGGACGCTGTAGACGAGCATTCCCGCCGTCCGCGCGCGCAGCGCGATACGTCCGCCGCGGCGCGGCTGCAGCGGGTTCAGACGCCAGCGCAGCAACGATTGATCCGAAAAGACGATCACACTCGGGTCGGTAATCGCGGCGCGGCTCAGGATCGCCTGGCCGGTGGTCGCTGCCGGCGGGCCGCCCGCCTCGCCAATCTCCTGGAACTCGCCGGCCGCGACCCAGTTCATGCCCAGCACGCGCGCCAGCTCGCGGGCCACGTCGTGATTGCCGCTGCGGCGGCAGTAGCGATCCACCTCCTGCAGCAGCACGACGTCGGGCGCCAGCGCGCCGAGCGTCGACGCGATCTTCTGGAACCGGACGCCGCGCTCGATGTTCCAGGTGACGACCTTGATGTCCCGATGGTCGAGGGGCACCGACGTCACGCGCGCGGGCTCGCCGTCAATCGCGTGGATTTGCGCGTCGGTCAGCCGAGGCTCAGTGAAGTACCCCGCGAACCGGAACACCGCCAAAAGTGCCACGAGTGCGAATGTAGCGGATCGCATCATTGATGAGTACCTGCCAGTTCACTGCACGGAAGGCGATGAAGGCAATGCCGAGCGCGCCCCACGCGAGCGAGCGCACGCGGCGCCCGAGCGCCAGGCTCAGGCCGTGCGCGCCGCCCAGACGCAGTCCCTCCGCCAGAGCGGTCGTCGCCGCTTCGGCGACGCCAAGTTTTCCGGGGATGAACTGGCCGGCGCTGTTCAGCAGCCGGCTGAGGCCTTCGAGCACGATCACGGGCGCGACCGCCGGCGACGCGCCGAGCCACGCCAGCACGAAATACGCTTCGACGAGATTGCTGATTTCCTGCGCCGCCGCGAACGTGCCGATCGCGACCCACGTCGATCGATCGCGCCGCATGTTCCCGAACCGCCGGCGCCACGATCGGTTCGCAGCGAACAGCACGGCGGCGGTGATCGACAATCCAATCACCAGCCATCCGACGAAGTGAAACCGCACGGCGGCAATCGCGATCCCGATGATGACGAGCGCGGCGGCCGCGAGGCTGTAAGCGAATCGCTCGACCACCGCGGCGGAGAGCGCCGTTCGCTGCGGCAGCCGGTGCTCGACGAGCAGCGCCTTCATCGGCTCGCGCGAGACCGGTCCCCACGCGAAATAGCCGGCGGCCTCGCCCGCGACGACTGCGG
>Ga0070695_100002445_pt1 | contig 10681 bp, 9 predicted proteins | sample KBSK1252metaG_FD_65471 | JGI IMG/M metagenome (GOLD analysis project Ga0070695, IMG submission 65471) | Corn, switchgrass and miscanthus rhizosphere microbial communities from Kellogg Biological Station, Michigan, USA - KBS K1-25-2 metaG | ecosystem: Host-associated > Plants > Roots >...
AGCGGCAATTCTTCTTGCCGGCGCCTGCGTGAAAAGAAACCGAACATGGGGACCGTATTCACCTGAAGTGGCGTTCTCGAACACTAAACGGCCACCGTGGATTTTCCTTTCGGGGGATTCGGAAAATTCCAACGATCGAGGCGACGGTCCGTTAACGTTTACGAAGCGTGAACGCCCGGGCGGCGCCGGGGCAATCCACGTTTGAAACAGCCATGTTTGAAGTGGCTGCCCGGCATTCACCGAGGGCTCGAAAGGGTCAGACTTCCAGCCACTCGCGCCGCACCGCTTCGTTTGCGCGGAGATCCGCGGGGCTGCCCTCGAACACCATCCGGCCGTGGCCCATCACGTAGAGCCGGTGGGAAATCTTCATCGCGATGGTGAGCTTCTGCTCGACCAAGAGGATCGAGATGCTCCGCTCCGCGATGCTTTGCAGGAGGGTGGCGATGCGCTCGACCATTTGCGGCGCCAGCCCCTCGGTCGGCTCGTCGATCATGATGAGGTCGGGATCCCCCATCAGCGTGCGGCAGATCGTGAGCATTTGGTGCTCGCCGCCGGAGAGCACGCCGGCGGTCGTGTCGGCGCGCTCGCGCAGCACGGGAAACAGCTCGTAGGTTTCCTTGAAGCCCCAGCGGCGATTTTTTCGGCCGCTTTTAACGCCGAGCAACAGGTTCTGCCCGACCGTCAGCGTCGGGAAAATCTGCCGGTCTTCCGGCACGTAACCGAGCCCGCAATGCGCGATCTCGTAGGGCTTCATCCCCGCGATCGCCTTTCCCTTGAAGGCGATCGAGCCCAGCGGCGCCACGTCGCCCATGATGGCCTTCAGCGTCGTCGAGCGGCCGACGCCGTTCCTCCCGAGAATGCTGACGATCTCGCCCGCGCCGACGCGCAGATTCACGCCCTGCAGGATGTGGCTCTTGCCGTAAAAGGCGTGCAGGTCGTCGATTTCGAGCATCACGCCGCCGCCCCGAGATAAGCTTCCTGCACCGCGCGGCTCGCCTTGATCTTCGCCGGCTCGTCGGAGGCGATCACCTTGCCGTAGACCAGCACGGAAATGCGGTCGGCAAGATTGAAGACGACGCTCATGTCGTGCTCGATGATGAGGAGCGTGCGGCCCTCGGAGAGCTTGCGGATCAGCGCCACCGCGTGCTCGGCCTCCATCCGGCTCATGCCGGCGGTCGGCTCGTCGAGCAGGATGATCTCGGCGCCGCCGCCGACCGTAATCCCGATCTCCAACGCGCGCTGCTCGGCGTAAGTAAGGACGCCGGCGGGAAAATGCCGCCGCTCGAGCAAGTTGATTTGGCGAAGAATCGATTCGGTGCGCTCGCGCACGTCGGGAAGTGAATCGACATTGTGCCAGAACGAGTATTTGTAACCCATCGACCACAGCACCGCGCAGCGCACGTTTTCCCAAACGTTCAGCCGCGGGAAGATGTTGGTGACCTGGAAGGAGCGCGAAAGCCCGCGCCGGTTGATCTCGTAGGGCCGCAAGCCGGTGATCTCCTCGCCCTTGAGGCGGATCGCCCCCGCGGTCGGTTTCAGCCGGCCGCTGATCAGGTTGAACAGCGTGGATTTGCCGGCGCCGTTGGGGCCGATCATGGCGTGACGCTCGCCGGCGCGCACGGAAAGATCGACGCCGCGGATGATTTCGGTACGGCCGAAATTCTTGATCACCCCGGAAAGCTCGATCGCGCTCATGCGGCGCTCCCGTGCTCGCGCGCCTTCATCAACGCGTCGTGCCAGGCGCCCTCGACGAAGGGCCAGCTCCAACGGAAGAACCAATAGCCGCCGGCCAACAGCGCCGCCATCGCCAGCCACGGCAGCACGGAATGCACGCTGAAGGACACGTGCATGAACGACATCGTCGGCCCTTCCGACGCCTTGCTCGAAAGGTGGTAGGCCATTTCGATCAAAAGGCTCGCACCCGTGAGCATGACGAGGCCGGCGGCGAGCGCCAACAGATAGGCCGGCACGACCCGCCACAGCACGCGCGCGTGCCACAGCGGCGCGTGCATCATCAACAGGCCCGAAATTCCGAACGGCGCGAACATGACCATGCCGACGAACAACAGGCCGAAATAAAGCTGCCAGATCTCGGTGATATCGCTGAGCATGACCTGCAGCCAGGTGACGAGGATCGCGCCGATGATCGGACCGCTGAAGAAGCCGATGCCGCCGATATAGGCCGCGAGCAGCACCGAGCCCGACTGCGCGGCGCCGACGTAACCCGAACTCACGATTTCGAAGTTGATCGCGGCGAGCCCGCCGGCGACGCCGGCGAAGAATCCCGAGAGGCAAAACGCGATGAAGCGGACGAGTTGCGGATTGTAGCCGACGAACTCCGCGCGCTCGAAATTGTCGCGCACCGCGTTGCACATCCGCCCGAACGGCGTGCGGGTGAGCGCGTACATCGCGAACACGCAGATGAAGCACCAGATCGCGATCAGGTAATAAACCTGGGTTTGCGGGCCGAAGCTCAAGTCGAAGACACGCAAGAGCTTGGTGCGGTTGGTGGTAATTCCCTCCTCGCCGCCGAAGAAGGAGCGCAGGATCAGCGCGGACGAAGCGACAAGCTCGCCGAGACCGAGCGAGATCATCGCGAATGCCGTGCCGCCGCGCCGCGTCGAGACCGATCCGAACACGATACCGAAGAACAGGCCCGCGAAGCCGCCGACGAGCGGCATCAGCGGAAGCGGGACCGGAAGCGAATTCTTCGTGATCGCGTTCATCGCGTGCACGACCAGGAATCCGCCGAGCCCGTAATAGACCGCGTGTCCGAACGACAGCATTCCGGTCTGGCCCAAGAGCATGTTGTAGGAGAGCGCGAAGATGATGGAGATGCCCATCAGGCTCAGCATGGTGAAGGCGAAGCTCGAGGTGAACAGCTTCGGCAGCATCAACAACAGCGCCGCCAGCACGACCCAGGCGCCGACGCGCGCGGCGCTCGCCAAGATCCCGCTCGCGGAGCGCCCAAGGCGTGCGGTTTGCGCGCTTTCGCTCATGTGTCGCGGGTTCCCATCAATCCGGTCGGCCGGAATATGAGGATCAGCACGAGCAAGAGATACGGCATGATCGGCGCGACCTGCGCCACGGTCACGAACCAAATGTCGGAGAGGAAAGGTACCGGATTGGAGTGGATGCCGAGCAATCCGAACACGTCGGCGAAGGACAGGTTGACCGCCACCGCGAAGGTTTGCAGGAGCCCGATCAGGAGCGAGGCGACGAAGGCGCCCGCGAGCGAACCGAGCCCGCCGATGACGACGACGACGAACAGGATCGGGCCGAGCAGCGCCGCCATGTTCGATTGCGTGACCAGCGCCGGCCCCGCGATCACGCCGGCGACCGCCGCCAGCGCGCAGCCCAGGCCGAACACCAGCATGAAGATGCGCGGCACGTTATGGCCGAGCATTCCCACCATGTGCGGATGCGTGAGCGATGCCTGGATGATGAGCCCCACCCGCGTCCGCGTCAGCACCAAAAGCAACACAACGAAGATGCCGATCGCGAACAACAGCATGAACATCTTGTAGGCGGGATAGTTGGTCGAAAAAATCGTGAAGGCGCTGAAGTCGAGCGAAGGCGGAATGCGATAATCGAGCGGCAGCTTGCCCCAGATCATCTGCACCACTTCCTCGATCACGAAGGCGAGCCCGAAGGTAAAGAGAAGCTCGGCGACATGGCCGTGGCGGTGGACGTTGCGCAGCCCATAGCGCTCGATCAGCGCGCCGATGAAGCCGGCAAGAAGCGGGGCCAGGATCAGTCCCGGCCAGAAGCCGACGAGCAAGCTGATCTGAAATCCGAAGAAGGCGCCGAGCATGTAGAAGCTCGCATGCGCGAAGTTCAACACGCCCATCATGCTGAAGATCAGCGTCAGCCCGCTCGCCATGAGAAAGAGCAGCATGCCGTAGAGCACGCCGTTCAGGGTCGAAACGAGAACGAGTTCGAGCAAGGCGGCCCACCCCGGATACGCGAAGGCGAGTGGTTATTGTTGTTGAAGGAATTCCGCCCGGCCGCGCGCGGCGCCCGGGCGGCAACAGGATCGGCGTTAGCTCGCCGGACGGTTCATCTTGCAGGTGGTCGGAAGCACGGTATTGGCGGCTTCAATCTTGCCCGCAAGCTTCCAGCCCCAGCCGGTGCCTTCCTCGTCGAAGGGCTCCTTCGCGCTCCGCTCGCCGAACGAGGCGATGTAGAGCGGCTGGATGAACTGATGATCGTCCGCCCGCATATAGCCTTCGCCGCCGTCATGGACATTGATCTTCATGCCTTCGAGCGCGGCGCCGATTTTTGTCGGCTCGGCCGATTTCGCCTTCTCGATCGCGGCCTGGAGCATGCGCATCTGGTTGACCGCGCGCGGATAGAACAGGCTGAAGTTATACTTCGCGCGGATCGCCTTCTCGAACTCGTCGGCCGGTCCATAGCCCAGGTTCGGAATGCCTTCGCTGATCGCGAAGACGCGATGATTGAGGCCCGCTTGCTTCATCGCCGTCGGTCCGCCGGTGCCGCCGGCATAGTAGGTGTACCAGTCGGTCTGCAAGCCGGCGTCGGCCGCGGCCTTTACCAAGAGCGCGAAGTCCTGTCCCCAATTGCCGGTAATCACGCTATCGGCGCCCGATGCCTTGATCTTGGCGATGTAGGGAGCGAAATCGGTGATCTTGAGCAAGGGATGCATCTCGTCGCCGACGATCTCGATGTCCGGGCGCTTGGCCTTGATCATCGTGAGCGCCGCCGTGCGCACCGCCTGGCCGAAGGAATAGTCCTGATTGATCAGGTAGATCTTCTTGATGTTTTTCCGGTCCTTCATGTAGTTGCTGAGCGCTTCCATCTTCTGATCGGAATTGGCGTCCCAGCGGAAGTGCCAGAAGCTGCACTTGTCGTTCGTCAGCACCGGATCGACCGCGGCATAGTTGAAGTAGATGACTTCCTTGCCGGGGTTGCGCTCGTTGTACTTGGTGACGAAGTCCGAGATCGCGGCGGCGAAAGCCGAGCCGTTGCCCTGCGTGATGATGCGGATGCCGGAATCGATCGCCTTCTGCACCTGGACGAGCGTTTCTTGCGCGTTCAGCTTGTTGTCGTAGCCGACGATTTCGAATTTCTTGCCGAGCGCGCCGCCCTTGGCGTTGAGCTCGTCGGCGAGGAACTGAAACGTCTTCAGCCCGACTTCGCCGATGCTCGCCCCGCCGCCCGAGAGCGGATCGACATAGGCGATCTTGATGGTGTCGTCGGCGCCGGAAACCGGCATCGCGAACGGAATTGCCATGAGCGCGACCGCGCCCGCGAGCTTTGCACGCCACCCGAATTTCATGGAAACCTCCCTGTTTGCGGACCTTGGGTCCGCGCGTAATTGAGGAATGATGCGGCCTTATTGGCCGTTCTTCTTGGACTTTGTGGCCAAACCATCAGCGAAACGAGGTTCCGGGTCAAGAAGCCGCGAATGCCGACGCGGAAATGTTTTCGCATTTGCTGCCTGCCCAAGCGGCGGGCGCGTTCTTGTATACCAGCGCACCGATCTCGGGTTTGTCCGAGACACCCAAGTCGGCTAAAGCCGACGTGGGCGGCTCGCGGTGCGGAACGGCGTTAACGCGCCGCCGCGCGCTCGACGGCCTTAATTGAATTCACTGAATTCGCGCCGGCGTGACCTCGAAGCTGAACACGGCGGCGCTTGCTTCCGGCGCGTCGTCGGAATCTTTCTCGATCACGGCGCCGCCGCCGCGCGCCGCGACGCTTTGCGTCATGATGGCGCCCACATTCATGCTCGATTACTATCGCCGCCGATTCTCGCCGTAGCCGGCGGGGGGCGCGGACGGGAGGGTTGTCTTGCACCGACGGAATTTTCTTTTTTCGGCGGCCGCGCTAACGGCCGGCGCGCTGCTCCCGCGTTGCGCCGCGGCCAACGTCCCCAAGCCCGCGAGCTTCGATACCTTTCCGCCGACCGCCAGCCGCGATGCCTTCGTCGGCTGGATGCAGGCGAACCGCGGCGAGAACCCCGCTTTCCTCGGTCAGCGCTGGAGCCGCTACGAAGTTCTCCTGCGCAACCGGGATTTGTGGGAAAAGCGCAACATGCGCGCCTTCCTGATGACGCCGCGCGAGGAATTCGTGCTCAAGCAAAACCTCGGGCGGGTCTACGAACACGGCTTCCTCGACATCGGTTTTGGCGTCACCATTTCCGGCCCGCATCTCGTGAGCCGCATGACGTCCACCATCGACGTCAAGCTCGGCGAGAAGGTGCTCGAGATCGGCACCGGCTCCGGCTACCAATCCGCCTATCTCGCCAACCTCACCGACAAGGTGTGGACGATCGAGATCATCCGCCCGCTAGCGAGCCGCACGCGCGCCATTTACGACGCGCTGATCGAGCGCGGCTATGGCGAGTTCAAGTCGATCAACGCCAAGAGCGCCGACGGTTATTACGGCTGGGAGGAAGCGGCCCCCTTCGACAAGATCATCGTTACCTGCGGCATCGACCACATCCCGCCGCCGCTGCTGCAACAATTGAAGCCCGGCGGCGTCATGGTGATCCCGGTGGGCCCGCCCGGCGCGCAGCGCGTGCTGAAGGTGGCGAAAGAGCGCGGCTCCGACGGCTCGATCACCATCGCGCGCTCCGACATTTACGGCGGCAAGATCGTTCCGTTCGTCGCCTTCACCAAGCTCGAGGGCGACGTGATCAAGGGCACGCACCACCAGTGACCCGGCCGGAACATCGCCGATGAGCCTCGATCGGCCGCCCGTCGCCGGAGCGGGCCTCGACCTCGAACCGCGGCCCTATCTTTATCTCTCGGTCGCGCTCGTCGCCGGCGCCGTGATCGCGCTGCAGATCTGCATCATGCGGATCTTCTCGGTCGGCAGCTGGTCGCATTTCGGCTCGCTCGTGGTCAGCCTCGCCATGCTCGGCTTCGGGCTCACCAGCGCCGTGATGTGCATCGCCAAGGACTGGTTCGAGCGCCACTGGCAGGGCGTCGCGGCGGCCTCGCTGTTCCTGTTCGGGCCCTTGATGGTGGCGGCGAACCTCCTCGCCCAGCAAGTTCCGTTCAACGCCATTTTTCTCATTTCCGACTCGACGCAAAAATGGCGGCTGTTCGCCAATTTCATCCTGTACATGCTGCCGTTCCTCGCCGGCGCGGTGTTTCTCGGCACCGTCTTTCTCAAGGCGCAGAAAATCTTCGGCCGCGTCTACTTCGCCGACCTCACCGGCGCCGGCATCGGCGGCCTCGCGTTTCTCGGCGCCATGTTCCTGTTCAATCCGGACAATCTGATCGTCATTCCGCTGTTGTTGTGGCTCATAGGCACCGCCTTGTGGTTCGAGGCGGTCGATCGCAGGCGGAGGAGTTTTTGGCTGGTCGCCTGCGCCGCGCTCGCGGTCGCCGCCCATTTCGCGCTGCCGGACCTCCTCGACATCCGCAAGCTCGCCGTTTCCGACTACAAGGGCGTCGCCTACGCCCGCAAATTTCCCGACAGCCAACGCGTCTACGAGCGCGCCTCGCCCTTCGGCTATCTCGAGGTCTATGCCAGCTCCTATCTCCACTTCGCGCCGGGACTTTCCGACAACGCCGCCTTTAATCTTCCGACCATGCCGGCGAACGCGTATCTCGGCCTCTACATCGACGGCGACGGCCCGATCGGCATCATCCGCGACCTGCCGCCCGAGCAAACCGCCTACTTCCGTTACCTCTCGATGTACTACCCGTATCTCGTCAAGAACGCGCCCGACACCTTCGTGGTGCAGTTCGGCGGGGGGCTTTCGACCTCGGTCGCGCTCAAGAATTCGAAAACCGTCACCGTCGCCGAGGGCAATCCCGCGGTGCTTGCCGCCTTTCAAGGCGACAAGGGCCTGCGCGACTTCACCGGCGACATTCTGCACAACCCGAAAGTGCGCGTGATCGATTACGACGGCCGGCTCTATCTCGCCTACACCAATCACCGCTACGACGTGATCGATCTGAGCCTTGCCGACTCCGCCGGCCTTTCCAATCCCGGCGGCTTCGCCATCGTCGAGAAATTCTCCTACACGCGCGAAGCCATGCAGAGCTACATGCGCGCGCTCAACGACGGCGGCGTACTTTCGGTGACGCTGTGGAACAAGGAGGAGCCGCCGAAATCGGTGCTCAAGCTCTACGCGACGATGGCCGCCGCCGCGCGCGACCTCGACCAGGACATCGCCGGCCGCTTCTTCGTCGCCGCGAGCTACCTCTCCACCGCGACCGTACTCTACAAGCGCAACGGATTCTCCGCCGACGAAATCGAAAAGCTCCGCGCCCACACGCGCGCGATGTCCTTCGACGAAATCTACTCGCCCAGCCTGCGCTACGACGAAGCGAAGACGGCTGAGGTGCTCGAGGGCTACAACAACCAGATTTTCTTCGCCGCCGGCGAAGCGAGCGACGAGCCCAAAGACGAGCCGCCGCCCGATGCGCCGGCCGAGAGCAACGACCCGGACCAGCCCGCCGCCACGGTGCCGGCGACGACGATGGGACAGCTGGCGTGGCATCATCTGATCGCGGGCGGCTGGGACGAGATCGCAGAGCGCTATGTCTTCGATTCCCGCATGCTCACCAACCAGCGGCCCTATTTCGCCGCCTACGTACGGCCCGCCGATTTACCGCGCATCACCGACCGGCTGGAGCTCTTTCAGGACGAATGGGGTTACATTCTGTTGTGGGCGACGCTGGGGGTCGCCAGCGTCCTCGCCACGTCGCTGATCGCGCTGCCGGTGATTTTCGGCTGGCGCACCATCTTCAGCCGCTACCCCGGAAAATTCCGCACCATCGTTTATTTCGCCTGCCTCGGGCTCGGCTACATTATGGTCGAAGTCGGCCTCATCGCCGACTTTATTCTCGCGCTCAGCAACCCGATCGTTTCCGCTTCCGTGCTGATCACCGGCATGCTCGTTTTCTCCGGCCTCGGCAGCCTCGTCTCCGAGCGCTTCCTTGATCGCGCGCGCCAAGTGATGCCGGCGATCTTCCTCGCCATCGGCGCCTTGCTCATCGGCTACGGCCTCTTCCTCGACCATGCGCTCGATTTCATCGGCACCTTTCCCTATGCGCTGCGTCTCGTCTTTTGCTTCGCGCTGATTTTTCCGCCGGCCTTTCTGATGGGCTTCCCGATGCCGACGGCGATGACCTCGCTCGCGCGCCTCGGCAAGGATCACATGTTCCTGTGGGCCTGGGGCATCAACGGCTGCTTCTCGGTGATCGGCGCCGCGCTCGTGCCCCTGATCGCCACCTCCTATGGCCTCTCCACCGTGTTGATCGTCAGCGGCTGCGCTTATCTCGTGGCGATGGCGGCCTTCTTCGCCGTGCTGTTGCCGCTAGCCGCGCCAAGGCCCGCCGCTGCGACGGCGTGATCGCGATGACCCGGCTGCAAGCGAACCTCAATCGATTGTCGGCGCTGACCGTCATGCTGATGCAAGCGGCCGCGCTCGCGCCGGCCATGGCAGAGCCGCTGCCGCAGGCAAAAACCACGCTGGTCGAATTCGACAACTCGGCCTTTCCCTATCGCGGCGACATTCCGGAAAAAAACCTGCCGTTTCTCGATGCCGCCGACGGCGACCGCCGCGGCCACACCGCGCCGCGCGGCGGCGTTTATTGGGACGAGACCTACAGCGACCGCCGCGTGCTGTTGTCGATCCCCAAAGGCTTCGACCCGAAGAAGCCGGCGCTGATCGTGCTCTATTTCCACGGCAATCTCGCCAAGCTCGCGCGCGACGTGCGCGACCGCCAGCAGGTGCCGCGCCAGGTCGCCGAGTCCGGCTTGAACGCGGTGCTGGTAGCGCCGCAGCTTGCCGTCGACGCGCTCGATTCCAGCGCCGGGCGGTTTTGGGAGCCGGGCTTCTTCGCCCGCTTCCTCGACGAGGCGGCGGCGCGGCTGGCGAAGCTCTACGGCCATGAGAGCGCGCACGCGGCGCTCGCTAACGCGCCGGTGGTCATCGTCGCTTATAGCGGCGGCTATCTCCCCGCCGTCTGGTCGGTGCATGTGGGCGGCGCCAAGGCGCGCGTGCACGGGATGATCTTGCTCGACGCGCTGTTCGCGGAAACCGACAAACTCGCGGGTTGGCTCGCGGCCAAGCCGCCGGCGTTTTTCGTCAGCGCCTATACGAAAGCGGCGCGCGAGGAAAACGACGCGCTGCAAAAAATGCTGACCGAGCAAAAGGTAAAATTCCAAACTTCGCTGCCGCCGCGTCTCGCCGACGGCAGCGTCGTATTCATCGCCAATGGCGACGACGTCGTGCACAATGATTTCGTGACGCGGGCATGGATCGGCGACCCGATTAAGGCGTTGCTATCGCGCGTTCCTGGATTTTCACGCACCGCACCGCCAAAACCCGCGCCCGCCAAGCCGCGCTGATCTCAGGCCAAGCTGCGGCTTGCCGTTTCCTTTGCCGCCCCCATCCACGGCCGGTGATTGACCGCCGCCACCCGCCAGATGCCGCTCGCCTCGATGCGGTCGATGCGGGTCACCGAGCAATTGTCGACGACGAAGGCGAGCGCCGCGTCCGGATCGAGGCCGAGCGAATGACCGAGCGCGGCGCGGATGCTGCCGCCATGCGCGACGGCGACGATGTTCCGCCCCGCGTGTTCGCGGTTCAACCGCTCGATCGCCGGCCCCACCCGCGCGCACAACTCAGTGAAGCTCTCGCCGCCCGGCGGCCGCTCGTCGGCGGGGCCGAACCAGAACGGAAAGCGCGCGCGGT
>Ga0070695_100002446_pt1 | contig 10679 bp, 19 predicted proteins | sample KBSK1252metaG_FD_65471 | JGI IMG/M metagenome (GOLD analysis project Ga0070695, IMG submission 65471) | Corn, switchgrass and miscanthus rhizosphere microbial communities from Kellogg Biological Station, Michigan, USA - KBS K1-25-2 metaG | ecosystem: Host-associated > Plants > Roots >...
CGCCGTCGATGCGGCATTGGTCGGCGCCGCCGAGGTACCCTTGGTGGTCGCCCGCGGCGCCAACCGCTTGATCGCGCTGGCCCGCGAGGTCGAAGCGATCGGGAATCGGAACGCGAACTCGGACGCACGGGTCGGCGCGGCGCTCGCCCGGGCGGCTTTGGAGGGCGCTGTGGAAAATGTGCGGGTCAATGTGGCCGCGCTCTCGGAAGCGGGACTCGGCGCATCCTTGGTGAATGAGGCCGAGGCGCTGTCGCGGCAAACCTAGATCGCGCGGGTCAGGATCCTCGGAGGATTGTCGTTCTCCCCCACCGCCACGGTGTGCTCGAAGTGGGCAGAGAGCGAGCCGTCTTCCGTCACCACGGTCCACTTGTCGTCGAGGGTACGAATCTCCGCGCCCCCGACGTTCACCATCGGTTCGATCGCGATCGTCATGCCCGGGACGAGCCGGGGACCGCGCTTCGGCTTGCCGTAGTTCGGCACCTGCGGGTCTTCGTGGAACATGGAGCCAATGCCGTGGCCCACCAGCTCCCGTACCACGGAGTATCCAGCTCCTTCGGCGACTTCCTGGACGGCGTGGCCGATGTCGCCGACGTGGTTCCCGGCGCGGGCCTGGGCCACGCCCGCCGCCAGCGCCTGACGCGTGATCGCGAGCAGGCGCTCGGCTTCGGGACTCACCTTGCCGACCGGGAACGTGGCGGCCGAGTCGGCGTGTAACCCGTCCAGCCAGACCCCGACGTCCACGCTGAGCAAGTCACCTTCCTTGAGCACCCGCCGCGGCGAGGGAATCCCGTGCACGACCTCCTGGTTGATCGACGTGCACAGGGTGGCGGGAAAGTCGTACAACCCTTTGAATGAGGGCCGGGCGCCAGGATGGGAGCGGATGAAATCTTCCGCGATGCGATCGAGCTCCTCCGTGGAGACGCCGGGCCGCACGTGCTGCGCCACCAGGGCGAGGGTTTCCGCCACGATGCGGCCCGCCTTGGCCATGGTTTCGATCTCGCGCGGCGACTTGATGGTGATCATCGTCCGATGACCCGCTTGACCTCGGTGGCGATGTCTTCCACGGCCCCGGTCCCCAGCACGCGATGCACGATGCCGCGCTCCGCATAATGCGCGACGAGCGGAGCCGTATCCCGCTGATACACCTGCAGGCGGGTCTTGATGGCGTCGGGCGTGTCGTCCGAGCGGCCCTCCTGCGTCGCCCGACCGGTCAGACGCCGGACGAGCTCTTCCTCCGGCACGTCGAGCAGCACGATGTGGTTCAACCGCTGCTGCCGCTCACCCAGGGTCGCGTCTACGAGCGCCGCCTGGGGCGCCGTCCGCGGGAACCCGTCGAACACCGCACCCTGCGCGGCGTCGGGTTTCGCGAGCTCTTCCTTGATGAGGGAGAGGATGACCGTGTCGGGCACGAGCTTGCCGCCGTCCATGAACTTCTTGGCTTCGAGCCCGAGCGGCGTCCCGGCTTTCACCGCCGCGCGCAGGATGTCTCCGGTCGTGATTTTCGGGAGCCCGAGTCGCTCGGAAAGGATCTTGCCCTGGGTGCCCTTGCCCGAGCCGGGCGCGCCTAGCAGAAGGATGAACACCGCAGCCTACATGTACTGCCGGCGACCGCGGAACTTGACGCGCCCTTCCTTCATGAAGCCGTCGTAGTGTCGCAGGAGGAGGTGTTGCTGCACCTGCTGGACGGTATCGAGCGCCACGCCCACGACGATGAGCAGCGCGGTGCCCCCGAAGCCGAACGGCATGTTCAGCGTGTTCGACACCACGATCGGCAGCATCGCGATGATCGTGAGGAAGATCGCGCCCGGGAACGTGATGCGAGACAGCACGTCATCGATGTAATCCGCCGTGGCCGCGCCGGGCTTCACGCCGGGAATGAAGCCGCCCTGCTTCTTCAGGTTTTCGGCCAGGTCCACCGGGTTGAAGATGATGGACGTGTAGAAGTACGCGAAGAAGATGATCAGGACGGCGCTGGTGATCAGGTACAGCGGCGACGTCACGCTGAAGTACTCGGCCAGGTGCTTCAGCGTCTGGTTGCCGCTGAAGGCCGCGAACGTCCCCGGCACGATGATGATCGATTGGGCGAAAATGATCGGCATCACGTTCGCCGTGTTGAGCCGCAACGGGATGAACGTCTTCTGCCCTTCGCGGATCCGCCCCCGTCCCATGACCTTGCGGGGGATCTGGATCGGAATGCGCCGCGCCGCGACCGTCACCGCGACCGTGGCCGCGACCACGAGGACCATGATCAGGAGCACCATGAGGAGCACCGGGAAGGTCAAGCTGTGCGCGCCCAAGGCGTCGATCGTCCGGATCGTCTCTGGCCAGATCCGCTCCACGATCGAAAAGAAGATCAGGAGGCTCGCGCCGTTGCCGATGCCGCGCTCCGTGATCTGCTCACCCAGCCACATGACGAACACACCGCCGGTGGTGAGCGTCAACACGGTCGTGAGTCGGAAGAAGAACCCCGCGTGCCCGACCGCGCCCGGGATCTGCTCGGTGAACAGCGCGTACCCGTAGGCCTGGAACAGGCAGAGCACGACGGTGAGGTAGCGCGTCCACTGGGTCAGCTTGCGCCGGCCGTCGTCGTCGCGCTGCATCTTCTCGACCACGGGGAACACGGGCGCGGCGAGCTGGAAGACGATGCTCGCCGAGATGTACGGCATGATGCCCAGCGCGAAGACCGTGGCCCGGCCGAAGCTCCCGCCCGCGAAGAGATCGTACAGGCTGAAGAGCGTGCCCTGGCCCTGGTTGTGCAGGAAGTCGGCGAGCGCCTGGACGTTCACGCCGGGCGTCGCGATGTGCGCGCCGACGCGGTAGATCAACAGACACAGGAGCGTGAAGAGAATCTTCTCCTTCAGCTCCGGAACCTTGAACAGATTGGGGATGCGGGGCGCGGTCATTGGGGGGGTCAGCTCGCGATGGTACCGCCCGCCTGCTCGATCTTGGAGCGGGCGGACGCCGACACCATAACGCCCTTCACGCTGAGCTTTCGCTGCACGTCGCCCATCCCTAGGAGCTTAACCGGACGGTCGGGCCGGCGCACGAGGCCCGCCCCAAACAGGGTCTCGGGTGTGACCTCGACTCCCTCCGCCAGCTGGCCCAGGTGCCTCACGTTGACCACCTGGGCGGGCTGCTTGAAGGGATTGGTGAAGCCGCGCTTGGGAATCCGGCGGATGAGCGGCATCTGACCGCCCTCGAAGCCAGGCCGCACCTTGCCGCCCTGGCGCGCGGTCTGGCCCTTCCCGCCTCGACCAGCCGTCTTCCCAATGCCCGACCCCGGTCCCCGGCCCTTGCGGATACGACCGCGGTGGGAGCCACGCGGGGGGCGGAGACTCGAAAGGGTGAGGTGTATCGGCTCGCCCTTTGGCGCCTTCGCCCGTGGCTTCGCCGTGGAGCGCGGCTTTGCCTTCGTCCGTGTCTTCGCTTTCGCCTTCGCCATTCCCTATTCCTTCTCCTTCGCCTTCGCGGGCGTCACCTCGACGAGGTGCCGCACCTGACGGAGCATGCCCCGGAGCGCCGGGTGATCTTTCTTCACCACCGCGTGCTGATGATGCTTCAATCCCAGGGCTTCGAGCGTTCGACACTCGGTCGCGGGCCGCCCGATCCCAGAACGGACCTGGCGAATGCGCAGGTCGCCCTTTCCGGGAGGCGGGAGCGGCCGGTCGCGTCCCGGCTTGCGTTTGCGGTACTTCCGCGTGGGCGGCAATCTAGCCACGGGTCGCTGCCTCCTGTCGAGCCTTGTACGGAATCGCCTCGAGCTCGACGCCGCGCTCCTTCGCCACCCGACGCGCCGTCGTGAGATGCTGGAGCGCGTCCACGGTGGCGCGGACCATGTTGTGCGGGTTCGTGGAGCCGAGACTCTTGGTGAGGATGTCGCGGACGCCGGCGCACTCGAGCACGGCGCGCACCGGACCACCCGCGATGACCCCGGTCCCAGATGCTGCAGGCTTCAGGAGCACTCGACCCGCGCCGTGATGACCGATGATCTCGTGCGGGATGGTGGTGCCCGCGAGCGGTACTTCCATCATGCGGCGCCGGGCGGCCTCGACCGCCTTGCGCACCGCTTCGCTGACCTCGTTGGCCTTGCCGGTCGCGATCCCCACGCGGCCCTGCCCGTCGCCCACCGCGACGAGCGCGTTGAAGCCGAACCGCCGGCCGCCCTTTACGACCTTGGCCACGCGATTGATCGAGATGACGTTCTCGACCAGCCCGTCGCCTTCGCGCTGGCGCTCGCTCGAGTCACGCCGCTCGCCGCCGCGCCCTCCCCGACCCCCACCCCGGCCGCCGCGACCGCCACCACCTCGACCACGACCCCCCCCGCCCCCTCCTCCGCCCCCACCTCCGCCCACACTCCCACCCCCACCCCCGACTGCGCCGGCGCCACCGCCGGCGGGTCGCTCGTCCGGACGGCTCCCGGCTTCGCCTCCCACCCCCACACCCCCCGCATGCGCGGTCTCGGCGGTCTCAATTGTCGCCGGGCCGGATGGCCTCGGCTGCTGCTCGTTGTCCATTAGAGCTCCAATCCGCCTTTGCGCGCGCCATCGGCCACGGCCTTCACGCGCCCGTGATACTGATAGCCGCCCCGATCGAACACGACCTTCGCGATTCCCTTCGCCTTCGCCTTGACGGCGATCAGGCGTCCCAGCGCAAAGCTCCGCGCCGTCTTTCCCTTGCCGTCGACCTGAATGCCCTCGGACGTATCGCCAGCGCCGACCAGCGTCACGCCGCGCACGTCGTCCACCACCTGGGCATAGATGTGCTTCGAGGAGCGAAAGACGACCAGCCGAGGGCGCTCCGGGCTGCCGGCGACCTTGCGCCGTACCCTGAGGTGGCGCCGATACCGGCGGTGCGCCTGCGTCCGGATCTTATGGATCTTGCGCATGGGTTATTTCGCCGCCGCCTGGGCCGTCTTGCCGGCCTTCCGCCGGACCTGCTCGCCCACGTAGCGGATTCCTTTGCCTTTGTAGGGCTCGGGAGGTCGGATGGCGCGGATCTCCGCCGCGACTTGTCCCACGAGCTCCTTGTCCACGCCCTCGATCTTCACGAGCACGTTGTTATCGACCGAGATCTTGATGCCCGTCGGCGCGTGATACGGGACCGGGTGCGAGAATCCGACGACGAGCTGCACGCCGAAGGGCTTCGGCTCCGCCTTGTAACCCACGCCCTGGATCTCGAGCGCCTTGGCGAATCCTTTGGTGACGCCGTCGACCATGTTGGCGATCAGCGTCCTCGTCAGTCCGTGCAGCGCCTTGTGCCGGGCTTCGTCGGAAGGGCGCTTGACGATGATGGATTCGCCCTCCATGGCGACGGCTAGCTCCGCGTGCACGGCACGGCTGATCTCGCCCTTGGGGCCCTTGACCGTGACGCGCAGGCCGTCGAGCTGGGCGGTGACGCCCTTCGGTAGCAGCACGGGCTTCCTGCCGATGCGTGACATGACGCGCCTTCCTTACCAGACCACCGCGAGCAGCTCACCACCCACGCGGGCGGTGCGGGCTTCGCGGTCCGTCATGAGGCCTTGCGGCGTAGAAAGGATCGCCATGCCGAGGCCGTTCTTGACGCGCGGGATTTCGCGCGCCTTCACGTAGCGCCGCAGGCCGGGCGCGGACACGCGCTGCAGCTCGCGGATCACGGGCGCGTCATTGTGATACTTCAGGTACAACCGCAGCAGTCCGTGACGCCCGTCGTCCAACACCTTGAAGTCCTGGACGTAGTGGTTGTCGCGGAGCAGCCGCGCAATCTCGACCTTGAGCTTCGACACCGGCATGTCGACCCGGCGGTGGCCCGCCTGACAGGCGTTGCGCACCCGGGTGAGCATATCGGCGACGGGATCAGTCATACTCATCGCGCGTACCGTCCTTTACCAGCTGGCTTTGCGCACGCCGGGAATCTCCCCGCGCAGCGCGAGCTCACGGAAACAAATGCGGCACAGCTTGAACTTCCGGAGCGTCCCGCGACTGCGGCCGCAGCGCTGGCACCGGTAATAGGCCCGCACCTTGAACTTCGGCTTCCGCTTGACCTTCTCCATCCATGCCTTCTTCGCCATGACCCAGCCTTTCCTCCCTTAACCGACCGCGACGGGGGATTCGCCCCGGAAGGGCATCCCCAGCTCGCGGAGCAGCGCCAGCGCGGTGTCGTCCCGGCCGGCAGTCGTCACGAACGTGATATCCATCCCGTGGATCTTCTCGACCTTGTCGTAGTCGATCTCCGGGAAGATCATCTGCTCCTTGATGCCGATCGTGTAGTTCCCACGCCCATCGAAGCTGTCGGTCGGCAGGCCGCGGAAGTCGCGCATCCGCGGCACCGCGACGCTGATGAACCGGTCGAGGAACTCGAACATGCGGCCGCCGCGCAGCGTCACCGCGCAACCCACGGGCATGCCCTGCCGCAGGTTGAAGTTCGCGATCGACCTCTTGGCCCGCGTCACCACCGGCCGCTGCCCGGAGATCGCGCCCAGCTCGGCGACCGCGGCCTCGAGCCCCTTCGGGTTCTTCTGCGCGTCCCCCATCCCGACGTTGAGCACGATCTTCACGAGCTTCGGGATCTCGTGCGGGTTCTTGAGGTCGAACTGCTGCGCCAGTTTCGCCCGCACCTGCCGCTCGTAAAAGTCGAGCAGCCGGGCGCGCGGCGCGGGCTCGGGCGGCGGGCCTTCGGGCTCCGCGGGCGCGGCCTTGGCTTCAGCCGGCTTTTTGCCCTTGGACTCCTTGCCCTTCTGCTTCTCCTTGGGCTTGGGAGCCGGCGTCTCCTCACCGGGCTTCGGAGCAGGCGTCTCCTCACCCCGGGGCACGGCGCCGGCCGGTTCCGCCGCCGCCGCGTCACCCCGGGGCGTCGCCCCGGGGTCAGCCGCGGCACGCTGTTTCGGTTCCTTCTCTTTCGTATCCGCCATTGGCTATTTCGCTCTCACGCGCGGGATCGGCTGGCCCGACTTCACCGCCACCCGCTCCGCCGTTCCGTCCTTGTCCAGGCGCCGCCGCACCCGCGTCGGGTCACCGGACTTCGGGTCGAGCAGCATGACCTTCGACGCCGCGATCGGCGCGGTTCGTTCGATGATGCCGCTCTCCTCGTTCGCGGTCGCGGCGCGCTTGTGCTTCTTCACGATGTTCACGCCCTCCACCTCCACCCGAAACTGCTTGGGGAAGACGCGGAGGACTTTGCCTTCCTTCCCGCGATGCTCGCCGGAGATCACGCGCACCGTATCGCCCTTGGCGATGTGCATCTTGTGGCGCTCGGGCTCACGGGCCTCCGCCCGCCGCCGGCCCTTCTTGAAGACGAGCGGCTTCATGTCAGATCACCTCCGGCGCCAGCGACACGATTTTCATGAACTTCTTTTCACGCAGCTCGCGTCCCACCGGCCCGAAGATGCGGGTCGCACGGGGTTCGCCCTGATCGGTGATGAGCACCGCGGCGTTCTCGTCGAACCGGATATAGGAGCCATCCCGGCGCTTGGTTTCCTTGGCCGTCCGCACGATCACCGCCTTCGCCACCTCGCCCTTCTTGATCTGGCCGGTGGGAATGGCGTCCTTGATCGTGACGACCACGATGTCGCCCAGCCCCGCGTAGCGGCGCTTGGACCCGCCGAGCACGCGAATCACGAGCGCCCGCCGCGCGCCCGAGTTGTCCGCGATCTTGAGAATCGATTCCTGCTGTACCACGGTCCCCTCCCCCTCCCGCTACTTCGCGCGCTCGACGATTTCGACCACGCGCCACCGCTTGGTCTTGGATAACGGGCGGGTCTCGACGATCCGCACCGTGTCGCCCGCCTTGGCGCCCTGTTCGTCGTGCGCGGCGACCTGCTTGGTGCGCACGATCTGCTTGCCGTAGAACCCGTGCGCGAACCGACGCACGAGCGACACCGTGACGGTCTTCTGCATCTTGTCGCTCACCACCACGCCGGTGCGAACCTTGCGCCGCCCCCTCATGCCCGGGCCCTTTCTCTCAGAATGGTCTTGATCCGCGCGATCTCGCGCCGAACCCTGCGCAGCTCGATCGGGCTCGGGAGCGCTTCGGTCGCGCGGCGGAACCCCAGCCGGAACCGCTCCTCTGTGAGCACCACCAGCTGCTGCTGGAGGTCCTCGCTCTTCATCTCGCGCAGCGCCTCGGCCTTCTTGATCGGCATCTTACCGTTCCTCCCGCCGCACGAACTTCGACTTGATCGGCAACTTGGCCGCGGCGAGCGCCAGCGCCGCGCGTGCCAGGTCTTCCGCGATCCCCTCGAGCTCGAACATCACGCGCCCGGGCTTGACCACGGCCACCCAGCCCTCGGGATTCCCCTTGCCCTTCCCCATGCGGGTCTCCGCGGGCTTCTTGGTGATCGGCTTGTCGGGAAAGAGCCGGATCCACACCTTGCCGCCGCGCTTCATCTCCCGGGTGAGCGCCACCCGCGAGGCCTCGATCTGGCGGTTCGTGATCCACCCCGGCTCGAGCGCCATGAGCCCGTAGTGGCCGAACGCGACCGTGTTGCCGCGCGTGGCCATCCCCTTGGTGCGGCCCTTGAACCGCTTGCGGAACTTGACGCGCTTCGGTGCGAGCATGGACCTAGACTCCCGTCGAGTACGTGCGTCCCGACAGCTCCTCGGTCATCTCGCGCGTGAAGATCCACACCTTCACGCCGATCGTACCGTAGGTCGTCTTGGCCGTCGACATCGCGTAATCGATGTCGGCGCGCAGCGTGTGCAGCGGCACCCGACCCTCGTGATAGCCTTCCGTCCGAGCGATCTCCGCCCCCCCCAACCGGCCCGCGGTCTTGATCTTGATTCCCTGCGCCCCCATCCGCATGGCGCTTTGGACCGCGCGCTTCATGGCGCGGCGGAATGAAATGCGCTGCGTCAGCTGGTGCGCGACCGAGTCCGCGACGAGCTGGGCATCGAGCTCGGGCCGTTTGATCTCCTCGACGTTGATCCCCACTTCCTTGCCGGTGAGCTGGGCGAGCTCGTCGCGCAGCTTGTCGACCTCCGCTCCGCGCTTGCCGATCACGACGCCCGGTCGCCCGGTGTGCACCGTGACCGTCACCTTCCCCGGCTTCCGCTCGATGTGAATGTCGGCGATGGCCGCGTGGGACAGCCGCGTCTTCAAATAGCGGCGGATCAGGTCGTCTTCTTTCAGGAGCTCGGGGAAGTCGTGGCGCGCGTAGTAGCGCGAGCGCCACGGCTTGATGATGCCGAGCCGGAAGCCGTAGGGATGCGTTTTCTGGCCCACTTACCTGCTCTCTTTCTTCGTCTTGGACTTGGACGCCGCCTTTTTTGCCTTGGGGCGCTTGCTCTTGGTTTTCTCCGCCTTCGCGGGGGCGGCCTTGGCTTCGGCCTTGGCGCCGGCTTTCGCGGGCGCGGGCTTCGGTGCGCGGGACTCCGCTTCGCCCGCGACGTGGATCTCGATGTGACTCGTGCGCTTAGCGATCGGCGTGGCGCGCCCCATGGCCGCGGGGGTGAACCGCTTGAGCGTCTGCCCTTCGTTCACCACCGCGTACTGCACCCGCAGCCGGTCCACGTCGAGCGCCTGATTCTCGCGTTGCGCCCGCTGCTCGGCGTTCGCCACCGCCGACTTGAGCACCTTATGGATCTGTTTCGCCGCCAGCTTCTTCGAGAAGCGGAGAATGGCGTATGCCTCCGGCACCGCGCGGCCCCGGATCTGGTCGATCACGAGGCGCATCTTGCGCGCCGACTGCCGCACGGTTCGCTGGATCGCTCGGGCTTCCATCGCCTACTCCTTGGGCGCGGGCGGCTGCTCGGCCGCGGCCGCGGCGGCCTCTTCGCGCTCCTGCGCCGAGCCCTTGGCCGAGTGGCCGCGGAACAGCCGCGTCGCCGCGAACTCGCCGAGCTTGTGGCCGACCATGTTCTCGGTGATGTACACCGGGATGAACTTGTTCCCGTTGTGCACCGCGAGGGTGTGCCCGACGAAGTCCGGCGTGATGGTCGAGCGCCGCGACCAGGTCTTGAAGACCTTCTTCTCGTTTTTCTCGTTCAGGGCCTGGATCTTGACGAGGAGCGATTCCTCGACGTACGGCCCCTTCTTGACACTCCGTCCCATTACTGTGTCGCCTTCCCGCGCTTGCGTCCGCGCACGATCAGTTTCGTCGACGGTTTCTTCTTGTGGCGCGTCTTCTTGCCTTCGACCTTGCCCCACGGATTGGTCGGCGGCCGTCCACCCGACGTCTTGCCCTCACCGCCACCGAGCGGATGGTCCACCGGGTTCATCGCCACGCCGCGCACCCGCGGGTTCCGACCCAGCCAGCGCGTCTTGCCGGCCTTGCCGATCGAAAGGAGCTCGTGCTCGGGATTGCCGACCTCCCCGATGGTCGCGAGACACTCGCCCCGCACCATGCGCATCTCGGTCGACCGGAGGCGGAGCGTGACATAGTTGCCTTCTTTGGCCACGACCTGCACGCCCGTCCCCGCCGAGCGCGCGAGCTGGCCGCCGCGCCCGATCTTGAGCTCCACGTTGTGCACCGTGGTGCCGAGCGGGATTTCCGAGAGCGGCATCGTGTTACCGACGCGGATGTCCGAGCCCGGCCCCGAGACCACCGTGTCACCGACCGTCAGGCCTTTCGGCGCCAGGATGTAGCGCTTCTCGCCGTCCGCGTAGTGCAGCAGAGCGATGCGCGAGGTGCGGTTCGGATCGTACTCGATGCTCGCCACCTTCGCGAGGATGCCGAACTTGTTCCGCCGGAAATCGATCCGGCGATA
>Ga0070695_100002449_pt1 | contig 10677 bp, 8 predicted proteins | sample KBSK1252metaG_FD_65471 | JGI IMG/M metagenome (GOLD analysis project Ga0070695, IMG submission 65471) | Corn, switchgrass and miscanthus rhizosphere microbial communities from Kellogg Biological Station, Michigan, USA - KBS K1-25-2 metaG | ecosystem: Host-associated > Plants > Roots >...
GCTCGCGGCGCCCGCGCCTCCACCGGGACGCCTCGACGTCGGACTGCAATGTCTCCTGCTCGGGTTCACACACATCCTCCCGGGGCGGGACCGACCACGTCTTGTTCGTGGCCGGTATTTTTTGACCGTGATTGCGATCGCGGCGTCGCTCTGTGCGTACTGGCGGCGCGATCGCGCGTCGTATCGGCGGTTCGTCGCCCAGCCCGCATCGGTCGTCATCGCGCTCGTCGGGCTCTTCTGGACGATCCAACGTGCGTGGCCGTCGTGACGCCTCCACGCTGCAGACGCTGCCGGCGTGGGCTCGCGCCGCCGACTTTCTGTTTCTGGCGCTGATCGCCATCGCCGCGGCGGTTGCCACGTCGGGCGGATCGCGCGTCAACTTCGGCGACTGGCGCGTGTCCCTCACCTCGTCGTTGCGGCCGCTTCTCGCCGCGCTCGTCGTCGCCGGCGTGCGTCATCTCGCCGTTCGCCACGATCCGATCCACGCGCACATTCTCGCCCGCGCCACAGCGTGGAGCGGCTCGACCGCGCTGCGCACGGCGCTTGCGGCAACGGCCGGCACGCGACCGGCGATGTTCTTCACCGGGTTCATGGCCGTCGTGCTGTTTGGGTACGCCGGCGGCGCGGCGCCGTGGCGCGATTCGGAGAACGAGTTGCTGAACCTGCCGCTGCGATGGGACGCCGGCTGGTACTTGCAGATTGCCGTGCACGAGTACTCGTTCGTTCACCAGGCCGGTCCCGACTTTCAGCAGAACATCGTCTTTTTTCCCGCGTACCCGATGGCCGTCCGCGCCCTTGCGCTCATGCTCGGCGAGAACAAGCTGGCGTACGCCGCGAGCGGGACGATCATCTCGCTAGGCGCGTTTCTCGTCGCGCTGATCTACATGTTCCTGCTGGCACGCGAGTATCTGGACGACGATCGCGCCGCGGCGGCCGTCTGGCTGCTCGCGGCGTATCCGTTCGCGATCTTCTACGGCGCGATCTACACCGAGTCGCTCTTTCTGCTCGGGTCGCTCGGCGCGTTCTACCATTTCCGTCGCGCGGAATACGCGCGCGCGGGTCTGTGGGGCATGCTCGTCGGCCTGACCCGTCCGAACGGCATGTTCCTCAGTGTGCCGCTCGCGCTGCTCGCGGTGTCGCGCGCGCACCGGCGGTCTCTCTTCACGGGTCTCGTCACCGCCGCGACGTGCGGCATCGGCACCTTGATCTACTCGGCCTTCATCTGGCGGCTGACCGGGCATCCGCTGACGTGGGCCGCCGGGCACGTCGCGTGGGGCCGCCACTATCAAGGCGTGCTGCATCTCATCACCGATCGCTACGACCTGATTCGCGGCGCGGGCCTCTACGAGTACGCGGCCGGCTCGCCGTACGACCTGCTGAACGCGCTCGGCGCGATCTTCGCGCTCGTCGCGGCGCTGCCGGTGTGGCGCCGGTTCGGCCTCCCGCTGGCGGCATTCATCGTCGTCAACATGCTGCCGCAGCTCGCGACCGGCGGATTGTTGTCGGCGGGCCGCTTCTCCGCGGTGTTGTTTCCCGCCTTCATGTGGCTCGCGAGCGCGGTGAGGCCCGAACACCGCAGCGCCTGGATCGCGTCGTTCGCCGCGCTCCAGGCGCTCAACGCCGCGCTCTTCTACACGTGGCGCCCCTTGTACTAGTGAGCGTACACGCTGAAACGGGACCAAGAACGCAAAGGCCGCGAACGCCGCAAAGAATAAAACCCAAGTGTTTCTTTGCGCCCTTTGCGTCCTCTGCGTTCTTCGTGGGTGCGCGGCCGGTCCTGATTCAGCGGATGCGCCACTAGCCATCATCCGAAGAACCATCGCCCGCGTAGATTGGTCAGGAGGCTAATTTTCATGGGCAAACAACTGCTCGGTGTTTTTGTGATCGCGGGTCTCTTGACCTCAGTCTCGTCCGCCTCGCTGTTCGGCCAGGCGAAGGAGAAATCGCTCTACGATCGGCTCGGACAGAAGAAGGCGATTGCCGCGGTCGTCGACGAGTTCGTCGCGCGCGTCGCCGCCGATGCGCGGATCAACAATTTCTTCGCAGCGGCCGCGTCCGATCCCGCGCGCCTGAAGAAGTTCAAGGGCAACCTCGTGGATCAGATCTGTCAGGCGAGCGGCGGGCCGTGCAAGTACAAGGGCAGAGACATGAAGTCCGCGCACATGGGCATGGGCATTTCCGGCGCCGCCTTCAACGCGCTCGTCGAGGATCTGGTCGGCGCGCTCGACACGTTCAAGGTGGGGCAGCGCGAGAAAGATCAGCTGCTCGGCGTGCTCGGACCGATGAAGAGCGACATCGTCGAAAAAATGTAAACGCATTTCTCTGGAGGTTCGCCTTCGCGTCGGACAAACGTCTCCCCGGGCGGCGCCCTTTTTCGTGGTTTTGGCACTTTCCGGCCACGCGAACGGGTGGTTGACATGTGGCACGACATTGGCCAGCACTGCAGTCGTTCCGTACGTCAGTCACTGTGGGTTCGAAAAGTAGGTGCTGATGCCTGTGCAGACGGCAGTTCAAGGCGAAAGCGGCGCACGTTCCTGGGTCGGACGGGTGCTTCGCCCCTTGAGCGGGCGGCGGCCCGGCGGGCCGGGGATCGCATCCGACCCGCTGCTTGCGTTCGCCTCCGAAGACGAGAACAAGACACCACCGCCTTCCGATTCCGAGGCGCCGCAGGCGCGACCGTCGAGGGGCGGTACCCGCGTCGGCGTGGCGCTCGCGGCCGCCGTCCTGTTGACAGCTTCCGCCACGTTCGCGGTGACGCGGATCGTGCTGCGGCGCGACGCGCGATCCGCACCGCAAACCGGAACGGTCACCGTTGTCACCCGGCCTGCCGGCGCGCACGTCACGATCGACGGCGACGCGCGCGGCGTCACGCCGCTCACGATTGCCCTCAGTCCAGGCGCGCACACGCTCAGCGTTCGGAATGGAGACGAGGAGCGCGTCGTGCCCGTGACGGTCACGGCCGGCGGCGACATCGTTCGCGATCTCGAGATGAACGCGGCCGCGCCCCTCGCTGTCTTCGGTGGTGTGTCCATCGCCACCGATCCGCCCGGCGCGCGCGTGACAGTCGACGGACAGCTGGCGGGCACCTCGCCGGTCACGCTCGATGAACTGGCCGTCGGTGAGCACACGATCGTCGTCGCCAGCGCGACCGGTTCGGCCGAGAAGAAGGTGACCGTCGCGGCGGGGCACACGGCATCGGTTGTCTTTTCTCTTCCAAAAGTGTCGGGCCCGGTGGGCGGCTGGCTCTCGGTTTCCGCGCCGTTCGACATTCAGGTCACCGAGGGCGCCGACGTCATCGGCACGGGCAGCGCGTCGAAGATCATGCTCGCGGCCGGACGCCACGACATCGTGCTGGCCAACCGGACCCTCGAGTATCAGGAGTCACGGCGGCTGGAGATCGTCCCGGGTCAGACGACCGTCGTTCGCGTCGAGGCCCCGACGGTGCCGGTGAACGTGAACGCGCGCCCGTGGGCGGAAGTGACGCTCGACGGCGAGAGCCTCGGTCAGACGCCGATTTCCAACGCCACCGTTTCGGTCGGCACTCATCAACTCGCATTCCGTCATCCACAGCTCGGCGAGCGGCGGCAGACGATCGTCGTCACCGCAAAAGGCCCGAACCGGGTCGCTGTCGATCTGACCAAGTGAGCGCGAGGCATCTCATGAGAGCGATGGTTCTCGTCGGATTGCTGGCCGCGGTGGGAGCGACCGCGCGAGCGGATCAGAACTCACTCGAAGCGGCCAAGGATCTCTACGCGTCGGCTGCGTACGAAGAAGCGCTGTCGACCTTGTCGCGTCTCGGCGAAGGCGCGAGCGCGCCGGCCGTTGCGCGGCAGGTCGACGAATATCGCGCGTTCTGTTTGTACGCGCTCGGACGAACGAAAGAAGCAGAATCCGTCGCGGAATCACTGATCCGTCGCGAACCGCTGACGCCGCTCAACGCCGCCGACGCATCGCCACGGCTCGAGGCGATGTTCGCCGTCGTGCAGAAGCGCATCCTGCCGGGCCTGATTCGAGAGCAGTACCGGAATCTCCGGCCGATCCTCGATCGAAAGGAGTATGCCGCGGCCGAGCCGCGGCTCGTCGAATCGCGGCGGATGCTGCACGAAGCGGAGCGCCTCGGCGCATGGGATGAGGGGCTCGCGGATTTGAGCGTGCTCGTCGATGGATTCCTCACGCTGTCGCGCGCCCGCGTCGAAACGATCGCGCCGGCTCCGGTTCCGGCGTCGGCGCCCGTCGCGCCTTCCGCGCAGGCGGCGCCGTCACCGTCGGCTTCGCCGGAGTCCGCGCCGATGCCGCCGACGCGAGCCAGCGCGCCCCGCGTCTACCGCGTCGACGACGCGAACGTGAGGCCGCCCATCGCCATCCATCAGCGGGTGCCGAGTATGCCGACCGAGCTCCTGGCAATCCTGCGGAGGCTGAACAAGCCGACGATCATGAGCCTGACCATCGACGAGACGGGCAGCGTCGAAAAGGCCGACGTGCGCGTGTCGATCAATTCGACGTACGACGCGATGTTGACTCGCGCGGCGGTCACGTGGAAGTACCGGCCCGCCATCAAAGACGGCGTTCCGGTCCGGTACGAGAAGGTCGTCGTCTTCGACATCAAATAAGGCGGCTGAACACGATGTACCTACGATTCTTCGGATTGCGCGAGGCTCCGTTCGAGCTGACGTCGAATCCCAGATATCTCTTCTTCACGCCTCAGCACGGCGAGGCGCTCGCCAATCTCGAGTACGGGTTGTCCTCGTCGAAGGCGATCACGGTCGTCATCGGCGAAGCCGGCATCGGAAAGACGACGCTCGTGCGAGCGGCGCTCGAATCGGAACGGTGCCGTCACATCAAGGCGGTCCTGCTGGAGAACCCGGCGCTGACCCGCGCCGAATTCATCCAGCTTCTGGCCACGCGGCTGCGGCTCCCCGACGGCGCCGGCGCGTCCAAGGCGGACTTCCTCACCGCGCTCGAAGCCGAGCTGCGCGCGCGCAACGCGCGCGGAGAAACGACCGCGCTCGTCGTCGACGAGGCGCAGAGCCTCTCGCACGAGCTCCTCGAGGAGATTCGTCTGCTCGCGAACATCGAGACGCCGACCGAAAAGCTGCTGCCGCTCGTCCTCGTGGGTCAACCCGAGCTCGCCGAGCGGCTGAACGAGCAGAGTCTGCGTCAATTGAAGCAGCGCGTCGCGCTCCGATGTGAAGTCGCCGCGTTGAATCTGCTGGACACCGCGTCGTACATCGTCTCGCGTATTCGAACTGCGGGCGGCAACACGACGAAGCTGTTCACGCGAGAGGCGGTGACGCTCATCCACGAGGCCGCGCGCGGGATTCCGCGCACGATCAACGTGCTGTGCGACAACGCGCTGATTAGCGGGTTCGCGCTCAGACATCAGCCGGTCGATCGGGACATCGTGCTGGAGGTCTGCCGCGACTTCGATCTCTCGAGACCGACCCAGGTGGCGGCGGCGCCGCACGAGGGAAACGACAAGGGAGCCCCGACGTTAATCGAGCGCCTTCGCCAGCATGCCTGATCGCAGGGCGGTATCCATTCCCGCGGCTTTCAGATTAGTGTTGATGGATGACCGTCGGCGCCCTGTCTTCGGACCATCGCGCACGTGAAGCCACGGCCGTCGCCGTGCTCGCGGGCATCAGCGTCTCCCACCTGCTCAACGACACGGTGCAGTCCCTCGTGCCCGCGATCTATCCGATGCTGAAGGAATCCTTTGCCTTGAGCTTCGCGCAGGTCGGACTGATGACGCTCACGCTCCAGGTGACCGCGTCGCTGCTGCAGCCGGTCGTCGGCCTGTACACCGATCGCCGGCCGACGCCGTACTCGCTCGTCATCGGCATGGCGGTGTCGCTCGTCGGCCTGTTGCTGCTGGCTGTCGCCCCGACGTTCGCGATGGTGCTGGTCGCCGCCGGGCTGATGGGCGTCGGCTCGGCCATCTTCCATCCGGAGTCGTCTCGCGTCGCGCGCATGGCGTCCGGCGGGCGGCACGGTCTTGCGCAGTCGGTGTTTCAGGTCGGCGGCAACTTCGGTTCGTCGCTCGGCCCGCTGCTCGCGGCATTCATCGTCTTGCCCAACGGCCGATCGAGCCTCGCCTGGTGTTCGCTGCTGGCGCTGGCGGCGATGATCGTGCTCTGGAAGATCGGCGGCTGGTACCGATCGCGAGCGTCCGCCGGACCCGCGGCGGCCCCGGCTCGCACGAATCATCATCCTCACGTGACGCCCGCGCGCGTCGGCTGGTCGCTGGCGATTCTGTGCGCGCTGATTTTTTCCAAGTTCTTCTACCTTGCCGGGCTGTCGAGTTATTACACGTTCTACCTGATCGAAAAATTTCACGTCTCGGTGCGCACGTCACAAATCGATCTGTTCATTTTTCTCGCCGCCGTCGCCGCCGGCACGATTCTCGGCGGGCCGATCGGCGATCGGTTCGGCCGCAAGCTCGTCATCTGGGGATCGATCCTCGGCGTGCTGCCATTCACGCTGCTGCTGCCGCACGCGAATCTGTTCTGGACGCCGGTTCTCACCGTCGCGATCGGCCTGATTCTGGCGTCCGCATTCTCCGCGATCGTCGTCTACGCGCAGGAGCTCGTGCCCGGACGAGTCGGACTGATCTCCGGTGTGTTCTTCGGCTTTGCGTTCGGCATGGGCGGCCTCGGCGCCGCGGTGCTGGGCGAGCTGGCGGACCGGATCGGCATCGAAGCGGTCTATCGTCTCTGCGCGTTCCTGCCGCTCATCGGCCTGCTCGCGGCCTTCCTGCCCGATCTCGACTGAGCCGCTCACATTTCGTTTGGCGCGCCGCGCCGGCGCGGCAACAATATCGTCGAGCAGGAGGCTTCGTGCGCATATTACTGCCGCTCGTCATGATTCCCGCCCTGATGATCTGCGTCCCTGGCGGCCCCGGGGGCATTGCCGGCGTCGGCGCGCAGGCCGGCGCGCCCATCACGACCAATCCGATTCCGGCGCCCGTCGTCAAACGCGGGCTGGCCGTCGAAATCCGGGATGTCGTGCGCCTGCCGGAAACGCGCGGCCTGCGTCCGCCCGATCAGGACGTCGTGCCGGCGGGCTGGGCGCGCGTCAGCTACGTCCGCGATCTGCCGGACGGCCGCCGGTTCGCCAACGACTCGCGCGGATTCCTGTACCTGCTCGATCGCAACAATCAGCCGTCGGTGTATGCGAACGTCGGCGCGGCTTTTCCGTTCGCGATTTACACCAGGCTCGAGAGCGGGTTCATCGGGTTCGACTTCCACCCGGAGTTCGCGAAGAACGGACTGTTCTACACGGTGCACGGCGAGCGCGCGATGGGCAACCCCGCGGTGCCGAACTTCATTCCGCCGGGATTCACGCGGGCCGATGTCGCGCATCACAACGTCATCACGGAGTGGCACGCGACCAACCCCGCGGCGAACACGTTCGAGGGCACGCGGCGCGAACTGCTGCGCGTGGGCCAGGTCGTGAACAACCTCACGCATCCGTTCGGCGCCGTCGAGTTCAACCCGACGTCGAAGCCCGGCGCGCCCGATTACGGCCTGCTCTACACGAGCGGCAGCGACCTCGGGTTCAGCAACGGCGGGGGACCGAATGCGAGCAATCCCGGCCAGACCCAGCGGCTCGATACCGTCATCGGCGCCATTCTCCGCATCGACCCGCGCAGTCCGTCGGTGTCTCGAGGGACGAAAGGTCTGGGCGATTACACGATTCCGGCGATCAACAAGTTCGCCGCGGACGGCGATCCAAAAACGCTCGGCGAGATCTACGCGTACGGATTTCGGAACACGCACAGACTGTCATGGGATCTCACCGACGGCACGATGTTCGGCTCGGACATCGGGATGAACAACATCGAGGAAATCAACATCATCCGTGAGGGCAACAACTACGGATGGATGAAGCGCGAGGGGCTGTTCGAGAATGGCGTGACGAGACCGGGCGGCGCGCTCAACCAGCTCTATCCGCTCGCCGCGGACATCCTGGACGGGCGAACGAAGGACGGATTCACTTATCCGGTTGCGATGTACGACCACAGCGAAGGGCAGGCCGTGTCGAGCGGATTCGCCTACCATGGCCGCATCGCCGCGCTTCGCGGCAAATTCGTCTTCGGCGACGTCGTCCGCGGCCGGGTGTTCGTCGCGGACCTCGCGGCGATGAAAAAGGCGGATGACGGGATTCCCCAGACCGTGGCGCCGGTCGAAGAGGTCCAACTGTACGTGCGCGACCAGAGCGGCAACCGAACGTATGTGACGCTGCGAGAGCTGATCGAAGCCTCGAACGGCGCGACCGCCGCTCGAGCGGACCTGCTCATCAGCCGCAGCCGCGACGGCGAGCTGTTCATCACGTCGCGACAGGACGGCGTGATCCGGATGCTCGTGCCCGACTCGGGCGGGACCTCGTCTCCGGCTGCGCGCCGATAGTTCACCAGGCCTCGGTTCGGCGACATTCGGCGGTTCAAAGGCCATTCGACGCCACCCTCCGGCACGACGCCAGTCGGTGATGTGACGCAGACTCATCGCATGGACGCGAACCGACGGCAGTTGTGTGAGCGGCTCGGCCTCGAGCTGCCGATCGTTCAGGCGCCGATGGCCGGCGTGCAGGGCAGCGCCCTGGCGATTGCGGTCTCCAACGCGGGGGCGCTCGGGTCGCTGCCGTGTGCGCTCCTCGCGCCTGACACGATGCGGGACGAGTTGTCAGCGATCACGGCCGCGACATCGAAGCCGTACAACGTGAACTTCTTTTGTCATACGCCGCCCGCGTCTGATGACGTGCGTGAAATGGCCTGGCGACGAACGCTCGCACCGTACTATCAGGAGCTTGGGGTTGATCCGAAAACGATTCCAACCGGTTCGGGTCGCTCGCCCTTCGACGACGCCGCGGCGGACGTGATGAGCGAGTTCCGGCCGCCGGTGGTGAGCTTTCATTTCGGGTTACCGTCGGCCGCGCTCCTCGGACGGATCAAAACCTGGCGCCCCACGATCATGTCGTCGGCGACGACGGTCGAGGAAGCGCGCTGGCTCGAAGCGCGCGGTGTCGACGTGATCATTGCCCAGGGGCTCGAAGCGGGTGGTCATCGAGGGATGTTTCTGTCTGACGACCTGGCCACGCAGGTCGGCACGTTTGCGCTGCTGCCGCAGATTGTCCGCGCGGTGCGCATTCCCGTGATCGCGGCTGGTGGCATCGCCGATGCCGACGGCGTCGCCGCGGCGCTCGGGCTCGGCGCCGCGGCCGTTCAGATCGGCACGTCGTATCTGCTGTGCCCCGAGTCGACGACGACCGCAGTTCATCGCGCCGCCCTGAAGTCTGACGCGGCACGACATACCGTGCTCACGAATGTGTTCACCGGCCGTCCGGCGCGCGGCATCGTCAATCGACTCATTGCGGAGTTGGGACCAATCGCGCCGGGCGCGCCTGCCTTTCCGCTTGCGGGTCCGGCCATATTGCCGCTGCGTGCAAAGGCAGAGAGCCAGGGCATCGACGGCTTTTCTCCGTTGTGGTCCGGTCAGAATGCCACGGGATGCCGGGAAATCCCTGCCGCGGATCTCACCAGGGAACTGGCCGCGCGCGTGTGACGCGCTGCCGTGCGCTCCGCCGTTCACGTGGATGCGATCGAGCGCGAACACGCTGCGCTCGATGTAAACGATGAGCATCTTCACCACGGCATGCTCGTCAACGCCGAGTGCGCGTGCCGACAGGTGCGTGCCGCCGCGTTCCTCGTAACGGTACAAGTGCTCGGTGAAAGGGACGCCGCGATCGCGAAGGAGGCGAGTGGCCGGTGTCGAAGGGCCTATGCTCACGGAATAACACGGCCCTCGCGAAATCTGCTGCTTGCGGATACGCAGACTGCGCATGGACGAGCAGTCACTTGCGTATGCCTCAGCCGTCGACCGACTGGAGACTCGCGTCATCTCCAAGCAAACACACGTAAATTCGCTGTCCGGCCCGCCTGGTTGAGCGGGCCCATTCCTTGCGCTTTCTGCCGGCATGAAGATTCTGACGCGTATCTGCTGGATGGCATTCTTGCTCGCCTCTCTTGGGGCGGAAGGAGCCATTGCGCAAGCCCCCGCGGGCACCGTCGCTGGAACCGTGACGCTGACGGCCGCTGATGGAAGCACGTGGGCTGGTGATGGCGCTCGCGTGGCTCTGTCTTGTGGCGCCGACGGAACGACGACGACCGAAGTGGCGGATCACAACGGAGCATTCCGTTTTCTGAACGTGCCGCCGGGCGGTTGTTCAATCGACGCGGACCAGCAGGGCTTTCTCGCGGAACGAGCCACAGTCGTCGTTGCTGGCGAGCAGGTTGTCGCGATCGATCTCCATCTCGACGTCGCACCGCTGCGCGTTGGCGTGAACGCCGGAGGAACAACGCCGGTTCCGCGGCGATTGACGAAACGGTATCAGTCGGGGCGTCGTACCGGCATCACGTTCGGGAGTTGGTGCTTCGGTCGTAGTTCTCCCGGAACAACTCGATGACGCTTGTTTACGCGGCAAGGTGTCTGTCGATGTACGGAACGACGTCGCTGGCACGATCGAAAATCAGATCGTGAGTGCCGCCTCTCACGACGACGAGCTCCGCTCGCCGCTGCCCATTCAGCTTCGTCGAAACGGAGGTGGACCGAGGAACGGTCTCAGCTTCGGAGGAACGGAGCCACGGAGCCACGGAGGCGGTTCGAGGGGCGTCGCGAAGCGACG
>Ga0070695_100002451_pt1 | contig 10675 bp, 11 predicted proteins | sample KBSK1252metaG_FD_65471 | JGI IMG/M metagenome (GOLD analysis project Ga0070695, IMG submission 65471) | Corn, switchgrass and miscanthus rhizosphere microbial communities from Kellogg Biological Station, Michigan, USA - KBS K1-25-2 metaG | ecosystem: Host-associated > Plants > Roots >...
CGCGTCATGAACGTGCCGAAGATCGTCAGGAAGAACGTGACGATGACGAGCGTGACGTTCCAGACGCGCAGCATGCTCCGCCGTTCCTGCACCATCACGGAGTGCAGAAACGCGGTCGCGGTGAACCACGGCAGCAGCGCGGCGTTCTCGACCGGATCCCACGCCCAGTAGCCGCCCCAGCCGAGCTCCTCGTACGCCCAGATCATGCCGAGCATGAGACCGAGTGTGAGAAACAGCCAGGCGAACATCGTCCAGCGGCGGACGGCGCGCAGCCACGAATCGTCGAGGTGCCCCGTGATGAGCGCCGCCATGCCGAACGCGAACGGAATGGTCATCCCGACGAAGCCGGTGTACAGCGAGGGCGGATGGATGACCATCCAGTAATTCTGGAGCGCCGGCGTCAACCCGTTGCCGTCAGCCGGCGGCGCGGTGATGAACGTTGCAAACGGGTTGTTGTGCACCACCATCACGAACAAAAAGAACATCTGCACGATGGAGATGACAGCGACGACGTAGGGAATCAGCTCGCGATGGCCCTCGCGATTGACGTACACGGCCGCCGATCCGAAGAGCGACAGCAGGAACACCCAGAACATGATCGAGCCGTCGAGGCCGCCCCAGTACGACGTGATCTTGTAGAACAGCGGCTGCACGCTGTCCGAGTAATGCGCGACGTAGCGGATTGAGAAATCGTCGGTGAGGAAGGCGTTGATGATGACTGCCGACGCGACCGTCATCAGCGCGGCCACCAGATAGAACGCGCCGATGCCGCTCTCGATCAGCTTGCGCGATCGCCGGCGCGCACCCGCAATCGAGACGGCGGCGGCGTAACTGCAGACGACAAACGTCGCGAGCAGGAGGAACGTGCCGAGGGTGGCCATCTAGCCGACCTTCTTGGCCGCCTCGTACTTCGAGGGGCACTTCGCCATGATCCCGTTGGATTCGGTGTGGAATCCCTGCGGCGTCAGCTGCCCCTTCAATACGACTTCCGAATCGTCCTTGAAGGTGTCCGGCACGACCCCCTTGTAGGTCGCGTCGACGACGTGCCCTTTGTTCTGGACCTGGAACTTGTACTCGAGCGTGCTCTGCTTGACGAAGATGGACCCCGGGACGATGAAGCCGTGGAGCTGCAGCCGCTTGCCTTCCCACCGCTCCGGCGTGGTCATCACTTCGTCAACGTGCTTGTAGTACTCGGTCCCTTCGCGCAGCGTGGTGTACATCAGCCCGACGAAGGCGGTCACGAGCACGGCCACAGTCGCCGCTATCTTGATATTTCGGTGTGTCATAAGGACTTCCGGGAAAAGTCTCGTCAGAATAGCCCGACTGCGGGCGTGATGCAAGGATCATGCGGCAGGAATCGGGCGCGTTTCACGCTGAGTCGAGCGGCCCCTGTCGGATTTGCGTCAGCACGGCAGAAACGACACGGTCGCAGCGCACGGCGTGGAAGTGGAAGGCCGCAGAGGCGGCCGCGCCCAACTGGTCCGTCATCGCGCGCCGCAGCATCGCCCGCGCGCGATGGAGCCGCGTCTTGACCGCCTCGTCCCCGAGATCGAGACCGGCTGCCGTTTCGCTCGTGCTGAGCCCTTCGACGTCGCGAAGCATGAAGACGGTTCGGTAGGCGTCTGGCAACGCATCGACCGCCGATTCGAGGACGCGGCTCAGCTCTCGCGCGTAGGTCTGCTGCTCGGGGTCCGGTTGAGCTGCCGACAGGTTCTCCATCAGGTCTCTCGTTTCGTCGCCATCCGTGGCCTTGACTTCGGCGCGAGCCGCCGTCCGCCGGCGCCGTGCCAGCGCTTCATGAAGGGTGATCCGCGTCAGCCACGTCGAGAACTGCGCGCGTTCCTCGAACTGATGGAGATGAAAGTAGGCGTTGATGTACGCCTGCTGCATCACATCTTCGACTTCCGCCTCGTCTTTCAACACCGCTCGTGCGACGCGGTAGACGCGCTGGTTGTGCCGGCGCATCAGAATTTCGAAGAGTCCGGCCTCGCCGGCGCGCACGCGCGCGACGATTGCGGCATCGGACAGGGTGGCCGGGGCCGTCAGAGTCTCCACAACCTTATTAGAGTCGCGCGGCGAGATTTGGTTGCAGCCTCGGCCATTGTCACCTTTTCGGCCGCGCCGACTCTGTTCGGACATGGAGGCTTTCTGATGAACACAGATCGGTTGACCGCGGCCTGGTGGGCCCTGCGCGTTGGACTCGGAGGCGCGGCGTTTCTCGCCGGCCTGGACAAATTCTTCAACCTGCTGGCCGACTGGCCGGCGTACCTCAGCCCGCTCGCGGCGCATGTGCTGCCGATGAGCGCGTCCGCGTTCATGCACATCGTTGGCGTCATCGAGATGATCGTCGGCCTGGTGATTCTCGGTGGACTGACCCAGCTTGGCGGTTACGTCGCGGCCGCGTGGCTCGTGGCCATCGCGGTCAATCTCGTGACGACCGGGCGCTACTTCGATGTCGCGGTCCGCGACGTGGAGATGGCCATCGCGGCATTCACGCTGGCGCGCCTCACCGAAGCCGGCGTCGGCGCCACGGTCAATGACCCTCTTACCGCGATGCGGCGGAATTCGATTCGACCGGCAACTTCGTAACGCTACGGAGGAGACGATGATGCGCAAATCTTTGTGGGGAGCCCTGATCGTCGGCGCCTGCATCGCGACGATCTGGACCGCGGCGTTCGTCGGCGCCGGCGCGCAGCAGACGCGCTTCCGTACGCCGGACGACGACACGTTCGACGAAACGATCGAGGCGAACAACGCCGACCTGATGAAGCGTGGACGCCAGATCTTCCGCTTCGACACGTTCGGCGACGAGCACTTCTGGGGCGACACGCTGAAGCTGCACCAGGCGATCGAAGGCGCGCGATTCGGCGGCGTCGGCCCGGGCGTCGGTCCATCGACCGCGCTCGCGGTCGGACTCAAGGTCGACGCGCAGATGGTTCCGCACTCGATTCTCAAAGGCATCAAGTCGGGCGCCGTCGATCTCACCGATCCGGCTAACACGCTCGCGCTGATCAATCTCAAAGCCGTCGTCGGCGTCATGCCGTTCGGCCGGACGAGCGGCGGCGGACTGGAGTCGATTGGAATCACGTGCGCGTTGTGCCACTCGACTGTCGACGACTCGATTGCGCCGGGCATCGGACGGCGGCTCGACGGCTGGCCGAATCGCGATTTGAACGTCGGCGCGATCGTTGGGCTCTCGCCCGACTTGAGCGCCGTCGCGAATCTGCTGCAGGTCGACCAAACCACCGTCCGCACGGTGTTGAATAGTTGGGGTCCGGGCAAGTTCGACGCGGAGCTGTTCCTCGACGGGAAAGCGTTCCGGCCCGACGGTCGATCGGCGGCGACGCTGATTCCCCCGGCGTTCGGGCTCGCCGGTGTGAACCTTCACACGTACACGGGCTGGGGCAGCGTGCCGTATTGGAACGCGTTCGTCGCCAACCTCGAGATGCACGGGTCGGGGACGTTCTTCGATCCGCGTTTGAGCGACAGCACGCAATTCCCCGTCGCTTCGCGCGCGCGCCTCGGAGACGTGCGTGCGGCCGACGACCGGATTACATCACAGCTGGCGCCGCTGCATTTCTATCAACTGGCGATCCCGGCGCCCGCTGCGCCGGACGGAAGCTTCGATCGTCACTCGGCCGAGCGCGGCGAGACGCTCTTCAACGGGGTCGCGAAGTGCTCGACGTGTCACGTTCCGCCGCTTTTCACTGAACCTGGATGGTCGATGCACACGGGAGAAGAGATCGGCATCGACAACTTCCAGGCGGATCGTTCACCCGACCGCAGGTACCGGACGACGCCGCTGAAAGGGCTGTGGGCGCATCAGAAGGGCGGCTTCTACCACGACGGGCGATATCCGACGCTGCTCGCCGTGGTGCGGCACTACAACCAGGCGTCCAATCTGCGGCTGACCAATTCGCAGATCAACGATTTGGTGGAGTACCTGAAATCTCTGTGATCAACTCGAAGACCGCGGCAACCGGCAATCCGACGACGTTCGAATAGGACCCTTCGATCCGCGGGATGAAACGGGACGCGAGCCCTTGAATGGCATAGGCTCCCGCTTTGTCCCGCCCTTCCCCACTCGCGACGTACCACGTCACGTCGTCCTCGCTCAGCGGCGAGAAGAACACGGCGGTGGTCTCCACTCGACCGACTTCGCGGCTGTTCTGCCGCAAGCTGACACCGGTGAGCACTTCGTGACGCCGGCCGGATAACCGTCGCAGCATCGCCGCCGCCTCTTCGTCGTCGCGCGGTTTGCCAAGAATGTCGCCATCGACGACGACGGCCGTATCCGCGGCGAGGACGAGGACATCTTGTCGCGCGGCGACTGCAGCCGACTTTTCCCCAGCGAGGCGTCGCACGTACGCTGACGCCGATTCGCCGGGACGGATCGATTCGTCGACGTTCGCCGCGACGACGTCGCAATCGAATCCGGCCGCCCGCAGCAGTTCGGCACGCCGCGGCGACGCGGACGCGAGGATCAGTCGCACGAGCGCAATGATAAGATCAACGTCGTCGATCGGAGGATCGGCGCTCGCCATGAGACCTCTCACGCACGTCCTTCCCGGCGCACTCCGGATTCTGCTCCGCGATTTGCCGCTGTCGAGCGGCAAAGTGGAATTTGCCTGGAGCGTCGCCGTCGGGCCCGCGGTCGCGCGCGTGACGACCGTCAAGCTCGAGAATGGCGTGCTGATGGTCGAAGCGGCGAGCGACCAATGGATACGCGAGGTCAGACGCTCGAGCGGCATGATTCTGCCGCGCCTGCGAACGCTCCTCGGCGAGGACGTCATCGAACGAATCGAAGTGCGCACGACGCCGCTCTGAAATCCGTAAACCGACAATCAAGCTGATAGCTGATAGCGGGAAGAAACATGCGCGAGTCCGTCATCGTCAGCGCCGTCCGGACGCCGACCGGCAAATTCCTCGGCGTCCTCAAAAGTTTTTCGGCGACCGAGCTCGGCGCGATGGTGGTGCGGGAAGCCGTCCGCCGTGCCGGCATCGATGCCGCGATCGTCGACGAGTGCATCATGGGCAACGTCGTCTCGGCGGGACTGGGACAGAGTCCGGCGCGCCAGGCGGCGCTCAACGGCGGCCTGCCCGACCACGTCGCGGCGCTCACTATTAATAAGGTATGCGGCTCGGGCCTGAAGGCCGTCATGCTGGCGGATCAGGCCATCCGCGCCGGCGACATCGACGTCGTCGTCGCCGGCGGGATGGAGTCGATGAGCAATTGTCCGTATCTGCTGCCGCGCGTCCGCGACGGCTTGCGCATGGGCAACGGCGAGGTCGTCGACTCGATGATCCACGACGGCCTCTGGTGCGCGTTCGAGCAGTGCCACATGGGCAATGCCGGCGAGGTCGTCGCCGAGCACTACCACGTCGGGCGCGAGGCCCAGGACGACTACGCCGCCCGCAGCCATCAGAAGGCGGCGCGTGCGACCAGCGAGGGCGCGTTCAAGGACGAGATCCTGCCAATCTCGATCGCGCAGAAAAAAGGCGATCCGATCGTGATCGACCGCGACGAATCGATCCGCGCGGACACGACTGCGGACGCGCTCAAGGCGCTGAAGCCGGCCTTCAAGAAAGATGGCTCCGTCACCGCCGGCAACGCGCCCGGCGTCAACGACGGCGCGTCGGCGCTGGTCGTCATGGCGGCGGAGCGGACGCAATCGCTCGGCCTCACCCCGCTGGCGCGCATCGCCGGGCAGGCCACGAGCGGCCTCGCCCCGAAGTTCGTCCTGATGACGCCGGTCGAGGCGGTGCAGCGCGTGCTCGAGAAAACCGGCTGGAAGATCGAGGACGTCGATCTCTTCGAGCTCAACGAAGCCTTCGCGGTGCAGGCAGTGGCCGTGCTGAAAGAGCTCGGGATCGATCCCGAGAAGGTGAACGTCAACGGCGGCGCCGTCGCGCTCGGCCACGCGATCGGCTCGAGCGGCAGCCGCGTGCTGACGACGCTTCTCTACGCGCTGAAGCGGCGTAATCTGAAGCGCGGCATCGCGACGCTCTGCCTCGGCGGCGGCAACGGCGTTGCGCTCGCCGTCGAGAGGATCTGACCGCGAAGCGCGCCGCTTGTATGCAGATCAAGACGATCGGCGTAGTCGGCGCCGGCACGATGGGGAACGGCATCGCCCAGGTGTTCGCGCAGGCGGGCTTTTCGGTCCGCCTGGTCGACGTCTCGCAGCCGATGCTCGATCGCGCACGCAAATCGATCGAGAAGAGCCTCGCGAAGTTCGTCGAGAAGGGCAAGCTCACCGCCGAAGCGCACGACGCGACGATGGCTCGATTGTCGACGACGACGGCGCTCGATCGACTCGGCGACGCCGACTACGTCGTCGAAGCGATCGTCGAGGACGCCGAGGCGAAGCGGACGCTCTTCACAAGCCTCGACGCCTTCGTCAAACCCGAGGTGATCCTCGCCTCGAACACCTCGTCGATTTCGATCACGGTTCTCGGCGCGGCGACGAAGCGGCCGGAACGGGTGCTCGGCATGCACTTCATGAACCCCGTCCCGCTGATGACGCTCGTCGAGCTCATTCGCGGTCAGGCGACGTCGGCCGATTCGATGCGAGTCGCATCCGATCTGTGCGCGACTCTCGGCAAGACAGCGGTCGAAGCGGCGGACTATCCGGGTTTCATCGCGAATCGCGTCCTGATGCCGATGATCAACGAGGCGATCTACGCGGTGATGGAAGGCGTGGGCACGCCCGAGGCGATCGACACGGTGATGAAGCTCGGCATGAACCACCCGATGGGTCCGCTGACGCTGGCCGACTTCATCGGCCTCGACGTCTGTCTCGCGATCATGACCGTCCTGCACGAAGGCCTTGGCGATCCGAAGTATCGACCGTGCCCGCTACTGCGGCGCATGGTCGCTGCGGGGCAGCTCGGTCGCAAGTCCGGCCAGGGCTTTTACTCGTACTAACCAGAGCGCCACGAGTATCGGCAGAAGGATCGCGCTCTCCTGCGCGATGGCGACGAGATTCAGCCGCACGATCGGCGCGGTGAAAATCTGGCGCCGTGCCGTTTGCGGAAACAGATCCAGATCCGAGATGAACCAGGCATGGCTGAACGGCCAGAGGAGCTGAATTCCGCGCGGCGGATAGTTGTCGGCGCCCAGCCAATCGAGCAGGAGATGCGTGGCATAGGCGGTCACGCACATCGTCGCCACGCGGGCGACGCCGGCGGCGGACCGCCGCGTCCGTGCCGCCACCGCCCCCGCGAGCATGCCGACGACGAGCGCGGCGCCGACGCTGTGCGTGACCGTTCGATGGCTCTGCGGATAGAACGGCAGCAAAAGGAGATCGACATCAGGCGCAACGGCCAGGCCCGCGCAGATCAACGTCAGGCCGTTTCCCGCTCGCTGGTACCACGACGCCGACGTGTGGGCAATTCGCGACAGGCGGTCGCCGGGAACGAGGTCGACGGCCCACGCCGCGGCAACTCCCGCGAGCGCGTGGCCAATTGGTGTCGGCATCGAGGCTGGGTATGATGGCAGATTTTGCCAACTTTGGGGCAGACAGGCGAAAGTCGTCACTCTCGTAACCATTTGAACCTCAGTCATTTCAGACGACGACTGCGCATTTCTGCCCTTGACTTTCGCCAGGCACATTTTTAGAATGGACGGGCTTCGCGGCCCCGAAAAGGGCCCGCCGAGAGGAGCAATGCATGCCGCCAATCGAACGAGACGAACGTCAGGATCGGGAACGACTCAAGGCCGTGGAGCTGGCCGTCGGCCAGATCGAGAAGCAGTTCGGCAAGGGTTCCATCATGCGCATGGGCCAGAAAGGCGCCATCCAGCCGATCGACGTCATTCCAACCGGCGCCATCAGCATCGACTACGCGCTCGGTGTCGGCGGTGTCCCGCGCGGCCGCGTCGTCGAAATCTTCGGACCCGAATCGTCCGGCAAAACGACGCTGGCGTTGCAGGTCATTGCGGAGGCGCAGAAACTGGGCGGCATGGCGGCGTTCGTCGACGCCGAGCACGCGCTCGACGCGATCTACGCGCAGAAGCTTGGCGTCGACCTCGACAATCTCCTCGTGTCGCAGCCCGACAACGGCGAGCAGGCGCTCGAGATCGTGGAAGTCCTCATCCGCTCGGGCGGCGTCGACGTCGTCGTCGTCGACTCGGTCGCGGCGCTCGTGCCGAAAGCGGAAATCGAAGGTGAAATGGGCGACGCGCAAATGGGTTTGCAGGCGCGGCTGATGTCGCAGGCGCTGCGCAAGCTCACGGGTGTGGTGTCGAAATCGAAGACCTGCCTCATCTTCATCAACCAGCTGCGCGAGAAAATCGGCGTCATGTTCGGCAATCCCGAAACGACGACCGGCGGCCGCGCGCTCAAGTTCTACGCGTCCGTGCGCCTGGACATCCGTCGCATCGCGAGCATCAAGGACGGCGACGCCGTGGTCGGCGGCCGCACGCGCGTCAAGGTCGTGAAGAACAAGGTCGCGCCGCCGTTCCGCGAGGCGGAGTTCGACGTGATGTACGGCGAAGGCATCTCGCGCACCGGCGACCTGCTCGACCTGGCCGTCGACAAACGGATCATCGAAAAGTCGGGCGCCTGGTTCGCTTATGGCGGCGAGCGGCTCGGTCAGGGCCGCGAAAACGCCAAGCAGTTCCTCAAAGAGAACGCGGACGTCTATAAGGCCATCGAAGACCGGGTCCGCCGGGAGCTCGGCATGTCGCGGGAGGCCGAACCGGCAACCGTCTAGCGGGTGTCAACCGTCGGCCCTCCTGACGCATCTAAGGCCCCAGACAGGAGGGTCGATGTCTCGTGCTTCCAAGCTTTTAACACTCATCGCAGTCGCGGCGTTCAGTGCGCCGGTTTCCGCGCAGAGCGACATTCACGGAACCTGGACCGCTGAGATTCGCCAGGGCAAGGTCTTCCTGCAGGTCCGCACGACGCCGCCGCCCGACTGGGATCGCTCGGGCGACCGGAATGGCGATTGGAACATGGGCCAGAGCTTTCCGATCGACGAGCTGGCCGGCCTGCCCGCGAACGACGACCGGCTGACGGCGGCGACCGTCAAGTTCGACCTTCGCCGCGAAGCGGGAACGCTCGCGATGGAAGGCTCATTCCGCGACGGCCGCGGCGCCGGCCTGTTCACGTTCGCGCCGCGCGCCGCGTACACCAACGAGATGCGCGGCCTGGGCTACAACGAGGAGCTTCCGTTGTGGCGGCGCTTCCAGCTCGCGGTGCACGACGTCGGACCCAAGTACATTCGCGACTTGAAAACCGAGGGCTTCGACAAGCTCACGCTCGATCAGATTCAGCGCGCGAAGACCCACGGCGTCACCATCGAGTACATCAAAGGCATCAAGGCCGAAGGGTTCCGCAGCGCGTCGCTCGAGAATCTGGTCCGCACGCGCGACCACGGCGTCACGCCCGAATACATCAAGGCGATGAAGGCGGAAGGCTACACCGGCACGACGCTCGACGAGTTCGTCAGGACGCGCGATCACGGCGTGACGCAGCAGTACATCCAGGGCATGAAGAAAGCCGGCTTCAGCACGGCGACGGTGGACGACCTGGTCCGCGCGAAGGACCATGGCGTCACGCCGGAGTTCGTGCAGGAAATCCGGGCGCTCGGGTTCAACCTTTCTTCGCTCGATCAATTCGTGCGCATGCGCGATCACGGCGTGCGCGCGGAGTTCGTCAAGGAGCTGAAGGCCGCGGGTTACGACAAGCTCAGCGCCGAGGAAATCGTCCGGTTGCGCGATCACGGCGTCACCGCGCTCTACATCCGCGATCTCGGCGCCCAGGGTCTGAAGAACGTGCCGCTCGAGGACATCGTGCGTATGAAAGATCACGGCGTCTCGGCGGACTACATCGGCGACATGAAGGAGCTGGGCCTCAAAGACCTCACGCTGTCGCAAATCGTGCGGCTGCGCGACCACGGAATCACACCCGGTTTCGTCAATCACGCGCGTGCCCGGGGCTTCAAAACGACCGATCCGGACGAGCTGGTCCGCCTGAAGAACGGCGGCCTGTGGCGAGACCGGTAACGCGAAAGCTCGAGCCGCGCCAATTCCGCACACGCACGTCCCAACTCCGAACGATCGAACCCGCGCGGCTTGCCGAAATCGGCCGGCCGCGCGGCTTTTGTTTGGGCACGCAATCCGCAATACTGCCGCAGCGCCATGGGACTGCTGCGCGACGTCCGCTTCAGTCTGCGGATCCTTTCGCGGAATCCGTTGTTCGCGTTCGCCGCGATCGCGGTCGTCACGCTCGGCATCGGCGCGACGACGGCCGTGTTCTCGGTGGTGCGCGGCGTCCTGCTCGAACGCCTCCCGTACCGCGACGCCGCGCGACTCGTGCTCTTTCGCGTGGACGCGCCCGGCTATGTCCATCAACCAGCGCTGACCGGCGAGGAGTTCCTCGCGATTCGCGCGCGGACGGATCTTTTCGAGGATGCCGCGACCGCGCACGAATCGCCGCTCAGTCTGACGGGCCCCGACATGGAGCGCGTCGGGGCGGCGAGCATCGGGGACAACTTTCTTCCACTGCTCGGCGTCGCGCCGGCGGCCGGGCGCGCCGTTTCCTCGCGGGAGGATGTCGGCTCCCAGTGGATTCGCGGCGTCAACATCAGCTACGAATTGTGGCAGCGACGATGGCAGGGCGATCCGTCCCTGGTCGGCCGCTTCATCGAGGTCAACAACCTGCAGATGCAGGTC
>Ga0070695_100002457_pt1 | contig 10670 bp, 14 predicted proteins | sample KBSK1252metaG_FD_65471 | JGI IMG/M metagenome (GOLD analysis project Ga0070695, IMG submission 65471) | Corn, switchgrass and miscanthus rhizosphere microbial communities from Kellogg Biological Station, Michigan, USA - KBS K1-25-2 metaG | ecosystem: Host-associated > Plants > Roots >...
CTATCACCTTGATAAAATAATAGGGCGAAGATTTTGGTTACGGATAATCTTCAACCAAAGCGCATGTGCCCTACATGCTTTCGTGAGACCGTCGAAACTGGTGCAATACCAGGCCAAGATAATAAATTATTTTGTGTTACGGAGACTTGCTCCGTGGTACCTAGCTTACATGATCGTCGGCTCTCTGTCAAGCTCGACTTGTAGGCGATAGAGGTAACGCTCCCCTGTCCTGACTGTGTAAAAGTCGCATTCTACTTTTGAACTAATCGCCCTTGGCTAGTCCCGAAGGACTAGCTTTTTACTATATTCTCTTAGCAAGAAATACAATAGCGAAGATTAAGACTAAACCAATTAGAATCCATAGAAGAATACTTAATGGGTCCATTTTGCCTCACCTCGCTACAATTATAACATACGGTTCCACCTAAGATAAACTTGGGACGCACTTTCGCACGCGCTATCACTCAGTCACCGAAAATCTAGCCGACTGCCTGACGAGATTCGAACTCGCTTAAAAACGTTTTGCAGACGTTTCCCTATCCATCTGGGTCCAGGCAGAGAAAGCCATACAGCCACTCGATATACCATCAAAGTCCACCCACCAAAGGGTATTATTATGTAGGCATCGCTGGAAAGTATGAACTTTTGCATCAATATGTTTAACCACTACGGAATCGAACCGCCATATTGACTAGGGAAGCTTGCAATCTTCCCATGTATTATTTTGGATCTTTCTCTAATTTTGAGATTCTAGAATTGCGCTGGTTCTCTCGGATAAATCTGTCTCTTGTTTCACGTGACATGAATTTGTGAGTATCAGATTCTCTCCAGCCTTTCCAGCGCACGATTGCAAGCCATTTACCAGCACCATAAACTGCCATATATTCTCCTTTACAGCACCCCCGGCGGGATTCGAACCCACAACCTACAGATTAGAAGTCTGTTGCTCTTCCTTTAAGCTACGAGGGCAGGGCGCTTGCGCGCTTAAAACTTAAACATATCTAAGATGTCTTGCACTTTTGGAATTCTGTCAACAGCTCTCTTTGGTTCTTTACCAATGGCCTTTAGTTCCTCAAAGCCCATTCCATCTTCTCTATTATCCTTACTCATTCCAGGCATTCTTAGTGTGAGACAATTTCTTTCATCCCACTGCTTTTCAATGCCTTTTTGAAGTACATTGTGCTTGGCAAGCACTGAAATAATTTCTTTCATCTGCCATGGTTCTAGATTGGTATCAATTACCAGATGTCCGTGACCCTCTGTCGATGATTCAGTGTACCAGTGGGGGAGGTCCAAGTCAAGCATAAGCATGTGTTTACCATCATGACCTTGAGATGAAATTAGGTTCGCGTCATGCGGATGCACAGTTACATGAGGGCTATCTTCCCACTCCCCGCTGTCTTGCCTTAAGCTAGCTCGGTAGAAAACGTTGAATCTCAGCCACTTTGGTAACTTTAGAAAGTTTTCCTTGCCCAATTTCATCCTCCTCGTAGTAACGCTTTACCAATTCAACAATATCTTCTTGATCTTTTTCAGACAGATCTTTTAGTTGTTCTCTTAAAAGTTCTTCTGATAATTTATCTTCCACAAGAAAGATCACTGATGCATCATCTGTAACAATAAAAAACTTATACATCTTGTAAGGAAACGCACTGGGATCTTCAGGTGAGATTGCTTTATAGTCCATTGAATTCCTAAGGTTTGTCGACTATTTTAATCCAATCTTGCTCCCCAGCTAACACATAAAATAAATCACCTGGGGTTACTTCCTGAGGAAGTCTACCATCATTGAACAAATGAATTCCTGCTCTACGATAAACCTCATCACAAAGCTGACTACAAATCATATGTCCTTTATTTGCAATGAATCTCTGTAGCCATTTTGGCTTAATTCCAAAACGAGCAAGGGCTATGGCTAGGTAATCTAGGAAGCTGTAGGGTAGTCCTTCCAACGCTCTTGCCTCTTCGACTATAGAGGCTCTCTGTTCGTCTGTCAAGTCTCTCTGTAGGTAGACTGATTTGTTATCGTAGTCAGAGAGTGGATCAATCCTCGCCCCGCCTGGTTGCGCAGCAACTACTGTTTCATCATCTAAAACTATATATGCATGAGTAAATTTACAACTATCCCCTGCAAGATGTTGTCCTAGGCTTACAAAAAAGCCTAGGACACCACCAATAGTTGTTAATCCAATATCTCCTGGCTTTATTTCTTTCATAGAGCCATTATATCAGATTAGTAAACCCAACGAGTACGTTCATAGTCGTAGTCGTCGTAGTACTCCTCTTCATCATAATCACTATAGACTTCGTCGCCCCATGTAGAGGCAGACTTTAGAGGTGTGCCAAAGTCCTGATCAGTTACGCCTGTTACGACATAGCGACAGGTACGAAGCTTCTGCGCGCTACAGTCGTGTGGGACTGACACAACGTCACGAGGGTTAATAACGACCTCAAGCACTGCACCCTGAGCCCAACCGCTTGCATAACTCCAGGTGCCCACATGGAGACCTGTAGAACAGCCTACACCAGGATTGAACTGAACATCACTACGTGGCATAGTAACCACGTCACCGATGTTGTTGGGAATTGCACCATTGTGTTCTTGACCATTTACAATAGCACGGCCGTGATGAACTGATTCGTAGGTGCCATCATCATTCTTTCTTACACCTTTGTAACCAAGTAGATCACCTTCGGGTGTAATTGTGAATTCATGAGCGTTTAGCCACGCATAAAGCTGTGCTCGTGAATCCTCATTTGGATTTTGTGCTAGCTTCTCGTAGAAGAGAACAAGAGGCTTGAAATCCTCTACACCAGCCTGTAGGAACTTAACGATCTGACGAGTAAGTGCTGAATCTACTTCCTCACCATCAAAATAAACTCGACCGCTGTGAACACTCACGCGCTCTGATAGTTGCTCAAACTTCTTGGCAACTGAAACACTTACGTCAAATAGATCTTTGACAGAATCATCATCTTCTAATGCTAGACGAATGATTTCTTTATAATTTGGATGTGTATCTGCTGCTGAGTACGGAACTCCGTCAACAACAACAGTAACTACTTTAGTATCACCGATTTGGGCGGTCATCATTGAAAGTGACATTTATATTTTCCTGTTCTTATGGATTTACTAGATTTTCTTTGTAACAAGTGTTCATGTATAGATAGACATGTGAAAGTGGATAATGATCTGCACCACTATAGCTGTAAACATTAAGAAGTGGATACTTCTTGAATAGTCTTTGCCCATTGTTTGACAGGTCTGGAAAACTAATTGCCCACTTATAAGCAATCTTCACCGCTGCCTCATATTTCTTTTCTGTATCACTTGATAATCCAGCAGAAGTAAGAGTTCTGATTGCTACCTTGATGTCTGGATCTAATACCTTTGACTCATCCAGTCTAGCACAGAAAGACCTATCCTTCCAGTCAGAGCGCAAATAAATCTTCTCTTCATGGGTAAGATTATTCAGGTAATCTGAGAGGGCTTCTTTTACTTTGTCTTGCAGATGAATGGCTTTTGGATAATCTTGTTTGAACTGTTTCCACCTATTCTTATTAACAAGAACAACCTGAATGTTTTTATTAAATGACAAGAACCTGGCAATGTTGTCTTTCATTTCCTTTGAAGCAACTTCAGCAGGGGAAGCGAAAGCAATTTCTTTTGTGTCATCGACTACATTATCTGACACTCTATAGCCTCGATTATTAATCACATCGAACAGAACTTGCTTTCCGCCGTCCTTTTTTGGACGGACAATTTTCATTTTGCGAATATCATCCCAATGAACTTGAGTCACTTCATCTGTCCATGGTGAACCCGGAACATCTTTACACCAATGAACAAACTGAGCATCGTTTCCTTGAGAATCCAGCCACAAACGCATTTTTGTACGATGAGTTGAATGAACTTTGTCATACTCATAGCCGTAAACAATGACTGTTTTCAAGCTGTAAAGTCTGAAGGCTTCTGTATGTCCACCATGATATGTATGACCAGAGTCAATTACTGTTGTCCATCGAAAATCAAAATTGGTTGGAAATCTTTGACCCTTGTAAGTTGCACCATGAACATATGAATTTAAGTTTGATCTAAGTAGTTCATGGTATTGCTTAAGTGCCTCAGAATGAGTTTTAGCATTTGCAATCTTTTCTGTCAGATATTTCTTTGCAACCGCATCAAACTCTTCACTGATTCTTTTCAAAGTTTTCTTTGTAAGATCAGTCATGTGTAAGGATTCACGTGAAGGGGTGAAGTTTACTTCACCCATTTCAACATATGCGACAATACCTGTACGTGAATATACATCACCTGAAAAGATTCTATTTTCTTGTGGCACTGGATAAGCAACATTACCCATTACCACATAGTCCTTCTGTTCATTGATTACTAGAAAATCATCAACTTGCATTCCATGGATTTTTGTAGGCTCTTTACCATTGACAAGAACAGTCCCAGGCTTCCAGAATCTAAAGAAGTTATGAACAACATTATCAATTTCCATTCTGTTTGACACTGGAATGGAAATCTCAACGCCATTTGGCTCATCAGTTTGAGACTGACTAATAATCTTCATCACACCAGAACCATCAGCAGCTCTTGAAACAACTACATAAGTCTTGATTCCATCTTTGACTCCTGTAATATTGAACTGAGTGGTATAAGTCAAGGCGGACTTGCTGCCCAAACCCAGCATACCGTTTTGAAGATTTGTTTCACGTTTAGTTGATGCGCCATACTTGCTGTAAACGTTACGAATAGTCTCAGCGTCCATACCAATACCATAATCACGAATCTTTAAGAATGGCATAAAGTCTGTTGGTGTGCTGATTTCAATTGGTCTATCCACACCCGCCTCAATATGTGAATCATAAGCATTCGTAGAATATTCACGAACAACAGCAAGAGGTTTATTTGAATAAAGATTTGAAAGAACTGTCATAAGGTGAGCTAGACTATCTGAGTCTAGAGTCATTTGAACATCTTCACCTGGTAGACTTCCTTCTATTTTAATGTCTGTTGCTGTAGGGATCATTCTTTTTCCTTAATGTATGTACTCAGCCCTGCGGCCAAGTTGAGTGAAGCATAGTCGAGCCACTCATGTCTTGTCAAGAGAAGATTATCAAATGGGACGACAAAAGTTCCATACTTCTTCCACCCAGCCAACTTTCCCCAAAACTTATTGTAATCAGTTTCCAATTTTTTGATTACTGTATCTCTATTGAGACCTTGCATTGCTCTGTGACCCATCCAGTAATGCCCAAGCATTTGGACACTATTTCTTTGCCAGTCCTGTTGCCTCCATACAAAAACATTTGCTGCATCTTCTACTGGCATGGAGAACGCACGGGCATCGAAAAAGGCAGGAACATCTGGATAGCCACGAGTAAATCTTGCAAGCTCGTAGTGATTGTTGAAGTAATAGGTGAAAAGAGAGGATGTAATACTGGCAATCTTCTGCACTTTATAGTCAAACCAGGCACCTTCTTTTTCTTTCATATTGCTCAATAGGAAGGTCGTCTCATCTGATTGAGTATAGGCAAGTCTAAAGCCTTGCATTTCTTCCGCAACTTTCTTTGTTGCGTGGACCATGCACTCATGAACTACTGAATCAAATGGACGTTCAGCACCAATCTTCTTGGTCCATGTGTGAAATCCCTTACCATCAATACGAATGATTGCAGCGCCCTTATCCAAACGGGCATTATCTTCATATGATTTCATTCTTGTAGAAATATCCATTTTTACTCCCAAGCTAGAAGGGAGGGTCGTCAGACCCTCCCTCTCACTTATTACAAATTACGCATGATTGCTTTTCATGCTGACGATCAAAATAAAAAGCCCTAGACCACCAGTTGAAGTGCTTATTGACACTATACACGTCGTCTGTGTCTGTGTCAAGCACTGCCGCATGCCTAGGCAGAGTTGGATTCTTGGATGCCTTACTGTCAGCGTCCAGTCCATATACCCTGGTTAGACCCTTCTGATGTTCAAAGAGATATTCCGCATGCCAATGCATATGTCCATGGAACCACACTTCAGGCTGAAGTGCCCTGCCAATTTTAGTCATTGTGAAACGGTGGATCTCAGATTCAACGTCTTCCTTCAAACCATAAAAAGGATTGATGTGTGGGCAGTCATGCGTGAAAAGAAAATCAATCTTTCCTAGATCTTGTGCATCCAGTTCTTCCTGAGAGGAAAGAGTTTCCTGCTTCCACCAGGACTCGTTTAGCTTTCGCCATTTCTTGTCAATGGACACTGCTCCACCAACTGAAGCGAACCTTTTTCCTTCCCAAGTCCACGCATTGACTTTGCCAGCGTAGAATAGATTTGGTTCAATTTCAATATGACCATCTTCATTCTTGGGAAGAGTTCTAGTCCATTCATCAATCTGATTGTAATCCTCGTGATTGCCAGGAACAAAGTATAGCTTAATCCCACGCTTAACAAGATAACGAGAAAGAATTTGAAGATATTCCTTACCTTCTGTACCCGGCCAAACACCAAAATCACCCACTTGAATAATCTTTTCAATCTCTTCTGCCTTGGCGACGTCAATAATAGCTTTTGCCCACACATGATTTCCATGCCAGTCACCAGCAATCAAGATATTCGACATCTTAATCAATCCATCCTAAGAAGTTGGCGATACCATCATCAAATCTATAATCCTGTAAATCTCCATTACCATCTATGTAGGAAACTCCATCTTGATATCCAGAATTATGGCCGCAAGTATCACAACCTTCGCTGTAGCCATTGTTATAAACGTAATTTATATCAACAACATCCAATTCTTCTACTTCAATTAGATATTGTTTTAACACCTCATTGAACTTTACTTGCCATTCACTCATATTTAATCCAATTTAGAAAAATCTGGAGTGGGAAAATTTAATTCTGCTCTTTGCTCGAAATATTTATTGTTTTTGAAAAATGCTCGCCACTCATCAAATTCTCCTTCTTGTCCTGAGCCATCAAGTCGAAAAATAAGCAACGGAAATTTCTTTGAAAATTCCAACATTTCTTTATTCCAGGAATACCATTTTCCATGATATCCACTCATCACTTCATCTGGAGTTGCGTATTCATCAAATACAAAATTTGTATCTTGACACCAGTAATAGAATGCTTTTTTCTGTATTTCAGCTTCAGCACCAATAGCGATTACTTTAAGTTTATACTTAGTGTAGTATCCCATTTTATTCCTATTTGATCACACGGGGTAGATGAATGTGAAGATGATGTATCTCCGCTTTATTATTTGTTGACTTAGTCAGCCAGTGGATTCTCTCTGCAATGGCCACCGAACGATGACGCCCACCAGCGCATCCAATTGCTAGTGTAGTAGGCTTTAATAAAGCTGAAGCTACCAATAAAGTAAAAATTGGATGGATTAGAAGATGTGCGCCAGGTGTGGCGAACACAAAGTCCGCCACATCCGGATCAAGCCCTGTCATATCTAGCATATCACCTTGAGGGCGATGTGCGGGGTCTGACAGCATCTCTCGTAAGTCAATCGTTATGTCTGCCCTTGGTGGTTGATCATGAAGGTATCCAAAGGATAGGACTGTGATTTTGTGCATTTTAGTCATGGTCATAGTGCTCAACAGTAAAGAACTTACCATCGTAAGTAACTTGTGCTGGATCACCAAACTTATCCTGGAGAATAACTTCGTGATGATCAATTTCTTTATTGACCGCCGCTAGTCGATCGTAGATTTCACGGAAACTAATTTCATCAATTTCATAGTCTCCAAGATAACCATCTCCCCAGTCACCTTCGTCATCGAAATCATCTTCATCGCCGTCTACTTCTTCTACATTGGCAAATTTAAGTCTTACTTCACCAACACTGAAGTAACAAGGATCACCATCGTTGAAATATGGAGTGTACTGCTCCCAACGAACGCTGTCAACCTCTTTAAGTTCAAGCAGGGCATCCAGTAGTTCAATAAACCTTGCTGGATCATGCTGCTCTACAAGGCGAGATCTTGTGTAATGACTAATTTTACCATTAATTGGTTTGCCTTCTAGTTCACTCATTTGTTTCCCTCTTTAATAGTTTCGTCTAAAAGAATGCCTTTGCTTAAGACACTTGTTTTCTTTCCACCCATCCATGCCTTACAATCCATACAATTGAGCCAATCTCCAACCTCGGGAATACACCCTAAATCTTCAATAATATGGCTTTCAGCGATCTCTCTGACTGCAATCTTCTTTACTTTACCACTTGTGGTAGTAATTTCAATTACTGGGCCAAATACTTCCTGACAGAGCCATGGGCCAACTGTGTTATGGTATAAAGCACGATGGCGAACATCTCCAAAAGCCTTCTTAGAAGAATCAATGAATTCATGAATCTTAAGATAATCTTCTGGCTGTCCGCCAAATTTTCTTGCACTTGCTTCCGCGTGTCTATAGCTAGTAGCCATTTTCACCTCATTATAATACACTATTACGTGTCTCCACCGGGATTCGAACCCGGAATTACTCTTTAGGAGAGAGTTAGTTTATCCATTAGCTTACAGAGACATGACCAATATGACAACTTATAGCTTCCGCGCACGGGATACTTCGATCTAGAATATCCTGGTCAGAGATATTCACACTATGTATCAAGCCATCATGTCAGTGTGTGAATGGGGCTCGAACCCATGATACCGAGTCCACACCCGGCGTGTTACCACTACACTATCACACGAGCCACTCGATACACAAGACGTTCACCTACGCCTTGCATCGCTGGACCTCGAAATCCGCTCGATATATCTAGGTGATCACTTTGCTACACGCAGCTAGACATCGCTGGAATTAAGGTGATTATTTATAGTCTACTCACTCAGACTGCTCTTATGGCCACAACATTAGGACTTTATCATGCTTTTCAGCAACTTCATCCATGTTTTCTCTGACCCAAACTTCGATATCACCATCGCCATTGTCTTCTACTTCTTTGGTATTAAAGAAATTTACCTCATAAAGTGGAGCGTATGAATTCCCTTCCTCATCAGAGGACATCCATACTGGCATATTTGGATCAACGCCTTGAAGCTCTTGTATAAGTTCGGCTACTGTCATCCTCATCCTATTCGGTAAGTAAAGGGGGCTTTCGCCCCCTTTATCTTAGATTCTACCTGCACTAAAGTCCGCTAGGGCCTTTGGAGCGTTTGAATCGAAACCTACGAAGTCCATCATTCCACGGTCCGATGGGTCAGCGATAGTGAAAGGACGACCCTCCACACCCAGCACAGCTAGCTTGGCATTAATACCAGTTTCCTTTCGGTACTGATTCAATGCCTGATGTGGCTTAATATTGCCAGCCCATGTTTCATTATCTGTGATAATGACAAATGTGTCAATTTCAACACTATTGTCAAGAGCCCACAACATTGGCTGAGCACAGTCTGTACCACCGAAATTGTGACCACTAACCTTCTTCATGGCATCTGCCAAATCAGACTTAGCGGTGATTCCAAGATCAGTAAGCTTTGCTCTTTCTCGCCAACTGCCCCATCCTGAACTACCTGTAGTGAAACCACGAATCTCAGAGTACTTTGCAGTACGAGCAATTTGCATTGCGACTGCACCTGAAACTTGAGCACAACTCAGGTCTAGACCCATGGCCATGCTAGCCATTGAACCAGAAACGTCAACACCCACCAGATAGCGCTCGTTTGAAGGCTCAACAAACTTGAAAGCACTGTGGAAACCCTCGTTGAGGGCATCTGTAATGCTTGAGCTTGTGTCCCAAGTACGAGATTCACGATGAGCGTAGTGACCCTTTCGATTCACTTGACCCTCTGAATACACAACTGCCGCATTCAAGTAGTTGATTGGGTGAACAAGACCCTTTTGAATCCTGTTTGAATCAGCCAAGCGATCAGCATAGTCAGCAGCAAACCTTAGGTCCTTAAAGGCACCCAGCTTGGCCAAACGGACAGTGTTACGTAGCAACGCCGTCTGACCCAATGCGTCCGCCTCAAAAAGCGTACGCCATAGCTTGACTTCCTTGTGGAACTGAGTTGGAACAGTCTCCCAAGGAAGACGATATTCCTTAATCAGCTCAACAACCTCATCAATGTTCTTTGCCTGTTGCATCAACTTGAACCCGTGAATTGTCCTTAGGTCATCAATTGACGCGTGATCCTTACCCAGAATGAAGTCACCAACACTTGTGTCAATGCCCTTAGGGTGAGAAAGGCGGAAAAGATCACGATGAGTCCAGCCATCACGCTGACGGTACTTGACCGCCTGCATAGCTAGAGCATCATTTGACTTTGACTCATACCAGCCAGTGATAGAGGCACGCTTAGCGCGGCCCCAACCGCCTAGGTTCTTCAAATACTGTGCATACTCAAAAAGATGAGTAGAAGTACGAGCAACCTCCTTTACCGCGTCGGAAACGTCAGACTTATTTACTCCATCTGTATTCATTGCCTGAGCAAGAACAAAGAGAGCGGCAGAATTTGACTTTGCGCGACCATTGGCGGAAACATCCACAGTGCGACGAATCGCCTCTGCTGGATTTTCCTTGATGAACTTCTTGATGAAGTTAACATCATTATCAAGCATCTTTGTGCTACCAGCCTGGTATGTACCAGAGCAGACACCAAGAATCAGGAATCGGTCAAACATGTCTGCATTGGATACCTTAAAGGTAAAT
>Ga0070695_100002458_pt1 | contig 10667 bp, 8 predicted proteins | sample KBSK1252metaG_FD_65471 | JGI IMG/M metagenome (GOLD analysis project Ga0070695, IMG submission 65471) | Corn, switchgrass and miscanthus rhizosphere microbial communities from Kellogg Biological Station, Michigan, USA - KBS K1-25-2 metaG | ecosystem: Host-associated > Plants > Roots >...
TGGGCCTTGCGCTGCCGCATATCCTGATGCGGCTGCCGTACGGGCGCGACACCAAGCCGGTCGACTCGTTCGACTTCGAGGAGGACGTCGACGGCAAGGATCACCGGAAATATCTGTGGGGCAATGCCGCCTATGCGCTCGCGGCGCGGACCACCGACGCGTTCGCGAAGTACGCGTGGTGCACGGCGATTCGCGGCGTCGAAGGCGGCGGGCTCGTCCAGGATCTGCCGACGCACACCTTCCGCACCGACGAAGGCGATGTCGCGCTGAAGTGCCCCACCGAGATCGCCGTGACCGACCGGCGCGAGAAGGAGCTCGCCGATCAGGGCTTCATCCCGCTGGTGCACTGCAAGGGGCGCGACTACGCCGCGTTCTTCTCGGTGCAGTCGGCGAACAAGCCGAAGAAGTACGACAAGGATTTCGCGAACGCCAACGCGCGCCTGTCCTCGCAGCTCCAGTACCTGATGGCGGTCTCGCGGTTCGCTCATTACATGAAGGCGATGATGCGCGACAAGGTCGGCAGCTTCATGTCGCGCCAGAACTGTCAGGACTTCCTCAACCGCTGGATCAGTCAGTACGTGCTCCTGGACGACGACGCCAGCCAGGACAAGAAGGCGCAGTACCCGCTGCGCGAGGCGCGCGTCGAAGTGCAGGAGGTGCCCGGCAAGCCTGGCGTGTACCGCGCCATCGCCTATCTGCGCCCCCATTTCCAGTTGGACGAGATCGACGTGTCGCTGCGGCTGGTGGCTGAGCTGCCGCAGTCGACACAAAAGTAGTCGCTGACGCGACCGGAGGAACGTATGGCATTTGATTGTTTTCTGAAGATCGACGGCATCGAGGGCGAGAGTACCGACAAGGCCCACGCCAACTGGATCGAGCTGCTTTCGTTCAGCCACGGCATGTCGCAGACGACGTCGTCGGTGGTGAGCACGGCCGGCGGCGCCACGTCGAGCCGCGTGAACATGCAGGACTTCTCGATCGTGAAGCACTTCGACAAGGCGACGCCGAAGCTGGCGGAATACTGCTGCACGGGCAAGCACATTCCGAGCGTGAAGGTCGAGATCTGCCGCGCCGGCGGCGACAAGCTGAAGTACATGGAATACAAACTCAGCAACGCGATCGTGTCGTCCGTGCGGCCCGGCGGGACGTCTCACGGCGGCGACGACGTGCCGCTCGAGGAAATCAGCTTCAACTTCGGCAAGATCGAGTGGACCTACACCCAGCAGAAGCGCGCCGACGGCGGCGGCGGCGGCAACGTGTCGGCCGGCTGGGATCTGCAGCAGAACGTCAAGGTCTAATCCGTTGCCGAGCGATGATCAGCCGTGAGAGGGGACGAGCATGCGTTGCGCGTCACGCCGTCGCTCCTCGATCGGCTGATCGATCAGCAGCCGAAGACGCCTGACACGCTGCCCTCGCGCCTGCAGAGCGTGAAGGATCTGCGTGACGCGGTGCGCCGTGATCTCGAGCACTTGCTGAACACGCGCAACGCCTTTGCCGATCTGCCGCCGGCGTTCACCGAGACCTCGCGTTCGGTGATCGCCTACGGCATCCCCGATTTCAGCGCGCTGAACATCGCAAGCCCGCGCAATCAGAACCGGCTGCGCCAGATGCTCGAGACCGCCATCCGCACGTTCGAGCCTCGCCTGACGGCCGTCGTCGTCACGCTGCGCGCGCCCGACAAGATCGATCGATCGCTCGGCCTGCACGTCGACGCCCGCCTGCAGATCGATCCCGCCCCCGAACCGATCGCGTTCGACATCGTCGTCCCGCTGCACACGCGCGAGTGCCAGGTCAAGGACAGCGACTGATGCGCGACGAGCTGTTGAAGTATTACGAGCGGGAGCTCGCGTATCTGCGCCGGATGGCGGGCGGGTTCGCCGAGCAGTATCCGAAGGTCGCCGGCCGGCTGCTGCTCGAGCCCGGCAAGTCCGAAGACCCGCACGTCGAGCGGCTCATCGGAGCGTTCGCGTTCCTCGCGGCGCGCGTGCACCTGAAGCTCGATGACGAGTTCCCCGAGATCACCGAATCGCTGCTGCAGATTCTGTATCCACACTACCTGCGGCCCGTGCCGTCGATGTCGGTGGTCCAGTTCAAGCTGGATCCCGAGCAGGGGAAGCTCTCGACCGGCTATCCGATCGCGCGGCATCGCCGCCTGCTGGCGCGGCAGAGCCAGGACACGAGCTGCCGGTTCCGGACCTGCTACCCGGTCACGCTCTGGCCGATCGATCTCGACTCGGCGCGGATCGAGCAGCCGCCTCACGCCGCCTCGTCCGGGAAAACGTACCCGGCGGCGATCGCGCTGCGGCTGAAGACCCTGAGTCCCGACACGCGTCTGTCGGACCTGCGCATCGACTCGCTCCGCTTCTTCCTGAACGGGGAGAGCCAGTTCGTCCACCGCTTGTACGAAACGATCTTCGGCCACTGCGTGTCGGTCGAGGTGCACAACGGCACGGCGCGGATCGCGCTGTCGCGGGGGGCGCTGTCGGAGGTCGGCTTCGGGCCGGACGAGGGGATGCTGCCCTACTCGAGCCGATCGTTTCCCGGCTACCGGCTCCTGCAGGAGTACTTCCATTTCCCCGAGAAGTTCCTCTTCTTCGACATCAAGGATCTGCCGGTCCTGAGCACGGGAGGATTCGGAGCGGACGCGACGCTGATGCTGTACCTCGATCAGGCGCCGCAGCTCGAACAGAACATCGAGGCGCAGCATTTCCGTCTCGGCTGCACGCCGGTCGTCAACCTGTTTCAGCAGACGGCCGAGCCGATTCGCCTCGATCAGGCGCACACCGAGTACCGCGTGATCGCCGATGTGCACCGCCGCCACACCACCGAGGTCTACTCCGTCGACGCGGTGAAAAGCCTGTCGCCGGCGACCGGCGAAGCCGTCGAGTATCAGCCGATCTACTCGTTCAAGCATTCCTTCGAGCGCAGGCAACAGCGTACGTTCTGGCACACGAGCCGGCGATTGTCGGAGCACAAGGACGATGCCGGCACCGAGATGTTCCTGACGCTGGTCGATCTCGACTTCCGACCCAGCCGTCCGGCGACCGACGTCGTGATGGCGAGCATCACGTGCACGAATCGCGATCTGCCCGGGCTGTTGCCGTTCGGCGATCCGGAAGGCGATTTCGTCCTGGAAGGCGCGGCGCCGATCCGCCGCGTCACCTGCCTCACGAAGCCGACGCGAACGCTCCGGCCGCCGCTCGGACATCGGGTCCAGTGGCGGTTGATCTCGCATCTCTCGCTCAACTTCGTGTCCGCGGTCGAAGGCGGCCTGGACAACGACCCCGAGGCGCTGCAGGAGATTCTGCGGCTCTACGATTTCTCGGAGTCGGCGGCGGTTCAGCAGCAGATCGTCGGCATCGCCGGCGTGAGCAGCCGTCAGGTGTGGCGGCGCATCCGCGCGGCGGTCGGGAGCGGGTTCGCCCGCGGCATCGAAGCCACGCTGGAATTCGACGAGTCGAAGTACGTCGGCGCCGGCGTGTATCTCTTTTCGGCGGTGCTCGAACGGTTCCTCGGGCTGTATGTCTCGATCAATTCGTTCAGCGAAATGATCACGGTTTCCAGGCAGCGAGGCGTGGTGAAGCGATGGCCGCCGAGAGCGGGACAACAGGCGCTGCTCTGAAGGAGACGGACGAGGCGCTCGACCGCGCGTTCCTCAGGGACGCGACGCGCTTCGAGTTCTTCCAGGCCGTGCGGCTGCTCGAGCGCATGTACCCGCAGCTCGAGCCGGTCGGCCGCCACGAGCATCCCGCCGAAGAGGTCGTCAGGTTTCGCGGCCACTCGTCGCTCGCGTTCCCGGCGAGCGCGATTCAGGCGATCGAACGCGAGGACGGCGCGACGCACGACTCGATGTGGGTGAACTTCATGGGATTGACCGGCGCGCTCGGCGTCATGCCGCGCCACTACTCGGTCCTGTTGAGCGATCCCGCTCTCGAAAAGCACACCGCCGCGCTGCGCGCGTTCTTCGATCTGTTCAACCACCGGGCCGTCTCGCTGTTCTACCGGGCATGGGAGAAGTATCGGTTCACGGTCGCCTACGAGCGCGCGGAGCAGGCGCGAGACGAGGACGGCCGCCACGGCGAAGACACGTTCTCGCAGAACCTGTTCTGCTTCATCGGGCTCGGGACGCCGGGCCTGCGCGACCGTCTGACGATCGACGATCAGATTCTTCTCTACTACGCCGGCCTGCTCGCGCAGCGCCCGCGGTCGGCCGTCGCGCTGGAAGGAATCCTTCAGGACTACTTCGGCGTGCCTGTCGAAGTCGTGCAGTTCCAGGGTCAGTGGTTCGAGATGAACGCCGACCTGCTCTCGAGCCTCGGCGGCGGCGGGCAGAACAACGAGCTCGGCGTCAACGCCGTGTTGTGGGAGCGCATCTGGGATCCGCAGGCGCGCTTCCGCATCGTCGTCGGACCGCTCGGCTACTCGCAGTTTCAGGACTTTCTACCGGGCAGCGACGCCTATGCGCACCTGGTGGAGCTGACGCGCTTCTTCGTCGGCGACGAGGTGAACTTCGAGGTGAAGCCGGTGCTGCGCCGCGAGGAAGTGCCGTACTGCGCGCTCGGACAGGACGCGACGATCCGGCTCGGATGGTCGATGTGGCTCAAGACGCGGGAGTTCGAGGAGGACGTGCCGCAACCGGTGTTCGAAGCGCGAATCGCGGCGGCGTGAAAGAAGAACGCTAAGGCCGCGAAGGCGATTCTCGGTTGCGGTTTGCGCGTTCCGCTGGGTTCACTAAAGGGTTCATATGAGCAACCTCAAATCGCTCCTCGGCAAGCTGAACGACACGACGCGGCGGGCGCTCGAAGGCGCGGCAGGACTGTGCCTGTCGCGGACGAACTACGAGGTGGACATCGAGCATCTGCTCGTGAAGCTGCTCGAAACGCCGAACACGGACCTGACGCGCATTGCGGACCGCTTCGGCATCAACGTCTCGCGCCTGTCGCGTGAGCTGACGTCGGCGATCGACCGCTTCAAGACCGGCAACGCACGCACGCCGGCGCTGTCGCCGCGGTTGCCGAAGCTGATGGCCGACGCCTGGCTCCTCGCCTCGATCGACTTCTCGGCGCCGAGCGTGCGCTCCGGCCATCTGATGCTGGCGCTCGCGGCGGACGACGAGCGCTCCGCGCTGGTGACGCAGGGCGCGAAGGAGCTGCTGCTCGTTTCGCGCGAGGTGCTCAGGGAGCAGTTCGTCAAGATCGTGTCCGGCTCGATCGAGGATCGCGAGCAGGCGGCCGCGGGCGGCACGCCGGCGGCTGCAGCCGCGGCCGCGCCGGCCGGCACGAAGGCCCTGGATCAATACACGATCGATCTCACCGCGCGCGCCAGGAAGGGTGAAATCGATCCGGTGACCGGGCGCGATTTCGAGATTCGGCAGATCGTCGACATCCTGATGCGGCGGCGACAGAACAATCCGATCCTCACCGGCGAGGCGGGCGTCGGCAAGACGGCGGTCGTCGAGGGATTCGCGGTACGGATCGCCGAGCTCGACGTGCCGCCGCCGCTGCGCAACGTGACCGTCCGCACGCTCGATCTCGGGTTGCTGCAGGCGGGCGCGGGCATCAAGGGCGAATTCGAGGATCGCCTGAAGTCGGTCATCAACGAGGTCAAGGGATCGCCGCAGCCGATCATCCTGTTCATCGATGAGGCGCACACGATGATCGGCGCCGGCGGTCAAGCGGGCCAGAGCGACGCCGCCAATCTGCTGAAACCGGCGCTCGCGCGCGGCGAGCTCCGCACGATCGCGGCGACGACGTGGTCGGAATACAAGAAGTATTTCGAGAAGGACGCCGCGCTCGCCCGGCGGTTCCAGGTCGTCAAGGTCGAGGAGCCGACGCCGGACCAGGCGATCCTGATGATGCGTCATCTCGCCGGCAAGCTCGAGACGCATCACCAGGTCCGCATCCTCGACGACGCGATCGAACAGGCGGTGCGGTTGTCCGATCGGTATCTCAGCGGCCGCCAGCTGCCCGACAAGTCGGTGAGCGTGCTCGACACCGCGTGCGCGCGGCTCGCCATCAGCCACAGCGCGGTGCCCGCGCCGCTCGAGGACGCGCGCCGGCGGCTGGCGGGCGTCGACGTGGAGCTCGGCTCGCTCGAGCGCGAACAGATGACGATGGATGTCCATGGCGAGCGGCTGTCGCAGCTGCGCGACGATCGCGCGGGCGTGGAGAAGCAGCTGGCGGATCTGGAGGCGCGCTGGGAGCAGGAAAAATCGCTGATTCAGCGGATTCGGGATCTGCGCGCCGCGCTGGAGGCCCGCGCAGGCGCCCCGGAGATGGAACCGGCGGGAGTCGCGGTGGCCGGATCGGGATCGGCGGACGTGGTCACGCGCCCCGCCGCCGCCGGCGCCGACCAGACCGTGCTGCAGCGCGCCGATCTTGCGCGGTTGAACACAGAGCTCGCCGCGCTGCAGGGCGAGAATCCGCTGATGCAAGTCGTCGTCGACGCCCAAACGGTGGGCGCGGTCATCTCCGGCTGGACCGGCATCCCGGTCGGCAAGATGAAAGGCGACGAGATTCAGACGATCCTGTCGCTGAAGGATCGGCTGCAGCGGCGCGTGCTCGGTCAGGGGCATGCGCTCGCCATGATCGGTGAGCGGATTCAGACGTCGCGCGCGCGCCTCGAAGATCCGCGAAAACCGATCGGCGTCTTCATGCTCGTCGGGCCGAGCGGCGTCGGCAAGACCGAAACGGCGCTCGCGCTGGCGGACACGCTCTACGGCGGCGAGCACAATCTCATCAGCATCAACATGTCGGAGTACCAGGAAGCGCACACGGTCTCCGGCCTGAAGGGATCGCCGCCCGGCTACGTCGGCTACGGCGAAGGCGGCGTGCTCACCGAGGCCGTGCGCCGCAAGCCGTACAGCGTCGTGCTGCTCGACGAGGTCGAGAAAGCGCACCAGGACGTGCTGGAGCTCTTCTACCAGGTCTTCGACAAGGGCATGCTCGAAGACGGCGAAGGGCGTGAGATCGATTTCAAGAACACGGTCATCCTCCTCACGTCGAACATCGGCACCGACACCATCATGAAGGTCAGCGCCGACGAGGAGACGCGGCCGGAGCCCGTCGCGCTGAGCGACATGCTGCGCAACGATCTCCTGAAGCGGTTCCCGCCGGCGTTTCTCGGACGGCTGATCGTGATCCCGTATTACCCGATCGCGGATGCGATCATGCGGCAGATCATCCAGCTGCAGCTCAGTCGCATTCAGGCGCGCGTGCTGGCCAACCATCGAGCGCGCCTCACCTATGACGACCGACTCGTGGATGCGATCAAGGCGCGATGCACCGAGGTCGATTCCGGCGCGCGCAACGTCGAGCACATCCTGACCCGCACGGTGCTTCCCGAGGTCTCCCGCGAAGTGCTCGCCCGCATGGCCGTCGATCAGCCCATTTCGACGGTGCACATCACGGCCGATGCCGCGGGGGCGTTTCAGTATTCGGTGGCCTGAACGGCCTGTAACGAGGGACCTGACGCGACATGGTGTTCACACAACTGTACCGGCATCTGGCCTTCGCTTCCCCGCTCGGAGAAGACGTCCTGCTGCTCAAGGCGCTGCGCGGCCAGGAAGGCATTTCGCGCCTGTTCCATTTCGATCTGGAGCTCGTCTCCGAGAATCCTTCCATCGACTTCGCGGCGATCGTCGGCAAGAACGTCACCGTGAAGATCCGGCTGGCCGATCAGCTGACCGATCGCTACATCAACGGCGTCGTCAGCCGGTTCTCGCAGTCGGGCAGCACGTCCGAGGAGCACCTGACGGCGTACCACGCCGAGGTGGTGCCGTGGCTGTGGCTGTTGTCGCGAACGGCGGACTGCAAGATGTTCCAGTTCATGACGCCGCCCGACATCATCCAGATGGTGTTCACGACGTACGGCTTCAAGGATTTCCGCCTCGACCTGCGCGGCTCCTATCCGATTCGTGAGTACTGCGTCCAGTATCGCGAGACCGATCTCAACTTCGTGTCGCGCCTGATGGAGCAGTACGGCATCTTCTATTACTTCGAGCACGAAAACGGCAAGCACACGATGGTGCTGACCGACGCCACCGTCGACAAGCCGTGTCCCTTCCAGGGCACGGCGCGGTACCAGACCACGCAAGGCATCGCGCACGCCGAAGAGGACGTCGTCACCGGCTTCACGTGGGAGCAGGACTTCCGGTCGTCGAAGTATTCGCTGATGGACTGGAACTTCGAGACGCCGGCCGTCAATCTCCAGGTGAACGTCGACAGCACGCAGCCGCCGCCGGCGGGGATGGCGTTCGAGATCTACGACTACCCGGGCGAGTACGTGCTGCGCGACGTCGGCGAGAACCTCGCCAAGGTCAGAATCCAGGAACAGGATGCGCAGACCGTCGTCGTCGAGGGCACGAGCAATATCCGGACGTTGACGACGGGCTACTCGCTGGGCCTGGCCGAACATCCGCGCGGCAGCCTGAATCAGCGCTACCTGCTGACGTCCATTCAGCACACGGCGACCGAAGGCTCGTACGACTCGGGCGATCCGATGGAGGCGTTCACCTATTCGAATCACTTCAGGTGCATGCCGTTGTCGCTGTCGTTCCGGCCGACGCGCGTGACGCCGCGCCCGGTGATCCAGGGCCTGCAGACGGCGATCGTCGCCGGGACGCCGGGCGAGGAGATCTACGTCGACAACTACGGCCGGATCAAAGTGCAGTTCCACTGGGACCGCATCCACACGCGCAACGAGGAGAGCTCGTGCTGGATACGCGTGGCGCAGACGTGGGCCGGCAAGCGATGGGGATCGGTCTTCATCCCGCGCGTCGGCCAGGAAGTGCTGGTCGGATTCCTCGAAGGCGATCCCGATCAACCGATGGTGGTCGGCACCGTCTACAACGGCGATCAGATTCACCCGTATCCACTGCCCGACTACAAGACGCGCTCGGTGCTTCGCACGGACACGACTCGCGGCGGCGGCGGCGCCAACGAGATCCGGTTCGAGGACAAGGCGGGCTACGAAGAAATCATGGTGCACGGCCAGGGCGAGCTGAACATCCGCGTCGAAGCCGACCGTCACGAGACGATCATCGGCGAGCGTCATCTGCAGGTGTACAAGGACAAGCACGAGGACCTCGGCAAGAACTCGTACCTCGGCGTCAAGCAGGATGAAATCGTTCACATCGGCCAGGACATGTCGCGCAAGGTCGACGGCAACGTCGTCCTCAAGGTCGGCGGCAGCCACACCGAGGACGTCGGGCAGGAGGTCTACCTCAAGGCGGGGATGAAGGTGGTTCTCGAGGCCGGGATGCAGATCACGCTGAAGGCGGCCGGCGGTTTCGTCGACATCGGCCCTTCGGGCGTGACCATTCAAGGCACGATGGTCCTGATCAACAGCGGCGGCGCAGCGGGGAGCGGGACGGCACAGAGTCCGAAGGCGCTCACAAAGGTGATCGGCGTCGATCCGGCGGGCGTCGGATCGCCCGACTTCAACGTCTTCTTCCCCACGGTGATCGCGGACACGGCGGACGGAACGGGATCGGCAGCGGTGCCGCCGGAGGTGCAGCCACCCGATGACTGATGACGATGAGTAGCGGCGGCGTGACGGGAACTCCGCGCCCGCGCGCGAAGACGACGTGCGCGGATGCCTGGCTTGGCGGTCACTACGCCACGATGAAGCTGGCGCGCGACGTCGAAGCCGTTCGTGTGCCGGTCGGAGCCGGAATCCGCGCCGCGGCAGAAACGACGAGCGAGCGTCTCGGGAAAGGCACCGGTGCGCGCGGGCGCTGGTTCGCGGTCGGCGACGTGATTCTGACGCGCACGGCCTACACCGATTCGCGCGCGCTGCCGGCGGGCTTTTCCGAAGTGAACTGGTGCGTCCTCAAGGCGGGCAGCGTCGTCAACGTGGGCAGGTGTCATCCGCTGTTCGGCCACAGCGGCGGCGGCGAACAGGTGGAACTGGTGATGGGCGAACCGGTGACCGTGGCCGGCGATCGGCCGGATCGAACCGGGCGCGCATGAAACGAGGAGTGTAAGAGGCAGGTATGGCGCACATTCACAACGACGACTTCGAGATGGCGAAGTCCGACCCGCAGGCGCTCTTTGCATTTCGCGGCACGCCGCGCAAGGCGCTGTTCAATCCCGGCGACCGGCTGTTCCGGTTCACGTCGCAGCCGCAGGGCACATTCCGGGGCAATGAGATCTTCAGCAGCCCGTGGTGGCACGCGCAGTCGACCTTCAACGCCATCGTGCGCACCGCGAACGCCACCGGCAACTCGGTGTCCGACGCGGCGCGATCGGGGCTGGCAGTCTCGCCTGACTGGAATCCGACGATGGAGTGGCTCGTCATCATCGAGCTGACCAAGCCGGTGTACGGCTGGGTCGGTCCCGCGCGCCATCAGCCAGTGAAGGACGGCGACCGATCCGCGCTGTTCATGGGCAACGCCGATCAGGCGTACGTGCCCGGCCTCGCGACCGGCGGGAACGGCATGTCGAGCCCGTTCGCGAACATCTATTACTACGGCTCCATGATGAGCGTGTGAGGACTGGAGCGACGCCGTGGCCGAACAGGAATTTCAATTCGCGACGATCGAGCAGGCGAGGAATGCCGCGATCACATGGCTCGAGGATCGGTCCGTGTCGTTCGGACCGCACCGGAAGATCGAGCTCGGCCGAATCGGCGTCCTCGCAGGCAATGAAGTCGGCGTCGCCGCGATC
>Ga0070695_100002460_pt1 | contig 10664 bp, 9 predicted proteins | sample KBSK1252metaG_FD_65471 | JGI IMG/M metagenome (GOLD analysis project Ga0070695, IMG submission 65471) | Corn, switchgrass and miscanthus rhizosphere microbial communities from Kellogg Biological Station, Michigan, USA - KBS K1-25-2 metaG | ecosystem: Host-associated > Plants > Roots >...
ACCGAGACGTGGGGCTCGATCCTCTGCCCCTCGGCGTTCTGCGGCATCACCGGGCTGCGTCCCACCTATGGGCGCGTGAGCCGCGCCGGCGGCATGGTGGGCTCGTGGACGTTCGACAAGATCGGACCGCTCGCGCGCTCGGCCGCCGACTGCCGCCTGATCCTCCAGGCGATCGCCGGCGTCGACCCCGAGGATCCCACTTCGGCGAACGAGCCGGTGTCGCTGGGTTCGCGCGGGCGCCCGCTCCGGCAGATCCGCGCCGCGATGATCCCGCTCGACTTCGAGAAGACCAAGATGGCCGAGCCCGAGGTGAAGGCGGCCTTCACCGCCGCGGTTTCGGAGCTGTCGAACGCCGGGCTGCACGTGGAGATCGCGAAGCTCCCCGACTTCCCGGCCAGCGAGATGGCCGGGCTGATCATCACCGCCGAGGCGCTCTCGACGTTCGAGAAGTTCTTTCGCGACGGCAGCGTGGCGCAGCTCAAGGATCGCTACGCGCAGCATCAGCCCGAGATCAACCGCGCGGTGGGGGGCCCCGATCTGGTCAAGGCCTGGCGCATGCGGCGGGCGCTGCAGGAGAAGATGGCGGCGTTCTTCGACGACTACGACGTCATCGTGACGCCCAACTTCATGTCGGTCGCCCCGCCGATCGACCGCGACCTCTACGACACGCTTCCCTACGCGGACCCCGCGGGCGGCGTCGGCAACGCGTGCGGGCTGCCGGCGATCGCGCTCCCGTGCGGCTTCGGCGCCCACCACATGCCCGCGGGCTTCCAGATCATGGCGGCCCCATGGGACGAAGCGCTGTTGCTCGACCTGGGCGAGGTGTACCAGAAGCGCACCACGTTCCACCGCGAGCGCCCGCCGCTCGCCGCGTAGCGCGCGTGGGCGACACGTCCGAGCTGCCGCCGCTCGACCTGGCGGACGTCCTGCGCGATCAGGCGCTCGACGCCGAGATGGTCTCGCCCGGCGTGCCGATGCCCACGGTGGACGATGCGGCCGCGACGCTGGGCGTGCCCGCCGAGCGCATCTTCAAGTCGATCCTGTTCGCCGCGCGCGACGGCCGCTGCGCCATGGCGATCGCATGCGGCAAGGCCCGCGTGGACGCGGCGCGGCTCGCGGCGCTCACGGGGCTCGAGCGCCTGCGCCTCGCCACCCCCGAGGTGGCGCTGCGCGTGACCGGCTACCCCGCCGGCGGCACCCCGCCGATCGGCCACCGAGAGCGCTTCCCGGTGATCGTGGATACGCGGGTCGCGGCGCAGGAATGGGGCTGGGCCGGCGGCGGCCGCAAGGAGCTGATGGTGCGCATCCGCTCCGCCGACATCGTGCGCCTCACGAGTGCGCGGGTGGCGGACGTCGTGATCAAGGCAGATTAGGCCCGTCCTAGGGTGACCGGCCGCCGACGCGCTTGGCCGACGCTCACCCGACTGATTAGGCGAACTAATCGGACGCGCTACCGGCCGAACCACCGCCTGCGCCGGCTGGCGCCGAACTCCTTCTTGTCCGCCACGAGCTCCAGCGAGGGCTCGTGGAACCGGCCCGTCGGCTTGGGGCCCGAGAAGAAGTCCACGTCCACACGCGCGATGCGGCTCCCGCCGAACTCGATGTAGCAGGACCCCGCGCCGGGGTACTGGGCCATCGGCTCCTGGTTGCGGAAGATCGCGATCAGGTTCTCGGCGACGGTGCGCGCCGTGCCCTCGGCGAAGACGCCCGCCTTGGGCGCCCCGGTGTTGGCGAGGTCGCCGATCGCGTAGACGCCGGGGTGTGAGGTCTTGAGCGTGCGCGGCTCGACGGTCACCCAGCCCTTGTCGTCGGTCAGCCCGGCCGCGGCGACGATCTGCGGCGATCGGTGCCTGGGGATTCCGAGGAACAGGTCGCACGGCAGCTCGCGACCGTCATCGAGCGCGACCACGTGCCGTCCGGAGTCCACCGATGCGATCCTCCGGTTGGGGACGTATTCGATCGCGCGCTCGGCGAAGGCGGCGATCAGCGCCTTGGACGTATCGGGCGAGGGCGGGACCGGGCTCGGGAGCGGGTTCACGAGCGTGATGTGGCAGTCCCCGCGCACGCCGCGCGTCACGAGCTCGTCGTGCAGCATCAGCGCGCACTCGCTCGGTGCCGGCGGGCACTTGTAGGGCGCCCCGCACACGCCCACCACGGCGTGGCCCTGGACGAAGCCGGGCAGCACCTCGCGCAGGTGGGCTGCCCCCGCGACCGAGTAGAACTCGTTCTCCCCCATCACGAGGCCCGGCGTCACCGAGACGTCGTAGTCGGCACCGAGTGCCACCACCAGGACATCGGCTTCGTGCACGCCCGCGTCGGTCGTCACGCGTCGCGCGGCAGGGTCGATCGATCGGATGGTCTCCCGCTTGAACGTTACCCCGCGCTGGACGAAATCCGCGTACGGCAGTCGGACCGCGGCGGCCGTCTCACGGCCGAACATCACGTCCAGCTTCGAATAACCGAAGACGAACGCATCCGACTGATCGATCAGCGTGATGTCCAGGCTCTCGCCGAGCGCCTCGGCCAGAGTCGTGCAGAGTTCGAGCCCTGCGAATCCGGCGCCGAGCACCAGCACCCGCGGACTGCTGTTCATGGGTTCGCTCACAAGCCTCCTCCCCTGGCCTACCGTCCGCCCGCCGCCGCCCGCGCCCGCACCAGCCCCTCGAGCTCCGCGCGCGACAGCTCGGGGCGCGTGTCGCGCATGGGCCACGCCTGCACCAGGCGATCGGCGTCGAGTCGCTCGTCTGCCAGCACGCGCAGAAAACCCTCGGCGCGCCGGCCCGCGCGCAGCGTGCCGCCGGTCGTGACCCAGCCCTGCTCAGCCTCGAACACCATCCGCGCCCGCGGCAGCCAGAAGATGGCGAACTCGTCCGTATGCGTGGAGCGCGGGCCAATGTCGACCGCCACGAGCCGCTGCGTGGAATCCGCCAGCTCGATCCGGCGGTGGAACGTGTGCAGCTTGAGCGGGCGGGGCCGGCGCGCCAGCCGGTCGGGCGCGATGTCGAATGGGTAGCTTTCGACCTGGCGGACGAACGCGGCGTTGCCGGGCGTGGTCACGATCGTGGCGCCGGCCGCCATCAGGGCGCGCAGGCCGCCGGTGTAGTGCGGGTGGTAGTGGCTGAAGAACGCGTAGCGGATCGGCTTCTGCGGCCAGCGCGCGGCGATCGCGTCCACCATCCGCTCGCCGGTGGCGCTGCCATCGGCCGCCTCGATCACCGCCAGGTAGCGCGCGAACTCCACCACCAGCGAGCGCGCGTCCGCGTCCTCCTGATCCACGCACCAGACCCCGTTCGCGAGCGGACGGATCGTCGGCGCCGGCGAGGCGGCGCTGCTCGGCGGCGCGGGATCGAACCGCACCGGTGTCGCCAGCAGCGACTCGGCGACGGCGCCGCTGTCGGCGGCGGTGCGATGCGCGTCGAGCGTCCACTGGTCACCGCTCTCGAACACGCGCATCGTGAGGATGATGGGCATCGGGGTCTCGTCGTGCTCGTAGCGGACCAGGTTGACGACGTCGCCGAGGCGCGGGTGGGCGCGCGCCACGCGCACCACGTCGATCCCGCGCCGGGCGCGGTCGAAACTGAGCCCCGCCACCATCCGGTCGTGCACGATCATCTCGGGCAGTCCGGCCTGGGCCTGCATGCGCGCGAGCCCCGCCGCCTCGCCGCTCAGCTCGCGCCACGGCTGGTCCGGGGCGTCGCGGTGGAAGGTCCTGCCGCCCGAGATGAGGAAGCTCTCGGGGGCGCCGGCGCTGTCGCCCACGCCCCACGTCGTCCAGTCGAGCCGCACGCGGCCGACGCCATCGGTCACGAATTGCTGGATCGAGTGGTGCAGGCGCTTCTCGCCCGGCCGCGCGTAATGGCCCTCGAGCTGGAGCATGCCCTCGTAGCGGACCGCGACCGGCCATGGATAGCGCGGTATCGGCGATGCCGCGCCCGCGCTCGGAATCGGCGCGGGCGCGATCGCGAGAAGCGCTGGGAGGAGCGCGATCGCGAGGCGGCGCATGGGTTGGCGGCCTAGTGCGGGGTCTCTTCCGTCTCTTCCGTCTCTTCAGGCTCGTCGCCGCCCATGATCCCATCGTCCGGCGAGTCCAGCGACGCCGGATCGAGGATGTCCGACTCCGCCTCGGTGCGATTGGCCTTGGCGTGCTTGCGCAAGCGCTTCGCTTCGCGCTTCTCGTTCGCGCGTGCGAGACGCGCTTGCTCCTTCTGTCGTTTGAGGAACGACGGTCTCCTGCTGGCTGCCACGGGGTGCTCCTCCCAGGGACGTTGCTGTGCGTGAGGACCCGCGCCGCCGAGTCGGGCGCGGGAGTCCGTCGCGCTAGATGATCTCCTTGAGCTTCATCGTCGCCATGATCTTCTTGCCGTCGCGCACGACCTGCAACGTGTGTTTCTCGCCCGCGGCGCCCTGCTCGAACATCGTCGCCAAATCGTCCTGCGTGTAGCTCAGGATCGGCTTGCCGTCGAGGCTCACGACCTCGTCGCCCTCCTTGATCCCGGCCACTGCCGCCGCCGACCCGGGCAGCACCTGCATCGCCTTCACCGCGTCGCCGTAGCGTGCCATCTGGATGCCGGCGCGCGTGAAACGGTCGGGCTTCGCGTAGCGCTTGCCGGGCTCCAGGTAGATCATGCGGTGCTCGTAGTCGAGCGTGCACTTGAAGCGGTCGAGGATCTCGTTGCCGATGTTGCCGGCGTAGTCCTGGCTGGCGAGACCGCCGGTCTCGGCCCCCGAAAGGATGACCAGCGGCGAGGTCCACGCATAGGGACCGATCTCCATCTTCTTCATGCGCGCCAGGTGGCTCGAGAAGGTGCCGCCGAACCCGCCGTTCACGACCTCGACCGTCCGCGGCACCTTCTCGCGCAGCCCGTTCTTCTTCACGAACGGACCGTGCAGGTCCACCGTCGAGCCGCTGCCCACGTCGATCCGGAACGCGCCCTCGTACTGATCGTCCAGCTTCGCCTTCACCACCGGGATGCTCCCCGCGAGGGTGATGGGGACCGCGGTGCCCTTGCCCGCGTACTGGAACGTCTTGGGGTCGTGCAGCGTGAGCAGGCCGGCGTCGTAGTCGATCTCCAACACGAATCGGCTGATGAAGTCGTAGCCCAGGATGCCCGCGGCGTCGTGCCAGAAGAACGGCGCGATGAAGCGGTTGAGCGCGAGCACGGCGATCTTCTGCCCGCCGATCTCGACCCCGCTGCCGTCGGTGCCGGCGACCTTGATCGACGACACCTTGGCGAAGCCGACGTCGCCCGCGGCGCCGGCGCCCATCGCCTGCATCTTGCCCTCGGACTGGATGCCGTGCCCCGCGGCCCACGTGCTGTCGATCAGGCTCACGCTGGCGCCGCTGTCCACGATGAAGTCCTCGGGCGGCCCACCGTTGATCGACGCCTTGATCCACACGTGACGCTCGGCATAGTGCATCGGAATCCGCGCCGGGCCCTTGCCGCCCATGAACGTGAAGTCGGCGGCGACCTCCTCGGGCGGCGCGAACCGCGAGGCATCGATCGCCTCGTTCACCCAGACCGAATCGACGGTGGCGGTGAGGCTGTTCATCGGCATGCCTTCGACCGACGACTCCTGCTTGTGCGCACGCAGCAGCCCATGGTCCAGGCGGTAGTCCGCGAGCTTCGTCGTCACGGTCTGGGCATCCGCCTTCACGATCACGCGATCGATCAGGCCGGTCTTGGTGCTGAACCACAGGCTCCGCGGGCGCCCGACCGGCCCCTTCACCTCGAGCACGGTCCACGCGCCGCTCGAGTCGTGCTCGCTCGAAAGCACGGCGATCGATCCGCCGCCCTGGTCCGGCTCGAGCCACATGCCGTTCTCGAACCAGGCGTTGCCCTTTTCGTCCTCGAGCTCCTTGCCGTCGCGCTTCGAGAACTTGCCGTTCTGATCGATGCGCCACGCGGTCGTGCCGTCGTAGCCGTCCTTGAGCGTGAAGGGGCCGAGGGCGGTCTGGCTCGCCATCTTGTCGGGCCGCTGGGTCCACGATTCGATCGTGCCCGTGAAGCCGAACGCGTTCACGGTGGTCTTGGTGTGGGCGGAGTGCTCCGCCGCGCTCGCGGCGCGGCCGCCGATCGCGGCCACGTAGCGCTCCACGACCTTCTGGGCCTCGGGCGTGGTGGTGGCCCGCGCCGAGGTCGCGACGGCCGCGAGTACCATCATCGCGACGAGCAGGTGCGGATGGGGGAAACGTCTCGACATCATGTGCCTCCATGGCTGACGTAGGGGGTCGAAGGGACCATGATACACGTCCTCGCGCGCCGCGATAGCGTGCGTGATGCCACCGCCTTGCCGCGCACGCCGGAGGCCGCGTGGGCGCAATGGATAGGCCGTCCCCGGTTGCGCACCCCATCGACGGCGGCTATCCTGCCCGGTGCTCCCCTCTCGTTACATCGGGACGTACCCATGCGGAGGTTGCCGATGTTCAAGAGGATCGTCGTCTTGTGCGCGCTCGGCGCGCTGCTGCCCCTGACCGCCCTCGCCGAGGGGTCCGTGATGAGCTCCTACGGTCTGCGGGCGGGATTCAGCACCGATCCCGACCAGCTGGTCCTCGGCGGGCAGATGTCGATCGGCGAGGTCGCCCCCAACCTGAGCTTCGATCCCAACATCGAGCTGGGCTTCGGCGACAACGTCACGATCATGGCCTTCAACCTGGACATGCACTACCACTTCGACCTCTCGAACTCGACGTGGCGTCCCTACGTGGGCGCGGGCGCCGGCATCAACCTCATCCAGCTCGACCTGCCCCCCGGCTTCCCGGACGATTCGTTCACGCGCGTGAACGGCGCGTTCATCGTGGGCGCGAGCGTTCCCACGCAGTCGGGCAACCAGTTCTTCAGCGAGATGAAGCTGGGCCTCGGCACCAACGCGACCTCGGACTTCAAGCTGCTGGTGGGCTGGAACTTCAGGCACTGACCGCGCGCGCAGGCGCGCCGGGCCGTCCGTTCGTCTGCAGGAGCTGCCGATGCGTGTGGCCGCTCGTTCGATCGCGTTCGTCCTCGCCGGCGCGCTCGCGCTCTCGGGCTGCGTCCACCGGGTCGAGCGCCGCGAGTGGCTGCCGCGGCAGGTCACCTCGATCGACCGGACCTCGCCGTTCCTCAAGGCGCACGCGCATGACGGCACCGCGTTCGTCTTCACGCAGTGGAGCTACGATTCCGTCGCGCGCGTGATCTCGGGGCAGGGCACGCGACTCGGCGTCAACCGCGAGACGCTGGCCGCGGGGGCGCTCAGCGTGCCGCTCGATTCCGTCGCCCTGTTCGAGACCAACGTCGTCTCGACCCACGGCGCGGTGGCGGCGCTCGCGGTGGTGACGGGCATCTCGGCAGCGGCCACGATCATCTGCCTCACCGTTCCCAAGGCCTGCTTCGGCTCGTGCCCCACCTTCTACGCCTGGGACGGCGAGCGGCAGATCCTGATGGCGGAGGGCTTCTCGGCCAGCGTCTCCCCCGCGCTCGAGGCCACCGATCTCGACGCGCTCTATCGTGCCCGCCCGCGCTCCCGCGACTTCGAGCTGCGCATGCGCAACGAGGCGCTCGAGACCCACGTCGTGCGCTCGCTCGACGTGCTCGCGGTGCCGCGCCCCGAGGGCGGCCGGGTGTTCGCCGACGGCGCCGGCACCTTCTGGCGGGCGCGCGAGCCGGTGGCGCCGCGCGCCGCGCACGCGGCCGAGGGCGATTGCCTCGCGGCGCTGCGCGCCTTCGACGGGACCGAGCGCTTCAGCACCGCCGACTCCACCGACCTCGCCGCGCGCGAGACGATCGATCTCGAGTTCCCCGAGGTCGAGCCGCGGAGCTACGGCCTGGTCGTGGCCGCGCGCCAGACGCTCATGAGCACGTATCTCTTCTACCAGTCGCTCGCCTACCTCGGCCACGAGGCCGGCACCTGGATGGCGGCGCTCGAGCGCAGCGACGCGCGCACGCGCAAGCGGACCTTCCAGGGCACGTCGGCCGCGGTGGGCGGCATCGAGGTGCTGGTCGCGGACGGCGCCGAGTGGACGCAGGCCGGCGCGATCGTCGAGACGGGCCCGCTCGCGACCGACGTGCACCTCGTCGTCCTGCCCGGCGCGGCGCCCGCTCGCGTGCGGCTGCGCATGACGCGCGGCGCCTGGCGGCTCGACTGGGTCGCCCTCGCCCGCCTCGAGGGCCGCGCCGAGCCGATCCGCCTGCAGCCCGAGCGCGTGATGCGCGGCCCCATGGTCGACGAGGCTGCGCGGCAGCGGCTCGTCGACCACGCCCAGCCTCTGGTCACGCTCCCCGGCGACGACTACACCATGACCTACCGGCTGCCTGAGGACTATGCGCGCGACGAGCTGTTCCTCTCGAGCCGGGGCTACTACCTCGAGTGGATGCGCGACGAGTGGGTGGCCGAGGAGAACCCCGCGTGCGCGGCGCGGATGTTCCTCGACCCGCGCGGGGCGCTGCGCGCCATGGCGCCTGAGTTCAAGCGGGGCGAGGCGGAGATGGAGACCGTGTTCTGGGGGAGCCGCTATGCGACGCCTTAGCGTCAGGCTCGGCGCCGCGCTGATCGCGGGCGCGCTGGCGTGCGGGTGCGCGCACTCGCCGGCGCCCAAGGGCTGGCTGCCCAAGTCGGACGCTTCGGTCACCGACGCCTTCGGCGGTTGGATCGTCGCCGAGATCGGTCCCGGGCGAAAGGCGGCGCGCGTCGAGGGCGAGCTGATCGCGGTCGAGCCCGAGAGCGTGCTGGTGCTCGATGGCGATCGGCCGGTGATGCTCGCGAAGCAGGCGATCGTGAGGGCCCGGGTGGCCGGCTACGACCTCCACGCGAGCACGATTACGACTTGGGCATTCCTCGGAGCCGTGACGACGCCCACGCATGGCGCCTGGCTGCTCATCTCGCTGCCGATGTGGAGCCTCGCCGGAGGAATCGGGACGGCGTCCGCGGTGCGTGCGTCGGTCTTCGAGTACCCGAGCGCTCCGTGGACCGAGCTCGCGAAGTACGCGCGCTTCCCGCAGGGGATGCCCGCGGGTGTGCCCCGCGCGGCGCTGCGAGGGAAGCGCGGGGGCTAGGCCCCGAACATGCCCCGAGTGCATGTGAACATGCCGCGCGGCATGTTTGAGCGGCCAACACGCCCCGGGGCGTGTTGAAGAACCCGCTATCCGGACCGGCTCGCGCGACCTGCGTCAGCGGAAGTTGAGTACGACGCAACATGCCCCGGGGCATGTTGGCACCAGATCCTCGTTTCCTGCTCGCGGTCCGACGCGGCGTTGTCGTAGCCTTATGCACCTTCGCGCCGCGTGCCTCCCCCGAAACAGCCCCCGCGGGCGATTTCGTCGCACGAAACCACACCCGCGGCCGCGCGGGGCTGAGCGCATCGCGTGGCCTCCCGCGAAAGGCGGCCGGCCATGCATCCGCGCGTTCAGGTCACCTCGCTCCTCGTCACCGTCTGTGCTCTCGCCGCGTTTTGGCCCATTGCCGCGGACGCCCAGAGTTTCATCCTCCAATGGGGCAGTCAGGGCAGCGGGGACGGGCAATTCGAATTTCCGGTAGGCGTGGCCACTGATGCCGCAGGGAATGTGTACGTCGCCGATGCCGGAAACAGTCGCATCCAGAAGTTCACGAGCTCGGGCGTCTACCTGACCCAGTGGGGCTCAGGTGGCGGCGGGCTGATCGACTATCCCTGGTCCCTGGCGACGGATGCGGCCGGCAACGTGTTCGTCGTGGACCTCGATATCATCCAGGAGTTCACGAGCACGGGCACGTACCTCACCCAATGGGGCTCGGACGGATTCGGCGCCGGCCAGTTCCGCGCAGCGGACGGCGTCGCAACCGATCCCGCCGGGAACGTCTACGTCGCGGAAGACGACAACAATCGCATCCAGAGATTCACGAACACGGGCGCGTACGTGACCCAGTGGGCCACGCACGGCTCCGGCGGCTCCGGTGCGAAATGCCTGGCCATCGACGCCGCCGCCAACGTGTACGTCGGCGCAGGAGGCGACCACATCGAGAAGTACACCAGCACCGGCACGCTCCTGACCCAGTGGGGGGCAGGTCAGTTCCTCGATCTCACGGGTGTTGGCGACCGACGCCTCGGGCAACGTGTACGCTGCGGACCTTCAACTCAACACGATCCAGAAGTTCACGAGCTCCGGCACGTACATCACACAATGGGGCTCGCCGGGCACCGGTCCCGGGCAGTTCGCCCAGCCCATCGGAATTGCCACGGACGCGAGCGGCAACGTCTATGTCGCCGACGCGGGCAACAACCGAGTCCAGAAGTTCGGGCCGGGAACGACCGCGGCGAGCAGCCCCACCTGGGGGCGGTTGAAGTCGCTCTACCGCCGCTAACCGGTCAGCGCGCCGCGCGCTCCCGGGCTGCCTCGGCCATGCGCACGCGCTCGAGGAACTGCACGGGGGTGAGGAAGCCCTCGACGCGCGCCTCGCGCGCCTCGGTCCCGTCCGGGGCGATGAACAGCACCGAGGGCACGCCGCGGATCGCATAGCGCTGGCGCCAGCGCTCGGCCTCGGGCGAGTCGAAGTGCGTGAGGTCCATTCCGAAGGCGCGGTAGTCGCGCAGCGCCTCCTTCACGCGCCGGTCGGTGAACGTGAAGCGCTCCAGCTCGTGACACGGCGCGCACCAGTTGGCGGTGAAGTCGAGAAGCACCGGCCGGCCGCTCGCGAGTGCTGCGGCTACGGCCTTCTCT
>Ga0070695_100002462_pt1 | contig 10661 bp, 8 predicted proteins | sample KBSK1252metaG_FD_65471 | JGI IMG/M metagenome (GOLD analysis project Ga0070695, IMG submission 65471) | Corn, switchgrass and miscanthus rhizosphere microbial communities from Kellogg Biological Station, Michigan, USA - KBS K1-25-2 metaG | ecosystem: Host-associated > Plants > Roots >...
GACCTGCGCGGCCGGGTGTTCGTCACCTCCGGTCTGGGCGGGATGTCGGGCGCGCAGGCCAAAGCGGCGGTGATCGCGGGTGCGGTGGGCGTGATCGCGGAGGTGAACCCCAAAGCGCTGCGCAAGCGGCACGCGCAGGGATGGCTCCAGGAGATCGAGACCGACCTCGACCGCGTGCTGGCGCGCCTGGAGCGGGCGCGTGGCCAGCGGACGCCGCTGTCGCTCGGCTACCAGGGGAACGTGGTGGACCTCTGGGAGCGCCTGGCCGAGCAGGGGGTGGCGGTGGACCTCGGCTCGGACCAGACCTCGCTGCACAACCCCTTCGGCGGCGGCTACTACCCCGCGGGCATCACCCTCGACGAGGCCAACCGTCGCATGCGGGAGGAGCCGGAGCGTTTCCGCGCCGACGTGCAGGCCTCGCTGCGGCGGCAGGTGGGGGCCATCCATGCCCTGGCCGCGCGCGGCATGCGCTTCTGGGACTACGGCAACGCCTTTCTTCTCGAGGCGCAGCGGGCGGGGGCCGACGTGACGGGCGAGGGCGGGCGCTTCCGCTACCCGTCGTACGTCGAGGACATCATGGGCCCGATGTGCTTCGACCACGGCTTCGGCCCCTTCCGCTGGGTGTGCACCAGCGGCGAGGCCTCCGACCTCCGGACGACGGACGCGATCGCCGCGCAGACCCTGGAGACCCTGGCCGCCTCCGCCACCGCCGACGTCCGCCTGCAGCTCCAGGACAACGTGGCCTGGATCCGCGCCGCCGAGGGCAATCGCATGGTGGTGGGGAGCCAGGCCCGCATCCTCTACGCGGACGAGCCCGGGCGGCGCACGATCGCGCTCGCCTTCAACCGGGCGGTGCGCGAGGGGCGGCTCCAGCGACCGGTCGTCCTCGGGCGCGACCACCACGACGTGTCGGGGACCGACTCTCCCTACCGGGAGACGGCGGACATCGCGGACGGCAGCAGCGCCTGCGCCGACATGGCGGTGCACAACGCCATCGGCGACGCCTTCCGGGGCGCCACCTGGGTCAGCCTCCACAACGGCGGAGGCGTGGGATGGGGCGAGGCCATGAACGGCGGCTTCGGGATGGTGCTGGACGGCAGCGAAGCCTGCGACGGGCGCATCCGCTCCATGATCTCCTGGGACGTGCTCCACGGGGTGGTGCGGCGCGCCTGGGCGGGGCACGCGGGCGCGCGCGCCGCCACCGAGCGGGCCCTGGCCGCCCATCCGGAGCTGCGCGTGACGCCGGCCGAGCCCGCGGACCCCGGCCTGGTGCGGGACGCGCTCTGCCAGAAGGAGTAGGATTCCGTCATCCCCTCACCCCGTCGAAACAGGAGGAGCAAGACGATGCGACGCATGGCATTCGTGCTGACGCTGGTCGCGGCCGCAGGATTGGTCGCCGGCTGCGGGGGCAACAAGAACGAGAACGAGACCGCAGCACCCGACAACGCCGTCCCCACCGAAACCGCCCCTCCGCCTCCGCCACCCCCCGCTCCCAAGACGGCGATGGCCATGATCCAGCCGCTGGGGAGCAACCAGATCTCCGGCCAGGTCACCTTCACGCAGGCGTCGGCCGGCGGGGTGGACGTGCAGGTCACGCTGCAGAACGCCACCGGCGAGCACGGGATCCACGTCCATGAAGGGAGCGAGTGCGGGACGGACGGCAAGGCGGCAGGGCCGCACTGGAACCCGCAGAACGAGAAGCACGGCATGCTGGGGAGCGATCCCCATCACATGGGCGATCTGGGGAACATCAGCGGCGGCAATCTGACCATGCACATCCCGGACTGGACCATCGGCGATGGCGGACCGGGGGACGTGGTCGGCCACTCCGTGGTGGTCCACGCCAAGGCCGACGACCTCAAGACCGATCCGTCCGGGAACTCGGGGGACCGCGTGGCCTGCGGCGCGATCACCCTGGGCGGCGGCACGCCCACGGAGACGCCGATGGGGACCGGCACGGAGATGACGCCGGGGTCGGCCAGCACCAGCCAGCCCACGAAGTGACTACGGGGCGGAGGTCGCTTTCAGCTCGACCTCCGTGCGCACGTCGAAGAACTTGCAGTCGTCGAAGGTCTGGCGGAACACCGCCGCCTCCTTCTTCCATCGGCCCCGCGTGACGATCGAGCTCGGGAAGCGGACGCCGCTCCCGGGCTCGATCACGTCCTGCTGCACGACGGAGAAGGGGTGCTCCCTGTCCCAGGTGCAGGCGAAGGCCTCCGGCACCACCGTGTAGAAGATCAGCTTGTGGATCTCGCCGGTCGCTGGCTCCACGCACATCTGGCCCGAGGCGCGCGCCCGGCAGCGGGCATCGGCCCCGTAGGAGGCCCGGCGACGCGGCGTCTGCGCGTCCAGGAACTCGAGCCGCACTTCTCCCGCCGCCGGACAGGCCAGCACGTACCCCGGCTCCCCATCTTCGACCCGGCGGAAGGTGAGATTGGCCTGGGAGGCGCGGTCGAAGCTGGCGGCCAGGGCGTGCGGGAACGCGCTCCGGATGGGATCGAAGCCGTCGGGGAGCGTTGCCGGCACCGGCTCTCCCTTGGCGTCGAGGGGCACGGTGCCGTCCTTGGCCAGGGCCGTCCGTGCCTCGCGCGGAGCGCCCTCCGCCGTGCGCTCCACCACGATCCCGTCGCGCAGGGAACGGGAGAGGGTGGGAGGACCTCCGTCCTTGGGCTGGAAGAGGAGGTCGATCCTCTCCGTGCAGGCGAAGCGGTAGAGGAGATCCCGGTGCACGGTGGCGCGCCCGGCGATCCGCTCCAGCAGCGGCTGCACGTCGGCCGGGTTGGCGAGGAGCGTGATCGCCGCCACCAGCGCCGTGCACACGCTAGTACCCCATCGCGCAGCCGTCCTTCCGGCTCTCGGTGGCGCCGGAGAGAACCCCCGTGACGGGATCGCGCGCCACCGCCTGATAGCCGCCGTAGTTCGGCGTGGCCACGTCCTCGATGCGATGTCCCATGGCGGCCAGGGCGCGCCGGATCGACTCCGGGACCCCCGGCTCCAGGTGGAGGATGCCCCCGTCCGCCATGTGCGTCCCCGTCGGCTCCGAGGAGCCGACGTGGTAGAAGCGGGGCGCGTCGCCGGCGGCCTGCAGGTCCATGCCGAAGTCCAGCAGGTTCACGAGCACCTGCGCGTGCCCCTGCGGCTGCATGTCCCCGCCCATCAGGCCGAAGGCCATCCAGGGCTTGCCGTCGCGCATCGCGAAGGCGGGGATGATGGTGTGGAAAGGTCGTTTCCCGGGCGCCAGCGCATTGGGATGGCTGGGATCGAGGCTGAACTGCGCCCCCCGGTTGTGGATGCCGAAGCCCAGCTCGGGGATGGCGTAGCCGGAGCCGAAGCCGCTGTAGTTGCTCTGGATCAGCGACACCATCATCCCGTTCCCGTCCGCCACCGCGAGGTAGGTGGTGTCGCTCCCCCGTGTCGGCTCGCCGGGGTCGAGCTCCAGGGCGGCGTGCGCGGGATCGATCTTCGCGGCGCGGGCCCGCGCATACTCCTTGGAGAGCAGGCCGCGCCAGGCGGTGTCGGCGTCGGCGATGTAGCGGGCGCGGTCCTCGAAGGCCAGCTTCTTGGCCTCCACCATCGTGTGCCAGAAGGCGGGGGAGCCGCGTCCCATGGCCCGGAGGTCGAACCCCTGAAGGAGGTTCAGCATCTCGAGGGCGGCGATGCCCTGACCGGGGGGCGGCAGCTCGAAGACCTCGACGCCCCGGTAGGTCGTGGAGACGGGGTCCATCCAGGTGGAGCGATGCTCGGCGAGGTCCTCGGGGGTGAAGAACCCGCCGTTCGCGCGGGAGAAGGCCACGATCGCCTTGGCGATCGAGCCCCGGTAGTAGGCGTCCCGCCCCCCCGCCGCGATGGCCTCGTAGGTCTTTGCCAGCGCCGGATTCTTGAAGACCTCGCCCTCCTTGGGGGCGGCGCCACCGGGAAGAAAGACCTGCGCGAACCCGGGATTGTCGCCGTAGACCGTCTTCGCGCGCGCCCAGCCGGCGGCGATCACCTTCGGCACGGGCGCGCCCTCGCGCGCCAAGGCGATGGCCGGGGCCAGGACCTCCGCCAAGGGGAGGCGGCCGAACTTGGCGTGCAGCGTCGTCCAGCCGTCCACGGCCCCAGGCACGGTCCAGGCATAGGGGGAGTAGCGGGGGATCGTGCCGTCCTCCTCCTTGGGGACCCTGCCGATCGTGAGCGCCGCAGGCGCGCGACCGGAGCCGTTCAGGCCGTGCAGCTTCCCTTCCTTGGGATCCCACACGATCGCCATCAGGTCGCCGCCGATCCCGCAGGAGGTGGGCTCGAGGAACCCCAGGGCCGCGTTGGTCGCGATCGCCGCGTCCACCGCGGACCCTCCCCTGCGCAGGATCTCGAGCCCCGCCGCCACGGCGAGGGGATGCTCGGCGGCCACCATGCCGTGCCGGGCGTAGACGACCGAGCGCGGGGGGGCGGAGGGGGCGGGCGGCGGATCCTCGGCGGCGACCAGCGCCACCGCGAGGACGGCCAGGGCGACGAGGACCACCACGAGCTTCACTCCGCTTCCTCCTCCGCGGGGGCGCGCCTGCGCCTGCGGACCTTGGGGATCGGCTCTCCGGCGCCGAGGATCCCGCGACCGAGCCAGGCTCCCCCATCGATGGTGAGACACTCTCCGGTGACGTAGGACGCGGCGTCCGACAGGAGCCACGCCGCCGCCTCCGCCACCTCCTCGCGCCGGGCGAAGCGGCCGAGGGGCACGGCGGCCCGCACCCGCTCCTCCAGCTCGGCGGAGGGCCACAGGCGGTCGGAAGCGCCGGCGGAATCGAAGGCCCCGGGCGCGATGGCCACCACCCGGATCCCGTGCCGCGCCCACTCCACGGCCAGCGTCCGGGTGAGCGCCAGCACCCCCGCCTTGGCGGCCGCGGAGTGCACGGTCCCCGGCCCGCCCGTCCAGGCGTACGTGGCGACCACGTTCAGCACCGCCCCTCCCACCCCCCGCGCGATCATGGTCCGGGCCGCGGCGCGGGTCACGTGGAAGGTGCCGTTCAGCACGATGTCCACCACGGTCGCGAAGGCCTTCTCCGGGAGGGCCTCCGCGGGGCGGACGAAGTTCCCGGCCGCGTTGTTGACCACGAGCGACAGGGGACCCAGGGTCGCCTCCACGGCGGCCACGGTCCGGCGGACGGCATGGAAGTCGCGCACGTCGCAGGGGAAGCCGGCCGAGCGGATGCCCTCCCGCTCCAGCACTTCCTTTCCCCGGCGAAGGTGGTCCTCGCTCCGGCTGGCCAGCGCCACCGCCGCCCCCCGGCGCCCGAGGGCCCGGGCGATCGCGAGCCCGAGGCCGGTTCCACCCCCCGTCACCAGGGCCGTGCGCCCGGAAAACTCCATCCCGGGCATCCTATCCCGCTCCATCCGACTTTCGGGCCCGCCGGTGCGTACCAGGGGATGCAGCCGGCCCGGAGCCGGGCATGCAGGAGGCCACGGATGCAGGAACGGAAGGCTTGGTGGGCGGCCGGGACGCTCGGCGCGCTGGTTCTGGCGGGGCTCGTCACGGCGGGGATCGGGGTCAGCTCGCGGGCGGAGTCCGACTCCAAGGACAAGGACAAGATCAAGAAGAAGCAGACGATCACGGTCGTGACCCCCAGGTCGGAGCGCGGGGCTTTCCTCGGCGTGCACACCTCCGAAGAGACCTCCGAGGAGGGTGGAGCCCGGGTGGACATGGTCGTGGACGACTCGCCGGCCGAGGAGGCCGGGATCCGGGAGGGGGACGTCATCGTCTCCTTCGAGGGCGCGAGCGTGCGCGGCCCCGAGAGTCTGACCGAGCGCATCCACCAGGCGGAGCCGGAGCAGAAGGTCAAGGTGGGGATCCTGCGGGACGGCAAGCGGCAGACGGTGGACGTCACGCTCAGCGAGCGGTCGCACACGATCATCGTCCCCGGTCCCGAGGGATTCATGAGGGTCCCCCTTCCCGACACGGAGGCGCTCGAGGACCACCTCAAGGGGCTGGAGAACTTCTACGTGGGGAACAACGGCAAGGCCTGGGTGTTCCGCATGGGGAACCGGCCCAAGCTGGGGGTGCAGCTCGTGGAGACGACCCCCGAGCTGCGCGAGCACCTGGGCGGCAACCGCGATCGCGGCGTCCTGGTGGGGAAGGTGCTGAGCGGCAAGCCCGCGGAGAAGGCCGGGGTTCGTGTGGGGGACCTGCTCCTGAGCGTCGACGGCAAGGACGTCTCCGACGCCGGCGAGCTGATCGGGGCCCTCGACGAGAAGGACGGCAAGACGGTGGACGTGGAGCTCGTGCGCGACGGCAAGACGATGCACCTCCAGATCGCGCTCCCCGCTGCCGAGGACGACGACGACGAGATCTCCGGCCCCCGCGCTCAGGCCATGCAGCGGGCGCGCGAGGAGCTGGTGGCGGCCCGGATGGCCCAGCACGACGCCGCGCGCGGTCTCCGGCAGCAGATGCGCCAGGCGGAGCTGGAAGCGGTGCGGGCCGCCCGCGCCGCCCAGCTCGACCTCCTGCGCGAGAGCCGGGACCGGCAGCGCGAGACCATGCGCCAGCTCCGGGAGGAGCTCCGGCTCGCGCGCACCGCCAGGCTGATCTGAAGCTTCTGGACGGAAGGGGCGCGCCCGTACCCTCCGGCGCGCCCATCCTGGAAGGCCCGGTACCCCCCGGGCCTTCTTTTTTCAGGGGAAGAGCCTGGCGTCGCGCAGAGCGCGCGGGTCCACCGGGACGTCGCCGATCTTCGCGCCCCAGTGGAGGTGCGGTCCCGTCACCCGGCCCGTGGCGCCGGAGAGACCGACCCGGTCGCCGGCCTCCACCACGGTGCCCTCCACCACCTCCACTTTCGACAGATGCCCGTAGACGGTGAACAGGCCGCTGCCGTGGTCGATCACGACCGTCCCGCCCGTCCAGTAGAGATCGCCGGCCAGGGCCACCCGTCCCGCGCCCGCCGCCAGCACCGGTGTGCCGGTGGCAGCCTTGAGATCGAGCCCCGGATGCGGTGATCGCGGCTGCCCGTTGAAGAACCGCCGCTCGCCAAAGATCCCCGTGGGCTTCCCGGGCACGGGCATCACGAACGGCCGCAGGGGGGCGGCGGCCGGCTTCCTTCCCGCCCACAGGGCCTGCAGGCGCGCGCGCTCCTCCTCGATGCGCTTGGCGACTTCGGCCGGCGGCTCCACGAACTTGGACTCCACCTTCAGATGCTCTTCGGGGAAGGTGCGCGCCTCGATGGGGATCGTGCGCCGGTCCTTCCGCGGCGTCCCCGTCTCCGTCCAATGCACCTCGACCACTCCCGGGCCGGGCTTGGCATCCAGGGGCACCGCCGCCCATCCACGCGAGGTCCCCGGCTCCTGCCCCGGCTCCAGGGCGACCGCCTGGTCCAGGAAGGTGAGCGCCAGATCGTGCACCTCGGGCGTCGCGGTGACCACCACCCGCACCGGCTCCCCCGGCGCCAGGGCGCGGGCGTGCAGCGCGACGCGCCAGTGCCCGTCGGGGGAGGCCAGGGCCGTCGCCAGGAGGACCAAGGAAAGCACGTGCACGTCAGGAGGTTACCGCGCCTTGTTGCGCTCCCGCCCCCGCCGTATATCCTGAGTGCTCGCCCGTGGGGGTTGCCGTGCTCCTTCCGCTCAGCCTGACCGTGCTCTTCCTGGTGCAGCCCGCGGCCCCGGCGGCGGCACCCGCGCCGGCCGCTCCCGCGGCCGCCCCTGCAGGGATCGAGTGGAAGGACTTCGGGCCCGGCCTCGCCGCGGCCAAGAAGGTCGGCAAGCCCGTCCTCGTCCAGTTCTTCGCCACCTGGTGCGGCTACTGCCGGAGGATGGAGGCCACCACCTTCAAGAACGCCGCCGTGATCGCCGACCTCCAGAAGGCGGCGGTGACGGTGCGCGTGGATGGGGAGGAGGCGGAGCCACGCGATGGCTACCGCGGCGCCGACCTTGCGGACAAGTACGGGGTGCGCCTGTTCCCCACGCACGTGCTCCTCGACGGCGAGGGGCGTGTGGTGGCGAAGGCGCCGGGCTTCATGGAGCCGCAGGCGTTCCTCTCCTGGTTCAAGCTGTCGGTCGCCAAGGCCTACCAGCAGTCCGCGCTCCCCCCGACCCCTCCCTCCGGCTCCTGAGGATTCCCCCCATGCCGCACAAGCGCCTGTTCATCCCCGGGCCGACCGAGGTGCGCCCGGAGAACCTGCTCGCCCTGGCCACGCCCCAGATCGGCCATCGGGGGGAGGAGTTCAAGGCGCTCTACGCCCGAGTGCAGGACAAGCTCCGCCAGGTGCTGGAGACGACGGCGCCGATCTTCCTGTTCACCTGCTCCTCCACCGGGATCTGGGAAGCGGCCATGCGGAACCTGGTGGGCGGGCGCGTCCTCTGCTGCATGCAGGGGGCGTTCTCCGACCGCTGGTTCGAGGTGGCGCGCCTGAACGGCAAGGAGGCTGTTGCGCTCAAGGTCCCCTGGGGGCGCGCGATCACGGCGGAGATGGTGGACGAGGCGCTGGCGCAGGGTGCCTTCGACGCCGTCGCCCTCGTGCACAACGAGACCTCCACCGGCGTGATGAACCCACTCCGCGACATCGCGGCTGCCGTGCGCCGGCACGAGGGCGTGCTGCTGATGGTGGACGCCGTCTCCTCCATGGCCGGCGTCCCCATCGAGGTGGATGCCTGGGGGATCGATGTCTGCATGGCCGGGCTGCAGAAGGCCTTTGCTCTCCCGGCGGGGCTCGCCGTGGCCTCCGTCTCCCCCCGGGCGCTCGAGCGCGCCCGGGGCGTCCCCCAGCGCGGCTACTACTTCGACTTCCTCGAGATGCTCAAGTATCACGAGCGGCAGCAGACGCCGGCCACCCCCGCCATCCCCCAGATCTTCGCCCTGGATGCGCAGCTCGCGGACATGCTGGGGGAGGGGATTCCTGCCCGCTTCGCGCGGCATCGCGCCCTGGCCGCCATCGTCCAGGACTGGGCGCGCCGCCGCTTCGCGCTCTTCGCCGAGGAGGGGTTCGCCTCCGACACCCTGACCTGCGTCGCCAACACGCGCGGGATCTCGGTGGCCGATCTCAACAAGGAGCTGGGCAGACAGGCGGCGGCGATCTCCAACGGCTACGGCGACCTCAAGGAGAAGACCTTCCGGATCGCCCACATGGGCGACACCCAGGAGTGGGAGATCCGGGGCCTCCTGGCCACCATCGACCGCATCCTGAAGCTCACCTGAGCGCGGGATCGATCGGCACGCCCGCGGCTTCCATCTCCCGCGCCAGCGTGCCCGCCTCCTCCCGCCTCCCCATCCGCAGGAGCGTCCCCAGCAGGTCGTTCGCGGCCTCCGCACTTCGCGGGTCCAGGCGGCGTGCCTCCTCGAACGCAGCGGCGGCTTCCGGCAGCCGCCCCTGCAGGAAGAGCACCGCCCCCAGATCGAGATGGGCCTCGGCAAGGCCGGGTGCCAGGGCCAGCGCCTGCCGCAGGTAGCCTTCCGCACGCGCGCGGTCGCCGGCCTTCGCCTCCACCTTCCCGAGGTCCAGGGGCAGCGTGGGGTCGCGGGGGGAGAAGGCGACCGCCCGCAGCAGCGCGCCCCGCGCCCGCGGGAGATCGCCCCGGGAGAGAAAGGCCTCGCCCCGATCGCGGAGCGCGCCGGCGTCCTCGACGGCCAGGACCTCCGCCCCCCGGCCGGGAAGCGGCAGGAAGGTGGCGAGGGCGCCCAGGGCGACGGCAGCGAGAGGCGCCGCGCGGCGCGCGCGCACCGCATCCAGAAGCGTCACGGCCCCGAAGCCGGCCATGGAGAGGAGCGCGGGAAGCGCCGTCATGCGGTACCGCCCGGCAGCGTAGAAGGCGAGGAGCACGGCAGCCTCCACCGCCAGGAGGAAGAGGAGCGGCCGCTCCGCCTGCGGCACCGGGGGCCGGCGCACGAGCCGCACCGCGGCCAGCGCCAAGAGCACGCCGAAGGAGACGGGGAAGAGCGGACGCAGCGGCGAGCCGTCCAGGTGCGGCGCGTACTCGAGCCCGTGCTCGCGCGCGTCCAGTGCGAGCGCGGTCTTGCGCGCGAGCAGCTTCGCCCCCCGGAAGGGATCTCCCATGAGGAAGCGGAGCCCTCGCCGGAACCAATAGCGTGAGACCTCGGCGTCGCCCGCGGACCGAGGCAGCCCCGCCAGGGCCCGGGCTTCCTCCCTCTGGGTGGCGATCGAGCCGGAGAAGCCTTCGGGCACGGAGAAGCCGCCCTCCGCCGCCGGGTTATTCCCCTGCCAGAAGGTGATCCCGCCCTGCGTGGACACGAGGACCCACTCTCCCGAGACGGTGAGGTTGCGCAGAGCCACCGGGAGCACGACCAGTGCGAGACCTGAGGCGAAGGCCAGCAAGGACCGGAGACGGCGCAGCTCGGGAAGGAGGAGCGAGGCCGGCCCCAGGAGCAGGAGGTCGGGCCGCGCGATCCCCGCCAACCCGACGGCCCCTCCGGCCATCAGCCACGCACCGGCGCGCGCGGCCCGCTGCGCCGCTTGCAGGCGCTCCACCGCGAGCGCCGCCAGGAAGACCGCGAGCACGGTGGGGAGCAAGCGCCCGGCGTAGAAGGCGAGCGCGTGCGTGAGCCCCCCCAGGCCGACCGCGACCAGGGCAGCGGTGGACCCGTAGGCGCGCCGCGCCGCCGCGTGCACGAGCGCCAGGGCTGCGATGGCGAGAGCGACTTGCAGGCCGATCACGGCCGGAAGGCTCGGGCCCGCCAGGGGGAAGGCCGC
>Ga0070695_100002463_pt1 | contig 10660 bp, 9 predicted proteins | sample KBSK1252metaG_FD_65471 | JGI IMG/M metagenome (GOLD analysis project Ga0070695, IMG submission 65471) | Corn, switchgrass and miscanthus rhizosphere microbial communities from Kellogg Biological Station, Michigan, USA - KBS K1-25-2 metaG | ecosystem: Host-associated > Plants > Roots >...
TGATGGGCCCCGCCGACGAGTCCAGCACCGAGGTCAGCCGGATCCCCTTCGCTTCGGCCCCCGCGCGCACCGTCTCCAGCGCCGCGTCCACGACCACCGCCGGCGTCACCGGCTGGATGTCGAGGCGAAGCTTGCCGGAGGTGATGCGGCTCATGTCGAGCAGGTCCTCGATGAGCTGGGCCTGGACCCGCGTGTTGCGCTCGATGATCTCGAGTCCCCGCTGCAGGTCCTTCTCGCTCATGCTCGGGAGCCGGAGCATCTGGGACCACCCGAGGATGGCATTGAGGGGCGTTCGCAGCTCGTGCGAGAGGGTGGCCAGGAACTCGTCCTTCATCGCGCTCCCGCGCTCGGCGTCCCGCCGGGCCGCGCGCTCGCTCTCGAGCAGATGCTTGCGCTCCTCGGCCGCCGTCTGGGCCGCCTCGTACATCCGGGCATTGTCGATCGCGATGGCGGCCTGCGCGGCCACGCCGAGCACGATCCGCTCGGCGCGCTCGGTGAAGACCCCGGGCTCGGGATGGCCGAAGAACAGGCCGCCCACGACCCCGCCCGCGCGGGAGACCACCGGCACCGCCAGATAGCTGCGCACGGGGAGATGGCCGGCCGGCATTCCGTGATGCGGCGGCATGGTCCCGTACCGCGGGTCGGCCAGCACGTCGGCGCACCGGATGGGCCCTTCGCCGCGGAAGGTCGGCCCGAAGAGCGCCGTCGCCCGCGGCTGCCCGAACTGCTCGAAATCCTCTCGGCGCGCCCCGGAAAGCGTGTAGAGCATGTAGGAATCGCCTTCTTCCGAGACGTTGTAGAAGAAGGCGCCGAAGCGCGCGCCGCTCAGCTCGGTGGCGGCGTCGGTGACCGCCTGGACCACTCCGTGCAGATCCAGGTTCGAGGAGAGCAAGGCGCCCGTCCGGTTGAGCAGCTCCAATATGCGGGTCTCCTCCCGCAGGGCCTCCTCGGCGCGCCGGTTCAACGTGATGTCGCGGAAGCTCCACACCCGCCCCACGTTGCGCCCATCCACCACCTGGATCCGCGAAAAGCGCTCGATGACCCGTCCGTCCGCGAGCTCCAGCACCTCGAAGGTCTCCTCGCCGGCGGAGGCGTAGATCTCGTGCACGCGCGCGATGCACGCCCGCGCATCAATGAGCTGCGGGGCCAAGGCCTCCAGGATGCGCTGGTGCCGGCCCGACGCCACCGATTCACGGGACAGCTTCCACATGGCGAGGTACTGCTCGTTGAAGTCGGTGACGCGGCCGTGCTCGTCCGTGACGAGAATGCCATCGGTGGAGGCCTCGAGGGTCGCGCGCACCATCGACAGCGAGTGGGCCAGCGCGGCGGTCTTGCTCTCCAGCGCTTCCTTGGCCTCGAGGAGATCCTGCTCGGCGCGCCGCCGCGCCACCAGGATGGCGTTGGCGTTCTGGATCGCCACCGCTCGCAGGAGCCGCTCCTCGTCGTCGGGCTCGCGGTCGATCATCAGACGCCGAGGGCCTTGGCGGCGAGGGCGGTGCCGAGGACACGCGCGCGGATCTTGGCGAAGGCGGTGTCGCGGGTGGTGGAGGTATCGTCGCTGAAGGGGGAAAAGCCACAATCGTCGGTGGTGCCCAGCCGGTCCACCGGGAGGTAGCGGGCGGCCTCGAGGACCCGGTCGCGGACCTCCTCCGGCGTCTCGACGCGGGGATCGATCGGCGCCACCACGCCCACGAAGATCCGCTGGTCCCTCTTCAGGTGGTCGCGGATGATCTGGAGCACGCGCCGGGGGTCCCGCTCGTTCGCCAGCGCGACGTAGAAGCACCCCGCCTTCAGCTCGAACAGGCTGGGCAGGAGCTCTTCGTAATCCACGTCGGCGCTGTGCGTGGAATCCCGGTCGCCGCCCGGGCAGGTGTGCACCCCGATCCGCCGGCGCTCCTCCGCGGAGAAGCGCGAGAGGGCGAGATTGTTCAGGTCGATGAAGCTGTTGAGCAGATGGCCGGTGGGGTCCACCTTCATCGAGAGGCGGCCCTCGGTGAAGTCGATCTGCACCGCGTGGGCGCCCCGCTCCAGGCAGCGTCGGACCTCGAGCTCGTGCTCGCGGAGCAAGTCCTGGATGAACTGCTCGCGCGGATAGCCCGGGATGCCCTCGGCGGGATACATGAGGCTCAGCGCAGACGGTGAGATGACCGCTTGCTTCACCGGCACCGTCGCGTGGCGCTGCGCGACCTCGAGAAAGCTGTCCGCGTAGCGCCGGTAGCGAAAGGGGCCATGGGTGAGTCGGGGCATGCGCCGGACATGCCCCGCCGCGAAGGGAATCTGGAAGCCGTCGGGCATGGTATTGGGCAGGCCGTGCACCGAATACGTCCAGAAGTTGTGATACTTCCGCTGCTCCCCGTCGGTGATCACCGGGGACCCCGTCGCCTCGAACCGCCGCACGGTGTCCCGGACCGCCTCCTCGTAGAGCGGGTCGAGGCTGGGATCCTCCGGCCCCTTCCGGGTAAAGGCCTCGATGAGCTCCGGGGATCGCGGGATGCTGCCGATGGGCTCGGTGGGGATCATCGCGCACGTGCGACTTTGGTCACCGTCGTCCTTTGTCTGCCTCGGAGGCCTGCTTGAGCGGGAAGGATTGGTAACCCACAGAGTAACCCGGTAACGCGCGGGCTCAGGGGGATTTGCGGTCGATCACCTATAGGCCCCGCCAGTGTAGCGGCGGGACTACGCCATGTAGCTCCCGCCGTTGACGTGGATGGTCTCGCCGGTGATGTGCCGGGACGCGTCCCCCGCCAGGAAGGCGATGACCTCCGCGATGTCGGCGGGCTGCGCCATGTGGCCCAGCGGCACCGCCCGCCCCAGCTCGGCCATGGTCGCCTCGCTGTGCTCGTAGCGCGGCTGCGCGGTATCGGTGAGGCCCGGCGCCACCGCGTTCACGCGGATCCGGTGGGGGGCGAGCGCCAGCGCCATGGCGCGCGTCATCGCCACCACCCCGCCCTTGCTGGCGGTGTAGTGCACGCCCAGCGGCGCGCCCCGGATGGCCTGCGAGGCGAGATTGATGATGCTCCCGGGGCGGCCCTCGGCCACCAGGCCGCGCGCCACCGCCTGCGCGCAGAGGAAGCTGCCCTTGAGGTTCACGTCGAGCACGAGGTCCCACTCGCGCTCGGCGAGCTCGAGAAAGGGCGAGCGCGGGAACACGCCGGCATTGTTGACCAGCACGTCGGGGACGCCCCACTCGCGCGTGGCCGCCGCCACCAGCGCCGTCACATCATCCGCCTTCGAGACGTCGCCGGGCAGCACGAGGGCGCGGCGGCCGAGGGCACGAATCTCCCGCGCCACCTTCTCGGCGGCGCCGAGGTCGTCGAGATAGTTCAGCGCCACGTCCGCGCCGGCCTGCGCCAGGGCCACCGCCGCCGCGCGGCCGATGCCCTGCTGCGCCCCCGTGACGAGCGCGCGCCGCCCCTCAAGCCCCATCGGTGCGCTCCGCCTTGAGCCGGGGGACGAACCAGTCGAGGATGATGCGGAAGCGCTCGAGGCGGTGACGCGGCTTGCCCGAGCGGGACAGCTCGTGGTTCTCGTCGGGGAAGCGCACGAAGACGGCCTCCTTCCCCTGCTTCTTGAGCGCCACGAAGAGCTGCTCACCCTGCTCGATCGGGCACCGCAGGTCCTCCTCCGAGTGAATGATCAGGAGCGGAGTGGTCACGTTCTTCGCATAGGTGAGGGGCGAGCGCTCCGCGTACACCTCGGGCGCCTCCCAGGGCAGCCCGCCCACCTCGGATACGTTGAAGATGTGCCCGATGTCGCTGGTGCCGAACATGCTCGTGTGGCAGTTCACCGCGCGCTCGGAGCAGGCGGCCTTGAAGCGGTCGGTGTGGCCCACCGCCCAGGAGGTGAGGAAGCCGCCGTAGCTGCCGCCCAGCACGCCCAGGCGCTCGGGATCGATCCATGGCGCGCGTCGCAGCGCCTCGTCGAGCCCCGCCATCACGTCCGCGTGGTCGCCGCCGCCCCAGTCGCCCACCACCGCCTGCGTGAAGGCCTCGCCGTATCCCTGGCTGCCGCGCGGGTTGAGATAGATCACGCCGAAGCCCGCGGCGGCCTGGACCTGGAACTCGTCGAAGAAGCCCATGCCGTACTGCGCGTGCGGGCCGCCGTGGATGTTCAGCAGCGCGGGGTACCGCCCGCCCTCCGTGAAACCCACCGGCTTCATCAGCCAGCCATCCACGGTGAACCCCGCCCTCTCGAAGTGGAAGCGCTCGGGGCCGGGCAGGGTCACCGACGCCCGCCACTCACGGTTCTCGTCGGTGAGCCGTCGCTCGCCACCGCCGTCCGCGCCGCAGACGAATATCTCGGTGGGCGTGGTCGCATCGGTGGCGCTGAAGGCTAGGCGCTGCCCGTCACCGGAAAGGGAGACGCCGTTCACCACGCGCTCGCCGGCCACGATGGCGGTCGGGGCCCCCGCCGCCGCGCCATCCGGCCCGCGGCGCACCCGGTAGAGCGAGAGCGCGCCGTGATCCTCCGCGGCGAAGGTGATCCAGCGGCCGTCTGGCGACCAGAGGGGTCGCCGCTCCAGCGCGGCCGCGGAGCGGTCGAGCGCGTCGGTGAGGCTCCGTGGCTCGCCGCCGTCCGCCGGCACCGTCAGGACGCGCCAGTTCCGGCCGAACTCCGCGCGGTGGCGCCGGCCGAGATAGGCGAGGGTGCGCCCGTCCGGCGCGAATGCGGGGAGCATGGCGGGTCCGAGCGTGTCCGTGATTCGCCGCGGCTCGCCGCCCCCGGCGGCCACGATCCAGATATCCGACGCGTCGTCCAGATCACGCTCGGCATGCCGGGCCGACGCGAAGGCGATCCAGCGGCCGTCGGGCGACCAGGCGGGCTGCGCATCCCCCCAGTCGCCGTCGGTGAGCTGCACCGGAGCGGCCCCGCCCGCGGCCGTCACCGTGAACACGTGCGGCCGCCGGTCGTAGATCCAGCCCTCGCCGTTGAAGCGGTACTTGAGCGTGGTGATGATCCGCGCGGGCTTGGACTTCCGGCGCTCCGCCTCGCTCTCCGGCTCCGGCCAGCCGCCCGCTCGGGAGACGAAGGCGAGCCGGGCGCCGTCCGGCGACCACTCGGGCCCGCTCACCCCGTTCTTGAGATCGGTGAGCGCGACCGGCTCGCCGCCGTCGGCGGGCATGACGAGGAGCTGGCCTTTCTTGCCGGGCTCCCGCTCCGAGATGAAGGCCAGGCGCGAGCCGTCCGGGGACCAGCGCGGCGCGGTGTCGCGGCCGGGCCCGGCGGTGAAGCGGCGGGGCGCGCCGCCGTCCGCGTCCACCAACCAGATATTCGACAGATACTCGTCCTTCTCCTCGGAGAGCGTGGTCACCACGTAGGCCACCCGGCGGCCGTCGGGCGAGATCCGCGGATCGGACACGAAGCGGATACGGGTGAGATCGTCGGGGCGCATGCCGCGGCCAGCGGAATCGGTTGTGGTCATGGCTTGGGCTCCGCAGGGAGACGAATCTCAAATGAGGACGTGATCGGACGCCCACTCTCGTCCACACCCTTCAATGTGAACTGCCAGATCGGCGCGTAGGCTGCGCCCCCACCCATACAAGAACTCGGGTGGCAACTCCGCGTCGAGTCATACCGCCGACGGATCTCCCGGTCCGGATCGAGCTTCCACGACACCGTCTCGGTAGCCCTTGCCATTCCTTCCCCAGGGGCACTGACGATCCCCTCGATCGTTTGGATCGTGATCACACTCGAAGACACATTCTTCATGTTGAGAACAAACTGATATCTATCGAACCCGACCCGCGGCTGGTCGGCCGCCGTGTTTGTCACCCACCACTTCAGTGGGCCATTCTGGCCCTCGGTGACCGGCCGCAGCGCCGCACACCCTACAAATCCGACCACGCTGGCCAGAACGAGAAGATGAGAGATGCCTCTCCGTCTGCAAGTCTTCATGTCGTCGGTGCGGACTCGCGTATCGAAAACGAAAGTTGGGCGTGGGCCGCGCGCAGGGCCTGCTCCGTCGCCGCCGGGGTCGCCCCCCGCGCGAAGATGAAGCCGAGATAGCGATGGCCCTCGGGCAGCGGGACCAGGGTCTCGCCGGGATGCGCGCTGATGGTCACGTCCTCCACGAGCGGCAGCGCGGCGGCCGTCTCGAGCCCGGTCACCTTCTCCAGCACGCCGGCGCGCGGGATGGGAATCATCATCACGCCGGCGGCGGCGCGCTCGCGCTCGAGCGACGCGATGGGCAGGTCCAGCGCGCGGCGGAGGATGATGTCCTCCAGGGTGAGCCCGGTGCCGAAGCGCAGCGTGCGCGAGCAGAGTCCGCCGATCGAGCGCGCGGCCAGCTCGAGGACCACCGGCACGGGAGCCGCGGTGGGAGCGGGAGGGGCGGGGCGCAGGCGCAGCTCCGCGTGAATGGGCCCGTCAGTGAGGCCGAGCGCGCGCGCCGCCTGCGCGGTGACGTCGGCGATGGACCGCTGCGTGGCCTCGGGCAGCCGCGACGGCGTCACGTAGATGGTCTCCTCGAAGAAGGGCCCGTCGAGCGGGTCGGGCTTGTCGAAGAGCGCCAGCACGGTGAGCGCGCTCTCGGTGAGCAGGCCCTCCAGCGCCACCTCGACGCCGGGGACGAACTCCTCCACGAGGATCTCCTCGGTCCCCTCGCCCAGCGCCCGCACCTCCGGATCGGCCAGGAGGGCGACCACGCGCGCAAAGGCCGCCACGAAGCCGTCCGCGTCGTCCGCGCGGATCACCCCGCGGCTCGCCGAGAGCACGAGGGGCTTGAGCACGCAGGGATAGCGCACGCGACCGGCCGCCGCCCGCGCATCATCCGTGACCGCGAAGACGGTGAAGGCCGGGCCGGGCACACCCGCCGCGGCCAGCCGCTCGCGGAGCCGCCGCTTGTTGCGCGCGGTCGCCACCGCGCCGGTGGAGTTGCAGCGGAGGCCGAGGCGCTCCGCGATGGCCGCGCCCACGAGGGTGGTGCCGTCGTCCACCGGCACCACCGCGTGAATGGGCCGCGCGCGCGCGTACTCGGCCACCGCGCGGGCGGCCGCCTCGGGATCGTCGAACGGCAAGGTGAGGAGATGGTCCGGGAACTCGCCCGCCATGACGTTCGGCTTCTCGGAGGCCACCACCAGATCCACGTCGAGACGGCCGGCCGCCTCCATGAAGTCCTCGGTGCGATAGGTGCTGGTGGGGATGAGGAGGAGGAGGCGCTTCGACCCGTCCGCGGCCATGGCGCCATTGAGTCTACCTCCGACGCCGACCCGATGTAAGCTGTCAGGACTTCACCACGTCGAGGAGGACGGTCATGCGGGTCGGCATCATGATCGAGGGGCAGGAAGGGCTCACCTGGGAGCGCTGGTGGCGTCTCGCGCAGGCGGCGGAGGATCTCGGCTACGAGTCGCTCTGCCGCTCCGACCACCTCACCGGGCTGGGCGGCGAGTCCAGGCGCCCGTCGCTGGAGACGTGGGCCTCGCTCACCGCGCTGGCCACCCGCACCCGGCGCATCCGCTTCGGCCCCATGGTGTCGCCGTTGACCTTCTACCATCCCGCCATTCTCGCCAAGACGGCCGCCGCCATCGACGCGCTGTCCGGCGGCCGCTTCGACCTCGGGATCGGGGCCGGCTGGAACGAGCACGAGCACAGCATGTACGGCGTGCCGTTCCCGCCGCTCAAGGAGCGCATGGACCGGCTCGAGTGCGGGGCGCGCGTCATCCGCGCGCTGGAGGCGCCCGAGCCCGTCACCCTGGACCAGCCCTACTACCCGCTCAAGAAAGCGGAGAGCCATCCGCGGCCGCCCAAGGGGCGGCTCCGCCTCGTCGTGGGCGGGCGCGGCGAGAAGCGCACGCTCCGCATCGTGGCGGAGGTCGCGGACGAGTGGAACGTCACCCGCCTCGACGTGGAGGGCTATCGCGCCAAGCGTCAGGTGCTGGCCGAGCACTGCCGGGCGGTGAAGCGAGATCCCGAGACCATCGCCCGCTCGCTGATGATCCCCCTCGCCATCGGGCGCGACTCGGCGGAGGTGGATCGGCGCGTGGCGAAGGCGCGCGCGGTCTTCCCCGCCCTCCCCGACGGGCAGGCCGCCTGGCGCGCCGCCGGCTTCCTCGCCGGCCCGCCCGCGCAGGTCATCGAGGACCTCCGGCGCTGGGACGGCGCCGGCATGCAGCGCGTGCTGCTGCAGATGCTCGACCAGGAGGACATCGGCGCGCTCGAGCTCTTCGCGCGCGAGGTTCTGACCAAGGTCTAGGCCCCATGGACCTGAGCGTTCTCTTCTCCGGCGACGCCCTCGTCTCCCTCGTCACGCTCACCGCGATGGAGATCGTGCTGGGCATCGACAACGTGGTCTTCATCGCCATCCTCGTCGGCCGGCTGCCCGCGGCCCAGCAGACCCTCGCCCGCCGGCTGGGCCTCACCCTGGCCCTGGTGATCCGGATCGGACTGCTCCTCACCATCTCCTGGATCATGGGGCTGACGGCCCCGCTCTTCTCGGTGCTGGGCCAGGAGATCTCCGGCCGCGATCTCATCCTGATCGGCGGCGGCCTCTTCCTCATCTTCAAGGCCACCTGGGAGATCTACGACAAGATGGAGGTCGAGCACCAGAAGGCCGCCGCCGGAAAGGGGCGGGCGCAGTTCACCTGGGTGCTCGCGCAGATCCTGGTCCTCGACATCGTCTTCTCGCTGGACTCCGTCATCACCGCGGTCGGCATGGCCAATCACATTCCGGTGATGGTGATCGCCATGGTGCTGGCCATGCTCGTCATGCTGGTGTCGGCGGCGCCCATCGGGGCCTTCGTGGAGCGGCACCCCAGCGTGAAGATCCTCGCCCTGGCCTTCCTGCTCCTCATCGGGGTGATGCTGGTCGCGGAGGGCATGGGCACCCACGTGAACAAGGGCTACATCTACGTGGCCATGGCCTTCTCGCTCTTCGTGGAGATGCTGAACCTTTACTACCGCAAGAAGGTCAAAGCCTAGCGGACGGGCAGCCGGTCGCCCGGCGCGAACCAGACCGGCGCGGCGCCGCGCCGGAACAGCTTCACCCGTGTGGTGCCGAGCGCGGTGGCGCGATTGCCCTCGACGCGCACCAGCGCGCCCTCCTCGAGACCCACCACGGGATTCCGATTGACCACGTGGTACTCGCGGATGCGGTCGTCGCGCGTCTCGCTCCCCGCCGCCATCAGGGGATCGGCTTCCTTGTAGTGCGGGTTGATGTTGAAGCCGACGAGGCCGAGCGCCTCGAAGCGCGGGATGCCCACCACGTTCCAGTCATTGGTGGTCAGGATGGTCGGCCCCGCCACATTGGACCCCGCGCTGGCGCCCACGTACGGCAGGCCCGCGCGCACCCGTCGGCGGATGGCGGCGAGGAGCCCCGAGCGGCGCAGGCGCAGGAGGAGCGCGTAGGTATTGCCCCCGCCCATGAACAGCGCCTCGACCCCCGCCAGCGCGGGGAGCGGGCGCGCGTTCCACCGGATATGCACCAGCTCCAGGCCCGCCCCTTCGGGAGGCGGAGGGGCGAGCATGCCGCGCACGCGCTCGAAGTACGCGCGCTCGTCGTGCAGGTTGGCCGCGGTGATGAAGCCGACGCGGCGGGCGGGACCGAGAAAGTCGCTCAGGATGCGTCGCCCCTCGGTCCCGAGAGGACCGCCCGAGTGGAGGAGCACGCGCATGCCGCCGCCTATTTCTCGGCCAGCAGACGGCGAAGCTGGGCCATCGACTTGACCATGAAATGGGCCACGCCATCCGGTCCGCCCGCGGGGGCGAAGAGGATCGCGGTCATGCCCACGCGCCGGGCGCCGCGGATGTCGGAGTCCACGCTGTCGCCCACCATGGCCGCGGTGTCGGCGGTCACCCCCATGCGCGAGAGCGCCAGCTCGAAGAGCGGCGGCTCGGGCTTGCCCACCACCATGGGCCGCACCCCCGCCGCCGCCGCCACCGCCTCCACCACCGCGCCGCAGCCCGGCAGGAAGTCGCCGTCCTCGAGCGGCAGGCGCGGGTCGAGGTTGGGCGTGAGGAAGTGGGCGCCGCCGTCGATGGCGCGCGCGGCGGCGGTGAGGCGATCATACGTGAAGCCCGGGTCGCGTCCCACCACCACCACCTGGGCCTCGCGGAAGCGCTCGGCCGGCACCAGGGTATGGCCCGACTCGGCCAGCGTGCTCCCGAGCAGCTCGGTGCCGATGACCAGCACCCGGGAGGGCCCCCAGCGTGTCTTGATCACCTCGCCCAGGATCTCGAGCGGGGTGAGCACCTCGAGGAGCGCGGCCTGGACGCCCAGGCGCTCGAGCTTGGCCTGCATGGTGGCGGAGCGCGCGGCCGAGTTGTTGGTGAGGAAGGACACGCCGCGCCCCTGCTCGCGGAGGAGCGCCAGCACCTCGGCCGCCCCCGGCACGAGCACATCACCCGTCCAGACGCAGCCGTCGAGGTCGAACACGAAGCCGCGCAGCGCGCGCAGCTCACGACGCGAGAGTCCCACCGGCACCTCCCCGGGGATACTAGCACGCCCTCCGGAGCCCCTCCCGGACCCGCGCGCCCGTGGAGACAGTCAAAAACGATGCGAACTTTCGAGGCAGGGAGTTAGCATCGGGGCATGCAGCCGGCGGAACCCAGGCCTCGTTCCTACACGCTCCAGCGCGCCGCGGCGGTGGTCTTCGCCTTCGTGACCGTGCTGCCGATGCTCCTGTACCTGGACACCCTCTACATCCTGGGCGCGCTCCGCCGGCCC
>Ga0070695_100002464_pt1 | contig 10658 bp, 6 predicted proteins | sample KBSK1252metaG_FD_65471 | JGI IMG/M metagenome (GOLD analysis project Ga0070695, IMG submission 65471) | Corn, switchgrass and miscanthus rhizosphere microbial communities from Kellogg Biological Station, Michigan, USA - KBS K1-25-2 metaG | ecosystem: Host-associated > Plants > Roots >...
GCGCGAGCGAGCGTGCCTGCCAGAGCGGCGCGCCGTCCCCGACCAGACCGCTCGCGGCATCACCGATCAGGCCGCAGCCCTCGCGGCCGCGGGCGGCCTGCGCCAGCGCCGCAGCGAGCACGCCCTCGAATGCAGCGCGGCGCGCGGGCGGAGCGGCAGCCAGACAGGCGGCGGCGTCGAGCACGCACAGGCTGCGCGGCACGGGTGGCCGCGTCGTGGCCCAGTGCAGGTGATTGAGCTGCGCGTCGGTGCGCAGTGCGCGTCGCGCACTGCGGTGCACGAGGTAGTAGTTGAGCTCGGGGAGCGTCGCAAACTCGCTCGAGCACAGCAGCCGCGACACGGCGATGGCGCCGCAGGCGTTGCCGAGACGCGCGCTCGTCTCGTGCGGCTCATCGCGCAGGTAGCCGCGCAGGAATCCCGCCAGGAACGCATCCCCGGCGCCGAGCACGTTGTAGACCTCGACCTCCATCCCGCCCGCGACCAGCCCGTCCTCGAGCCGCTCCGGCGCCCGGCCGGCGAACACGATGCAGCCCTGCGCGCCGCGCTTGCACACGATGACGGCGCTCGAGGCCGCGCGGATCGAGCGCACGGCCTCGAGCGTGTTCTCGACTCCCGCGGCGATATGCAGCTCCTCCTCGGTGCCCACGATCAGGTCGCAGTCGGGCAGCACGCCGGCCAGCACCTCGGTCACGCGCGCGGAGCGCGCGTAGCGGCTGGCACCGGCGGCGTGCCCGCCCAGGCCCCACAGATTCGGCCGGTAGTCGATGTCGAGGATCACCTTGCCGCCGTGGGCCTTCTTCAGCTCGATCGCCTTGCGCTGCGCCCGCGCCCCCTGCGGCAGCGAGAAGTGCGTGCCGGTGACGAGGATCGCGGCCGCGGAAGCGACGAAATCCTCCTGGATGTCGTCCTCGCACAGCGCGCTGTCGGCGCAGTTGTCGCGGTAGAAGATGAGCGGGAAGGTCTGCGGGTCGCGTACGCTGAGCAGCACCAGCGAGGTGAGGCGCTGCGGGTCGACCACCAGCCCGCGGGTATCGACGCCCTCACGCGCCAGCTGCTCGCGCACGAAGCCGCCCATGGCCTCCTCGCCCACGCGGCTGATCAGGGCCGACTTCAGGCCGAGACGCGCAGCCCCGATCGCGACGTTGGCGGGACAGCCGCCGACAGCCCGGGCGAAGGTCGTAACGTCCTCCAGGCGCCCGCCGATCTGCTGTCCATACAGATCGACGCTGACGCGCCCGATCGCGATGAGATCAAGTTGTGTGTCCACGCGCCGTCTGCGCTGCGGCGCAAAGCCGGCGCAGCCTCCCCTTCAGGGTGATTCTTGCAGGCGCGGGCCGCGGCGGCAAAAACCTCAGGATTTCGGCGTGTAGCTGAACTTCTGGCCGCTCACCGCCGCCTGCGCCATGGCGCCGCCCTTGACGATGACGAAGACCGCCATGCCCTTGTAGTAGCGCCCGGTGGTGGTCGCATCATTCATGCCGCCGCTGGCCCCGGAGCTCGCGCCCGTGGTACCCGCGGTCGCCCCGGCCGCCGCCGTGATCGCGACCGCATTGGCGTCGGCGCCGAATTCGAAATCGCCGCTCGTGAACTCATCGAAAGCGCGCTTATCGGCGAAGAAAATCACCTGGCTGTAGGCCTGGCCGCCGGCCTGCAGACCGACGCTCAGCTGATTCAGGGAGGTGTCCCCGGTGTACACGCCGTGGACATAGACACGGCCGTTGCCGTGGGCAGCCCCTACGACGAGTCCGCCCTTGCCGACCGTCGGGAAGATCGCGTACCCGTAGCAGTCCTTGAAGAAAGCGGCGCTGTCGCCCGCATTCTTGAACAGAGCGACTGTATCGGCGTAGTCGTCGGCACGACTGGCCGTCGCCAAAAACAACATCAGTGCAGCGACGGCGAGCGATAAAGTGGCCTTCATACCTGTCTCCTGGAGGGTTCGTACCACTAGCGTAACGAATTTCGCACCGGGCGAAAGCTTGGCCGGATTCACATCCGACCAACGGTCTTGCCGGCACCCGCCCGCCGCGGGCCTTGACTTGACAGTGCCGTGTCAGGATAAGGGCACGGGTCTCCCGGTCAGCCGCTAACCTGTGATCATCGAATCCGTCAAACGCTCCTTCACCCCCGCCCTGGTGCTATTGGGTCTGGGCGCTGCGGCGCAGTGCGCCGCGGCTGCCCACACGCCAACGCCGGCGGCGGTCGCCGCCCCCGACCGCTTTGGCGCCGACACCGCCGCCGCCGTCCTCGACGCCGGGGGCAACGCGGCGGATGCGGCGGTGGCGGTGGCCTTCGCTCTCGCCGTCACGTTTCCGGACGCGGGCAATCTCGGTGGCGGCGGCTTTGCCACGCTCTACTTCGGGGGCAAACCGTACTTCCTCGACTACCGCGAGTGCGCCCCAGGCAGCGCCACGGCGAACATGTATCTCGACGCGGCCGGCAACGTCATTCCTGATGCGAGCACGATCGGCGCGGGTGCCGCCGGCGTCCCGGGCACCGTTGCCGGCCTGTGGGAGCTGCACCATCGCTTCGGGAAACTCCCCTGGAGGACCGACCTCGCACCCGCCATCCGTTACGCGCACGACGGCTTCGCAGTCGACCGCAAGCTCGCCGCGATGCGCGACCGCCGCGCCGCCGAGCTCCACGGGCGCACCAACTTCATGGCCTACTACGGCACGCTCAAGGCCGGCAGGATATTCAAACAGCCCGAGCTCGAGGCGACGCTGCGGCGCATTGCGGCCGCGGGCCCCGCCGGGTTCTACGCCGGCCGCACCGCCGATCTCATCGTCGCGGAAATGGTGCGCGACCACGGCCACGTCTCGCAGGCGGACCTCGGCGCGTACCGCCCGGTGTGGCGCGAGCCGCTCCTCGGCACCTGGGCCGGCTACCAGGTCATCACCGCGCCCCTGCCAAGCTCCGGCGGGATTGCGCTCTTGTCCCTGATGGCCATGAAGGCCGACCTCGCCTCCGCCTTCCGCGGGGTGCCGCTCAACTCGGCGCAGTACGTGCACCTGCTCGCGGAGATCGAGAAGCGCGTGTTCGCCGACCGCGCCGACTACCTGGGCGACCCGGCGTTTCACCAGGCCCCGGTGGCCGAGCTTCTCGACCCGCGCTACCTCGCACGGCGGGCAGCCGAGGTGAACCGCGAGCACCCCACGCCGACGGCGGAGGTGAAGCCCGGCCTGGATGCGCACCACAACACCACTCATTTCGACGTGATCGACGCCGCCGGTAATGCCGTGGCCAACACCTACACGCTGAACGATGACTTCGGCTCGGGCGAGGTAGTGCGCGGCGCGGGCTTCCTCCTTAACAACGAAATGGACGACTTCTCGTCCAAGCCCGGCGCCGCCAACATCTACGGTGTGGTCGGCGGCGATGCCAACGCCATCGCTCCCGGCAAGCGCCCGCTCTCGACCATGACGCCGACGATTCTGCTCCGCGACGGCCGCGTGGCCGGTGCCATCGGTACCCTCGGCGGTTCGCGCATCGCCACCTGGATCTTCCAGGTCCTGAGCGACTGGCATGATTTCCATATGCCACTCGCTGCGGCGGTGGCGGCACCGCGCGTCCACCACCAGCTGCTGCCGCCCAACGAGATTATCGAAGAGCCGTACGCCACCCTCGAACCGAAGGTGCGCGCCGAACTCGAGGCGCGCGGCTACCGGTTCGTCAACCAGGGCTGGAACGGCGACATCCAGGCGATCGTGATCGAACCCTCGGGCGTGAGCGCGGTGTCCGACCCGCGCGGGCGCGGCGTCGCGCGCGTGCTGTCCCCGCCCTGACGCCTCAGCCGCGCGGCCGCAGATTCTGCGGGTCGTACGGCGGCTCGCGCGCCACGACCGCCGGGCGGCGCTCGCCCAGGATCTCGATCTCGAGGGCGGTGCCGGCGACGGCGAGGTCGGAGCGCACATAGGCGAGCGCGAGACTGCAGCCGAGGCGATAGCCGTAACCGCCCGAGGTGACGAGCCCGACCCGCTCGGCATCCTGGTACACGATCGACACCGGCGCGGCATCGGCGTCCCCGGCCGCGACCACGAGCGGCACGAGGCGCTCGCGCGGGCCGGCGGCGGCCTCGCGCCGCAGGGCATCCTTGCCGATGAAGTCGACCGGCTTGTCCAGGCGCACGAAGCGCCCCAGGGATGCGGCCAGAGGGCTGTATTCGGTCGTAAGGTCCGCCTTCCAGCTGCGGTAGCCCTTCTCGAGCCTGAGACTGTCGAGCGCGTACAGCCCGAAGTGCGCCAGCTGCAGCGCGCGCCCGGCTGCCACCAGGCAGTCATAGACCTGAGGGAGACGCTCACTCGCCACGTGCAGCTCCCAGCCGAGCTCGCCCACGTAACTCACGCGCAGCGCGAGCACCTCGGTACCGGCGATGCGCAGGCTGCGCGCCGCGAGCCACGGAAAGGCGCTGCCGGATAGGTCGGCGTCGGTGACCGCCATCAGCAGCTCCCGCGTACGCGGGCCCGCAAGGATCAGCGCACCGAACTGCTCGGTCTGATTGGCGACCTGCACGCCTGTTGAGCCCACCGGCAGGTGCGCCCGCAGCCACTCGGCGTCGTGGCGCTCCGCCGCCGCACCGCCCATGAGCAGCAACCGCCCCCCGGGCAGGTGCGTCACGGTCATCTCGGTGACGATGCCGCCGCGCGCGGAGCAGAAGTAGCCAAGGCCGGTACGTCCCGGCGGCGGCAGCGGGCCGGCGAGAAGCCGGTCGAGCCACGCCGCTGCGCCCGCGCCCGCAACCTCGAACCGGCCAAAGCCCGGCATGTCGAGGAGCGCCACGCCCGAGGCGACGACCGCGCACTCGCGCGCTACGGCACGGTGCCAGTGGGGGCGGCGGAACGAGACTTCCGTGCCCGGTGGATCCCCGGGCCGTGTGTAGTACACCGCGCGCTCCCAGCCGCCGCGCGCTCCGAAGAGCGCGCCGGCCGCCTGCAGCCGCCCGTGCAGCGGCGAGACCCGCGAGGGGCGGCCGGCGGCGCGCTCCTCCTGCGGATAGGCGACGCCGTATTCATGCTCGTACGTCTCGAGCGCCTTGGAGAGCGCGTAGCGGCGGTCGGCAAAGGCGCCGTAGCGGCGGCAGTCGACCGGCCAGATGTCCCAGTCGGGCTCGCCGTTCACCACCCACTCCGCGATCACCCGCCCGGCGCCCCCGGCCTGCACGATGCCGAAGGTGAACGCACAGCAATGGAAGAAGTTGCGGACTCCCGCTGCCGGGCCAATGAGCGGGTTGCCGTCGGGCGCGTAGGGAATCGGTCCGTTGATGACCCGCCGGACGCCCACCGACCCGAGCAGCGGCACCCGCGCGCAGGCGGCCTCGATGTAGCGCTCGATGCGCCCGAGGTCGTCCGCGAACAGCTGATGCGCAAACTCCCCCGGCAGCCCCTCCAGCCAGTGCGCGCGGGCGCAGTCCTCGTATGGACCGAGGAGCAGCCCGTGCCGCTCCTGCCGCAGGTAGTAGCTCACGTCCGGGTCGCGCAGCAGTGGCAGGCGTGACGCGCCGCGCGCGGCGAGCGCGGCAATGTCCTCGGTGACCAGGTACTGGTGCGACAGCGACACGAGCGGCAGGTATTCGCCGATCATCGCCGCCACCTCGCCGCCGCGGTAGCCGGCCGCGTTGATGACGTACTCCGCTTCGATCGCACCGGCCGGAGTCTCGATGCGCCAGCCCCCGTCCGGCAGCGCCTGCAGCGCCGTCACGGGCGTGCCGCGCTGGATGTGCGCTCCCAGATCGCGCGCGCCCTTCGCGAAGGCCTGGGTGAGCTGCGCCGGATCGATGTCGCCGTCGGTCGGATCCCACAGGCCGGCGCGGATGCCGTCGATCTCGATGAACGGATGCCGCTGCCGGATCTCCTGCGGCGACAGCAGCTCGAATTCGAGACCCTGGGCGCGCGCCTGCGAGCGCACGTGGCGGAACTCGTCGACGCGGTCAGCCGTGTGCGCGAGGCGGATGCTGCCGGTGATGTGGTAGTTGATGTCGTAGCCGACCGTGCGCGCCAGGCGAGCGTACAGTGCCGTCGAGTAGCTCTGCAGCTTCAAAAGGCTCCACGAGGTGGCGAAGTTCGGGCAGTTGCCGGCCGCATGCCAGGTCGAGCCCGCCGTCAGCTCATCGCGCTCGAGCAGCAGCACGTCCGTCCACCCCAGACGCGCCAGGTGGTAGAGCGCACTGCAGCCGACCGCACCACCGCCGATGACGACGAGCCGCGCGTGGCGCTTCACGCCTTCACTCGGGCGCCCGTGGGATCGTAGAACGGCCGCAGTGACACGCGTGCGGCGATGCGCTCGGCGGCGACCTCGATCTCGTAGTGTCCGGCGGCGATCCAAGCCCCGGTCACGGCCTCGCCGCCGGCTGCGAGGTAGCCGAGGGCCAGCGGCGCCCCTACCGTGTGACCGAACATGCCCGAGGAGGTCTTGCCGACCAGCACGCCGTCGCGCCAGATCGGCTCGTTGTGATAGAGCAGCCGGTCGTCGCGCTCGAGTGCCAGGGCCACCAGGCGCCGCTCGAGCGGTGCGTCCCGCGCACGCAGCAGCGCCTCGCGCCCGATGAAGCCGCCCGGCTTGTCCCAGGCGACCGCGAATCCCAACCCCGCCTGCAGCGGGTTGTCATCCTCGCCAATGTCGTGGCCCCAGTGCCGGTAGGCCTTCTCCATGCGCAGGCTGTTCATGGCGTGATAGCCCGCGAGCGCCAGTCCATAGGGCTCGCCGGCGGCGACGATGGCGTCGTAGACACCCTGGACGAACTCGGTCGGCACCTGCAGCTCGTAGCCGAGCTCGCCGACGTAGGTGATGCGGCAGGCGCGCACCCGGGCGTAGCCGACGTCGAGGACCTGCGAGGTGCCGAACGGGAAGGCGGCCGTCGACAGGTCGGCATCGCTGAGTGCGGCGAGCAGCTCGCGGCTGCGCGGTCCCATGAGCCCGAGCACCGCGTAGGCGGAGGAGACGTCGAAGGCCGCGGCGCGCGCCTCAGGTGCGATGTGGCGGCACAGCCAGCTGAAATCGCGCGTCTGCGTCGCGCACGAGGTGACGATGAGGTAGGCATCCTCCGCTTCGCGCGTGACCGTCAGGTCCGCCTCGATCCCGCCGCGCTCGTTCAGCCACTGCGTGTACACGACCCGTCCGACCGGCACGTCGACGTTGTTGGCGCACAGCCGTGACAGCACCGCGGTCGCGTCGGGCCCCTTGAGCGCGAACTTCGCGAACGAGGACTGATCGAACAGACCGACGCGTTCGCGCACCGCGCGGTGCTCGGCCGCCGAGCGCTCGAACCAGTTCTGGCGGCCGTAGCTGTACTGGTAAGCCGGCGCCTCGCCGGGAGCGGCGAACCAGTTGGCGCGCTCGAAGCCTGCGACCTCGCCGAAGCAGGCGCCGGAGCGCAGCAGGCGGTCGTGCAGCGCGGAGCGGCGCACGCCGCGCGCGGTCTCGGCCTGGCGATAGGGCCAGTGCATGGCGTACAGCAGCCCGAGGGATTCGACCGTGCGCTCGCGCAGGTAGCGACGGTTGCGCTGGAACGGCGCACAGCGCCGGATATCGACGTCCCAGAGGTCCGCGGGCGGATGCCCGTCGATGATCCAGTCCGCGAGCACCTTGCCCGCCCCGCCGGCCGACTGGATGCCGATCGAGTTGAAGCCGGCGGCGACGTAGAGACCGCGCACCTCGGGCGTCTCGCCGAGCAGGTAGCGGTCATCGGGGGTGAAGCTCTCCGCTCCGTTGAAGAACACCTGCACACCGGCGCTCTCGAGGGCGGGGACGCGGTGCATCGCGGCGGCGAACAGTGGCTCGATGTGGCTCAAGTCCGCCGGCAGCTGGTCAAAGGCGAAGCTGTCCGGGATGCCGCCGGCACCCCAGGGCTTGGCCTGCGGCTCGAACCACCCGACGAGGAGCTTGCCGGTATCCTCCTTGAAGTACGAGCAGGCATCGGCATCGCGCAGGATGGGCAGCGACGTAAGACCCGGAATCGGCTGGGTGACGATGTAGAAGTGCTCGGCGGCGTGCAGCGGCACGGTGACGTCGGCCCATCCGCCGACCTCGCGCGCCCACATGCCGGCGCAGTTCACCACCGCGTCGGCGCGCACCTCCCCGGCCTCGGTCGCGACGCCGGTCGCACGCCCGGCCTCGGTGCGGATGGCGGTGACCTTCAGGTCCTCGACGATGCGCACGCCGGCCCGGCGCGCGCCCCGGGCCAGTGCCTGGGTGGTGTCGACCGGATTGGTCTGGCCGTCCTTGGGCAGGTAGACCGCGCCGATCACCCCCTCGGTCGAGAGCAGCGGCCAGCGCTCGCGCGCCTCGCCCGGCGTCAGCAGCTGGACCTCGAGCCCGAAGCAGCGCGCCATGGAGGCGCCGCGCCTGAGCTCCTCGAGACGGCCGGCACTCGCGGCCACGGCAATGGAGCCGACCTGCCTGAACCCGGTGGCCTGACCGGTCTCGCGCTCGAGGCCCTCGTACAGCTGTGTCGTGTACTGCGCCAGGCGCGTCAGGCCCAGCGTGGCGCGCAGCTGGCCCACCAGTCCGGCCGCGTGCCAGGTCGTGCCGCACGTCAGCTTCTTGCGCTCGAGCAGCAGCACGTCGCTGCAGCCGCGCTTGGCCAGATGGTAGGCGACGCTGCAGCCGACGATGCCGCCGCCGATGATCACCACCCGCGCGTGCGCCGGAAGACTCACCGCCATGTCCAGGTCACTTCCGCCTGAGCTGCGGTGCCGGCGCGGCGGCGGCGGCGCGGTGCATGCGCGCACGGCTGTCGGCGGCGTGGGCGCGCAGCACCTGGCCGGCGCGCTGCGGGTCGCGCGAGGCGATCGCCCTGACGATGGCCTTGTGCTCGGCGTTAGAGACGGCGAAGCCGCCACCGTCCTGCAGCCCGCGCAGCCGGAACAGGAGCAGTTCCTTGGTCAGGCGGCGATAGGTCTCCGCCAGACGCGTGTTGCCCGCGAAGTCGACCAGCGCCTCGTGAAAAGCGAGGTTCAGCACGTGGTAGCGCGGCACGTCCTGCGCCGCAGTCGCGGCGTCCATCTCGGCCAGCAGCGCGCGCAGTGCCGCCAGCTGCGCGCCCGTGACGCGCTCGGCGAGACGCCGCCCGATGAGCTCGTCGAGGACCTCGCGCACGTCGTACACCTCGTCGGCTTCCGCCACCGTGACTTCGCGCACGAAGGCACCGCGGTTGCGCTCGGTACGCACCAGCCCGCACTCGGTCAGCGCCCGCAGCGCTTCGCGGACCGGCCCGCGGCTGGTACGGAAGTGCTCGGCGAGCTCTACCTCGTTGATGCGCTGGCCGGCCGAGAGCTCGCCGCGCAGGATCATCTGCTCGATCTCGGCCTGTACCAGCGAAGGCAGGGAGTGGGCCTGCAGCAGCTGCAGCGGCGTGAGCGCGTTCACGGCAGTGTCCCAAGCCTCGGTTACGGTGTCGCGCGCCATTACACCGCACGCCGCCCGTAGTGTCTACTGTTGACACTTAGGGTCCTCGACCCTAGAGTGGCAGCGTCGGCCCGAGCCCTCTCGCACGAGCATCGTCATGACCACCGAACCCTTCCTGCTCACCCCCGGCCCACTGACCATCTCGCTCCGCACCAAGCAAAGCATGCTGCGCGACTGGGGCTCGTGGGATGCGGACTTCAACAGCATTACCGCGCGCGTGCGCGAGCGCCTGCTGCAGGTGGTGCATGGCAGCGCCACGCACGAGTGCGTGCCGCTGCAGGGCAGCGGCACCTTCTCGGTCGAGGCGGCGATCGGCACGCTGGTGCCGCGCAGCGGCGGTCACGTGCTGGTGCCCCAGAACGGCGCCTACTGCCAGCGCATCGCCCGCATCTGCAAGATACTCGGACGCAGGCTCACGACCCTGGACTACGCCGAAAACAGCCAGGTCCTGCCCGAGGACATCGAGCGGGCGCTCACGGCTGACCCGAGCATCACGCACGTGGCGCTGGTGCACTGCGAGACCAGCACCGGGATCCTGAACCCGCTGCCGCAGATCGCACAGGTGGTGGCCCGCCACGGCAAGGGCCTGATCGTCGATGCCATGAGCTCCTTCGGCGCGCTCGAGATCGACGCCCGCACCATGCCCTTCGACGCGGTCATCGCCGCCTCAGGCAAGTGCCTGGAGGGCCCTCCGGGCATGGGCTTCGTGATCGCGCGCCGCGCGGTGCTCGAGCGCTGCGAGGGCAACAGCCACTCCCTGTCCATGGACCTCTACGACCAGTGGGTCTACATGCAGAAGACCACCCAGTGGCGCTACACCCCGCCGACGCACGTGGTCGCGGCCTTCGATTGCGCCATCACGCAGTACCTGGAGGAAGGCGGCCGTGCCGCGCGCTACGCGCGCTATGCCCATAACTGCCGCACTCTGCTGGACGGCATGGCCCAGCTCGGACTGCGCAGCTTCCTGCCGGCGGACATCCAGGCGCCCATCATCGTCACGTTCTTTGCGCCCGATAACCCGCACTACCAGTTCAAGAGCTTCTACAACGCCGTCAAGGCGCAGGGCTACATCCTCTACCCCGGCAAGCTCACCACGGTCGAGACCTTCCGGGTCGGCTGCATGGGCCAGCTCGGCGAGCGCGGCATCGGTGGCGCCGTGGACGCGGTGGCCAAGGTGCTGGCGGCCATGCGGGCGGCGGCCTGATGGCACGCAGCGTCGAGGTCAACGGCCGCAGCTATCGCCTGCCGGAGCGTCCGGT
>Ga0070695_100002465_pt1 | contig 10658 bp, 9 predicted proteins | sample KBSK1252metaG_FD_65471 | JGI IMG/M metagenome (GOLD analysis project Ga0070695, IMG submission 65471) | Corn, switchgrass and miscanthus rhizosphere microbial communities from Kellogg Biological Station, Michigan, USA - KBS K1-25-2 metaG | ecosystem: Host-associated > Plants > Roots >...
TCGATGGAAGAAGTGCGCTCGGGTCGGCGGCCGTTCACCATCCTCGACGTCCTGCATCGCGAGAGCCTGCTCAAGCTGCTCGCGCGCTACGGATTGAAGGATCTCTCCGACGTCGACATCGACGAGCTCAATCGCGCCTGGCATCGCCTCGATCCGTGGCCGGACGCGGTTGCTGGTCTCACGCGGCTCAAGCGCAAGTTCATCATCGCGCCTTGCTCGAACGGCAACATCGCCTTGATGGTCGAGATGGCGAAGCGCGCCGGCCTGCCATGGGACTGCATCCTCGGCGCCGAGATTGCGCGCGCCTACAAGCCGACGGCGGAGACCTATCTCGCTTCATGCCGCGCACTGGGGTTGGCGCCCGCCAACGTGCTGATGGTCGCCGCGCATAACCCCGATCTCAAGGCGGCAAAAGCCACCGGCCTCGCCACCGCGTTCGTCGCGCGGCCGCGCGAGCATGGCCCGGGTCAGGTGAGCGACCTCGAGCCCGATCGCAGCGCAGTCGATATCGCGGCGAAGGATTTCGTCGAGCTCGCCGAAAAACTCGGCGCTTAACCGACGATTCGGCGGCTACTCGGCGATCGGCGGCGCGTCGATCGCCGGCAGTGGAAACGCGCTGAAGGTGTCCGGCAGCCGCACCATCGGCGCCGGCGCGAGATGCTGCGGGGTGAGCTCCCCATAGCCGGTTACGCCGAGGAGGCCGAGGCAGGTGCGGATTTCGTCCTCCAGGATCTCGAGCGCGCGCACGAGGCCTGCGGGGCCCGCAGCCGCGAGCCCTAGGCCGCACAGGCGGCCAATACCGACCGTTTTGGCGCCGAGGGCTAGCGCCTTCACCACGTCGGTGCCGCGCATGTAGCCGCCATCGACCCAGACCTCGGCCTTATCGCCGACCGCCTGCACGATCTCGGGCAGCACCGCAGTGCTGCCCAGGCCGTGATCGAGCTGCCGCCCGCCGTGGTTCGATACGTAGATGACCTCGACTCCGTGCTGGACGGCGAGCCGTGCATCTTCGGCGGTGGCAATGCCCTTGATGATGAGCGGCACGTCGTGCTTGTCCTTGAAGCGCCTGACCTCGGCCCACGAGAGCGCCGACTGGAAGCGCGCGCCCTCGGCGGCGCGGGCCCGCCAGGGCTTGACGAAGCGGCCGATCAGGTCGCGCTCGCGCCGGCTGTACATGGCGACGTCGACCGTCAGGCAGAACGCGCGATAGCCGTTGGCCTTTGCCCGTCGCACGAAATCGTCCACCCAGGCGTCGTCACCCCGCACATAGAGCTGGAACACGCGAACGGTGTTCGCGGCAGCGGCGGTCTCCTCCAGGCCGGGCTGACAGACGGAGGAGAGCATTTGCGGCACGCCGAACTGCGCCGCCGCGCGCGCCGCGGCCGCGGCGCCGCCCTCGACAATGGATTCGAGGCCGCCAATCGGCGCGAGCATCACCGGCAGGCGCACGCGTTGACCGAGGAATGTCGCCGTGCTGTCGAGCTTGCTCACGTCGCGCAGCACGCGCGGGCGGAACGCGAGCTGGTCGAGCGCCATGCGATTGCGCAGCACCGTCGTCTCGGTCTCGGCGCCGCCCATGAGGTACGCCCAGGGACCGGGCGCAAGGTTGCGCCGCGCCGCTTGGTAGATCTCCTGCAGCGTGAGGAACTGCTCGTTAAGCGGCGCGTTCACTTCGCGAGAAGCTTCATCGCGCGCTCGAGCCCGGCGAGCGTCGTCGGGAACATCCGCCCGTTCAACAGCTCCTTCATGATGCCGATCGACTGCCGGTAGCTCCAGATTTCCTCGGGCTCCGGGTTGAGCCAGACGCACTTCGGGTAGACCTCGGTGACGCGTTTTAGCCATACGGCACCGGGCTCTTCGTTGTAGTACTCGACCGAGCCGCCGGGCTGCAGGATCTCGTAAGGGCTCATGGTGGCATCGCCGACGAAAATCACTTTGTAATCGTGGCCGTACTTGTGCAGCAGATCCCAGGTACGCGTGCGCTCGGAATGCCGGCGGCGATTGTCCTTCCACACGAAGTCGTACAGGCAGTTATGGAAATAGAAGAACTCGAGGTGCTTGAACTCGGTCTTCGCCGCGGAGAAGAGCTCCTCGGCGAGCTTGATGTGATCGTCCATGGTGCCGCCGATATCCATCAGCATGAGCACCTTGATGGTGTTGCGCCGCTCGGGGCGCATATGGATGTCGAGGTAGGCCTTGCGCGCCGTGGCGTCGATGGTGCCGGGCAGGTCGAATTCGTCGGGTGCGCCCTCGCGCGCAAACTTCCGCAGCCGCCGCAGCGCTACCTTGATGTTGCGCGTGCCGAGCTCGACTGAATCGTCGAGGTTGCGGTACTCGCGAGCGTCCCAAACCTTGACGGCCGAGCGGTTGCGCGATTTCTCCTGGCCGATGCGGATGCCTTCGGGGTTGTAGCCGTAGGCGCCATAAGGCGAGGTGCCGCCGGTGCCGATCCACTTGTTGCCGCCCTGGTGGCGGCCCTTCTGCTCTTCCAGCCGCTTCTTCAGCTCCTCCATCAGCTTTTCCCAGCCGCCGAGCGCCTGGATCTGGCGCTTCTCTTCCTCCGAAAGGGTAAGCTCGACCTGCTTCAGCAGCCACTCGAGCGGCACTTGCGCCTCGATACCGGGGATCGTCTCGACGCCGTGCCAGAACTCGCCGAACGCACGGTCGAACTTGTCGTAGTTCGCCTCGTCCTTCACCAGCGCCGCGCGCGACAGATAGTAGAACTCGTCGACCGAGGGGCCGATCACGTTCTTGCCCATCGCCTCGAGCAACGTGAGGTACTCCTTGATGGAGACCGGCAGCTTGTGGCTCTTGAGCTTGAGGAAGAAGTCGATCAGCACGGCGCATGATTGTATCGGCGTATAGTGATTGCGCCGCGCCATGGCGCTGGGAGTTGCCATGAAGAAAACGCTCTACTGGCTTCGCGCGCTCGTCGGCCTGATCGGCGTCTCTATCGCCCTGCAGGTCGCCGGGCAGGCGCCGAGCCGCGAGGAACGCCTGGCGCAATGGCTGGGCAAGACGGACTGGCCGAACGGCCGGGCGCTGCTGAACATGCTGCGCGCCGAGCTGCCGGGATTGTTTCTCGCCGGCGTCGGACACGGCGCGAAGCTCGGCCCGAAATGGGCGCCCGGCAACCCGCACTGGGAGATTGCTGCCGTCGCGGTTCGCGAGGCGATCCAGGCCGAGGAGCTGCGTGCGGGTCCGGTACTGCCGCGCGATGCCGCGTCTTTCGCTCGAGTGGTCGCCACGCTGCCATTCACGGACGACGATATTGCATTCCTCGACAAGGTGGTGGAGACGCCGTACGGCCGCGCCTTCGTCGAGCTGCTGGATCACATCCTGGTCGCCTCGATGGCCGAAAAGTTGATAGCCGATCAGCATGTGCAGCCCGAAACCAAGCAACAGCTGCAGCTCATGCGCATCGGTATCCGGGACGGCGTCGGCGCGGTGGTCCTGCGGCTTGCCGAGGCGAAGGAGAAGCAGGCCGACGACGCCGCTGCGCTCGATGATGTCGTCAACCGCGCCGGGATGACGCCGGAGAAGGGCGAGGCCGTCGGCCGCATGTTCATCCAGCCGATGCTGCAACGCCTCGCTGGCGTGCTTCTCGTGGACACCGCAGGCACGATCCGTGCGCAAGTGAACGCCTTCCGTGCGGGCGAAGACCCACCCGGCGCACGGAAAGACGTCAAGCAATGACGCCATAGCCAGGCGCGCCGTTGGGCGTGCGCCTTTGTAAGTAGAATCGCCGCTTTTTCAGCGTGATCCGTCTTTCGCAGGTCACTCTGCGCCGCGGCGCCAAGGCGCTGCTCGAGAGCACCGACCTTACCATCCACGCCGGCGAGCGCATCGGCTTGATCGGCGCCAACGGCTCCGGCAAGTCGAGCCTGTTCGCGCTGCTGCGTGATGAGCTGCACGCGGACAAGGGCGATGTCGAGCTGCCGGCGCATTGGCGCATCGCGCACGTCGCCCAGGAAACGCCGGCGCTCGGGCGGCCGGCGGTCGAGTACGCGATCGATGGCGATACGGCGCTGCGCGATATTGAGCAGGAGCTCGAGCGCACGCACGACGGCACGCGCATGGGCGAGCTGCACGCCGCGCTTGCCGATGCCGACGTGTACACGGCGCGGCCGCGCGCCGAGGCGCTGCTGCTCGGCCTGGGCTTCAAGAGCGAGGAGCTCGAGCAGCCGGTCTCGTCGTTCTCCGGCGGCTGGCGCATGCGCCTCAATCTCGCGCAGGCGCTGATGTGCCGCTCGGATCTGCTGCTGCTCGATGAGCCGACCAATCACCTTGACCTCGACGCCATCATCTGGCTCGAGGACTGGCTGCGGCGCTATCCGGGCACGCTGCTCGTCATCTCGCACGACCGCGATTTCCTCGACGGTGTGGTCAAGGCGATCGTGCACATCGACCAGCGCAAGCTGCGGCGCTACAGCGGGGATTACTCGAGCTTCGAGGCGCAGCGTGCGCAGGCCGTGGTGCTCGCGCAAGCCGAGATCGAAAAGCAGGCGCGCGAACGCGCGCACCTGCAGTCGTTCATCGACCGCTTCCGCGCCAAGGCGACCAAGGCGCGCCAGGCGCAAAGCCGCATGAAGATGCTGGCGAAGATGGAGGAGCTCGCGCCCCTGCACGTCGCGGCGCCGTTCTCGTTCGAGTTCCGCGATGCGGAGCGCTCGCCCGATCCGCTGCTGGTGCTGGACGAGGTGAGCGCCGGCTACCCGGAGAAGCGCGTGCTATCGAAGGTCACGCTGACGCTTCGTGCCAACGAGCGCATCGGACTCCTTGGCGTCAATGGCGCCGGCAAATCGACCCTCGTAAAGACGATTGCCGGCGTGCTGCCGGTCCTTGGCGGAAGCGCGACGTTCAACAAGGGGCTCGAGATAGGCTACTTCGCGCAGCACCAGGTGGAGATGCTGCGCGACGACGAGTCGCCGCTCTGGCACCTGCGCCGCCTCGCGCCGCAGGCGCGCGAGCAGGACCTGCGCAACTATCTCGGCAGCTTCAATTTCCCGGGCGACATGGCGACCGATCCGGTCCTCAATTTCTCGGGTGGCGAGAGGGCGCGCCTCGCGCTAGCGCTTATCGTCTGGCAGCGACCGAACCTGCTGCTGCTCGACGAGCCGACCAACCATCTCGACCTGGAAACGCGCGAGGCATTGACGGTTGCGCTCGCACAGTTCGAGGGCACGCTGGTGCTCGTGTCGCACGACCGGCACCTGTTGCGCGCGACGACGGAGAAGCTGCTCATCGTGGCGAACAGTACGCTCGCCGAGTTCGACGGCGACCTGGACGACTATCGCGACTGGCTGCTGAAACGCGACGCGCCGCCGAAAGCGGCGAAAGCGGCGAAGGCGGCGAAGGCGCCGGTCGCGCTGAAGGCGAAGCCGGTCAACAAAAAGCCGATCGAAGCGCGTATCAAGCGGCTCGAAGAAATCATGGACCGCCTGAATGCGGACAAGGCGGCCGTCGAGGCGCGCCTTGCCGATCCCGCGGTGTACCAGGACCCCGAAGCGCTCAAGGCCGTGCTGCAGGACCGGGCTTACGTGGCCCGCGAGATCGAGCAGGTCGAGACCGAGTGGCTGCAGAAGCAGGCCGAGCTCGAACAATAGGGCTCATGGCCTGAGGCTTGCTAGGCGCATCTGCTGCGCGCCCGGCCGGCCACTGTATGCGAGCGGGGGGCTATCGCGACGTTCAGCCGCCGGGCGTTGCAGCCCGGCGACGGAAATTGATGCGTCCGGCCAGGGCGCCCATGAAAGGGAGCGGCCTACAAGAGCGGGTCTAGCTGCGCGCGATCGCGGATCGCGCCTTCTTGCCCCACTTCGCCCAGAATTCGGCGCCGATCTGCTCGACCTCGAACGTGAGCACCGTTTCCGCGTCGGCGCCGTGGATGGCGTGCGCCTTGTCCTCGGGTAAGAACGCGGCGAGGGCCTGGCCGTAAACCAGCAGGCCTTCTGCACTGCCGTGCTCGAGCGCGCGCTGGCAATGCGCCAGGCGTTCACGGCCGCCCGGCTTATCGGACCAGGGCCGCGAGCCATCGACGTTTGGCGCCCAGAGCAGATAACGGCAAGTGCCGTCGGTGGTCTGCACCGCATCTGCCCAAAGCGCCATCACCACCTTGCCGTCTTCCTTGCGTACGCCGCCCCAGCTGGTGCGTGTGTCCTGGAGGTACACGCCGCGCGCCTCGAACGCCTTGATGCGCGCGATCAGGCGGCGGGCCTTGGTTTTCACGCCCCGCTTGCGCTGCGCGAGCCCGCGGCTCGCGCGCGCATCGAGCAGCGCCACACGGCAACGCTCGACCACCGCCGGTTCGTTCAATCGCTCGGCGTTATCGCGAAGCTGCTTGATCTCCTGGACGCTGAGCTCGCCGATGCGCGCAGGGGTCCATTCGTCGGCGTTGCCGCGCCTGAAGGCGTCGTGTTGTGTCATCGAAACCCCATGTGCTTCGCTCCCGCTGACTGTGTGGCGAAGCCGGAAAGGCAAAAGCCGCAGGCGGCTCAGCGTCTTACGCAGCGCTTCGTAGCCTGTTATACACCGTTTCGGGGCTGCGTGTTATCGGCGGGCGGCGCTGATGCCCGGGTGCGTTTCCTCTACGACCGGCAGTCAGTCGGCCGGACCGTAATCGCGACGATAGATGCGCAGCAGCGCGAGAAAGAGTGCGATCGCAAGCGGCCCTAGCAGAAGTCCGGTCATGCCGAATGCCGCGAGCCCGCCGATGAGGGCAAAGAACAGCACGCCGCCGTGCATCTCGATATCGCCCTTCATCACATACGGCTTGACGAAGTTGTCCACCATGCTCACCACCAGCAGCGCCCAGATCGCGAGGAACAGCGCCGTATAGGCGTGCCCGTTCACGAGGAGCACGAGGCCGGCGAAGATGCACACCGCGGGCGCGCCGCCCGGGACCAGCGCGGCGAAGAATGTGAGGCCGGCGAAGAAGAAGGGATGCGGCACGCCGGTCACCACGTAGCCGATGAGCGCGGCGAGCGCCTGCGCGAGCGCGCTGGCGAGCGTCGCGACGATCACGGCGTAGGACACCTTGCGGAACTCGGCGATCAGCTCGTGCGTGCGCGCATGGCCAAGCGGCGACACTTCTTCGACCCAGGCAAGCAGATCCTTGCCGCCGACCAGCAGGAAGAAGAGCGCGAGCAGCATGAGTGCCGCCTGCACCACGAATGCTCCCGTCGCGGCGAGCGCCGTGCCGACGGCGGAAGCGGCTCGTCCGGCCTGCGCGCCGATGTTGTTCTCGATGAACTGGCCGACATCGCCGAGCGCGGAGAGCGCCTGTGTGCCGAGGCGCTCGAGCGGCCCGGGCAGCCGATGGATCAGACCCTCGAAGCCTTCGCCGCGCACGGTCTGCACCACGAACTTGATCCCCGCGGTGACCTCGTTCACCACGACCGCCGAGAGCGCGACGAGCGGCGCAATCACGAGGACGAGGAGCGCCAGCACGAGGAGCGTGGCGGCGAGCTTCTGCCGGCCGCGCAACCCGCGCGTGAAGCGCTCCTGCACCGGCGCGAGTACCATGCCGAGCACCGCCGCGACCAGCAGCGCGCTCGCGAGCGGCCACGCCACCAGCACCACCAGCAGCACGCTGCCGACGAGCAGCAGCAGCAGGAAGCGCCGCGCGCCTAGTTCTGTTCCTTGAATCCGATCGCCGTTACGATCCGGCCCCATTTCGCCTGCTCGGTCTCGATGTACTTCGCATACTCCTGCGGCGTGGTCGGCGATGCAACGCCGCCCACCTTGGCGAACTGCTCCTGCACCGCATTCGATCGCAGCGCCGCCATCGCCGCCGTGTGCACGCGGTTGCGAATCTCGCCCGGCGTCGCGCCAGGCATCACGAGCCCGTACCAGTTGTCGGAATTGACGTTCGGATAATTGAGCTCCACGGTCGTCGGCACGTCGGGCAGCGTCGCCGCGCGGTGCGCGCTCGTCACGGCGAGCGCCTTCAGCTTGCCGCTGCGAATATGGCCGAGCAGCACCGGCACGTCGAAGATGCCCATCTGCACCTGGCCGCCCAAGAGATCGTTCACCGCCGGGGCCGCGCCTTTGTACGGCACGTGCACGATGTCGATCTTCGCCTCCGCTTTCAGCAGCTCGCCGGCCAGGTGCGTGATGCTGCCCGCGCCCGCCGAGCCGAAGTTGACCTTGCCGGGATTCTTCTTCGCGTACGCGATCAGTTCAGCGAAGCTCGCGACCGGCAGCGACGGATGTACGGCCAGTACTTCGGGTACGCGCACCACCAGCGTGATCAGCGCGATGTCCTTCTTGATGTCGTAGGGCAGCCTTGTCAGTGAGAAAGGCGCAATGACGAGCGGCGATGCGCTATTCAAAACCAAGGTATAGCCATCCGGCGCCGCTTTGACGCCGCGCTCGACGCCGAGCACGCCGCCGACGCCGGCGATGTTCTCGATGATCACCGGCTGTGCCAGCTCGGCGCTCATGCCCTGCGCGAGCGCCCGGCCGAAGATGTCCGCCGGGCCGCCGGCGGGGAAGGGTACGATCATCTTGACCGGCTTCGTCGGATACCCCTGCGCTAGCGCGAATAACGGAAATAGCGCGAGCACCAACAGCCTTAGCATCTTTCCTCCTTGCCGTCGTTCCCGCGCACGCGGGAACGCATGTTTTTAGGAACTGTTCCCCTAATCACACCGCACCGTCATGCCGCCGTCCACCACGAGCTCGGTGCCGGTAATGAAGCGTGCTTCGTCCGATGCGAGAAACAGCACCGCATTCGCGGTGTCGCGCCCATCGCCCGCAAAGCCGAGCGGGATGCGCTTCTGCCGGCTCGCGAGCAGCGCCTGCACATCTCCGCCCATGCGCTGTTTTGCGAGGCGCGTCTCGACCATCGGCGTGTGGAGCTGTCCGGGCACCACGCTATTGACCCGGATGCGCTTCGGCGCATATTGGACCGCCACCACGCGCGTCAGCTGGATTACTCCAGCCTTGGTCGCCGCGTAGGCGACCTGCGCCGAGCCGCTCCAGCGGATGCCGGAGGCGGAGGCGATGTTGACGATCGCGCCGCCGCCCTGCTGCTCCATCACCGGCAGCACGTGCTTGCATCCGAGGAACACGCTCTTCAGGTTGAAGTCGACCTGCGCGTCCCACACTTCCTCGGACATTTCCACCGGTCCGCCGGGCGCGGATCCGCCCACGTTGTTGACCAGAATGTCTACGCGACCATAACGCTCGACGCAGGCGCGTACCATGGCTGCGACCGCCGCGCTATCGGTCACATCGCAGAGGTGGGTAGCGATGCCGGGCGCTCGCTCCATGGTCTCCTTGAGCGCCTGCTCACTGCGATCCACCGCGAACACCTTGGCGCCTTCCTCTACGAAGCGCACGGTCGTCGCGCGGCCATTGCCCCAGCCGGGGCCCACCGAGCCCGCGCCGGTAACGATCGCGACCTTGTCCTTAAGCCTCGAACCCATATAGGCGCTGCGGATTGGCGACGAGCAGACGCTGGCGCTCCGCCTCGCTGGGCGCGTATTCGCCGATGAGATCGGCGAGCTCGCCGTCGTCCGGTACGGCCGCCAGGTTCGGGTGCGGCCAGTCGGTGCCCCATAGCGTGCGATCGCCGAACTCGGCGACGAGCTTGCGCCCGAACGGCACGGCATCGCGCCACGGCGTGCTCTCGCGCGAAATGCGCTCGGCGCCGCTCACTTTCGCCCAGACGTGCTTCGCCTGCATCAGCGTGAGCAGCGCCTGGAACTCGCCGCTCTCAACCCCTCTGGACGCATCAACGCGCCCCATGTGGTCGATGACGACCGGCACGGGCGAGCGCTTGAGCGCCGGCGTCAGCTCGGCGATGCGCGCGCCCGCCATGTGGATCTGCAGGTGCCAGCCGATGTCCGCGAGGCGCGGCGCCATGGCGAGCACCGCATCGATCGGGTCACCCGCGCCGAGGTGGTCCATATAGTGGAAGCGCACGCCGCGAAAGCCTTGCGCATTGAGCCGTTTCAATTCCGCCAACGGTGTAGACGCGCGGAGCAGAGCGACGCCTCGATAGTCGCGCGGCCGGGCGGCGATCAGATCGGCGGCCGCGGAGTTATCGAAGCCATACGGCGCCGATTGCACGACGACGCCGCGCTGCACGCCGAGCTGGCGATGCATCGCGAATAACGCCTCCTTCGGCGCTTCGCACGGCGGTGTGTAGGAACGATCGGGCGCGAACGGAAAGCGGCTTTGCGGTGCCCAGACATGGAAGTGGGTGTCGCACGCACCCGGCGGCAGCGCGAGCCGCGGCTTTCGCGGCTGCGCCTTGTATGACGGAGTGGGCTGCGCCATGATGGGCGGCCCATTCTATGGCGAAAACTCCGCTCGGGAAGCTGAAGGCGGCGGCGATCGGCATGTTGGAACTGCCGCGGCTCGAGCCGCAGATCCTCGTCGGCTTTCGCGAGCTCGGCGATCTCACCGGCACCACCTCCGACGCGCTGGACGAGTGTGAGATCGCAGGCGTCGTGCCAGCATCGGTGCTTAAACCCACCGATCCCCGCGCGCGCGTGGTGGGCCAGGCGATCACCGTGCTGAATCGCGTCGTGAGCGAGCGGCGCATAGTGTCTGGTCTTGCGGACATCGAGGCGCATCACCTTGCCGAGCCGGGCGACGTGCTCGTGGTGCAGGGCGTCGCGAACATCTCGAGCATGGGCGGCATCTCCGCG
>Ga0070695_100002466_pt1 | contig 10657 bp, 15 predicted proteins | sample KBSK1252metaG_FD_65471 | JGI IMG/M metagenome (GOLD analysis project Ga0070695, IMG submission 65471) | Corn, switchgrass and miscanthus rhizosphere microbial communities from Kellogg Biological Station, Michigan, USA - KBS K1-25-2 metaG | ecosystem: Host-associated > Plants > Roots >...
GCGACTCCAAGCTTGAACGCCGACGCCGGCAACGCTTTGGATCACCCCCATAGGAGCACCAGCGTTAACCATAAGCCACTGCCGGAAAGTACCCATGGGCAAGCCCGCCAACAACAATCTCCGACCGTCAAAAGAACTCCCCGACCCCGGCACCGAGAAAATACAGGGCCAGCAATCACCGCCCGACGCTGCACTCCGCACGGCCCCGTCTATCTGGAATTTGTGAGCCGCTGCTCGCGCAGAATTCGTGCGCTGCCTCTCCAAAATCCGTGAGAGGCGCTCGGTGACCCAACGAGCAGAATCCCCCGCGACATACATGAGGATGCTCGCGATGTCGCCCGCCGCAAGATGACGGCGGGTCTAGGTGCTTCCGTCACCTAGGCCCTTTCATTTTCGCGGATGTCATCGAGCGTACCATCCGCGCTCATGACCTATGCTGTCGAAAAGGTCGGCTGAAAGAGCCGTTTGCTTGGCTCCTCGTTTGATGTGGCAAGTTGTGGGTTGGTCAGGTTTTCTCGGTCTTGGCCAATGCGGACGTCTGTCTGACGCTCACGCCACCAACCAACGCGACGCAACTCACGCGCAGTTGGGCTTTGGCGTGACGAAAAGGGGCTCATCCTCAACGATGAGAATTGATCGCCCCGTGAGTGAGCCTTCCTGACGGACTCGCACTCTTTGAGAACGCGCGACGCCTAAGTACTTTCCGAGTCTGGCCCACGGGGGCCATATGCGCGCTTATATAGCCGTGACCTTCCGGATTTCCCTCCCGGTCGGTCCCTTGGGAAGCGCTGGCTAGCCTGCCCCCCCCGTCAGCAGCGCCGGGCACCTTGGTTCATCCAGGGCGGCCAACCCTTGATGATTAGCGGCACCAGGCCGCCCCCTCGGTCTGGTGCCGCGTTCCTTCCTAACCGCGGTAACGGTGTCTGGATGTACCTGGCGCTGGTTTTTGAGCACCTCAACCCCATATATCATTCACCCGATCAATTGATCGGACCAGCGCGAATAGGACCGCCTCCAAGGTCGTCACGCGCTACGCCTAGGCTGATCTGGTTTCTCGTACGGCTTTGGCAGATCTGCGGGGCTGTTGCGCACCCCCGTTTCTTTTCAAGAGACAATCAATGAGACAGTTGCAAGGAATGAAACCGCTAATACCGACCGTCTATCAGTTCACTTTCGGCAGCGCTGACTTTAAAGGATTCTCGCTCCACCAAGATGGTACCAACTTGCCGGTCCTTTGTGGCGCGCCAGACCGAAACTGGCGTTTTGTTAGAGCAATCCCAATGTCGGCGACAAATCTTCGACCCTTCGCTGGGGACGCGCAAATTGCGATCGCGAATCTGAAGACCCGCGGTTACCACGTCGCGCACAACACGGGCGCGCTACGGGCGCGCTGAGACGGATCACAGCCAAAATATCACGACGGGCATCGCTAGCCCCGCGATCGCCAACGCCATCCCTATGACATCGCCCATGTTGTGCAACTCGCGCCAGGACGCGCTCGCCCAGACGCTCCATGCCGTGCTCAAGAAGGCCAATTACAAGGAGATTCCGCTGCTGCTCTGCCGGTTCTCACTGTGCTGAGCCCTCGTGGTGGCTATTTCTTCGGACTTGCGCCCGTCCTCGACACTGACATCATGGTCAAATCCTTCGGCGCTCTCACGGGCATAACCGCTGTCGCGCTCATTCTCACCCAGCGCATGAAGTACCAGAAGCGCTCACTGGAGTACCAGAAGAAGGATCTCGGAGCACTTCCATTTCCGCAATGTCTCCAACAACAGCGGCATCTTCGACACGCTCGTCGGCTCGGCTGAGGATCAGGAGTTCAAGGAGGCGGCCTCGCCTATTTTCTTCCTCTTGATGGCAGGTGCGCCGCTCACTAAGAAGGATCTCGACGGTCGCATCGAGGACTGGTTCAGAGCGAAGCACCAGTTGGACCTGGAATTCGAGGTCGAAGACGCTGTGGCCAAGCTCCAGCGGCTCGAGCTACTCCAACGCTCGGGACAGGGACTCACCGTGCACCTCTCAAACAAGCCAGCTCGACGACATCTGGGACAACTTCTTCCCTTATGCTAGTCAGCCGGCGGCATCCGCAACACAGTAAGCGGCGAATTGAGCCAGCAGTAGGAAACATCGTCGACCAGCAATGCGGCGGATCTGGCCTACACCCTCACTCAGCAACTGGGTCTCAGCTCAGCGACAATACCGTGGAGGTGGTTGCCTAGAACGGCAGCGCAACCTCTGCTACCCGATGCTATCTGAGTCATCAGCGGCGTGGCATCCAGTTGACGCGAACAAGAGGCCACGCCAACCTCCTGCCGCGAGCCTGTCACTGCACAATTTCAACTCTGACGCGGGCAACGCCGGCGCCGACCATGCCCAGCATTTCGGCTGCGGGTCGCGAAACGTCAATGACGCGGCCGCTTGCAAACGGCCCGCGGTCATTGATCCGCACGATCACTTGCTTGCCCGTCTTGAGAACCGTCACACGCACACTGGTGCCGAAGCGTATGGTCCGATGGGCACCCGTAAATGCGTTTTTATCGAATGCCTCACCCGAAGCAGTTCTCTGACCGCGGAAGTAGTAGGACGCCAGCCCGATTTCGTTGTGCTCTTCAGCCGATGCCTGGCTCGGGCTTAGACAACCCAAAGGCACGGCCAAGTACGCAAGAAGCAATCCGACACACCGAACCATCTGCGATAATCTGAGGCACTGCCGCAGCGGCGTTCTGCGCGGCGTGGCAGTCTGTGCCCCGAAGGCCGCCGCCGGTAGGATGCCTTTTTGCGTTTTGTGTCCGCTGAATAATTTCAAGTGCCCGCCCTCCCTTTCGGTCCGTTTCCAATAGAACGAGCGCAGGGCGTTGGTGCCCTGCGCTCGGTGTGACCTAGGACTAAACTCAGCGACGTCCCTCGATTACAGTCTCTACCTTCGAGCCGCGCAGATCGACGATGGCAATCCGATTCTCGGCCGTGAAGAACTTGTAGTCCTTCAAGTTCGGGATCTTCTGCACAATCGTTTCAGGGAACACTCGGACGTTGACGTCGCGTGGGACGTCAGCTCCTTCTGCCAGTGTGCCCAGGCCCAACGTACTGTCACCCGCCATGTCGATCTCCCGGAGAAGGATCGCTCTTTCTTCATCCGTGAGCACCAATCGTCCCGCGTCAGGGTGACCAGTGCGCGCCGCGCTGTTCTCGGAGACCGTGATGAGTTCAACGATCTCGTAGGTGTTTGGCTCAACGATGCAGATTTGATCATCGACGACAAAATAGCGGTAACTGCGATATTCCGGCACAATTGAGATCACCGATGCCGGTAGCATTGCGAGGCGAATGTTACGAGGTATGCGAGTACCCACATTGATTATGATGTTTACCCTTGTGACCCGATTGACGCTGCGATCCTCTAGGATCGTCTTGTGGATAGTCGTGCGCTGCTGCTCGGAGATCTGAAGCCTCTTGCTGCTGGCGGCACTCTTGTTCTGGTTCGAGGCTGGGGCCCCGATCGTGCTATCCCTGGCTATCGTGCCCTTTGTGCTCTCCGATGAACTTGGAGCGGTGGACGTATCCTTGCGCGACCCTTCAGCTGCATCCTTAGCGCTCTTGTCTTTGTGCTGGCCCTGCGCGGTTGCATTCGGAGTTTTCTCCTTGGGCTGCGTCTGGGCGCTACCCTCTCGAGCCCGTTCTTTGGATGGGCTTTGCCCTGTTTCCTTTGTGACCTTTCCTTTGGGTTCGGTTTGAGTTGAATTCTTCGGGACCTTGTCCTTGGGTTCTGTGCGTGCCGTGCCTTTGCCGGCTTGGTTCTTGGGGTCGGCTCTCTCCTGCTGTGGTTGCGCCTGACCTTTCGGTGCACTCTGATCGCTGTGCTGACGCTGCGGGGCAGCGCTACCTTTATCGTCGTCTGTCTTCTGCTGGGCGTAGGCTGCCGTGGCCCCGAGGAACAGGGCGACTGCTGTGGCAGCCCTCAAAGCGGGGTATTTCATGAGACGACTCCTTAACGATAACGAGAGGGCAGCGGGTCCTGCTGCTAAGAGGAAAGGGAAAGTGCGTATGCAGAGTTGCTTTTTAACCGCGCGATGGCCAATGAGCCCCGTGAGTTTTTCTGCCCGGCCAGGCGCGACCTTGCACAAGGGGGTAAGCCCATTCCATCGATCGCATCCACAAAACCCTGCGCGTGACCTCCGCGATTGCCGCTGACCCGGCCGACAAGCATCATGAGCATTGAGAACGTAATCGCGGCCTACGACCAAGCGCGGCACCAGGTCGAGGCGGCCTGATGACGCCCATCATGGGTTGAAGGATCAATCTTAGTAATGATTGCCGCGATGATAACGACGTTGGCCGTGGCGCTCACTGCCGATCCCTAGGTTGATGCTCGGTCCATAACTGTAACCGTCGTCGACCCACCGGCAACGGCGCTGACCATTTCGCCACCAGCAGCGACGATAGCCGACTTGTTCTGTCACAGAAGTCCCTGTTCCAGCTTCAATTCCTTTCAAATTCGACCCCGGCGCCGCGGAAGCTGGCGTGGTGAGAACACCGAGGGCCAGCGCAACGGTCGTGAATGATAGAGATCTCAACATTGACGGATGACTCCTTTGGAAGGCCGCCGTGACCTATGTGTCCGGCGGCAAGTGGGCCATCGAAGATTATGGGCACGAGTACGCTGCACATACCTCATGGCACCCACACTAAGTGCGCATGGGATCACAATTCCCAACAGACTCGGAAAATGCCTACCTCACCCGGCGGCCGCCGCCGGTTGGAACATTACGGCCAGATCATTCGGGAGCCCTAATCGGTACGGGCGCCAACAACTGCAAGCTGATCGTGGTCAAGCCCGAGAAGCGCGATGGCTACATGCCGGACCCGCTGATGACCCAATCCATCAAGGAGGCTCCGAAGCACGGGGTGCCGATCGAGGAGATCACCGTGCCGGCGCGCGAGAGGCGCCAGTCGTGAGGATGGTCGGCGTTGCAAAAGCGTGGCCGGTCAGATGCGAGAACGAAACGTCGGCTGAGCAGCCGGGCTCCGTTCAATGCGACGGAGCGAAAGGCCGGGCACAGGAACGGCTGCGCGGCCCGCGCGTTTCTGACCATATCTCAACGATGCTCGGCGGGGTGCCCTTGCGCAGGCCCTGCGCTCGCTCCGCATCGCAGGTAGGTTTGCCAGAGCTTGGTCTTTGCGAGAGCGGGGGATCACCTTGTTGTCGGTCTCGGCGGCAAGGCGACACCATGAGGCGCGAGTTCACGATGAGCGGGGTCACATGCGTGTTGCTCCTGTTACCTCACTTCTAATCTGTTTGGTCGGAACAGCAGCTTCTGGCCAAACTGATCGTGCGGCACCATCGGCTCTCGCTGCCTCCTCCCCGTCTACCGCAGTGGTGCTCACTTACAAGCGAGATAAGCGGACGAAGCACAGGGAATGGCGTATGAAGCGGCACCTTCAAGCGCAAAGAAAAGGCGGTTCAAGCAAGTATACGCTGCCTCCGAACCTGGGGATCGGGATAGGTATCGGAATGTGAGGCAGGGTATTCGACGACGTGGTGCCTTTGATCATTCGGCACCCGTCAACAGCGACCTACTCTCATTTCCGTCCGCTATCCCGTTTGCTACTGCACTTGCCTCGCCGGCGGCCAAAGCACCGATCCAACCATCCCTCCGCTTCAACCATCTCAGAAGGAGACCACAGCCAAAATTCGTTTGGGAGCTGCACTTTTGCCCCGCGTTTCGCCGCCACAATGGGAGCGGAAAGGAGTCTGCCATGCTAAGTTCGTCACTTCCGTGACGTTTCGCATTGGAGGCCTTCGCCGCCGAGTACTATGTCGTTCGCGGGGACAGTCAAAAGGGTAGAGACAGCCGCAGCGGAAGGGCCCGCCCCAATATTGTGCCAGGCGGCGCTCAACCGGGCCCCCGCTTCCTCGACCGTACGGCATTTGATGTTATGAGGGGCCGGTTTTAAATTGCGTCATCCTCAAGCGTAATAAGCCACACTGGGGCGCCCGTAAGATTAAGGAGCTCCTCCTGCGGCGGTGCCGGCTAAAAGTACCATCCATGCCTTGCTGGATCGTCACGGCATCGTAAAACGCATGAGCAACCGGCGCTCCTGCGGAACGGGCTTCGCTTTGCCCGGATCAACAGGAGGCAGGACCGTTGCGGTGGTCGGCCCAATAGGGCTAGCACCTGTAGCCACTACAGCTTGTAACCCATTCCGTGGGACTGCTTTGGAGCGCTCGACTGCGCACCCTTCGAGTGCACGCAATCCTAGGGAGAAGGCGTCGCCTGGTCGACGACTTCTTCCCCAGCGACCCGACAAGCGCCTGGTAACCACTTGTGGCTCTTTCGCCACGGCGCTGCCCTCTCAACGCCGGAACCCAATTGTTCCATGCGCGTTTTCGCGTTGAGGGGAGGGATTTTAGCTGATGCAGAAGCGATTGGATGACCTTGCCGGCGATGCGGAGGGCTGGCGTAGACTGGAAGCCGAAGCTCTCACTGTCGCCGCGAGCATGACCGACCCGGAGCCGAGGCGTATCATGCATTCCATTGCAGAAGCCTACCGCCGGCTTGCAGAGCGGGCAGAGTTGCGCAAAACTGGCAAGTAATCAGGCAGCGGCGCCTTCGCGAACACAACGTCGATGGAGGAGGGGTGTTTGCGTGGTGTCGGGATGCGCCGTAATGGGTACGCTAACATCGGTCGAGAAAGGTCCCGCGCATTGGCATCAGTGTGCTGACCAAGCACGTCGAGCTGCCGATCAAGAGACCGATCCCACGGCAAGCGAAACGCTGCTGGAAATCACCGAGGCCTACGAGAAACTCGCCGCGCTCGCAGAGGCGAAGCTCACTCCCACCCTTCGTGAGTGATGGAAGCCGCTTGGTCGGTCGCTCTATTCTGTAATCTTCCGAACAGTACTTCAGAGCGGGCGAGGCCCGCATCGCATTTGCGGCTGCAGGCCAAGGGGGTGGTTGGCGCGGGCCTTCCCTCGTTTATCTTTAATGTACGGAAGAAGCCCCACGCCTCACGGGTGGGGCTCCCTCGTCGGGTCACGAAGGCCCGCGAGGCATCCTGTACGCATACAAATCTCAGGACGCCTTCAAGCGGGTGACCCGGAAGGGCATTGGGTGGTGCGGGTGCCAGGCCCGGGTCACATGCACAACGGGCGAGGCGCTGTTCTATTTCCAGTCCCCTGTTAGGTCCTTGTGGATAACCTGTGAAGTATCACCTGGCCGTCGTGTACCCGGGCGTGGAACCCTAGGTTCTAAATCAGCGTTGTGGCAGCGGTGCGGGGCAAGGCAATTGCGCCATGTCCATTCATTTTCCTGGCACTGAACGCGACGCCAAACCTTGGCGGCGGCTAGAAGCCGTCATCGCTCTTTCCATGGCCGATCTGGAATCCAAACGGGTAATGCTTTCCCATTGCGGACGGCTACAGGCAGCTTGTCGAGCGCTCCGAGGTGCGATGAGAAAGTCTTTTTGCATGAGAAAGCGCGAGATTGTGGGGGGTGTTGCGCATGGATAATGCAGACGACCGTGATCCCAGTTACGCCGCTACCATCCTGCTTGTTGACGATACGCCTGCCAAGCTCTTGGCCTACGAGGTCATGCTGCGTGGTCTGGGGACGCGGCTAGTGAAGGCTGAGTCAGCTGAACGCGGCTTCCGGGCCCTTCTCAATACCGACATCGCTTTGATCATTACCGACGTCTCGATGCCGACCATCGATGGGTTCGAGTTCGCCAAAATGGTGCGCGGCCACCCGCGTTTCGCACGAACTCCCATCATTTTCGTTTCCGCGGTTGCACAGTCCGAACTGGACCAACTGCAGGGTTACGAGACCGGTGCCATTGATTATTTGAGTGTACCGATTTCGGCGCCCGTTTTTCGGGCGAAGGTCAGGATTCTTTTGGACCTCTTCAGCCAGCGCCGCGAACTTGAGATGCTCAAGGAGAAACTTGAGGATCGGGTCGCTGAACGAACTGCGGAGCTTGAGGCCTCCAGGGAACAGCTAAAGATCCTGGTGCGCGAAATGCAGCATCGCAGCAAGAACCTGCTAGCCGTCGTCCAGTCCCTCGCCACCAATACTCTTTCGCGAACTGCAAATGTGGAAGTTGCATCGAAAGCTCTCCTTGGCCGGCTGCATGCCCTGGCAAATGCTCAGGAACTCGTGGCGGACGAGCGAAACTCCAGCGTGCCACTGAGGGCTCTGGCATATGCACAGCTTGCTCACTTTGGCTCCCAAATCTCGATCGATGGCGAATCTTTGCCGGTGGGAAATCACTTCGCTCAGTCCTTTGCGTTGATCCTCCATGAATTGGCGACCAACGCCGCAAAATACGGAGCTTTGTCGGCGCAACAAGGGACCGTCACTCTGGCGTGGTCGGTGGTATTCACCGCCAAGGGCAGGCATCTCAAACTCAGCTGGACGGAGCGGGGCGGGCCGCCCCCTCCCACCAAAGTCACGCCGGGCTTTGGGTCCACGCTATTGTCAATGTACGGGCACGCAGAAACGGCGTTGACGGAAAACGGGCTTGAATACGCTCTGATGGTTCCGCTGTGCGAAATTCTGAAAGGCCAATGCGTCACGAAAACCTGAACCGTAATGTGCGACGGGCCGCCGGGCGCGAAGCACCTCGGAGGCAATGTGTGCCCTTGCGCGACTTCGCAGAGCAAAGCGCGAGCAGGACGCAGGCACTGAAAACCCAGCGTCAATTCACCTCGGTCCCCAGTGGTAGATAGCCAACAGGATCAGAATGCCGGTGGACATCAGCAGTGCGCTCGGAAAGATGACTAGGCCGATCCAGAACATCGGCCAGATGAGCACCTTCAGCCAGTTCATTGGACGGCGGGCGCGACCGCTGTACGTCAAATCCTCTGCCATTTACACCCCACCGCAACTGGCCCGCACGAACCGGCGCAAAATCGGCATCAACGTGGAAACCGCCACAGTCGAGCAGCTTGCGACCAGGTCGAGTAGTTTGCTCGTTGCGGCCGCCAGCACGCCTTGCGGAAGAGACTCGTCGGCGTGGGCATGGCAGTGCTCGACGATGGCGTGGACGTCGATGTCGTTGATGCGATCGGTGGTGATATTGCTTGCCACTCTTCCTCACGTGCATTCAAACAACACACGCCCACCAGCGTGCGTGCGCATCTCTGTGATGCGGGCCAACTTTCCGTACTGCTTGCAATGCCGGTCGGCTTCATCATGCACCGCCTTGGCGTTGGTGGCGAACCATTTGAGCACTCGGCCCTTGGCGTTGCCCTTCGCGGGCGGTGGCGCCGCTGCGCAAGCGGAAAGCGCCAGCGCTGTTGCAATTATGATGACGGGTTTGAAGTTCATGACGATCTGCCCGTGGCTTTGTCGGGAAGACGTTGTCCAACGTGAAATCAAAGGCTGCCCGAGCGCGAGATTCTGTCAACGTTCCGCAAGCTTTCAGATGTGGACCGAGTGTGGACAAATACCCGCTGCCCACGAGGACGTTTGTTTCACCGCCCCGATCTGTAATGAACATTACCTCCAGTCGAATCCCTGCAGCCTTAGAGTGGAGGGAAGGGCGAGGGTGTCCGATTTGAACATGCTAAGGCTGCCTTGCGCTCACCACTGACGTGACCGGTCGGAATATTCCGCCCTCACTCCTTCCACGGATTGGATCTTCGTGCGCGCTCTGGACGTCAGCACATTTGAGCCTCCGTGGGACACCGCGTATTTTCGACACGCGGTGGGCCCAGGTGGGTGAGGATGACCGGCTTCTATCTATTCGAGCCGGGACAGATACTACCTCCTCCAACGCAAATTTGTTGATGTGCTGGATTTCCGTACGCGCCGTGATCAGTTCCTGAAGGCTTAGCGTTCGGATGCCGATCCACGCCGACAGGTGCCGGCCGTTCTCGAACAGCTTAGCACATGCTCAAGGATGCCAGCCGGCGCAAGTTCGACGTGGTGATGGCCTGGGCCATTGACCGGCTTGGCGGTCGCTAATCGACCTGCTCGGAACGATCGAGCATCTCCAGGAAGTCGGCGGGCGGTTGCTGACGCCAGTGGCCTCTGACCGCCATTGCCGACATTCGTGCAAGCAGCGCAAAAAACCGAGTGGCCATACCTCCAGAGAGCTTCACCCTCCTATGCGATGAAGCTCCGTGCCCAACAACGTTTCGACTTTTCAATTTTCAGGCTGGCAGGCGCCGGCTGTTGAGCTAGATACCGCGGCCTCTAACGGTAGCGCACCTGGCAAGCTGATGAGGTTTGTTTGGCACCTATGTACTCAAAGTACCCACCTCGATCGGGATTCTTCGTTCTGGGATTGCCACCGCCGATTTCCCGAGCAAACGCGCCCTCCACGCTGCAATGCAGACGAGAACCAGTGCGCGTAAACATGATTCTCACAGTGCGCCCGCCAACCCAATTTCAAACACCCGCAATAAAAGTGAGGGTGTTGCTTGTTGGTTGCTTTGATTGAAGACGCCCTAGGAACCTGGCACCCTTCCTCAGAGTTAGCCTTGTTGTTACGCCAGACGCGACATGGGCAATCGGCTCGGCTGGATCGTTTTTGCGGGCACTATTGCCACGGTGCTCGGCGGCTACCTAGTGTTCACTATGTGGCCCCACCCGAGAGAGACGTATTGCACAGCGGGCTTCGGCAGCTGCATTACCAATAGGCGCGGGGAATGGCA
>Ga0070695_100002467_pt1 | contig 10657 bp, 11 predicted proteins | sample KBSK1252metaG_FD_65471 | JGI IMG/M metagenome (GOLD analysis project Ga0070695, IMG submission 65471) | Corn, switchgrass and miscanthus rhizosphere microbial communities from Kellogg Biological Station, Michigan, USA - KBS K1-25-2 metaG | ecosystem: Host-associated > Plants > Roots >...
CCCGCCTGGGTGAAGCGGAAGATGTTGTCGACGAAGAACAGCACGTCCTTGCCCTGCTCGTCGCGGAAGTATTCGGCCATCGTGACGCCCGTGAGGCCGACGCGCAGACGCGCGCCCGGCGGCTCGTTCATCTGGCCGAACACCATCACCGTCTTGGCGATGACGCCCGACTCGGTCATCTCGCGGTAGAGATCGTTGCCCTCGCGCGTGCGCTCGCCGACCCCGGCGAACACCGAGAAGCCGCCGTGCTGGGTGGCGATGTTGCGGATCAGCTCCTGGATGAGCACGGTCTTGCCGACGCCGGCGCCGCCGAACAGGCCGACCTTGCCGCCACGCTGGTAGGGCGCGAGCAGGTCGACGACCTTGATGCCGGTCTCGAACAGGTGCTTCTCGACTTCCTGCTCGTCGAACGGCGGCGGCGCGCGGTGGATGGGCAGACGCTTGGTCACCTTGACCGGCGGCTTGCCGTCGATCGTGTCGCCGACCAGGTTGAAGATGCGGCCCAGACACTCCTCGCCCACCGGCACCGAAATCGGGGCGCCGGTGTCGGTCGCGGGCATGCCGCGCACCAGGCCGTCGGTGTTGTCCATGGCGATGCAGCGGACGATGTTGTCGCCGACGTGGAGCGAAGCCTCGACCGTGAGGCGAATGCCGCGCGCCGCGTCTTCGATGATGATCGCGTTGTAGATCTTGGGCAGCTTCTCGGGATCGAACGACACGTCTACCGTGGGTCCGATCACCTGCACGACCTTGCCGACGTTCATGACTGGGCTCCGCCTATTTGAGGGCTTCGGCGCCTCCGACCAGCTCGGCGATCTCGCGTGTGATCGCCGCCTGACGGAGTCGATTGCGAGTGAGTGTGAGACTGTCCACGAGCTCGCCGGCGTTCTTGCGCGCCGAGCCCATCGCCACCATGCGTGCCGCGTGTTCGGCGGCGAGCGCGTCCGCCATCGCCGCATAGAGCTTGGCGGTCGCGTAGCGCGGCACCAGCTCGGCGAAGATGGTTTCGGCGTCCGGTTCGAAGATCGGGTCGGCTCCGGTGGCTTCACCGCCCGCTCCGACCGGCAGGAACACCTCGTGCTGCACCTTGCGGGCCATCGCGTTCACGAAGTGGGTGAACAACAACTCGACCCGGTCGGCCTGGCCGCTGACGAAGCGCTCCGACAGATCGTCGGTGAGCTTGCGCGCGAGATCGAGACTCGCTTCGCCAGGCAGATCGGTGAACGCGGCGGCGATCGGCACGTGGCGGCGGCGGAAGTAGTCGCGCCCCTTGCGGCCGACCACCACCAGGTGCATGGAGCCGGCGGGCGCCTCGCGCACGCGCTGCTCGGCGTTGCGCAGGACGCTGGCGTTGTAGGCGCCGGCGAAGCCACGGTCGGCCGTGATCACCACCAGCAGCGTGTTCTTCACCGGGCGCGTCTTGAACAGCGGATGCTCGAGATCGGCCGCCGCTCCGGCGAGCTTGTCGAGCATCTCGGTGATCTTCCGCGCGTACGGGGTGGCCGCCTGGGCGCGCGATTGCGCGCGGCGCAACTTGGCGGCAGCCACCATCTCCATCGCCTTGAAGATCTGCTGCATGCTCTTGGTCGAGCGGATGCGGCGGCGGAGATCCTTCAGTGACGCCATGGGTTCCTCAGGCCTTGAACTGCGCCTTGAACGCCTTGCACGCTTCGGCCAGACGCCTCTGATCCTCGTCCGACATCTGCTTCGCGGTCCGGATGTTGTGAGCGACCTCGCCGTACTGCCGGGCGACGAACGCCAGCCACTCGGTCTCGAACTTGCGGACGGCGGCGACGGGAACGTCGTCGAGGTAACCGTTGGTGCCCGCCCAGATCGAGATCACCTGGTTCTCGACCGGCATCGGAGCGAACTGGCCCTGCTTGAGCAGCTCGACCATGCGCTCGCCGCGCGTGAGCTGCGCCTGCGTCGCCTTGTCGAGATCCGAGCCGAACTGCGCGAACGCCGCGAGCGCGCGGTACTGCGCGAGGTCGAGACGCAGCCGCCCGGCGACCTGGCGCATCGCCTTGATCTGCGCGCTGCCGCCGACACGCGACACCGAGATGCCGACGTTGATGGCAGGACGCACGCCTGCGTAGAAGAGATCCCCCTCGAGGAAGATCTGGCCGTCGGTGATCGAGATGACGTTGGTCGGGATGTACGCCGAGACGTCGCCCGCCTGGGTCTCGATGAACGGGAGCGCGGTCAGCGAGCCGCCGCCCTTCTCGTCCGAGAGCTTGCAGGCACGCTCGAGGAGCCGCGAGTGGAGGTAGAACACGTCGCCCGGGTACGCTTCGCGGCCCGGCGGGCGCCGCAGCAGCAGCGCGAGCTGGCGGTACGCCGTGGCGTGCTTCGAGAGGTCGTCGTAGATGCACAGCACGTGGCCGCCGCTGTAGGTGAAGTCCTCGCCCATCGCCACGCCGGCGTAGGGGGCGATGTACTGGAGCGGCGCCGATTCGGACGCCGAGGCGGTGACGACGATCGTGTACTCCATCGCGCCGTGCTTCTCGAGCGTGCCGACCACGTTGGCGACCGTGGACTCCTTCTGCCCGATCGCGACGTAGATGCAGATGACCCCGGTGCCCTTCTGATTGATGATCGTGTCGATGGCGATGGTGGTCTTGCCGGTCTGGCGGTCGCCGATGATCAGCTCGCGCTGCCCGCGTCCGATCGGGATCATCGAGTCGATGGCCTTGATGCCGGTCTGGAGCGGCTCCTTCACCGGCTGGCGGTCGATCACGCCCGGCGCCTTGAACTCGACGTTGCGGAACTTGTCCGAGCCGATCGGCCCCTTGCCGTCGACCGGGATGCCGATGGCGTTCACGACGCGGCCGATCATCGCCTTGCCGACCGGGACCGACGCGATGCGGCCGGTGCGCTCGACGCGGTCGCCTTCCTTGATGTCCTTGTCCGAGCCGAACAGCACGATACCGACGTTGTCCTCTTCGAGGTTGAGCACCATGCCCATGACGTCGCCCGGGAACTTGATGAGCTCGCCGGCCATGGCGTCTTCCAGACCCCAGACGCGCGAGATGCCGTCGCCCACCGAGAGCACGGTGCCGACACTCTTGGTTTCGAGCTTGGCCTCGTAGCGCTCGAGCTCCTGCGCCAGGATGGCGCTCACTTCTTCCGGTCGGAATGACATGGCTTCAGGACCCCAGTGGGTTTGAGTTCAGGACGACGTTCATACGCTCACTTCGCGCAGCTGGGCGCCGATCGAATCGAGGAGCGTGCGCACGGTGCGGTCGACGACGCGGTCGCCGATCCGGACCATCGCGCCTCCCATCACGGCCGGCTCGACCTCGGCCGTGAGCTTGACCTTGGACTGCGTGTACTTCTCGAGCGCCGCGAGCAGCCGGGTGCGCTCGCCGTCGGCGAGCGGCGTGGCGCTCACGACATGGGCGCGGCGGATGCCCTGCAGGCGCTCCACGAGCGCCTCGAAATCGACCGTGATGACGTCGAGCAGGTCGAGACGCTTCTTGCGGAGCAGCAGGTCGACGAACACCGCGACCGATCGGTTCGCCCGGCCATCGAGCGCGGTCGAGAGCATCTTTCGCTTGTCGGGCAGCCGGACCTGAGGCGCAGCCAGGAACGATGCGGTCGGCGAACCCGGGACGAGCAGATCGCGCACCGCCTTGAGATCCTCGAGCGCGGCGACCGTATCGCCCCGCTTCTCGGTGATGATGAAGAGCGCCTGGGCATAGCGCCCGGCGACCGTCATGTCCTTCACCGCGCGGCCTCCACCTCGTCGACGAACTCACCGACGAGCTTGCGCTGGGCGGGATCGTCCAGCTTCTGTCTCAGAATCTTCTCGGCGGCGCGCAGCGACAGCGTGACGATCTGCTCCTTGACGATCTCCTTCGCCTTCTCGCGCTCGCGCGCGATCTCGTCGGACGCCCGCTCCAGACGTGCCGCGGCGTCGGTCTGAGCCTGGGTCTTGATCTCGCCGGCGACGCGCTGGCCTTCGGCCATCGCCTCGTTGATCTTCTGCCGCGCCTGCGCGTCGATCGTGCGCAGCTCGGCTTCGTACTTGCCCTTGAGCCCCACCGCCTCGGCCTTGAGGCGATCGGCCTCCTTGAACTCCCCTGCGATCTTCTCGCGCCGCGCCTCGAGCATGCTCAGGACCGGACCCCAGGCGTAGCGGCTCAGGATCCAGACCATGAGGACGAAGCCCAGGATCTGGGTGAGTACCTGCGGGACATCGATCAGGTTCATCGCGACTCCTTAGGCGCCCGAGGGGCGATCAACCGATCTTGCCCTTGAGAAGGAACATCGTGACGAACGCATAGATCGTGAGCGCTTCGGCGAGCGCGGCGATGATGATCATGGCCAGCTGGATTTTGGCGGTCGCCTCGGGCTGACGTCCGATCGCCTGCATGGCACCGTTGCCGATGCCGCCCAGGCCGATGCCCGAGCCGATCGCCGCGAGTCCGATGCCGACGGGGAGTCCCCATCCGAGTGCTGAGTGGAAATCCATCGTCAACCTCCTTTGCGGGTTAGTGAGCGTGCTGCGCTTCCCCCTCGTGCCCGTGATCGTCGTGCGGCAGCATGAGGAGGAAGTAGATCGTGCTGAGAACGGTGAACACCAGCGCCTGGAGGGTGCTGGTGAGGAGCGCCAGGAACAGGAACGGCAGCTGCAGCGGCAGGCCGATCGGCAGGTGCGTGAACGAGAGCACCGTGATGCCGAGCGAGGCGAACGCCACGAGCAGCATGTCCTCGCCGAAAATGTTGCCGAACAACCGGCACGCGAGCGAGATCGGCTTCGCCAGCTCGCCCATGAGATGGATGGGAAGCATGAGCGGCACGAGCGCCCAGCCGATGGCGGTGCGCGGCGAGCCCGCCATGTGATCGATCCAGCCCACGACGCCCAGCTCGCGGAATCCGATGTATTGCGAGTAGAGGAACACGATCAGCGCCAGCGCCACGGTGACGTTGAGGCTGGAGGTGGGCGAGTCCATGAACGGGATGAGCCCGAACAGATTCATCGCCAGGATGTAGACGAAGAGCGTGCCGAGGAAGGGCACGTAGCGCGGGCCGTGGCGCGGGCCGAGGATGTCGACGATGAAGTTGGAGAGACCCTCGACCACCATCTCGACCACGTTCTGGAGCCGCTCCGGGATCATCTTGGGGTTGCGGGTCGCGATCATGGCCACCACGCACAGCGCGAGCGCGATGAAGAGCGAGAAGATCACCACCTCGTAGTGGTGGAGGAAGTGCGCCCACGACGCGTCGGGGAAGGCGCGGCTCAGTACGGTGATGACGTTGGCGAACTTCTCGGGGCCCGCATCCTCGCCGCCCTCGGCGTGCGCGCCGGCCTCGGCCTCGTGCTCCGCCGCCGCCCCGGCGCCAGCGGGCTGCTCCGTCGGGGTCGCGGTGGTCCCGCTCGTCGTGCCCGTCTCCTGGGCCGCCGCGGCGCGCACCCGGCGGCCCGGGCCCGGCGCCGCCGACCCCATGCTCGTGACCGCCCACGCGCCGGCGAGCAGCGCCACCAGCACCGCGACCGCCGGCCACGGGGTGCGCGTGAAGCGCTGCCACGCACCCGTCGGCAGCACGAGCAGCGAGATCGCCTTGAGCACGAGCACCGCGTAGGGGATGCCGAAGCCCGTCATGAGCAGCGCCGCCGGGAAGCGCTCGAGCAGGAGCCAGCCGGCGACGAAGAGCGCCATGAGCCCGCCGATCGAGGCGATCGAGCGGATCGTGGCGGGCATCGTGCGGCGGTCCCGGCCGGTGAGCGCCACGATCAGGTGCTCGAGCAGGACCAGGTTCACGAGCGACCACGCCGCTCCCAGCGCCACCGCGGCGCCGTGCGCGAGACCGGCGTAGGTGGCCGTCAGGAGTGCGGCCATGCCGCCCACCCACAACGAGGTGCGGCGTACCCGGGCGAGGAGTTCGAGTCCCATGCGCGGTGCGGCGCCCGACGCGAGGTCAGCGGCGCCCGTTCTGCTCCTTGCTCTCCGCTTCGTAGCGGCGATAGATCAGGTAGGTCTCCCGGCCCGCGGCGGCGAAGCCCACCGCCAGGCCGGCGATGCCGAGCCACGGCGCGGTTCCGAAGCGCCGGTCGAGCCAGTTACCCACGAAGAATCCGACCAGCGGAGCGACGATCAGCAGGGTCGGGATGGTGAGCAGGAGCCCCGCGGATCGAAGGCCCTCGTAGGGCGACTTCCTCTCCGGTTCTGGGGCCATGCCGAATCTCCGTGAAACATTTCACAAGCATCCGCCAACCGACGAAGCATCAAGGGGTGGCGAGCAGCCGAGGGAAGGTAGGGAAAGGTCCGCGGACGGTCAAGTTGTAACTCGCCCTCGGCGTGCCGGGCGACCCGAATCACAGCCGGCCGGCTGCCAAGAATCCTTACAGGCCCCCCTCCCGCGGCCTCATTTGCCAGCCCCGGGTCGCGCGCCTATCCTGCCCCGCCGTGCCCCGCCTGGACCCAAGGCTCGTCGAGGTTTACGTGTTCCGGCGGCGCTCCCGCCGCGTCCAGTTCCTGGCGCTCCGGCGCCGGGAGACGGGCTGGCTGGCCGGGGTGTGGCAGCCGGTCACCGGCAAGCTCCGGCCCCGCGAGACCGCCGTCCGGGGCGCGCTGCGGGAGCTGCGCGAGGAGACGGGGCTCCGGCCCGTGCGTCTCTGGCGGCTCGAGACGGTGACCACGTGGTTCGATCCGCGGCGCGACGCGATCCGCTTCGCGATCCTGTTCGCGGCCGAGGTCGGAGCGGGGGCACCCGTGACGCTCTCGCGCGAGCACACGGCGCACCGGTTCGTGACCGCGCGCGAGGCGGCGCGCCGGTTCCTGTGGGACACGCAGCGCCGCGGCCTTGCGGCGGTGCGCACGCAGGTGCTCGGAGGCGGGCGGCGCGCCCGCGCCCTCGAGATCGCGGCACCGGCCGCAAGACGCTAGATCGTTACGCCCCGCGTGCGGGGCGATCGGACCATTCAGGGCGACGACATCGCCATCGGGAGGACAACGCGTGGCCAGCACCAGCTCGTTCGACGTGACCACCGGCGTGGACTACATGGAGGTCAACAACGCCGTCACCCAGGCGACCAAGGAGATCACCCAGCGCTACGACTTCAAGGGCATCAAGGTGAGCCTCGATCTCGACCAGAAGGAGCACACGATCACCCTCGCCGCCCCGGACGACTTCAAGCTCAAGGCGATCTGGGACGTGCTCCAGAGCAAGCTGGTGCGGCGCCAGGTTCCGCTCAAGAACATGAAGCCCGGTGAGGTGATCCCGGCGGCGGGCAGCTCGGTGCGGCAGGTGGTCGCGATCCAGGACGGACTCACCGCCGACATGGCGCGCGACGTCGCGAAGACGATCAAGGAGGCCAAGATGAAGAAGGTCCAGGCCGCGATCCAGGGCGACACGGTGCGCATCTCCTCCCCCGACAAGGACTCGCTGCAGGAGGCGATCGCGCTGCTCAAGCAGCAGGACCTGGGCGTCGAGCTGAAATTCGGAAACTTCCGCTCCAACTAGGCGCGCGGCGCCATCCCCGGGGCGGTGGCTGGCACCGGGGCACCGGGCTCGCCCTCGGCGCGATAGCCCAGGGCGCGGCCGAGGCGCGAGTAGCTCATGCCCGCGGTCACGTCGTAGAGGAAGTGCGCGAGCATCGAGACGTAGAGAGCGCCCGACCAGAACGCCAGCGTCTGGAAGACCAGCGAGAAGGCGAAGATGATGATCATCGAGCGCAGGCTCTGGAACGCGTGCCCGCCCGCGAACAGCGCGGCGCTGAGCAGCGCCCCCGCCCACACGCTGCCGGTGAGCGTGTAGAGCAGGACGTAGAGCACGCCGCGGTAGGTGCACTCCTCACCGAAGCCCGCGGCCGTCGAGACGGCGATCCACAGCGCCTTCTCCTTCCGGCCCTGGGGCATGAAGAAGTAGAGCCGCCGCGCCCCCTTCGCCACCGCCTGCTTCCACCGTGGATACATGAACGCCACGAGCGCCCCCGCCACGACGACGGCGGCGAGCAGGTGGATCGGAGTGGGCGCCACGCGTGGAAGCAAGGTCAGATGGAGCCGGCCCGCAACCAGCAACGAGAGCGAGAGCATCACGACCTGCACGACCAGCGTGCCGGTGAAGGAGCGCGTGCGCGGGGGCAGCGTCTTGAGCGCGTCGACCCTGGCGCGGCTGCGGAAGCTCATCCACGCCATCAGCACCTGGATGCCGATGAAGTACCAGCCGATGAGTCCGATTCCGTAGGGCAGCGGCGCCAGGAAGCCGCCCGTCACCCCTCGTACTCCGGCTTGGGCACGCCGAGCAGCCAGCGATCAAACCAGGCGCGGATGTGGCGCTGGTTCTCGACCCGGCGCGTGGGCATGCCGCTGCGCGAGAGCTCGTGGCTCTCGCCCGGGAAGCGCACCATCACGACCGGCTTGCGCTGCTGCTTGAGCGCGCGGAACATCGCCTCGCCCTGGCCGATCGGGGTGCGCCAGTCCTCCTCGCTGTGGATCACCATGAGCGGCGTGGTGATCTTCTCCGCCAGCGCCACCGGCGACCGGTCGAGGTACTCCTGCGGATCCTCGAACGGCGGCTTGCGGAACCAGAACGGCGTGAACATGGTGAAGTCACAGCTGTAGTAGAACGAGGCCCAGTCGGCGACGCAGCGCTGGGTGACCGCCGCGGCGAAGCGGTCCGTCTGCGTGACGATCCAGTTGGTCAGCAGCCCGCCACCGCTGCCGCCCGTGACGCCGAGCCGCTGGGGATCCACGAAGCCGCGCGCGAGCACCGCGTCCACCGCGGCCATGAGGTCGCGGGCGTCGTCGCCCGGAAAGCGGTACTGGATGCAGTCGGCGAATTCCTGCCCGTACGTGGTGCTGCCGCGCGGATTGGTGTAGACGACCACGTAGCCCGCGCCCGCGAGCACGTGGAACTCGTGGAAGAAGCCGACGCCGTAGGCCGCGTGCGGTCCGCCGTGGATCTGGAGCACGAGCGGGTATCGCTTCGATGGATCGAAGTCGGGCGGCGTGACGATCCACCCCTGCACCTTGCGGCTGTCGAAGCTGTCGAACCAGAACTCCTCGACCCCGCCCAGCGCCAGCTCGGCGAAGAGCGCCTCGTTGGGCGCGTGGAGCAGGCGGGTCTCCCCGCTCGCGGCGTCGACGAGGTGGAGATCGCCCGGGCGCGTGGGGCTCCCGATCGTCACCGCCCACGTGCCGCCGTCGGCGCTGGCCGTGCCCGCGGTCAGGTCGCGTGCGCCCGGCGTGAGCGCGCGCGGCGCTCCGCCCGCCACGTCGAAGCGGCCGAGCGCCGAGGCGCCGTGGCGCGCCACGGTCGCGAGCACGGCGCCGCCGTCGGCGCGGAACGCCAGCGGCGTCTGGCCGCCGCCCCGCGGCGGGTGCTGGTCCGACATGATCCCGCCGCCGATCTCGTCGTCGCATCCCTCCGACAGGTCGCGCACCGTGGTGCGCGGCCACGCGCCCTCGCTGAGGAACAGGCGCGGCAGCCAGTAGGTGCGCGGCTCCGGGCTGCGGTAGCCGATGAAGGCGATGCGGCCGTCCGCGTGCTCGGTCCAGGTGCCGATCAGGCCCTTGTAGTCCACGACGGTCGTGAGCTGGGCCCCGTCGGTCGGCGTGTCGAGGCCGGGCGCCACCGCGTAGAGCACGGACTCCTCGACGCCGAACCAGGGCTCGGGCCGGCGATCGGAGACGAACAGGATCCACTTGCCGTCGCGCGACCAGCGCGGAGTCTGAACGGCGAACGGGCCCTGGGTCAGCGCGCGCGGCGTGCCCTGCTCCACGTCGACCACCCACACCTGCGGCATGTGGTCGAACTCCTTGAAGCCCTCGTCGTTCTCGCGGAAGACCGGCCGCGTGACGACGCGACCGGGCTCGTGCTTGGGCTTCGTCTTCTTGGGATCGTCGAGCGCGGGATTCGTGGTGCTCAGGAACGTGATGCGCCGGCCGTCGGGCGACCACGACGGCTCGGAGACGCCCTTGGCGAGCTCGCACACGCGCGCCGCCTCGCCGCCCGACATCGGCAGCACGTGCAGCTGCCCGGGCTGCTTGGGCACGCTCGAGCGCACGAACGCGATCCGCTGCCCGTCGGGCGACCAGCGGGGCTGCGAATCGCCCGCGCCGAAGGTGAGCGGCCGCGCGACGGCGCCGGGCGCCGTCTCGACCATCCACAGGCTGGTGCGGTAGCCCTCGGTCTCGGGATCGACGGTCACGCGCGTGAAGGCGACACGCGAGCCGTCGGGCGAGATCTGAGGATCCGCGAGCCACACGATGCGCAGGAGGTCGTCCTCGCGTACCACGCGCGCGGACTTGGACGTCACGGGGCGTGGGGGCGCGGCGGGTGCGGCGCCGACGGCGGGTGCCAACGGATGAACGGGGCGTCGCATGCGATCTCCCGGGCGTCGTGGCCGACGTCCCTGCGGGGGTGGGATACCGGCGGCGGTCGAAGGCAGGGAGGCTAGGGCACGCCCCGACGAGGGTCAACCATCGCGCCGCCCGACGCGGCGACGGGCTGCCTCAGCGCGGCCGGAGCACCACGCGGAACGGCACGCGCCCTCCGTGCTCGCAGCGGAACTCCCCCATGGCCGCGGGGGAAACCACCTGGTAGCGCCGCGATCCCAGGGAGACGATCCGGAGCCGCTGGGCGCCGCACGGGACCCTCGTGAGCTTGAAGCTGCGCGGCGATCCCATGAAGAGCTCGACCGTGTCGGCGA
>Ga0070695_100002468_pt1 | contig 10652 bp, 7 predicted proteins | sample KBSK1252metaG_FD_65471 | JGI IMG/M metagenome (GOLD analysis project Ga0070695, IMG submission 65471) | Corn, switchgrass and miscanthus rhizosphere microbial communities from Kellogg Biological Station, Michigan, USA - KBS K1-25-2 metaG | ecosystem: Host-associated > Plants > Roots >...
CGGCTACGCCATCGTCTTCACGCCGCGCAATCAGCAGGGCACGGCGCCGTGGGCCGTCGTGCAGCGCGTGACCTTCCGGAACAACATCGTTCGCCACACGGCGGGCGCCGTGAACATCCTCGGCGTCGACAATCTGGCGCCCAGCCAGCGGACGAATCATCTCGTCGTGCGCGACAACGTGTTCGACGATTTGACGAGCGCGACATGGGGATCGGGGGCGCGTCCGTTCCTGATCGGGGGCGGCGCCGATACCGTCACGATCGATCACAACACCGTGGTGACGACCGACTCCGCGATCGTGTTCCTGTACGGAACTCCGTCCACGTCCGTGGCGTTCACGAACAACATGTCGGCGCACAATACGTACGGCATTTTCGGGTCGGGCTCCTCGCCGGGCATTCCGTCGATCGCCGCGTACCTGCCGGCCGGCGTCGTGAGCGGCAACGTGCTCGCTGGTGGAACCGCGTCGAAATATCCGGCCGGCAATTTCTTTCCGACCGTGTCGGCATGGCAAAGCAACTTCGTGAACTACGCCGCCGGCGACTATCGCCTCACCGCCGCGAGCGCGTACAACAACGCCGGCACCGACGGCAAGGATCTCGGCGCCGACATCGACGCCGTCAACGCGCAGACCGCGATCGCGCTGACCGGCGACAACCGCCTCCCGCCAGGCACGACGCACCTGCAGATCCTGCCGGCGAGCCTTGCGAACGCCGTGCTCGGCCAGAGTTACGCTGCGTCGCTCTCGTGCGTCGGCGCGACCGGATCGTGCGGCTGGCGCGTGCTGAGCAGCTCGCTGCCCGCCGGCGTCACCGTTGACGCTGTCGCCGGCCTCATCGCCGGCACGCCATCGGCCGTCGAAACCGGCGCCGTCACGATCGAGGCGTACGACACCGCGCAGTCGACCAACGCCGCGACCGCGACGCTGACGCTGACCGTCGACGCGCCGCCGTTCGTCATGACCATGCCCACGGCGCCTGACGGTCAGGTGGGCGTCGCGTATCAGGTCACCCCCGCCGTGACCGGCGCGATTGGATCGGTCACGTGGAGCGTCGCATCCGGCACGCTGCCGGGCGGCCTCAGCGTCGACGGTCTCTCGGGAGCCATTACCGGAACGCCGACCACGTGGGGCACGACGACCGCCCTCGTGCAGGCGCAGGATTCGTGGGGCACGAACAGGACCGACGCGAAGACGTTCACGGTGACCATTGCGCCGTCGCCGATCGCGATCACCACGACGACGCTCGCCAACGCGGCGTATCAGACGGCGTATCAGGCGGCGCTGAGCACATCCGGCGGAACGGGCGCGGTCACGTGGTCGTCTGCAGGCACGCTGCCCGCGGGCGTTTCGCTCGGCGCGAACGGCACGATCGCCGGGACGCCCACGTCCATCGGCACGTTCACGTTCGACGTCACGGCGCAGGACGCGAACTGGCCGGGCAATCGCGCGACAGGAACGCTCTCGCTCACCATCGACGCGCCGGTCTTCAGCGTGGCGATTCCGCAGTCGCCGGACGCGAGCGTCGGCCGTTCGTATCAGCTGACGGCGACCGCGAGCGGCAACGTCGGCTCGGTGTCGTGGTCGATCGCGGGTGCGTTGCCCGCCGGACTGACGTTCGACGCCGCGACCGGAACGATTTCAGGCGTGCCGACGGTGTGGGGCACGTTCACCGTCGTCATTCAAGGAACTGACAGCTGGGGATCGAATCGATCCGACGCGAAGGCGCTGACGATCGCCGTGGCTCCCGTGACGCTCGTAATCACCACGACGACGCTGCCGAACGGCACGTACCAGATTCCGTATCAAGCGTCGTTGAGGGCAACCGGCGGTACTGGCGCCCAGGTCTGGTCGGCGGCCTCCGCGCTGCCGCCGGGTCTGACCCTGAGCCCGAATGGCGTGATCACCTGGACACCCGGCACGGTCGACACCTTCTCGTTCAGCGTGCGCGTGTCCGACTCCAATTGGGACTCGTGCACCGATACGAAAACGCTGACGCTCGTCGTCGATGCGCCGGTGTTCACCATGTCGGTGCCCTCAACGTCGACTGGCGTCGTCGGGGCCGTTTATCAGACGGCCGCCTCGTCTGCGGGACAGGTGGGCGGAGTCGTGTGGTCGATTGCCGCCGGCGCGTTGCCGCCCGGCGTGGCGATCAACGCGGCGACCGGCGTCATCGCGGGTGTGCCGACGTCGTCCGGATCGTTCACGGCGACGGTGCAGGCGCAGGATTCATGGAATGCGTCGCGCGTGGCGTCTGCGGCGACGACCATCACGATCGCGCCGCAGCCGATCGCGATCTCGACGACGACGATGGCAGCGGCCAGTGTACGCAAGACGTATCAGGCGATATTGCAGGCGACCGGCGGCACAGGTCTCACGACGTGGACGATGACGGGCGGGTCGCTGCCCGCGGGTCTGACGCTCGCGGCCAACGGCGTCATCAGCGGTACGCCGACGGCGGTAGGCTCGTCCAGCTTCACGGTGCAGGCGGCCGACGCGGGCTGGCCGGGCAACGTCGCGACGCGGGCGCTCAGCATGGCGGTCGGCGCGCGCGAGATCGTGCTCTATGCGTCTGACGCGTCGACGATCGCAGGTACCTGGTCGCTCGTCGCGGATGCGGCCGCCGCGGGCGGATCGCGGATCTGGAATCCGGACAAGGGTGCGCCGAAGCTCACGACACCCTTCGCGAATCCGGTGAACTACTTCGAGATCACGTTCGAAGCCGAAGCGGGCGTCCCGTATCACCTGTGGATGCGCGGAAAGGCCGACGGGAACGCGTGGACGAACGACTCGGCGTACGTTCAGTACTCGGGATCGCTCAATGCCGCCGGAGCGCCGGCATACCGCATCGGGTCCGCCTCCGCGCGCACCGTCTCTGTCGAGCAGGGCACCAACGCCGGCCTCTCTGGGTGGGGCTGGTCCGACGATGCGTACGACGCGCTGGCGGATTCGATTACGTTCGCGACGAGCGGCACGCAGACCATCCGCGTGCAGCTGCGCGAGGACGGGCTGTCGATCGATCAGATCGTGCTGAGCGCCGGCACGTATCTGACGACCGCGCCCGGCGCGGCCAAGAACGACACGACGATTCTCCCGCGATAGGGCTCAGCGGCGGAACTGCGCGAGCCGGACGACGATCGCATCGGTCGCGCGGTTGATCACGTCGGCCGTCGTCTCGAAGTTGTTGGCGAGGATCGAGAACACGAGCGGCTCGCCATCGGCGCTCGTGACGTAGCCCGACAGCGCGCGCACGTTGGACATCGATCCGGTCTTCGCGCGCGCGTTCCCTTCCGCAGCGGTTCCCTTCATCCGATTGGCCAGCGTGCCGTCGCGGCCGGCAACCGGCAGCGACGCCTCATACGGCCCGCGCAGCTTCTCGTCGCGATCGACGTGAGTCAGGATGGCGACGAGCGCGTCGGCGGTCACGTAGTCGTATCGCGACAAGCCCGAACCGTCCCGCTGAATCAACGCGTCGGCGGGGATGCCCCAGGCCTGAAGCGTCGCCTGCACGGCCGCGCGTGCGTCGGCGGCGCTCGCGCCGAGCGTTTTCAGCAGCGTTTCAGCGTAGAGATTCTGGCTGGCCTTCATCAAGCGGACCGCGAGCGCCGCGAGCGGCGGCGATCGGTAGGTGACGAGCGCCACGCCGTCGCTCCGCTTTGGAGGATGCGCGACGTCATCGATGTCCACGGCGGGTCCGCGGACGTCGATGCCGCGCGCGATGAGCGCGTCGCGCAGCGCGGTCACCGCGAAGAGCGTCGGGTTGTCGACCGATACGGCGCGCGTGACCGGCGTTGCCCCGAGCGGGATCGAGCCGCGCAGCTCGAGCCGCGAGCTGCCGGGGAGGCGCCGTGCCGCAATCGACGCCGGTGTATCCACACCGCCGGTCTTCAAGGCGTTGTCGATCACGAGGCCGGTTCCTTCCGGCGTGAGGTCGATCGATGCGGAATCGCCGGCCGCCCCGCCGGGACGGATCGTGACGCGCGCCGCGTTCTCGTTGTACTGCAGCGCGCTGACGCCGGCCGCGTAGTCGTCGGGCAGGTCGTCCCACGACCATCCGAACCCGAGCGCCTCGTCGTCGAACGCGTTGTCGTCGCCGACGACGCGGCCGAGGATCGTCCGGACGCCGAGCGCCTTCAGCTGTGCGGCCCACTCGTCGAACACGCGCGACGACATACCGTCGGCGGCGACCAGGCTCGGATCGCCCGATCCGACGACCAGCAGATCGCCGTCGAGCTTTCCTCCGTCGATCGCGCCGACACCGAGGATCTGCGTCTCGTACGTGTAGTCCCATCCCAGCCGCGCGACCGCCGAAGCCAGCGTGACGATCTTCATGTTCGACGCGGGCATCATCAGCTTGCGCGCGTTCAGCGCGTAGAGCGTCTCGTCGCTCTTCAGCGACTTGACGAGTACGGCCCAGTAGCCGCGGTCGAGCGCCGGCTGCGTGACGATCGCGTCGATGTCCCGGGCGAGGGCAGGAAGGGCGGGAGCGGCAGGAGGCGCAGGAGGGGAGGCAGGAAAGGGACGCGGGGTCGGACGGGTCGTCGCGTGGCACGCCGAGAGAAGAACCGCGGCGAGCACGATGGGCCGACACGCGTGTCGGCCCGCTCGGATCACTTGGAAAGCTCGTCGAGGGTCTTGTTGATTTCAGTGAAATCCGATGCGTCGGCCTTTGCCGCGCCCGGCTCGCCCGGCCGCGACGCGTAGACCTCGTCGCCGTTCTTGCCGAACGTGACGCGGTCTTCTTTCTTCCCGTCGTCGTACTTCACGGAAACCGTCATCGCCGGTTTGTCCAGACCGGTTTTTGCCTCGGACGCGACGAACGACGCCGCGCGCATGTTGGAGAGGCGCGAGATCATGTTGTCGAACTTTTCCTTGTCGACGTCGGCAGGGCTCGGGCTCACGCGCTTCCAGACGTCCGGCGCGTTCTCGCCCGTGCCCTTGGTTTTCTCGAAGGCGACCGTCTGTCCGTTCCGCGTGATGTCGACGCGGTTCGCGTTGAACGTGCGGAATTCGAACAGGTCCTTCTTGCGGAAGTCGTCCGCGTTCTTCTTGAGCTCGTCGACGAGCGACTTCTCCATGGTCATCACCGTCGGCCGCGACTCGTCGCGGACGTAGACGGTGGTGTCGTCGGCCTTGCCGCCGACGACGAGCGAGGCGCGCGCGCTGCCGGTCGTCAGGTTGACGGTCGCGTCCGGCTTGTCGAATCCGTACTTCTTGAGATCCGCGGGCGACGGCGCCTGCTCGCCGACGATCGATTTCATCTGCGCGGTCTGCAGCCGTCCGATCAGCCCTTCGACCGCGCCGAAATCGGCGCGGGCCTCGACCGGCTTGGTGATCTTCCAGTCGCCGGTCGCTCTCGTCATCGCGAGCGACTTCCCGCCCGTCACGATGTCGAGGCTGTCGACCTTGTCGCGCTCGAACTTCCACAGCGTCTTGTCGCGTAGATCAAACGTGCCCTTGTTGAACGACGATTCCTGAAACGCGGGAATGAGGAAGACTTTCTTCTCGTCGTTGCGCTTCGCGAACAGGTCGGCGCCGGTTGGCGACTTCTCGCCGATGTACAGCTTGCGGTAGTCCTTGTCGCCGCTCGCCTTGAAATTGATCTCGATGCGCGGCGCGGCGAGGCCGTACTCCTTCAGGTCGGATGGGTTCTCGTCGATGACGCGCGCGATGGCGATCTGGCCGAGGCTCGTCGTGATGCCGGACACTTCGGACTCGTCGGCCTTCGCCGCCACCGGCGACGTCACCTGCCACGCGCCGCTTTCTTTCTTGACCGAGGTGGTGTCGCCTTTCTCCGACCTGACCTTGATCTCCTCGATCTTATCGGCCTCGAGCCCGACGAACACCTTTTCCTGCTTGCTCGTGCTGTCGGCGGTGGCGTCCTGCTTCCACGTGACGAAATAAATGTAGGCGCCGAGACCGGCAAGCACGACGATGAGTGCAATCGTGGATTTCAATCCGCGCATGGCTACCTTCTCCGCCACCAGGTATAAACGCCCGTCGCGAATATGAAACCGGGGATGACGAGGAGCGACAGCCAATTGAGATTGGCCTGCTGCGTCGCCGTCAGCGTGACGCGCCGATCGTCCGCGTCCTTGGGACGGATCGAAATCAGGTTCTCCTGCTGCGACAGCCAGCCGACGGTATTCATGAAGAGATCGCGGTTGCCTTGAATGCCGAGGCCGCCGTTGGCGGCGAAGTCGGAGTCGCCGACCACGGCCACGCGCGTTTCCGGTTTCGGCGCGCTGGCGTCCTCTGGCTTCGCCGTGGGCGGGGCCGCCGCTGCCGCCGACACCGCCGATCCGATCGTCACCGGGCCTTTCTTGTCCTTGTTCTCGTCGAACTTGACCTGGCCCGTCGTCAGCAGCGCTTTCGTGTCGGTCTCCGCCCAGCTGCGCGGACCCGTTTCGAGGAACGCCTGCGCCGTGTGGCCGTTCACGCCGCCGGAGACCGGCGTCGCGGAGCGCGCCATCGGATACGCCGTCAGGAAGTTGAACGAGCCGTTCTTCGTCACCGCATGCGACGGATAGCTGGCGACGACCGGCACGGACGCGTCGGTGCCGATGAGACGGCCCATGCCGCTGACGTCGACGACGATGTCGTTGCCGAGGTCGACGCCCCAGTCGTGCGCGAGGGCGATCAAGTTGGTGACCGGCGGCGAGTCCGGCTTGTCCGGGGGGTCGATCATCAGCAGCAGCTTGCCCTGCTTGTCGAGATACTTCTTCAGGGCGTCGATCTCGTTCGGGAAGAAATCGATCTTGGGTCCCGCGACGACGACGACGGAGGCGTCGTCGGGCACCGCGCCCTGCTGCGCGAGGACGAGCTTCTCGAGCGTGTAGTTCTCGCGCCCGAGCGCCGCGGCAATCGCGTTGTAGCCGTCGCGCTCGGATCCGTCCTTGTCCCGTTCGCCGTGACCCTGCGTGAAGTAGATCTTCTTCTGCTGGCCGCTGACGACCTTGATGATGGCGTTCGTGACGTCCTGCTCGTTGTCGGTCGTGACCCGCTCGGTGCGGCCTTTGTAGCTGATGACGATCGTGCCGTACTGCTGAATCTGGTTCTGCTTCGCGATCGTCGGCTTCTTGTCCGGATCGACGTACTCCGTCGTCACCTGCTTCGAGGCGTACTGGTATTCGTTCAGTTTGTCGCGATAGCGCTGGAACTCGGGCTCCTGTGCGAAGACGATCATCTGCATCGGCGCATCGAGCTTGGCGACGATGCCCTTGGTCTGATCCGACAGGCTGAACTGCTTGTTCGCCGTCAGATCCCAGCGCTTGTTCTGCCGCGATCCGATGTAGTTGATGGCGATCAGGATGCCGAGCACGACCAGCACGCTGACGCCCGCGAGCGTCCCGTAGCGCGTCTGGCGCCGCGAGAACACCTTGGCGATCTCGCGCCACTGGCCGAGCGTGTAGAGCAGGACGCAGACGAGGCCGCCCCAGGCGAGGTAGTACGCCCACTGCTCCTTCGCGGGATAGCCGAAGCGGATCGCGACGGCCACGAACACCATCGCCGTCCCGAGCCATCCGATCAAACTAAGAATTCGATTCAGCATGACATTCAACTTCCAGCGGCGTTCAACGCGGCATGCGCAGAGCCCGCAGACCAAGGTTCGCTGCGCGTTCCGCGGTTTCTGCGTCGGTCGTCGTGACTAGCCGCGCCACCGCTCGCTGTCGACCGACTTCGCGGTCAGAAATAATCCGAACGTGATGAAGCTCAAGTAATAAATGACGTGTGTCGTATCGATGACGCCTTTCCCGAAATCGTCCCAGTGGTCGATGATCGAGAGATACGTGGTCAGCTTGTCGACCGTCGGTCCCGAGAAGCTGCCGATCCACGTGATGACCCACAGCAGCAGGAACACCGCGAAGGTGACCATCCCCGCGACGATCTGATTGCTGGTCAGACTCGAGATGAGCAACCCGAGCGCGATGAAGCAGCCTCCGAGCAGCAGCAGCCCGAGGTACGCGGTCACGATCGGCTTCCACTCCGGCTGCCCGTACACGAACAGCAGGCCGATGTGAATGGCGGTGACGGCGAGCATGATGGCGTAGAGGAACATCGCGCCGAGGAACTTGCCCATGATGATCTGGAAGTCGGTCACCGGCGCCGTCAGCAGCAGCTCGATCGTCCCCGAACGTTTTTCTTCCGAGTAGGTCCGCATCGTCACCATCGGCATGAGGAACAGGATGAGGATGGTGACGTTCTGCAGCAGCGGGCGAATCAGCTGCTGGTTGACGTTCATCGCCTGCGGTCCCTGCATGCCGAACTGGCTCATCTGCATGCTCTGGCGGACGAAGAACGAGAGAATCGCGACGAAGAAGTAGCCGTAGAGCAGCGCCCACAAGCCGATGACGATGTAGGCGATCGGCGAGGAGAAATAGGACTTCAGTTCTTTCTGGGCGATTGCGATGACATTACCCATTGACGGCGTCTCCTACGGGCTGGGCGCGGTCGGCGTCGCTCTCGGGGGCGGAGGGCGGCGGCGCCGATGCCAGGTCTTCGGTCGTCAGCGAGAGGAAGATTTCTTCGAGGCTCATCCGCATCGGGCGCAGTTCCAGGAGGCCCCAGCCGCTCGACACGACGGCGCGCGCCAGATCGCGCCGGACGTCGTGTCCATGCTCGCTTTCGACCTCGTACCCGACCACGCCATCCTTGCGATCGCTTTCGACGACGCGAGTGACGCCCGGGATCCGGCCGAGCGAGCCGCCGGCGTCGGCGCCGTTCGCGTCCACCTGCACGTACATCGTTTCCGACCCGCGCAGCCTCGAGGTGAGGTTCGCGGGCGTATCGACGGCGACCACGCGGCCCTTGTTGATGATGACCACGCGCTGACACGTCTGCGACACTTCGGGCAGGATGTGGGTGCTGAGAATGATGGTGTGGTCGCCGGCCAGTTCCTTGATGAGTTGCCGCGTCTCGATGATCTGCTTCGGGTCGAGTCCGGCGGTCGGCTCGTCGAGGATGAGGACGTCGGGGTTGTGAATGAGCGCCTGCGCGAGCCCGACGCGCTGCCGGTAGCCTTTCGACAGCTTCGAGCAGAGGCGGTTGGCCATGTCGTCGACGCGCGTCTTCTGCATCACCTGCTGGACGCGCTGACGCCGTTCGGCCGACGGGACGCCTTTGATCTTCGACACGAACGTCAGGTACTCGACGACGCTCATGTCGGGGTAGAGCGGAGGCGTCTCGGGCAGATAGCCGGTGCGGCGCTTCGCTTCGATCGGCTGGTCGAAGACGTCGAACCCTGCGACAATCGCTTTCCCCTCGGTCGCCGGCATGTAGCCGGTGAGGATGCGCATGGTCGTCGTTTTGCCGGCGCCGTTGGGGCCGAGGAAGCCGAGGATTTCACCGCGTTCGACGCGGAACGTCACATCGTCGACGGCGGTGACCCGGCCGTACCGTTTGGTGAGGTGCTGAACCTCGATCACTGATTGCTCCTATTGGCTGGATGCAAACAAAAATGCTATCCGAAGCGAGCTAAAAAATGTAGGGCCCAGCCTTACAAGGCCCTTTCAGGAGGATTACATGGCTGTAGACGTCGGATCGAAGGCGCCGGACTTCACCCTGACCAACCACGATCGCCAGCCGGTCAAGCTCAGCGACCAGCGGGGCAAGCCGGTCGTCCTGGCGTTCTTTCCGGCCGCCTTCAGCAGCGTGTGCACGAAGGAGCTGTGCGCGTTCCGCGACTCGCTGGCGCGGCTGAACGAGGCGCACGCGAAGGTGTACGGGATCAGCGTGGACACGTTCTTCACGCTGAAAGCGTTTCAGGAGGCGCAGCAGCTGACGTTTCCGCTGCTCAGCGACTTCAACAAGCAGGCGATCCGCGATTACGGCGTCTTCAACGAGGACATGATCGGGCTGAAGGGGATCGCGAAGCGCGCGGTGTTCGTGATCGACAAGGACGGCGTGGTGCGGCACAAGGAAGTGCTCGAGGATGCCCGCAACGAGCCGGACTACCAGAAAGTCATCTCGACGCTCCAGGCAATCGGCTAGACTGAACATATGAGCAATCGCTCATATGTTGGCGGCAAAACCCCGATCCCCCTCCTCGGCGAGCCGTCCGTCGTGGCGCTCGCCGAGACCTTCAAGGTGCTCGGCGACGAGACGCGGGTCCGCATCCTCGACGTCCTCGCCCGGGTCCGGGGGGCAGGGGCCCCCGGAGTAAATGTCCGGGGGGCAGGGGCCCCCGGAGTAAATAACGACCTGTGCGTCCAGGACCTCGCGCGCGTTCTCGGCCTGACCCAGTCCGCCGTCTCGCACCAGCTGCGGCTGCTGCGCAGCATGCGCCTCGTGCGCACGCGCCGCGACGGCCGGCAGATCTTCTACGCCCTCGACGACGATCACATCGTCAAGCTGTTCGAACAGGGCCTCGAGCACGTCGAGGAGCGGGCTGGCGTCGCGCGGGCCGTTCAGGCCCGCGGCGGCGGCCCTGAAAGGGCCGCCCCACGAGCGAAGCGGTCGCGGTCGCGCCGTACCGCGGACAAGGATGCGCCGTGACGCCGACCTGCACCGTCTGCGAGCTGCACGCCGAGTCGACGTTCAAGATCGAGGGCATGGACTGCCGCGAAGAGGTGGCGATCCTCGAGCGCCGCTTCAAGAACCTGGTCGGCCTCGAGGCGTTCTCCGCCGACGTGATCGGCCAGCGTCTGCACGTGAA
>Ga0070695_100002470_pt1 | contig 10647 bp, 5 predicted proteins | sample KBSK1252metaG_FD_65471 | JGI IMG/M metagenome (GOLD analysis project Ga0070695, IMG submission 65471) | Corn, switchgrass and miscanthus rhizosphere microbial communities from Kellogg Biological Station, Michigan, USA - KBS K1-25-2 metaG | ecosystem: Host-associated > Plants > Roots >...
TGAACACCCACTTGATCAGTTCGAACCGGCCCGAGGCCATCTCTTCGCGAAGCGACGTCAGCTCGCCGCGAAACTCGGTGCGAAACCGCGCCAGCTCGCCACGGATATCGCTTCCGAGCTGAATCATCTCGACGCGCAGCTTCGACGTCTCCTCGACGAGCCGCCGCTCGAAGCGTTCCGAGCACTGCTTGACGACGTACTCCACCTGCGCCTCGTCGTGCGCGCTGATCATTGCGGTGAGCGCTGCGCCGGCGTCTTCACCGAGCCGCTCGAGCAGTGCGGCGGGCACCTTGGGACCCGACATGAAGAAACCGCTCCTTGCGGGGCCCGGCCTTCGACGACGACGATGCCATCGTCCACGACCGGAGTCAACATCATCGGTGAGGGAGGGTCGTTCAGCGGCCCGGGCCGGCCGTGCTGCGCGCGCCGAGCTCGCGATCCAGATCCAGAATCGCCGCCGGATCGTTCTTCACCAGCCGGAACTTCGCGACGATCTCGCGCGCGATCTTCTCTTCCTCCACCTGCTCGGTGAGGAACCACTGCAGCTCCGTCATCTCGGCGAACGCCTTTTCCTTGAAACAGAGCTCGTAGAGCGAGTTGATCTGGATGGTGACTTTCTGTTCGTGTTCCAGCGCCTTTTCGAACACCGCCGCCAGCGAGTCGAACGCGGTGGCCGGCCGGTCGATCGCCTTCAGCTCGACGTTGCCGTCGCGCGCGAGGACGAAGTCGAACAGCTTCATCCCGTGCTGCCGTTCCTCGTCGCTCTGGAAGCGCAGCCACTTGGCCGCGCCGAGAAACTTCTGACGGTCGCAGAATCCCGCCATGGCCAGGTACGTGTACGACGCCTCGAACTCGGAATTGATCTGCTCGTTGATCGCGCTCAATACCGTCGCATTCATCGGATTCTCCAGCCGTTCACAGGGCCACCATGGAAGAACTTCTCGGGCACCATGATACCGTCCTTCTTGAACACCTCGCCGTCCTTCATCACGAACTGCACGGCCTTCAGCGCGTAGATGTCGTCGAGCGGATTGCCCGGAACGGCGATGAGGTCGGCGATCAGGCCGGCCTTGATCGGACCCCGCGTCTTTTCGGTCTCGCTGACCTTGTAGCCGTTGATCGTCATCGCACGAAGGATGTCGGCGTTGGGAATCCCCGCGTCCTTCCACACTTTCAGGAACTCCATGCACACTTCGCCGCGCGTCTTGCCGACGACGTAGTAGTCGGCGTCGGTCGAGAAGGTCAGCGGCACTTTCAGCTCGTACGCGTTCTTCAGGCTCGCAAGCGTCCGCTGGTACGCCTGCGGCGACACGGGATGTCCCGCGAGGTTGTCGGGCGTTTCGGTCCCGGCGCGCCAGATCCCTTTCTGCGCCATCAGCTTGTGCATCTCTTCGTTCAGGCCGCCCGTGTGCGCGATCGACCAGATGCCCGCCTCGACGGCGTTCTTGGCGCCGTTGACCGTCTGCACGTGGCCTTCGACCTTCATGCCGACCTTCGCCGCCTCGCGGATGAACAAGCGGATCTCGTCGGCGGTGTAGCCGTACGGCTTGCAGTCGACGCAGATCTTGATCACGCGCGCGCCGAACAGCACGTTCTGGCGCACCGCCTTGATGATCTCGTCGTTCGTGTCGGCGTCGAGATATTCGGGATAGACGATGTTGTGCTGCTTCGCCATCTCCGGCGTGGGAAAGAACTGGCCGCCCAGGCCGCCGATGATGATCCCGGAGTTGATGATCGTCGGCCCCGGAATCCATCCCTGCTCGATCGCCTGCCGCAGCGCCGTGTCCGCGTACAGCGCGTTGTTGCCCATGTCGCGGACGATCGTGAATCCCGACGCGAGCATCTGCATGCCGTTCGACGCCGCCTGAATCGCGCGCAGCGCCGTCGATTCCTGCACGTACGTGTAGTAGTAGATGTTGCTCTCGGGCTCCGGCTTGTACGTCAGCGCGAGATGGTTGTGCGCGTCCACGAGCCCGGGCAGTACGGTCATCGAAGAAAGATCGACGACGCGCGCGCCCGAGGGAACCTGGACGTTCGGACCGACGTCGCGAATGCGCGTCCCTTCGACGAGGATGATCTGATTCGTGAGGATGCGGCCGGCTTCAGGATCGAGCAGCCGACCCGCGCGAATCGCGGTCAGCGGCGCGGGCGCCGGAGGCTGCGCGCCGATTGGCGCGACGATCAGGCACACCAGTCCGACTGCGATGAACGTTCGCATGAGTGTCTCCGTTTCGGCGCCGGCGACCGGCTTCAGTGTCCTTCGTTTGTCGGGCGGACGTTGATGCTGCTCGACGACGTGTTCCCGGCAGCGTCAACCGCGGTGACCGTGATGGTGTAGATGCGCCCCACGGGGCCTGAGTTGTCGACACGTAATAGGACGTGATGGTTGTCGACGATGACGAAGTCTGGCCCGTCGTCATCATCATCATCATCATCGTCATCATCAGCAGCGGGGCCACCTCGTCTGTCCCGGCCATCCACGTCCTTCCGGGCGTGGATGCCATACTCGACGCGGCGCGTCCGCGGGTTGGTGAATGTCACGCTCAGCGAACTGCTCGCCGGTCCACAAAGATCCGTGGCCGTGTAATCGACCGCGAAGGCGATCAGCTTGTTCTTCCCAGAAGACTGAGGCGTCCCGCTGACCGACAGGCCGGTGATCGTGGGCGCCTGGTTGTCCACGACCGTCACCAGCGTCGTACAGACCGCTTCGTTGCCTGCCGCATCCGTCGCCTTGCCCTTCACCGTTGTCGCGCCGAGCGGGAACGAGGAGCCCGATGCGCGGTCGGTCGACACCACCGTGGGATTCGAACACAAGTCGCTCGCTGCGGGTGACCCAAAGGCGACCACCGCGGAGCATACACCCGGATCGGTGAATGTCGTGATCGGCGCCGGACAGGCAATCGACGGCGGCGTCCGATCCAGCACGGTGACCTCACCGATCGCCTCGCTGAACGCCCCCTTCGGATCGGTCGCCGTCAACAGGACGGAGGTCGTGCCGAGCGTATACGGAGACGGCGGCGCCTGAACGACCGTGATCGCATCGCCGTCGGCGTCCGCCGATCCGTCGTCGATCGACGCGTCGGCGACGCACAGCTCGCCCGCCGCCGCGGTGACGTTCTTCGCCTTCGCAATCGGCACACGGTTCGGCGGATCGCACGAGCCGTAGCACGTGCCGCTGACGGTGAGGTCGTAAACCGTTCCGACGCCGCCGCCGGCGTTCACCTCGGCGACGTCGATGGCAAAGGGTTGCCCGCCGCCGGCCACCTTGAAGGAGAAGGTCGTCAACTCGCCGCTCCCGCCCGGGTCGGCCGCGTAATTGGTCGCGAGATTGTTCGGATCGAATTCCGGCGTGTATCCGGCCGCCAGCAGATTGCCCGCTGCAGCGCCCTGCAATGTCACCGTCACACAGCTCGGGCCGCTGTAGCCACAGGTATTGAACGCAAACGCATCGAATCGGCGAGCTCCTCCGGGAAAGATGCCCGGAAAATTCTTCGGCGCGCCGCAGCTGCTGCCAACCACATCGCGAAAGAGTCGTCCCGCCTGCAGCCCGGTCGAACCGGTGACGCCGCGCGCACTCGGCGGAGCCGTCAGGTCGAGCGTGGTCGTCACGTTGAACGGCGGCGACGCAATCGGAATGACGAACGACAAGGGCGGAACAGCCGGGCCGCCGCTGTACACCACCGCGAATTCAAATGCGGCGGGCTGGCCGCAGGGATACTCGCTGGCCAGGGAGAAGCGCGCCGGCGCGCCGGACTCGGAGGCCGTTGCGGCGAGATCCGGAAAATGCATGGTGCTCGGCCGGCCGACGGTTACGCCGGCGGTCGGCGCTGTCAGCGACGCCACGATGCCGGTGGCCGGCGCGACGCCGTAGTTGGTCAGCGTCATCGTCAGCAGTCCGCCCTCGCCGCCTTCGATCGCGCCGTTGCCGTTGCCCGGATTCTCCGACACGTGCACGTTCTCGATCTGAAGAAATGCGGTGCCTCGTGCGCCCGTCGCCTGCACCGCGGAGCGCGCCATGATGATGCCGGCGCCCGAGTTCCGATCGACGCCCGGCGCTTCGATGTCGATCGCGGTGCTCGTCAGCAGCGTTCTCATCTCGACCGGCGTGAGCGCGCCGGTCGCCGACTTGACGAGCGCCGCGATCGCCGCAGCATGCGCCGCCGCGGCAGACGTCCCGAAGAACGGCGTCGTGAATCCGCCGACGCCGCTCACCGAAACGCCGTCCGCCGCTGTGAAGTCCGGCTTCTGCAGCACCTGCCCGCCGGTCGACGACGCGTTGCCCGGCGTAATCGCGGTTCCGTCCCCGTGATAGAAAATGCGCCGAGGACCGTCGGAGCTCGTCGCCTCGACGTGGTTGGCCGAGGTGAACGCCTGCGGGAAAGCCCCCGCTATAGGAGTGGCCGCGACGCCGTACGCCCCGTCGCCGGTCACGGCCGCGTGACCGTGCGTCGAACCAGCGGTGCGAGCCAGGAGCTGGCCGTGATTCGCATTCAGATGAAGAAACCGCGGCGCCGCGGACGACTTCTTGACGATCACGAGACGCGGACTCGCCGACGTCTGGGTGACCTGCTCGTACGGATCCTGCGTGCCGTTCTGGATGTTGGTCGAACTGCCGAGCACGAGTGTTCCTGCAGCATTCAGCCTGAACAAGTCGTAGTCGTTCGACGAAGCCCCCAGCGGGTCGGACCAATAGAGGCTGATCGGTGCGCCGCCAGGATCGGTGGCGGTCAGGAGATTGAAACTGCTTCCACCGAACTTGTGGAGGCGTGCCGCACCGACCGACGTGATGGTCGACCCGACCGTCCCGCCGTCCGCGAAGTCGCCTTCCCAGGTGCCCGCCGTTCCCGCGTCGAGATTGCCGGAATTGCCGGCCGCCGAGAAGTACAACGCGCCCGACGCGGTGACGTCCTTGACGGCCTGGATCACGGCGCCGCCGTTGGTGGTCGTCGGCCGGGGCTGCCCGTCCTGGAACGGCGACTCGACGAAATACGACACGTCGTCGACGATGATGTCGCAGCCGGCGGCGCGCAGCGCGCGGATGTTGTCGGCGAAGCTCGTGATGCTGACGAACGCGCTCGCGAAGAAGAGCTCGGCGCCCGGCGCGATATCGTGAATGATTTCGAGCATCGCCGTGCCTTCGTCGCACGGCGCCGTCGCGAGGCATGGAGCAGCCGGGCCGATCACCGTGACCGGACCGAGGTCGCCGGCAGCCTGGCTCGCCGCGAGGTTGCGCACGCCGTTCGAGAGCACGCCGATCTTGATGCCGGTACCGTCGACGTGAAACGCGCCGCGTGCGGCGAACGCGAGATGGGTGACGTCGCCTTCCGACGATCGGCTGCCGACGCCGGTGGGTCCGATGATGAGGTTCGACGCCGCCTGCCCGCTCACACCGGACGGAATCGCGCGTTGCTGTGCCTGGATGAACTCGACGTCGGGATCGGCGGCGATCATCTCGACCTGATCGATGTCGAGGTGCGCGCGCAGCGTCAAGCCGTCGGCCGACGCCGATACCACTTCGATTCCCGCCGCCGCGAGCCGCGCCGCCACGCCTTCCGCGCGTGTTTGCACGTCGACGACGAGGTGACCGTCAGCGGCATAGGGCAGGTCCGTCTCGACCGCCCAGATTCCGTTGGCGATCGGCTGGCCGCTCTCCATCTTCTGTTCGTAAAGGAGCTGCGAATCGATTTTCTGCTGGGCCGGTGTGCGACTGTCCTTCTCTGCGATCAGCGCTTCGATCTGCGCCAGTGCTTCGGCCGAGATCGGGTCGGCGAATTGGTCCCCCGGCGGCTGAGCCGCGCCAACTCCCGACCCCGACGAGACCATTCCAGCGGCAACGAGGCAAACCACACCCAGGACACGAACGCCGGTCATCGCGCACACCTCACGCGGGATCACGAAGGCACACCCCGCGCCAAGAGACGCGGGCTGGGGCAGGGCTTTTGGAAGAGCGAAGAGTGGATGTTACATCGAATTCAAGCGGCTACAAATAGCACTTCAGAGTAGCCACGCTGGTGATGCGACCTCTGCCTCTTCAGGGCTCGGACGTACTCGTGATACGGCCTCCGGCCTGGCGGGTGTATTTGTGGAACCAGCTCATCATGTAGAGCTGTGTACGAATGTAATTCGACGGTTTCGTTCCGGTACCGTGATATTCCTCGTTGAACTGCAGCAACTTCGCCGGCACCCCTTTCACTTTCAGCGCGGCGTAGTACTCCTCGGTCTGCGGCATCGGGGTGCGCCGGTCGAGCACGCCCGTCATCAACAGCGTCGGCGTCGTCACCTTGCCGACAGTCATGACCGACGAGTGCGCGAGCCAATCCGATGGATCTTCCCAGAATGGCTTCTTGAAGAAGCTGTACGTGAAGAGCGGGATGTCGGTGTGTCCCGCCATGCTGATCCAGTCGATCACCGGACACCGGACTGCGGCGGCTGCAAACCGATCGGTGTGGCCGATCACCCAGCTCGAAAGCACGCCGCCGCCGCTGCAGCCCGAAACATACATGCGTGAAGTGTCGATGTAGCCTTTGGCGACGACGGTGTCGACGCCGGCCATGAGGTCGTCGTAGTCCGGGCCCGGATAATTGTGATCGATGCCGTTCGAGAACGCGCTGCCGTAGCCGGTGCTGCCGCGCGGGTTCGTGTACAGAACCACGAAGTTGTTCGCCGCGAAGTTCTCGAACATCCAATTGAACGCGACGTTGTACATCGAGAACGGCCCGCCGTGGATTTCGAGGATGAGTGGGTACTTCTTCGACGCGTCGAACGCCGGCGGTTTGACAATCCAGCCCTGGACCTTTGTATTCCCCGTTGACGTGTACCAGACCTCTTCGATCTTCGCGAGCTGCTTGCCGGCGAGCACGTCGGCGTTGACGTCGGTGAGCTTCGTGATCTGACCAGGCTGCTTCAGGCTGTAGCGGACGACGTCCTGCGGATGATCGAAGTCGGCGGACGTGCCGGCCGCCACGAGACCACCTGTGAGTGGAGCCACCGAGTCGAACGTGAGAACGTGCGTGCCGGTCGTGATCGCCTTGACGCCGCCGGATGTCGTCCCCAGGGCAGCGAACTGGACGTTCCTCGACCCGCGATCCTCGGCGTCGAAGTACACACCGCTGCCGTCCGGCGCCCATTGGAGATTGTTGGGATTGCGATCGTAGTCGCCGCTGATTTTGCGGTACGCGCCGCCGCCGATCGGCACGACCCAGAGATCGCTGACGGTGTGCGTGCGGCCCGTCGCTTCGTAGCCGGTGAACGCGACGAGCTTGCCGTCCGGCGACACCGCAGGGTTGGCCCACGAGCCGGGCCGCGTGACGAGATCGCGAATCGCGCCGCTCGCCACGTCGACGACGTAGAGCTGCGACACCTGGTACTTCAGATCCGCGTCACCTTCACGAATGCCGTCGAACACGATCGACTTGCTGTCGGGCGTCCAGTCGATCGTCGCGCCGCCGCGCAGTTCTCCGGCGCCGACGCTCCATTTGCCCGAGGTGAGCGCCTTCGGCGTGCCGCCCTCGGCGGGCACGACGAACAGGCGGGTGTAGCCGTCTTCGAGGAATCCGACGCGGTCCTGGCGGTAGTGCAGCGTACCGACGACGCGCGGCGCGGGCGTCCACTTCGCGCCCTTCGGCTCGGCCGGCATGCTGATGGTCCACTTCTCCTGTTCGGCTTCGAACATCGAGAACGCGATCGACTTCCCGTCGGGCGACCAGGCGACGTTGCGCGGCGCTTCGAGCACGTGCGTCACTTGCGTCGCCGGCCCGTCGACGTCGACCCAGCGGACGAAAATCTGCGATCCTTTCGGCTCCCCGTCCGCGAGATACAGCAGCCGCTTGCCGTCCGGCGACCAGCGCGCGCTTGCGCCTTTGACGAGGAACCGGTGCTGCGTCCCGTCCGCATTGAGGATCCACGTCTCGTTGTCCCATTTGTCTTCGAGCTTGTTGACGTGCTCGCGCGTGTAGACGATGCGCGAGCCGTCGGGCGAGATCTGCGCGTCTCTGACGCGCTCCCAATCGAGGTAGTGCTCCGTCGTCAGGAGCGTCGTCGATCGCGTTTCCTGTCCGTGAAGCGCGAGAGCACTGATGGCCGCGATCGTGAGAGCGCAGAGAAATCGCTTCATGGCTGTCCTCTTGTTTGCACTGTCGGCGGGGCCTACTGACCCGCCGTGCTCCGTTGAGCCGTGGCACGCTGGAGGCCCTGCACCGACAGGCGGCGGTTGGGCGTGCGCGCGAGCGACTGTTCGAACTGCGCCGCCGCGTCCTTCATGCGGCCCTGATCGAGCAGCATCTCGCCGTACAGCTCGAACGACGGCTTGACGGGCTCGGTCGGTCCGGATGGCGGGTCCAGCGTCAACTCGATCGCCACCGCCTCTTTCAGCAGCTGCTCGGCCGCCGCTCCATCCTTTTTCGCGACCGCGATGGCGGCTGCGATCTCTTTTTCCATGATCGCCAGCGGCTTCGCGCGGTACGCATTCGATCCGGATTCGGCCTGCGTGCGCTGCGCGCGCAGCCGTTCGAACGCGATGTTCGCCGTCTCGAGATCGCCGAGCTTGGCGGCGCCGAGGCCGGCGGCCAGCACGTACGCGGCGCTGCCGTCATAGCCGGGCGCGCCGCCGTCACGCACCGGCGTCGCCGGCAGGGCGATCTTTTCCCACTTCGCGCTCTCGACGATCTGCCGCGCCTTCATCCCCGCGTAGCCGTTGGTCACGCCCGGACTCTTGTCCTTGTCGGCGACCGCTTTCGCCGTCGCGAGCGTCTTTTCCGCCTCGTCGAACTTGCCTTCCTGGAGATATCCGTACTGGAGCCACGACAGCGTGTGGAAGTCCTCGCGGCCGCGCGGCAGATTCTTCGCCTCCGCGAGATCGATCGCCGCCTTGTAGGCGACGACATTCGACGCGATGACGTCGTCCCACATCCCGAGCTGGACGAAGATGTGCGACGGCATGTGCAGCGCGTGGGCCGCGGACGGCGCGATCTTCGCGTACGCCCGTGCGGCGGGCAGCGCGAGGATCGCGTGGTCCGGATCGTCGAACGAGTGAATGATGAAATGCGCGGCGCCCGGATGCTTCGGGTTGCGCTGGAAGATGCCTTCGGCGATCGCCGCGGCCTGCATCGCGTTGCGCAGGTTGTTCTCTCCGGCCCGCCCGAGGCCGAGCAGCGAGAGCGCGTAGAGGATCGCGATCTCGTCGTCGCCCGGATACTTGGCGTGCAGCCGCTTCATCACCGCCGAGTACGCCGCGTCGCGCGCGTACTTGTCGCCCGTGCCGTAGAGCACGTCGACGGCTTCCACGAGATCGCGCTCCTTGCCGGCCGGCGCTTTCGCCGCGCGCGCGGCGGCGGTCGGCGCGAGCCGCTCCAGCACCTTGCGCGCCGACGCCATGTCCTGCTGCGCCCAGAGCGGATGGTTGAAGCTCATCGCCTCGCCCCAGTACGCGAGCGCAAACGCCGGATCCGCCTTCTGCGATTCACGGAACGCCTCGGCGGCCGTGTCGAATTCGAAGTTGTGCAGCGCCTTCACGCCGGTGAGAAACGCGCCCTGCGCGGCGGGCTTTCCCGACGTCGGAAACTGGATGGTCCCGAGCTCTCCGGTCCGGGCGGTCGTCTGCGCCGCGGCGGCTCCGGCGAAGCAACAAACAGCGGCAGCGATGAGTAGGTTTTTCATGAGGCCGCCATCGTAAGCCTGTCACGCGGCGGACACAAGCAGGCACATGCGTTGCACACAGAGACAATGTTCGACGACGGCCGGCCCATCAATGGCAGCAAACACCATGCGATTCCAAGACCGAATCGAAGCGGGACGAACGCTCGCGGATGCGCTGAAAGAATACGCGAAGCGTCACGATGTCGTCGTGCTGGCGCTGCCGCGTGGCGGCGTGCCTGTCGGCTTCGAGGTCGCGAAAGCTCTGCGCGCGCCGTTCGACGTCTTTCTCGTCCGCAAGCTCGGCGTGCCGGGTCACCCGGAGCTCGCGATGGGTGCGATCGCCAGCGGCGGCGTTCGCGTGCTGAGCGAGGACCTCATCGCCCAGCTCGACATTCCGCGCGCGGCGGTCGAACAGGTCGCAGTGCGCGAGCGGCTCGAACTGGAACGCCGCGATCGCCTGTATCGCGGCGACCGTCGGCTTCCCGACCTTCGCGACCGCACGGCCATCCTCGTCGACGACGGCCTCGCGACGGGCGCGACGATGGAGGCGGCGGTCGAGGCGGTGCGCATGTATCACCCGGCGCGCGTGATCGTCGCGGTGCCGGTTTGCGCGCCAGACTCGGCCGCGCGGCTGCGGCAGACCGCCGACGAGGTCGTCTGCGCGCTCACGCCCGAGCCGTTCCAGGCCGTCGGGATGTGGTACGAGCGATTCGATCAGACGAGCGACGAGGAGGTCATCGCGCTGCTCGAGCAGGCGAGCGCGTTCGCACGTGAACCCGCGCCCGCCGGGCCGACACACGGGTCGGCCCCTACACCTGGGGCGGAATCACGTGTCCTCCCGACGGAGGCAGGCGCGGACCCGCGTGTCCGCCCGACGGAGGCAGGGGCGGACCCGCGTGTCCGCCCGACGGAGGCAGGGGCGGACCCGCGTGTCCGCCCGACGGAGGTAGGGGCGGACCCGCGTGTCCGCCCGACGGAGGTAGGGGCGGACCCGCGTGTCCGCCCGACGGAGGT
>Ga0070695_100002474_pt1 | contig 10631 bp, 5 predicted proteins | sample KBSK1252metaG_FD_65471 | JGI IMG/M metagenome (GOLD analysis project Ga0070695, IMG submission 65471) | Corn, switchgrass and miscanthus rhizosphere microbial communities from Kellogg Biological Station, Michigan, USA - KBS K1-25-2 metaG | ecosystem: Host-associated > Plants > Roots >...
GCCGCAGGAGTTGTTGCCGATCATTCCGCCGATGGTGCAGCGGCTGTGCGTCGACGGATCGGGACCGAACGTGAGGTGATGCGCCTCGGCGCGGCTTCGCAGCGTGTCGAGCACGACCCCCGGCTGGACCCGCGCGAACCGCTCGTCCGGATTCAGCTCCAGGATGCCGTGCATGTACTTCGTGAAGTCGAGCACGACGGCGACGTTGCAGGACTGGCCGGCGAGGCTGGTCCCGGCGCCGCGCGGCAGCAGCGGCGCGTCGAACTTCCGGCACGCCGCGACGGCGGCGATCACGTCGTCGGCGTCACGCGGGATGACGAGGCCGATCGGAATCTGGCGGTAGTTGGATCCGTCGCTGGCGTAGAGCGCGCGGCTGCCGCGGTCGAAACGAACTTCGCCGCGAATCGTTCGCGCGAGCTCGTGCTCGAGCTCCACGGCCCGCGCGAACGAGTCGACCGGTTTGGCGTGCGAGCTTGGCGGTAGGGTCAACGGTCTCCTGCGATAAAATGCCGGCGCACCACACCTCGCAATGACTCTCGCCCGAGGCGCGCGACTCGGCGCTTACGAGATCCTGACGCAGGTCGGCGCCGGTGGCATGGGCGAAGTCTATCGCGCGCGCGACACGAATCTCGATCGAGATGTCGCGATCAAGGTGCTCGCCGGCCCTCTTGCAGCAGATGCGGCGGCGCTGGCCCGATTTCATCGCGAAGCGAAGATTGTAGCCGCGCTCTCGCACCCTAACATCCTCGCTGTTTACGATTTCGGCAGCGCACGCGTCGATCCTGAGCGAACGGTTGCGTACGCGGTGATGGAATTCCTCGAAGGCGAGACACTGCGCAAGAAACTGGAACAGGGCGCCGTCTCACCGAGGAAGGCGGTCGAGTAGGCGGTTCTGTCCCTCGGCGGCAAGTATCTGAGCGACTACGAGCCGGGACCCGACGGCCGGTTCCTCATGGTCCAGCGCAGCGAAGACGAGACCTCGACGCGCGAGATCAAGTGTACGTAGTGTCCGCCTTCAGGCGGACCTGATTGCGACGTCCGCCTTCAGGCGGACCTGATTGCGATGCCCGCCTTCAGGCGGACACTACGTACAAAACGAAATCAATGCGTCGGGTTGGTGCCGGCCCTTCCGATCGCCGATTGGAGATCCGCCATCGTCGCGACTCGCGGTCCATGCAGCGCGGCAATCTGTTTGACGTCCAGATTGAGCCGCTTGATGTTGTCGTATAGATTCACCGCGAACGGGCTGGGCGGACCCTGCGGCGGCGGGGCGTTCGCGGCCACCGGAGCCCACGCGTCCACTTCCATCAGGATTTTTTCCGCCGGCAGGTAGACCATCGCGAACGCGTCATTGTGACCGCTTCCCGCGATCTTGTACACGTCGATGATGCGATGGCCGTCGGTGAGCGTGTGTTTGTCCGTGAACGTCTCGAATGTGGCGGGCCTGCTCGCTTGCGCCAGCTTGTCCGGATTGATCGTCCGCGGCGCGGCCCACGCCTGCTCGTAGTACGGCTTGTTCATCTCGTGCGTCACGATCGTCGCGCCTTCGGCGACGTAGGTCCGCAGGCCGCCGGAATGATCGAAGTGCGCATGCGTGTTGACCAGATACTTGATCGGCTTGTTCGGAATCGTCTCCTTGACCTTGGCGATGACGGCCGTCGAGCGAGCCTCGTCCTGCGGCGCTTCGACCACGACGATGTGATCGTTCTGGTCGATGGCGATGCTGTGATGGCTGCCGCCCTTCACGTAGTAGACACCGTCAGCGAGCTTTTCCATCGCGACGGTGACGGGCGGAGGCGAGAAGCTGCGCGCTTCGCTCGGAACTGCGATGTCGACCACCGGATCCTTCGCGACCGCCGAGACGGTGAGGTCGAGCACCGGATAGCCGCCCTGCGTGCGCACGATCTTGCCGGGGAACATCACGCCGTTGAAGTCGCGGTAGTCGGAGTACGTGATTTCAACCGGCGTGTCGCCGAGCACGGTGTTGTCGATCCACGTCTGCACGCGTTCGACCTGGTTCTGCGCGTTGATCCGCCCGACGTAGCGATGTTTCCCGGCGTCGGTGAACGAGACCTCGGATCCCCCATTGGCCGGCTGCGACGTCGCGTTGTTGGCGGCCGCCGCCTTCAGAAATCCGTGCGGCGTCGTCCAGATTTCCATCGTGCGCTCTTCGACCGCCGCGGGCTGCGGCTGCGGGACCGGCGCGGTGCCGGCGGCGGATCCCGGCGGAGCCGCGACGTTCCATGCGTACGTGCCGCTGACGACTTGAATCGGCTGCTGTTTCACGGGAGCCGGGCGTGCGCGATTGGGTTCGACCACCTGGATCCGCTCCATCTGCACGCGTGCCGCAGGCGTCTCGTAGTTGATCCGCGCGGTGAAGCTGGATACGTCGAACGCTGGCCAGGGGAGAGTGGGGCTCGGTGCCTGACCGAACTGGAACCACTTCCCGGTGCCCGAGTACTCGATCGATTTCAGCTGGTTCGCGCCGAGCGCCGCCGTCGCGGCTTGAAGCGATCCCGCTTCCGGCTGGGCACACGCAGCGACCGACGCGGCGATCGCGAGGCCGAGAACGACAACGATGACTTTACGCATGAGGCGTCCTTTCTCCAATGTTGCGGGTTGACGCGCACAGTTATACACCCGCTTCAGCGCCGGGGCTGCACGGTCGGAAGGGCGATGAAGGAGGCGCGCTGACCGGAGCGGAAGACGCGCTGCGTCGCACGCTGGAAGTCGGCGTCCGTCGCGACGAAGATGTTCGGCACGAATCGCTGCGGATTCCGATCGATGACCGGGAACCACGTGCTCTGGACCTGTACCATGATGCGGTGGCCGGCCCGAAACAGATGGTCGTTCCCCGGAAATGGCAGTTCGTACTTCACGATCGACCCCGCGCCAATCGGCTCCGGCTTTTCGATGCTCCTGCGGTAGCGGCCGCGGAGCACGTCGCCGGCGATCATCAACTGATACCCGCCCATCTCGGGATCGCTCGGGTATTTGTCCGGATACACGTCGATCACCTTGACGATCCAGTCGCTGTCGGTGCCGGTTGTCGACGCGAACAGATTCGCGACGATCGGTCCTGACACGGTGACGTCGCTCGCGAGCGGATCGGTCGCCCAGGCGAGCACGTCGGGCCGGCGATGGACGAAGCGCTGATCCTCCACCAGCCACGTCGTCCATCCGGAGTTGAGCTTGATCGGGCGCTGCCGATAGGGAACCGGATTCGCCGGATCCGACACGTAGCTGTCGAACGCAGGCGGTGTGTCCGCGGCCGGCGGATCGAACGAGAGTTTTCCCTCGCCGCGGAAATAGAGCCGCCGGTTGACGATGTCGCGGGACGGCGGCCATGCGTCGTGGCGAATCCACTCGTTCACGCCGGTCCTGAACGTCAGCGCCTCGCTCGCCGGCGGCCGCCCTTTGCCTTTCAGGTAGTACGCGAAAAACGGCGCCAGCACGTTCTCGCGATAGTGAGCCGCGGTCGCGCTGCCGAAATCGAGGCGTCCGAGCCGGCGTCCTTCGCCGCTCGACCACCCGCCGTGATTCCACGGACCGACCACGAGAAAATTTTCGTGGGCGGTATCGTGCCGTTCGAGCAGCTCGTAGATTTTGAGCGGGCCGTAGAAATCTTCCTGGTCCCACCAGCCGGCGACGTTCAAGGTCGGCACAGTCACGCGCGTCAGCGACGTCAGCCATGGGGCGAACGCCTGTCGCTTCCAGAACGCGTCGTAGTCGGGGTGGTTGACGAAATCGTTCCACGTCGGAATCCGCTCGTGAAAATACTTCCGGTTGACGTTGCTCAGCGCGCCGAGCGTCAGGTACCACTCGTAGGTGTCGAAGCGATCGACGACCGTCGAGACGTCGGCGACCTCCTTCGACGATTCCATGCGGTACGCGTATTCGAGCCCGTAGCTCAATCGGAACGCGCCGTTGTGGTGGAAGTCGTCGCCAATCCACATGTCCGCCGGCGACGCCTGCGGCACGACGGCTTTCAGAGCCGGATGCGGATCGAGCAGCCCCATGACCGCGAGCCACGCGCCGTAGCTCGTGCCGGCAATGCCCACGCGGCCGTTGTTGTTCGGCACGTTGGCGAGCAGCCACGCGATGGTGTCGTAGGTGTCGGTGCTCTCGTCGATCGCCTTTCTGTCGTTTCGATCGCGCGGCTGGCGGAGCATCACGAACTGGCCATCCGACTTGAACCGGCCGCGGATGTCCTGCTGCACGATGATGTAGCCGTCGGCGACCAGATGCGCGAGCGATGCCGCGACGCGCGCCGGATTCAACGGTCCCGTGCCGTACGGCGTCCTGAGCAGGAGGATCGGGTAGGCGCCGACCCGTGTGTCGGCCCCGGGGCGGACACGCGGGTCCGCCCCTACGGGTGCGTACACCTGCGTGTACAGCCGCACGCCGTCGCGCATCGGGATCATCGTCTCGGTGCCGGAGAGCGGGGATTCCTGCGCACCATTACTAATAGAAGCCGCGAAGGCCAGCGCAAGGAGCGGCACAAGCAGACGCGGGGACCGAATGACCATCGATGTCTCCTGGACTCGCAACGTTTGTCTTGGTGTCCTTGGTGTCGATTCAGCGCCGCTCGATTGATCGAATCCCAATCCTAGAAGTCCACCCGGAACCCGAGTTGCTGGCGCCTCTTCGGCCCCTCGGTCAGCGCGAGGCCGAAGCTCGTCGACTGCAGGCTGCCCTGATAGCGCAGCCAGTTGTCGACGTCGAACACGTTGAACATCTCCCAGAACGCGGTCGCCGCATGATTCCGGCCGAAGCGGAAGATCTTGCTCACGCGCACGTCGGTCGTCTTTTCCGGTGCGCCGCGGCGGGAGCCGCGCGGCTCGGGCCGATCCGCGAACGGATCCGAATCGAGCTGGAAGCTGGTGCTCACGCTGTAGGGCAGCGCGCTGCGATACGTCGAGATGCCGGCGACCTGGACGTCGATTCGCGGCACGAGATACGACGCGTCGAAGACGAGATTGTGCCGTCGATCGTTGTCATCGGGGCCGAGGTCTTCGTTCAGATCGAACGGGTTCGTTGTCCCGCCGGTGCTGAGTCCGACGCCCGTGTTGGAGCGGGTCTTCGACAGCGTGTACGACACGCCGGCACGGGAGCTCGGCGCCGGACGGTATTCGAGGCGCGACTCGAGGGCGTTGTACCAGATCGAACCGCCGTTGCCGACGAGCGTGACGTTGGCGTAGCGCGTGTCCCGCCGCGTGAAGGTGCCGTCGGCGTTCCGCGTCCAGTTCGAGTCGCCGCCGATGTTCGCGTCGTACGTCCGCGTGCGCACGTAGTCCGCGCGGGCGCTGATGCGCGACCCGAGCTCGCGCGTCATGCCGATCGCGAAATTTGCCGAGTACGGAATCTTGTAATCGGGCCGCACGCCGAGAATCGTTTCCTGTGGAAAGGTCAGCGGCGCCAGATCGGGGTACGCCGGGTAGGACTGCGCGAGGAACGCGCGCATCTGCGCGATGCCGACGGCGGTGTTCGCCGGCGTCCAGAACGGGTTGCCGCCTTGTGTGTTCGCGTTGAGCGTGATGCGCCGCAGCGCGAGCAGCGTTTCGTTCAGATAGATGTCGGTGAAGTTCCAGTGGTTCTGGTCGTAGTAGAAGCCGAAGCTGCTGCGCAGCGTCGTCCGGCGATCCGCGGACGGCACCCAGACGACGCCGAGCCGCGGTGAGACGTTGTTCGTGTCGGCCGTCGATTTCTGGAGCGGCGCCGGGCCCGGCAGGCGCGCGACAATACGCTGGTTGTAGGGATCGACGTACGGGTTCACGGTGGTCGGCGTGAGATCGAGGTCGTAGCGAACGCCGAGATTGAACGTCAGGTTGTTCGTCGCCTGCCACGTGTCCTGCACGTACGCGGACGGATTCCACACGATCGGGTTCGCGAGACCGCTGCCCATGTTGCCGCTGAATGACGAGGGGAAGCTCGCCGGATCGTTCCGATCGAATCGCCGATCCTGCGTGAAGCCCCAGACGCCGACGTGCGCCGCCTCGACGTCCATGTACATCTGCTGACGCGCGAGCACGCCGCCGGCCTTGAACTGGTGGCGGCCGCGCACCAACGAGAAGTTGTCGACGACGAACAGGTTGCCTTCGCCTTCGAGGCCGGTGAACGACGTGGCGCCGAAGCTCGCGCCGGGAAACGTCGAGCGCGCGAACTTGCCGGTCGGATTCCCGGTCGTTGGCGTGTACCCGGCCGCCGCGAGCAGATCCGATCCGCCCAGGCCTCCGGCGATGTTGGCCAGAATCCACGGCTTGTTCACGCCGTAGCTCACGCGCAGCTCGTTGAACGCGCGGTTGCTCAGCGTCGACGTCCAGTTGCCCATCACGTTCCACAACGGGCCGCCGAAGGTCTGCCGCGTCTCGAGCGTTTCGAGCGGCGCCGAGCTGCCGGGCGACGTGCCGCCGACGTTCGGGAACCGCTTGTAGTCGTCCGTATACCGGAAGTAGCCGCGGTTCTTGTCGTTGAAGTCGACGTCGACCTTCACCATACCCACGGTCTGACGCTGACCGGTCGCGATGACCGTGTCGGTCACGGTCTGACGCCAGTAATCGGAGATGCCGAGCACTTCAGACGATGTGTTGTTCAGCCGCTCGAGGCCGGCGAAGTAGAACACGCGGTTCTTCACGATCGGGCCGCCGGCGAAGCCGCCGTAGCGCTGCTGGTCGAACGGCGGCGTCGTGTCGAGGAAAATCGGCTTCTTGTCGGCGTCGTACCGGCCCGAGAACGGCGGCCGATCGAACGTGTTGTCGCGAAAGAATCCGTACACGCGCGCCGACGTCGTGTTCGATCCGCTGCGCGTGATGACGTTCAGCATGCCGCCGGCCGCCTGGCCGTACTCCGCGCTGAACGAGTTGGTCAGCACCTGGAATTCCTGGATCCAGTCCTGCGGGAAATCGTTCGCCTGGCGGCCGTAGAACTGCATCTGGTTGCTGGCGCCGTCGACGACGATGCCGTTGGTGAACGGCCGCTGCCCCGAAATGGAGACGCCCGTCCCTTGTCCGGTGCCCGTCGCCGTCGACGTCGTCGCGCCCGGAGAAATCGTGGCCAGCGCGCTGAAATCGCGCGTCACCGTCGGCAAATCGTCGATCTGTTTGTTCGTGATGACCGTCGACAGCGTGCTCTGCGTTTCCACCGCGACGCTTCGGGCGACGACGACGACCTGCTCCGAGACGCCGCCGACCTTCATCGTGAAATTGAGCGTGAGGTCCTGGCCGACGCGCAGCTCGAGCGCCTGCTTCGCGTTCGCGAAGCCCGAGAGCTCCGTGGTGACCTCGTACCGCCCCGGCCGGAGGTTCGGGAGAAAGTAGCGGCCTTCGGCGCCGCTCTGCGCGGTTTGCACCGTGTTGGTGTCGACCTGCCGCACCGTGATCGTCACACCCGGGAGAACGGCGCCCTGCTCGTCGAGCACGACGCCGCGCAGCGTGCCGAGGGCCGTCTGGGCCGGCGTCGGCGCGGCCGCGGACACCAACAGGATGACGCCAAGAACCACCATCGCTTGTCGGATCATCTCGATGTTCCTCCCGCAGGCCTGAAGGCCTGCGCTACATCAGCGGAAGCGAACGACGACGTTTTCCAGCGGGAGCTCGGCCCGACGCGGGTCGGGTGTGTCGAGTGGTTTCCACGGGAGCTTGTCAGGTTGCAGGCCGGCGATCCGGCTTTCGACCTCGAACGAATCGAACGCGTACGGGATCCCTTCGCCGCCGAGCGGCGAGTTCGCGTCGCTCAGATGAAAGTGAAGATGCGGCTCGGTGGAATTCCCGGAGTTGCCGACGAGGCCGAGCACCTGGCCGCGCCGGACCTGGTCGCCGACCTTGACCTTGATCGAGCCCGGCTGCAGATGCGCGTAGAACGCGAACACGCCGCCGCCGAGATCGACGATGACGTGATTGCCGCCGATCGTCTGGAGCGTGATCGGCACGGCGCGAGACGTCGGCCCGGGCACGTTTTCGGGAATGCCGTCCTTCACGGCGGAGACCATCCCGTCGGCGACGGCAAGCGCATGCTGCCCGTATGCGCGATAGTTGCGGTTGTCCTTCGGATCGCCCTCGTGTCGGCTGCCGTCCGGGCGCAGTTGAATCCAGTCGATCGCGAAGCGCTGTGGAATGCGCGCCGTGCCGTCGACCGGCACGATCGATCGGCGATGGCCGGAGCTGTTGGATGGTCCGTTCGCGGCCAGCCAGTCCGCGCCGCTGAGCGGCGGCGCGATCACCCTCGGCGCGCCCGCCACCGGGATTCGAGCGGCATCGGTCTCGACAACCCGCTCGGCCTCGCCGACCTTGATCACGATGCGATGCTGCAGCGCGCGCGGCGGCGGCGCATCGCCGGGCATCGACGCCCACACGTACACCGTCGCGCGCTGCCCGGCGCCGATGCTCAACTTCGCGGCGCCGCGCACCGCGCCCATGCCGGGCCGGGCGACGGCATCGGTCAATGCCGGACCCTCGTACGCCGCCAGGTCCCGGTCGCCGTCAGCCGCGCGAACGGTGACGCGGTTCAACAGACAATCGTCCGCGCCGATATTCGTGATCGTCAGCTCGTACACGAGATGCGTCTTGCCGTCGGCTTTGAACGGCGCCGGCGCTTTGGCCACGCTGACGTCGATCGGCGCGGTGAGAATCGGGCGGCCGGCTTCGGTCTGCTGCTCGGTGATTCTTCGTCCCGGACCGTAGAGCACCTTTCCCGATCGCGCGCCGGTGTGGCGGCCGTGCTCGATGGCGACCTCGCCGTTCACCAGCACCCAGTCGATCCCGTCGGGATACAGGCTCGGCTCTTCGTACGTCGATCGATCCTGGATGGTCTCGTAGTCGAAGATGACGAGATCGGCCCACAGGCCGTCTCGAATCAGTCCACGATCGGCGAGGCGCATGCGTGTCGCCGGCCACGACGTCATCTTGCGGATCGCCTCGGGCAGCGTCAGGACGCGCCGTTCGCGCACGTAGCGCGCGATGACGCGGGGAAAGTTTCCGTACGCGCGCGGATGCGGCAGGCCGATCGCGTCCGGTTGATCGGGACCGAGCGCGCTGCCGGCGTCGCTGCCGATGCTCGTCCACGGGAATCCGAGCGCCGTCTCGATGTCCGGCTCGCTCATCATGTGATACACGGCCGTCACGCGGCCTTGTCCCTGCGACACGAGATCGAAGGCGGCGTCGGCCGGGTCCTTGCCCATCTCCTGCGCGATCGCGGTCAACTTTTTCTTCTCGAATCGCGCGTTGGCGGGGTTGTTGGCGTTGACGAGCACGATGCCGTCCCAGCCACCCGCCGCTTCGATGATGTTCCACCAGCCGGGCGAGCCGGTCGTGATCTCGCGCTTCAACCGATCGCGGACCGCCGGATCCGCGAGACGCTTGAACAACGCCTCCCGTCCACCCTCGTGCGCCCACGACGGAATCGTCGCTTCCAGTCCCGTCCCGCCGGCGGTGTAGACGTAGAGGTCGGCGGCGACGTCGACGCCGCGGCGGCGCGCGTCATCGATGTGCCTGCCGACCTCGTGCATCAACGTGCCCCATCCGGGACTGTGCGCGACCTTGAGGTGAAAGATCTCGACCGGCAATCCGCCTTTCTCGCCGATCTCGATGGCCTCGTCGACGCTCTGGACGACTTCTTTGCCTTCGCCGCGGATGTGGCTCGCATAGATGCCGCCGTATTTGGCTGCCGACTTCGCGACCTCGATCAGCTCCGGTGTCGCCGCGAAGCTCGAAGGCGGATAGATGAGCGCCGTCGTCATGCCCATCGCGCCGCCCTGCATCGCCTGCTCCATGATGGCTCTCATGCGTGCGAGCTCGTCGGCGTCGGGCGCGCGGTTCTCGTTGCCGAGCACGGCGACGCGCGCCTGCGTCTCGCTGAAGTACGTCCCGAAGTTGATGCTGATCCCCTGCCGCTCGAGCGTCGAGAAATACTCCGCGACTTTGTCGGCGGGAACCGGCGTGCCGCCCTCGCCGCCGATCGCCGTCGTCACCCCTTCGCGCAGCTTGTTTTCGGCGAGGCCGTTCTTCAGGAGCGCCGCGCCCGACTGATCCATCATGTCGATCCAGCCGGGGGACACGTACTTGCCGCCCGCGTCGATTTCCTGCCGGCCGCGCCCGGTCACGACGCCAATGCGAACGAAGCGCCCGCCCTTGATCGCGACGTCCGCGCGAATCGCCGGATTGCCGGCGCCGTCGAGCACGTGGCCGTTGCGGATCACGACGTCGTAGATCGGGACGTCGACCGCCTGCGCGAAAACGGCGACGGAGAAGAGTGCGGGTGCAACGGCCAGGAGACGGATGCGGCGAACCGGGCAGCGCAGCATGGGCGACCTCACGGAGAAATCACGACGTGCATGATAGTCGCTGAACCCGGCAGAAACGCACGCCGAAACGCCGGCGGCTTGATCCCACGACTAAGATCGGGAAACGGAGGCTTCATATGCGATACGTGGACGGATTCGTGCTGCCCGTACGGAAGAGCAAACTGCAGGCTTACGCCCGCATCTCGCGCAAGGCCGGAAAGGTCTGGCGAGAGCACGGCGCCCTCGAGTACATCGAGTGCTCCGGCGACGACCTCAAGGTGAAGATGGGCAAGTCGTTTCGGCGAACGGTCAAGGCGAAGCCCAACGAGACGGTGGTGTTCTCGTGGATCGTCTA
>Ga0070695_100002477_pt1 | contig 10626 bp, 4 predicted proteins | sample KBSK1252metaG_FD_65471 | JGI IMG/M metagenome (GOLD analysis project Ga0070695, IMG submission 65471) | Corn, switchgrass and miscanthus rhizosphere microbial communities from Kellogg Biological Station, Michigan, USA - KBS K1-25-2 metaG | ecosystem: Host-associated > Plants > Roots >...
CCCGCGGCCGAGTGGCTGCTCGACAACTTCCACCTGGTGGAAGGCGAGATGCGCGAGATCCGCCACGACCTTCCGACCCGCTACTACCGCGAGCTGCCCAAGCTGGCCACGCGCGAGCTCGCCGGGACGGCGCGGGTCTATGCCATGGCCGTCGAGGTGCTCCGCTACAGCGACGCGCGACTCGATGCGCGACGGCTGAACCGCTTCGTCTACGCCTATCAGACCGTTGCCCCCCTGACGATCGGCGAGCTGTGGGCATGGCCGAGCATGCTCAAGCTGGCTTTGATCGAACATCTGAGCCGTCTTTCCGAGGAGCTGATCGAGGGCCGCGCGAGACGCCTCCAGGCCGATCGCCACTTCGCCGACTTCGAGGGCGCGCGGCCGGACCGGGAGCTGCCGCCGCTTCCCGATGCCCTCCACGTCGCGTTCGTGGGCCAGCTGCTGCAGCGCATGCGCGAGCACGGTGCCGGCGCCGCCGGGCTCAGGAAGCAGCTGGAAGAGCGTCTGGATGCCGCCGGCGCCACGGTGGAGGAAGCGGTGCGCACCGAGCATCAGCGACAGGCGATGAACCACCTGTCGATGGGCAACTCGATCACCAGCCTGCGTCTGTGCGCCACACTCGATTGGAGCGAGTACGTCGAGAGCGTCAGCCTCATCGAGCAGATCCTCCGACGTGACCCGTCCGGACTCTACGGCCGCATGGAGTTCAAGAGCCGCGATCGCTACCGCCACGCCGTCGAAGCGCTGGCGGACCCCAACGGGGAAGCCCAGGTGAGGGTCGCGCTGCGCGCGATCGAGAGCGCGCGCCAGGCGGCGGAACGGCTGGGCGCCGATGCCCGGGCCGCCCACGTGGGCGACCACCTGCTCGGCAGCGGCCGTCGCGAGCTCGAGCGCGATGTCGCCCACCACCCTCCGCTCCGGCACCGCCTGAAGCGCCAGCTCTTCGAGCACGCCACGCCCGTCTACCTGGCCTCGCTGGCCCTGGTCACCGGCCTCGGCACGGCGGCCGCGGTGGCGGCCGCGCGAATGTCGCAGGCCTCCGCCTGGACGCAAATCTGGGTGGGAATGCTGGCCCTGATCCCGGCGAGCGAGCTCGCGGTGGCGTTGATCCAGCGGGTGGTCCACCGGATTGCCAGGCCCTGGCCGCTGCCGCGACTCGATCTGCGCGGCGGGATCCCCGAGCCCGCCCGCACCATGGTGATCGTACCCACCATCATCTCCTCGGCCGAGGGTGCCAGGGCTCTGGTGGAGCACCTCGAGGTGCATGCGCTCGGCAACATGGATCCGCACCTCCATTTCGCGCTGCTCACGGACTTTCCCGACGCAATCGCCGAGCGTCTGGCGGGCGAGGACGAGGTGCTCGGGGCCGCCATCGCCGGGATCGAGGCTCTCAACGCGCGCTACGCCCCCGCAACCCGGGACCGCTTCTACCTGTTCCACCGCGCGAGGCGCTGGAACGGCAGCGAGGGCGTATGGATGGGCTGGGAGCGCAAGCGCGGCAAGATCGAGGAGTTCAACCGACTGCTCCGGGGCGCCACCGACACCAGCTTCAACGTGCAGGTGGGCGATCCCGCGATTCTGACGCGCATCCGCTACTGCATCACCCTCGACAGCGACACCCGCCTGCCCCGCGACGCGGCGCGTCAGCTGATCGGGGTGATCGAGCATCCCCTCAATCGACCGCGCTTCGACGCCAAGCTGGGCCGGGTGGTCGAGGGTTACGGGATCCTTCAGCCGCGGGTCAGCGTCACCATGGCGAGCGCCGCCGGTTCGCTGTTCGCGCGCGTCTACGCCGGGCATACGGGCGTCGATCCCTACACCACGGCGGTCTCCGACACGTACCAGGACCTGTTCGGGGAGGGGAGCTTTACCGGGAAGGGTCTCTACGACGTGGATGCGTTCACCGCCGCACTCGAAGGGCGCGTGGCGGAGAACGCGATGCTCTCGCACGACCTGTTCGAAGGGCTGTACGCGCGCTGCGCGCTGGTGTCGGACGTCGAGCTCGTGGACGACTTCCCCTCGAGCGTGCTCGCCCACGCGCGGCGCCAGCACCGCTGGGTGCGCGGCGACTGGCAGATCCTGTCCCACCTGCTGCAGGTCGTGCCGACCCGGCGTGGTCTGGAACGCAATCGCCTCCCACTCATCAGCCGCTGGAAGATCCTCGACAACCTGCGCCGCAGCCTGGTGGCGCCGGCGCTGGTGGCACTGCTGGCCTCGGCCTGGACCTGGCTGCCGGGCTCGCCGCTGGGCTGGACGCTCGCGGCGCTCGTGGTGCTGGGCTTCCCCTTGCTGCCACCGCTGGTGCACCTGGCCAGCGGCCCCCGCCCGCAACACCCGTTCGGCGTGTTCCTGCGCGACGTGTGGGCCGAGCTCGAGACGGCGGGTGCTCAGGCCCTGCTCTCGATCATGCTGCTGCCCTACCACGCCTACGACATGGTGCATGCCATCGCCCTGACGCTGGTACGGATGGTGATCACGCAGCGCCGACTGCTCGAGTGGGAGACCGCCGCGGCGTCGGCGGCCCGCGCCACCGGGCTGCTGGCGCGCCAGGGCTCGCTCGTGTTCGTCGCCGAGATGTGGGCGGGCCCGGCGGCCGCTCTGGCGGTGCTGCTGGGGGTGCTGCCGCTCCGGTCCAGCGCGTTGCCGCTGGCGCTGCCGTTCGTGGTGGCGTGGCTGGCCTCGCCGTGGGTCGCGTGGTGGCTGAGCCGGCCGGTGGTCCCGCGGCGTCTCGCATTGGGCGCCGAGGATGCCGTGCAGCTGCGCCGCATCGCGCGCCGCACCTGGCACTACTTCGAACGGTTCGTGACCGCTCGGGATCACTGGCTGCCGCCTGACAACGTGCAGGAGGTTCCGGAGCCGCGCGTCGCGCACCGGACATCGCCGACCAACATCGGCATGGGACTGCTCTCGACGCTGGCCGCGCACGACCTCGGCTACCTGGACACCGAGGCGCTCTCGGACCGGATCGAGAACACGCTCACCACGATCGAGGCGCTCGAGCGCCATGCGGGCCACCTGCTCAACTGGTACGACACGGAGAGTCTGGCGCCGCTGCTCCCACGCTATGTCTCGACCGTGGACAGCGGCAATCTGGCGGGCGCCCTGATAACGCTGTCCATGGGACTGCGTGAGCTGGCCGCGGGCGCGGAAGACGAGGCGCGAGCGTGCGCCGGCGCCGCCGACGCGGCAGGAGTGCTGGATGAGATGCTGGGGGCGCTGGCGCGCAAGGCACACGCGGCCACACCCCTGCACACGAGCTGCCACCTCGCGCTGCGCGAGCTGCATGCGCTGCTCGCGACCCTCGGCGCCGAGGGGTCGGGGGGCCCGCGACTCGAGGCCGCTTCGCAACGCGCCGGGGATCTGGGCGCGGCACTCGGCCAAGTGGCGGCATCCGCCCCTCCGGGCCCCGACGCCGAGGACGTCGCCGAGTGGGGCCGGTTGCTCCTCGCGGCGCTCGACCGGTCCTCCGCACACACGGCCGGACCCGACGCGGTGTGGGTACGGCTTCACGACCTGGCCCGGCGAAGCGACCGCCTGGCGGACGCCATGGATTGGAAGTTCCTCTACGACCGCGCGCGCGGAGTCTTCTCGATCGGATTCCGCTTGGCCGACGCGGAAGGGCCGGGACGTCTCGATGCCTCGTACTACGATCTGCTGGCGTCCGAGGCACGGCTGGCGAGCTTCATCGCGATCGCGCGCGGGGAAGTGCCCCAGGAGCACTGGTTCCGGCTCTCGCGCGCGCTGGCGAGCGTCGAGGGGTGCACCACGCTGGTCTCGTGGAGCGGCTCGATGTTCGAGTACCTGATGCCGCTGCTGGTGCTGCGCAGCCATCCGGGAACCCTGCTCGAGAGCACCTGCCGCGCGGTGGTGCGGGCACAGATCCTCTACGGGAAGCGGCAGCGGGTGCCCTGGGGCATCTCGGAATCCGCCTACGACGTCGTCGACACGCACGGCAACTACCAGTACAAGGCGTTCGGAGTCCCGGGCCTGGGGCTGAAGCGCGGGCTGGCCGAGGATCTGGTGGTCGCCCCCTACGCGACGGCCCTGGCGGCCCTGGTCGATCCCGCCGAAGCCGCCACGAATTTCCGGCGGCTGACCCGCGAGGGCGCAGCCGGCCGGTTCGGATTCGAGGAGGCGGTCGACTACACGCCGCGCAAGACCGAGACGCCCGAGGGCGGGACCGCGCCGCAACGGTCCGGCCCCCATGGCGTCCGGGCCTTCTTCGCCCACCACCAGGGCATGAGCCTGGTCGCACTGGCGAACACGGTGCTCGGCGCCCCGATGGTGCGGCGCTTCCATTCGGATCCGCGCGTGCAGGCCACCGAGCCGCTGCTCCAGGAGCGGGTGCCGCGCTTCGTGCCCGTCATCCAGCCGCGTCCCGCCGAAACCACGCGGGTCGAGCCGCTGATGCCCGTCGTCTCACCTCGGCGCTTCGCCTCTCCGCACACGCTCTACCCGAGCGCCCACTTCCTCTCGAACGGCCAGTACACCACGGTGATCACCAACGCCGGGGGCGGGACCAGCACGTGGCGTGGGTATGCCGTCACGCGGCAGCGGGATGACCCCACCTGTGATCCGGGCAGTCAATTCATCTACCTGCGCGACGTGCGCAGCGGCCTGCTCTGGTCGGCCGCCCACCAGCCGGTGTGCCGCGAGCCCGAGCGCTACCGGGTGAGCTTCCGCGCCGACGAGGCCTCGTTCGCGCGCACCGACGACGGCATCGAGACCCGGCTCGCGATCACGGTCTCCCCCGAGGACGACGTGGAGGTGCGCCGCGTCACGCTGATCAACCACACCGACCTGTTGCGCGAGATCGAGGTGACGAGCCTGGTCGAGATCGTGCTCGCTCCCCCCGCCGACGACCTCTCCCACCCGGCCTTCCACAAGCTGTTCCTCGAGACCGAATACCGCGCCGAGTGCACGGCCCTTCTGTGCGGCCGCCGACCGCGCTCGCACGACGAGCTGACACCCTGGGCGGTCCACGTGCTCAGCGCCGAGCACGGCGTCCACGGGGCCGTCGAATGGGAGACCGACCGCAAGCGATTCCTCGGCCGCGGGCGCACGCCCGAGGATCCGGTCGCGCTCGACGGGCGGGCGCTGTCCGGCACGACCGGCGCGGTGCTCGACCCGATCCTGAGCCTGCGCCGCCGGGTGCGCATCGCCCCCGGGGCGCAGGTGCGCCTGGCATTTGCGACCGGCGTCGCCACCAGCCGGGACGCCGCGATCGCGCTGGCCGAGAAGTACGACGATCCCGCCTCGGCCGCGCGGACGTTCTCGCTCGCCACCACCCAGACCCAGATGCGGCTGCGACATCTTGGGATCTCGACCGACGAAGCACAGCTCTACGAGCGGCTCGCTTCGCACGTGTTGTGGACCGACGCCTCGCTCGCCGCCGACGCCGCGTTCCTCGGCGGCAACACGCTCGGCCAGTCCGGCCTCTGGTCGCACGGGATCTCCGGAGAGCTGCCGATCCTGATCGTGCGCGTGGTCGAGGACGACGATCTGCCGCTGGTGCGCCAGGTGCTGCGCGCGCAGGAATACTGGCGGCTCAAGGGCCTCCGTGCCGACGTCGTCATCCTGAACGAGCATCCGACCGGCTACCTGACCGAGATGCACGAGCAGCTCCAGGGTCTGCTCGAGAAGGGCTCGTGGGCCGCATGGAGGGATCGCCCCGGTGGGGTGTTCCTGCTGCGCGGCGACGGCATGCCGGAGGCGGAGCGCGTGGTCCTGCTGGCGGCCGCGCGGGCGGTGCTGAGCGGTGACCGGGGCGGGCTCGCCGACCAGCTCGATCTGCCCTACCCGGAGCCGCGCTGGCCGGCCAGGCTGGTGGCGCGACCCGTGCCCGATTCGCCCCCGGGCGATGCTTCTCCGGACGTGGAGGCCCCGCCGCTCACTCACGGCAACGGGCTCGGCGGCTTCACCGGCGATGGACGCGAGTACGCGATCGTGCTGCAGGGGGATGCCGACACTCCTCTGCCCTGGGTGAACGTGATCGCGAACGAGACCTTCGGGAGCGTGGTCGGCGCCACCGGCGCGGCCTGGACGTGGGCCGGGAACAGCCGCGAGAACCGCCTGACGTGGTTTGGCAACGACCCGGTGAGCGAGTTCGGCGGCGAGGCCGTCTACCTGCGTGACGAGGACCTCGGTGCGGTGTGGGGCGCCACGCCAGGCCCGCTGCCGCGAGCCCGCGATGGCGGCCGCTGGGTCACGCGCCACGGCGCCGGGGTCACACGCTACGCGCACTGCGGCCATGGCGTCACCTGCGAGCTCGCGGTGTTCGTGCACGCGGTCGAGCCGGTCAAGCTCTCGCTGCTCAGGCTCACCAATCAGACGGACCGCGCGCGGCGACTCAGTGTCTTTGCCTACAACGAGTGGGCCTTGTGCCCGCCGCACGCCGGCGAGCACCGCTTCGTCATCACCGAACAGGATCCCGGGACGGGCGCGGTGCTGGCTCGCAATCCCTACAACTCGGATTTCCGGGAGCGTGTCGCCTTCCTCCACGCGAGCACCCTCCCCGTGTCGGCGACCGGCAGCCGGCTCGAGTTCCTGGGGCGCAATGGCTCGCTCAAGCGACCCGCGGCGATGGGACGTGTGTCCCTGGGGCAGCGCTTCGGCGCCGGACTGGATCCTTGCGCGGCACTGCAGATTCGCGTCGATCTCGCGCCCGGCGAGACCCGGGAGCTGGTGATGATGCTGGGCCAGGGCGAGACCCACGCCCATGCGCTGGATCTGGTGGGTCGCCTCGGCACGGTCGAGGCCGCGCACTCGGCCCTCGAAAACGTCGAAGAGCGATGGGAGGCCATGCTCGGCGCGGTGCGGGTCGAGACGCCGGATGACTCCTTCGACCTGATGATGAATTGCTGGCTGCTCTACCAGGCGGTGAGTTCACGACTGTGGGGTCGCACCGGCTTCTTCCAGCCGGGCGGCGCCTATGGCTTCCGCGACCAGCTCCAGGACGTGATGTCGCTGGGGTTCGCCCGCCCCGACCTCTACCGCGAGCATCTGCTGCGCTGCGCCGGCCGCCAGTTCATCGAGGGGGACGTTCAGCACTGGTGGCATGAGCACACCGGCCGCGGTGTGCGGACCCGCTGCTCCGACGACCTGTTGTGGCTGCCTTACGCGGTGGCCCACTACCTGAAATGCACCGGCGATCACGCGGTGCTCGACGTGCCCGTGGCCTTCCTGGAAGCGCCGGCCCTGGCACCCGGGGAGGCGGAAGCCTACGGTCAGCCGGCGGCGGCGAGCCAGAGCGGAACGCTCTACGAACACTGCATCCGCGCCATCGAGGGCCGGCTGCCCATCGGCCCGCATGGTCTGCCGTTGATCGGCACCGGCGATTGGAACGACGGCATGAATCGCGTCGGCTATCAAGGCCGCGGCGAGAGCGTGTGGCTGGGATGGTTCCTCACCAAGATCCTGCACGACTTCGCGGGCATCGTGGACGCGCGCGGCGATTCGGCGCGCGCCGCCCGCTGGCGCGACGAGCGCGAGCGCATGGCGGCGATGCTGGATCAGGCGTGGGACGGTGCCTGGTATCGCCGCGCCTACTTCGACGACGGCACCCCGCTCGGCTCCGCCCAGGCCCAGGAGTGCCGGATCGACGCGATCTCGCAGAGCTGGGCGGTGCTCTCGGGAACCGCCCCGCTGCGACGGGCGGAGCGCGCCATGGATGCCGTCCGGATGCAATTGGTGCGGCGGGACGCCGGCGTGATCCAGCTGCTCGCGCCCCCGTTCGATCAGTCGCTGCCCGATCCCGGCTACATCAAGGGCTACGTGCCGGGAGTGCGTGAGAACGGTGGCCAGTACACGCACGCCGCGCTCTGGACCGTGATGGCGATCGCCCATCTGGGCAGCGGTGACGAGGCGGCCGAGCTGTTCCACATGCTGAACCCGATCAACCGCACGCGCGCGCCGGCCGATGTCGAGCGCTACCAGGTGGAGCCCTACGTGGTGGCGGCCGACATCTACACGCACCCGGCGCACGTCGGCCGGGGCGGCTGGACCTGGTACACGGGCTCGGCGGCATGGATGTACCGCCTGGGTCTGGAATCGATCCTCGGATTGAAGCGCCGGGGCAGCCACTTCGTCGTCGCACCGTGCATTCCCGGCTCGTGGGAGAGCTTCCGCATGCATTGGCGCCACGGCCGAAGTTCCTACGACATCACCGTGGAGAACCCCGGGCGTCGGAATCGGGGCGTCGCCGAGGCGATCCTGGACGGCGTCACGGTCGACGCTCGTGCGATTCCCCTGATCGACGACGGCGCCGTGCATCGGCTGCGGGTGCGGATGGGTGACCCCGAGCCCGAGGTCCCCGAAGAACCGGAAGCCGAAGACATCCTTTCATTGGAGCATTCGCCCGAACCCGAGGCGGGACGCGGCGTCAGTCCTGCTCCCCCCACTGGGCGGGCGCGATAGCCGGACCGCGCTGACGGCGCGCCAGCAGCACGCGCGGGCGGCCGGCCAGATCGTCGATGAGGCGGATCTCCTCCCAGTCGTAGGCGCCGCTCAGCCAGTCCGCGACCTCGGCGGCGCGCGTCTCGGCCAGCTCCAGCGCCAGCAGGCCCTCGGTGATGAGGTGGCGCGGCGCCTCGTCCACGATCTCGCGCAGCGCGTCGAGCCCGCTCGGGCCCGAGAACAGCGCGCCCGCCGGCTCGAACTCGCGCACGTCGGCGGGCAACGCGTCGCGCTCGCCCATCGCGATGTAGGGCGGATTCGAGACGATGACCTCGAAGCGCTCGTCGGCCTCGAGGGCATCGAGCCAGTCGCCGTGGCGGAGCTGGACGCGCCCGGCCACGCCGCAGGCGCGCGCGTTGTCCCCCGCGACCGCGAGCGCCGCGGCGCTCGCGTCGGTGGCGGTGACGGCGGCGCTGGGCCACTCGGCCGCGATCGCCAGGGCCACGGCGCCCGATCCCGTGCCGAGGTCGAGCACCCGCGGTCGGGACCAGCGGGTGCGCTCGGCCGCGAGCACCGCGAGCACGGCCTCGACCAGCCCCTCGGTCTCGGGACGGGGGATCAGCACGCCCGGGCTGACCGCGAGGTCGAGCCCGCGAAACGCGGCGCGCCCCGTGATGTACTGCACCGGCTCGCCCCTCACCCGGCGCGCGAGCCAGGACTCGAGCCGCGCCGACTCGTCGCCGCTGAGAGAGCGCCCGCGCTGCAGGTAGAGCTCGGCGCGCCCGAGCCCGAGGAGGCGCCCGAGCAGCTCCTCGGCGTCGGCGAGCGGGGAGGCGCCGGCGCCGTCGAGCCGGGCGACGGCGTCGGCGAGCGCTGCGGCGATGGTCGAGGGCATGTGCGCAGTGTAGCGGACCGACGCCGGCCATCGCGCGCCGACCGGTGGCAGCATCGTGGCTGCGCGCCATCGCGACCCCGGTGCCGGTCCGGGCCCGCGCCCTTGGACGCTAGTCGTGCGAGATGATGTCCATCACCGCGAGCAGGCACCCTCCCACGCCGGCCGCGAGCACGTAGGGATTCATGCCGATCGCGGGCGCCACCCGGATGAGCCGCACCTCCGTGCCGCAGAGGATCGCCCCGGCGGCGCCCCACCAGCGCTCGGCGTCGACCGGCGCATCCGCAGGCGCCGTGCTCTCGTCGGCCGCCACGCGGGACGGGCCGAGCGGCGCGAGCATCGCGACAGCCGCGAACGCGAGCGCGCGGCACAAGCCCCCGATCCGGGCGTGCTTCGATCTGATTCTCATCGTTCCCTCCCTCGGAAGCTCAGTCGGCCCAGTGCGTCGACACGGCCTTGCCACAGGTGATGAACGCCAGGACCCACGCGCCCGTGGTCGACGCCACGGCGACCGAGGCGCCGCACATCGCGTAGTCCCAGAACTTGTCCTTGTCGAACCCCTCCGCCTCGAGCCCGTCCTCCTGAGCGCGCGCCACCACGGACAGGGGTGCCACGCCCAGCGTGCCCGCGAGGAGCAGCGCCACCACGATCGAACTCCGTCTCATCTCACGATCCTCCTGGTCGCGGGGGCGTCATCGCACGGGTCGCGGGGATCCGCGACTGCGAGGGCGGGTACGCTGCGCACGAATCGGCCGGCCGCGTCGAACTCCATCAGCTCGCCGTAGAGCCGGTGGCCCCAGCGCCGGCGCCAGATGCCGCGCCGGTCCCACCAGACCTCCGTGGTCGGCAGCGCGGCCATGGCGGCGGCACCGGGCCGCACCGGCGTATCGACGATCAGGCTGGCCAGCCCGCCCGCGTGTCCGCACGTCTGCCACCGCGCGCGCACCCGCGCGAGCGCCGCCACGCAGTGCCGACAGCGCGGGTTGACGGCGATCACCCAGACCGGCTCGCGCGGCGTCGGATCGCCGCGCAGGCGGACGAACGAGGGATGCCGCCAGACCGGCCGCTCCCAGCGATGCGTACGGTCGGCGAGCCACACGCCGCCCAGCGCCAGCACGGCGAGCGAGGCCGCACTCGCGGCCCAGCGCGCGGTGATACCCCGTCGCGCGCTCATCGCACCGGACTCAGGCCGCGGAGCAGGTCGAACGACCACCAGGTCGCGAGCCGGGTGAGGAGCCAGGCGTGGCCGGTCACCAGCCACGCACGATGCTGCGGGCGGCCGGTGCCGCGAGCCTGGGCCCAGGCGGTCACGCCGATGCGCAGCAGCGTGAGCAGGCCGA
>Ga0070695_100002478_pt1 | contig 10625 bp, 14 predicted proteins | sample KBSK1252metaG_FD_65471 | JGI IMG/M metagenome (GOLD analysis project Ga0070695, IMG submission 65471) | Corn, switchgrass and miscanthus rhizosphere microbial communities from Kellogg Biological Station, Michigan, USA - KBS K1-25-2 metaG | ecosystem: Host-associated > Plants > Roots >...
GTGCGGTGGCGCGGACCCATGCCTTCGGGTACGACAGCGCGAACCCCGCCTGGTCGTCGCGGAACTCCACGACATCTTCCACCGGAGCGACACTGCGGGCCTGTGTGGCCGCCGGCATGTGAGGCGTCTCGCGCCGGCTGACCGAGATCAGCGTCCCCGCCGCCGCGACGATCATCAGGCCGAGCCCTGCGATGAGGATCTTCTTTCCGGGCATTGCAACAACCTCCGAGACGAGCGCTGAAAAGGTTCGGCCGGCCGCTCAGCAACGAAGCGGCCGGCCGATGACACCCGCATTTCCGTTCCAATTGGGGGTCGGGAGGGAAGGCTGCGGGCGACCTCGATTACCGCTTACAGCTTGTTGTCGATGGACTTGGCGGTGTTCTGGATCGAACCGACGAGGGACAGGATGTTCCCCGTGTCACCCTTGATCCCGGTGATCTGACCGAGGAGGACGTCGAGTCGCCGGGCGGCGCCGGCGAGGCCGCCGCCAAGGCCGCTGGCCTTGTGGTCACCCGAGATGGATTTGGCCGTCGAGTCGATCGCCGCGATGCTGCCGTCGATCGTGTGCACCGAGCCGTTGATCGAACTGGCGTTGGCGTCGATGTCACGGACCGTGCCGTTGATCCCACGGACGAGGCTGTTGATCGACAGCACCGAACCGTGGATGTCATTCACGTTCTCGTCGATCGAGTGCACCGTCGTGTTGATGGACTTGGCCGTGTCGTCGATCGCCGCCGCCTCGTCGCGGATCGAGTCGGTGTGGTCCTTCACGGTGCCGAGCTGGCCGGACAGCGGCCCGGCCGCCGTGTTGATGGCGTCAGCCCGGGCATTGATGCTCTCCAGCAGTTTCACCGAGTCGAGGTTGTGGTCGATCGGGGAAACCGTGTTCCGGATGAAGGCCACCCGCTCGTCGATGTGGTTGGCCGTGATCAGGATGGTCACGAGGCAGGCCACGGACACGAACGCCCAGGCGACCACGCCCACCAGGACCTGACCGGCCAGCCCGGTCTCGTCGCGGAGTCTGCTCCGCATATCGGCCATCTCAGCAACTCCGTCCGGCGCCCGACTTGGCGCAGATGCTCTTGAGCGAGGCGTTCACGTTGCCGAGTCCGCCCAGGATGTTGCCGGTGTCGCCCTTGGCCGGGCCCAGGATGCTGTTGGCCGTGTTGACCCGGTCGAGGATGTTCCGGCTTCCGAGCTTGTCGGCCGGGCTCTGGGAGTTCTCCAGCGTGCCGTCGATGCTCTTCGCCTTGTCGAGCACGCTGACCAGCACGTTGGACGTGTCGACGAGACCGCCGGAGACCTTCGTCAGGATGCCCGACGTGCTCACCAGCGAACCGGATGTGTCAATCAGCGATTTCGACGTGTCGATCAGCGACGCCGACGTCCGGACCAGCGTCCCCGACGTGTCTTTGAGGGACCCGTCGATGGAGCCCAGCGAACCGTCGATCGTGTTGAGGTTGGAGATGACCGTGTCGGCCTGAGCCGGAATCGGCTTGAGGGCCGTGTCGATGCTGCCGAGCGTCGAGTTCACGTGGGCGATGTGCTGGGGCAGGGGGACGACGTCGCCCCCGGCTCCGGTGACCGACTTGTCGGCCACACCCAGCGCCGAGTCGATCGACTGCAGCGCCGAGACGATGCCCATCAGGAACGCCACCACTACCACCACGACCAGCAGGCCGATGGCGACCCAGACCCACATCCACCGGGTCAGAACGCTGGTTTCGTCGGTGCGCCGGGGCAGCGCCACCCGGGGGCTCGGGGGTGCCCCCCGAGATGACTGTATCGTCGTTGCCATTTTCTTCTCCCCCCTAGCAGGCGTTCGGCGAACCGAGACGCTGGTCGATGCACTTGGCCAGCTTGTCGGCCAGTTGCGCCTGGACGAGGATGTTGCCGGTATCGCTCTTGACCGCCCCCACGATGCCGAGCGTGCCGTCGATGCTCTGGTTGATCGCCGCGACGTCGTTGTTGATCCGGTTGGCGACATCAAGGATGGCGGCCGCCTGGGAGTTGATGTCCTTGGCGGTGCCGTTGATCTTGCCCGCCGTCCCATCGATGGCCTGGGCGGTGGCGTGGATGGCGCCCGCTGTGCCGTTGATGTCCTTGGCGGTCTTGTTGATCGTGCCGGCGGTGCCGTTGACCGTGGCGCCCGTGCCGTTGATGTCCTTGGCGGTGCCGAGGATCGATCCGGCGTGCCCGTCGATCGACTGGGCCACCTTGATGATCTGGTCGAGCTTGCCCTGGAGCGGCTCGGCCGTGGTCAGGATCGAAGCGGCGGTCTCGTTGGTCCGGTTGAGCTGGATGACCGAGTCGGTGGCGGTGTTGATGCCCTGACCGGTCTTGGCGATGCGTCTGGCCTTGGCGTCGATCGAGTTGGCCACCGACGTCGTGCGCTGGAGCAGCGTGACGAGCGTCACCAGCGAGACGGCGACGATGGCGATGGTGACCAGATTCGACACCGCCGCGATGCCCGCCTGGCCGGCTCCGACCCGGGTGGAACGTCGAGCGGACACTGGATGCCCCCCTTTTTTCTTGGTGACGATCTTCTCGGCCAACCCGTAGAGCAGCGGCAACGCCCCGGAGATGCTGCCGAGCGTGCGGTTGGCGTGCTGCAAGTCGGGGACGATCGTGGTGGCGTGACCGATCACGTCGGTCACCATGTCGTTCACGTCGCCCAGGTTGTCGGCGATGCGCCGCAGCTGCGACGACACCACGTAGAGGTAGCCGCACAGCACGACGACGAACGCCCCGCAGACGGCAAAGGTCGCAAGCACGATGGCCCTCATCGCCGGTACCCCCTCCCCATGGCTTCGGCCGCCACCAGCTCCCGGGTGAGGAAGAGGTGATGGTTGAGGCCTTCCTTCAGAATGTCGTCGACACCGTTCGCCACCGCGCCGATGAGCGGGCTGTTGGCGGTATTGCCGGCCGTGGCCGCCAGCGTCGCCTTCACGTTGTCGACGCCACGGTCGATGTCCTTGACGAGGCTCACCAGGAGCTGGAGGAGGGCGGCCGCGACGAGGACGACCACCCCGCCGACACCGATCGCCACCCACCAGAAGGTGACCTCTGCACTTGCGAAGCCAGGCATGGTCCCCTCACCCCTCCAGTACTCGTCGAGTGCGATACAGGTTCTCCGTCACCGATTGGGCGATGTCCCTGGTTCGCGTCAGATCCTTCAGGGATGACGTGTTGTCGTAGGCGACCTGCAGCCCCTGGTCGGCCTGCTGCGCCTGGCCCCCGATGATCTTCGCCACCCGTAGGATCGCCGCCACCTCGGCCACGACCACGGTGATGATGGTGGCCCCGATGGCCCAGCCGAGGTACCACCCGAACAGGTTCGGATCGCTGACGTAAGCGATCATGACTCCACCCCCTCCCTGGCCAGGCTGGCCATGTAGTTCAGGATCGTCTTGGTCGGCGCCGGGACACCGTGGTCCCGGCTGAGATGGCTGGCGAGCTGCCGCACGAGCTCGTCATGGCTGTGGGCACTGAGGACCGCCGGGCAGACCGTCCCGGCATCGGCGCAGGCGAGTTGCATCATCGCCGTCACCTCTCCGTGACGAGGTCGACGACGTGCCCGTTGCCGCGGTGGCTGTGCTTAGCAGCGAGCGCCGCAGCGGCGACATCGACGGGTGTCAGGCGGACGTTGGCCTTGGCGATGGTCGGCGTCACCGTGTCGGTCTGCCGGCCGATGGCATTGATCAGGGCGACGATGGTGCCCAGGTTGAAGGACACCTCGCCCAACGCCCGGATGATCCGGTACAGCGTCATCCAAAGGGTCAGGGTGAGTATCGTCACGGCGACCAGCGTGACGGCACCGGGCAAGTTCATGGATTCCCCCCTCCTAGTGCAGGTCGGCGACCTTGTCGGCGCCGGTCGCATAGCGAAGGGCGCCGGCCGCCACCTGCTTGACAACCTCGTCGGTCACGGCCAGTTCCTCGGGAACCTCGTCGAGCTTGCCGGTCAGCGTCACGACGTTCGCGAGGATGTTCCGGGCATGAGCCTGGATGTCGAGAACGGCGGTGAGTGTCCGGTTGAGGAGGACGAGCACGGCTGGGACGACGAGGAGGAACAGCAGCAGGTTTCCGAACCACCAGATCTTCATGACTCAGTCCCCCCCTTTGCCGAACAGCTTCTGGAAGAACCGGGCGATGCTGCTCTTGAAGGCGATCCACCCGAGCTTGAAGCCGCTGACCTGGTTCTTCTTCCGGACGGGCGCAGGGCCGGCCGCCTGACCGTTGCGGCCCCGGGACAGGTCCGCCTGGATGCGGCCGGCGAACTCGTCCATGAGCGAGCCGGTGACGTCCTGGATCATTCCCCGCCCGTACTGGGCCAATGGCCCCGACAGGTCGAGATCCTGGCTGATGCGCATCTTGGTGCCGCTGCCGTTGCGCTCCAGAGATGAGATCACGGTGGCGTTGGCCTGGCCCTTGCCTTTCATCTCCGAGCCTTTGGCCTTCATCACCATGCGCTTCGTGTTTTCGTCGCGTTCGGTGATGTCGACGTCCCCGTTGAACGACAAGGAGACGGGGCCCATCTTGATGTTGACCTTGCCCTTGTACTGGTGGTCGTTCACGACCTCCGTGAGTTCCGCCCCTGGCATGCACGGCGCCACTCGCCGCGGGTCGAGGAGGAACTCCCAGACCTCGTCAGTGGACGCAGGAACTGTGAACTCGTTCTCGAGATGAATCGCCATGCCCCTTCTCCTCTTGGTGTGCGTTCGCCACGCGGCGGGCGGCCCGGAACTGCACGAGTTCCGCCAGGATCGCCACCGCGATTTCTTCGTGAGTCACGTGACCGAGGTCGAGTCCCGCCGGAGCGTGGATCCGATCCTGGCCCTCGATGCCGGCCAGCAGCCGTTCCGCCCTCCGGTGAGAGGCGACCACCCCGATCCATCCGGCGGAACTGGCGATTGCGTGCTCCAAGGCCGGCTCGTCGTAGTGGCCCTGGGTGGCGATCACGAGCGCCGTCCGGGCCCCGACCCCCGCCATCTCCAAGTCGAGCTTGGTCACGACCCGGTCCGGTTCGGTCCAGTCCTCGGCTTGGCCGCCGTCGTCGACCACGGTGGTCCACCACCCGAGGGCCGTGGACATGGCGGCCAGCGTGTGGACCATCGGCGATCGGCCGACGATGACGAGGTCAGGGCCCCGGGGGAGCGGCTCGATGAATATCTTGAGTGCACCCTCGCTCTGGCATGACATCGGGACCAGGACCGTGTCGTCCCCGTCGGCTCCGGCCAACTCTTCCGGCTTGCCCAGAAACACGAGCCGGGGCACACCCTCCTCGAGCGCGGCCAGCGCTTCCCGGACGACCACCGGCTCGGCGCAGGCGCCGCCGACCCAACCGCGCACCCTCCCCGAGGCGGTGATGATCGCCCGGTACCCCGTCTGACCTGACGACGGCGCCCGGCGCCACACAACCGTGGCCAGCGCGAACCGCTCCCCGCGCTCGTTCAGGCCGCGGGCGATGTCCAAGACGTCCATCTCAGTGGCCCGGGAGCGGCGGGTAGCCGGCCACGTCACGTTGCTGGGTGATGGCCTCCCACACACGGCCGGAGAACACCGGCATGTCGATGTTGCGGACCCCGAGGTGGGAGATGGCGTCGACGACGGCGTTCACGAACGCCGCCGGGCCACCGACACAGGCGCATTCACCGATGCCCTTGGCGCCGATCGGGTGGTGCGGGCAGGGGGTGACGACCTCGTGGAGTTCCCAGTTGGGCGTCTCCCAGGCCGTGGGCAGCAGGTAGTCCATGTAGTTGGCGCCGATGCAGTTCCCGCTGGAGTCGAAGGTGATGAACTGCATGTTCGACATGGCAAAGGCTTCGGCCAGGCCGCCCATGATCTGGCCCTCCACGATCATGGGGTTGATGCGCACGCCGCAGTCGTCGACGGCGACGAACTTCAGCACTTCCCATACGCCGGTCTCGGGGTCGATCTCCACCGCGCAGAGGTAAGCGGCGAACGGCCACGTCATGTTCGGCGGGTCGTAGTAGGCGTGGTTCTCGAGGCCCGGCTCGAGCCCGTCCGGCATGTTGGTGTAGGCGGCCAGGGCGCACTCCTGGATCGTCGCTCCCCGCTGTGGGGCGTCCCGCACGTAGAAGCGGCCGAGCTCCCAGTCGAGGTCGTCCTCCGCCACCTCCAAGAGGTGGGCGGCCAGCTTGCGGGCCTTGGCCCGCACCTTGCGTGACGCCATCGACGTCGCCGCGCCGGCCGTCGGCGTCGAGCGGGAGGCGTACGTCCCCATGCCGAACGGTGTGTTGTCGGTGTCGCCGTGGTGCACGAGGATGTCGGTCGACGGGATGCCGAGCTCGTGGGTCACGATCTGGGCGAACGTCGTCTCGTGGCCCTGCCCTTGCGTCTTGGAGCCGATCTTGAGGACCGCTTTCCCGCTCGGATGCACCCGTAGCTCGGCGCTGTCGAACATCTTGATGCCGATGATGTCGAACTCCCGGCTGTTCCCCGCCCCGAGCGGCTCGGTCATCGTCGAGATTCCGATGCCGATGTACCGTCCGGACTTGCGAGCCTCGGCCTGCTGGCGGCGCAGCTCCGGGTAGCCGAGCTTCTCGAGCGCCAGGGTGAGGCACTTGTCGTAGTCCCCGGAGTCCAGCAGCATCCCGTAGGTGGTGCGCCAGGGGAACTCCCGGACGAAGTTGATCCGGCGGAACTCGGCCGGGTCCATGCCGATGTCCTGGGCGGCAGCGGCGATGAGACGCTCTTGGAAGAACATCGCCTCGGTCACCCGGAAAGAGCAGCGGTAGGCAACCCCGCCCGGCGCCTTGTTGGTGTAGTGGCCCTGCGAGGTCAGATGCCCGTAGGGAATGTCGTAACAGGCGAAGGCCGAGTGCAGCAGCCCCACCTTGAACTTCGTCGGCTGGGCGTCGGAGAAGAAGGCGCCGTTGTCGGTGTCGACGTCGATCCGCAGCCCCTGGATCTTCCCCCGGTGGTCGATGGCCAGCTCGCCGTGGAAGTACATGTCCCGGGCGAACCCGGTGGAGATGAGGTTGCCGGTCTTGTCCTCGATCCACTTCACCGGCCGGCCCACGAGGATCGACGCCAGCGTGGAGATGACGTAACCGGGATAGACGGGCACCTTGTTACCGAAGCCGCCGCCGATGTCGGGGGCGATGATCCGGATCATGTGCTCGGGCAGTTCGGCCACCAGCGCCACCGCCGTGCGGATGATGTGCGGCGCCTGCGTGGTCATGTAGATGGTCAGCTTCCCGGTGGCCGGGTTGAAGTCGGCGATCGACCCGCAGCACTCGATGGGGGAGGGGTGCGACCGGGGGTAGAAGCAGTCGAGCTTGACGACCCGCTCCGCCCGTTCGAAGACCCGGTCGGTCATGGCCCGGTCGCCGACCTCCCAGCGGTAGCAGATGTTGTCGGTCTGGCCGTCCTTGTCGTCGCGGATCAGCGGCGCACCCTCGGCCAGCGACTGCGACGGATTGACGATGGCCGGCAGCGGATCGTAGACAACCTCGATCGCTTCGCAGGCGTCCTTGGCGATATAGGGGTCGTCGGCGACGACCGCCGCCACCTCCTGGCCCTGGAAGCGGACTTTGTCCGTGGCCAGCACCGCCTGCGTGTCATAGGACAGCGTCGGCATCCAGGCCAGGTTCCTCTGCGCCATGAGTTCCCCGGTCAGCACCAGGTGGACGCCGGGAATGGCCCAGGCTTTGGTGGTGTCGACCGACACGATGCGGGCGTGGGCGTAGGGGCTGCGCAGGATTTCCATGTGGAGCATGCCCGGCAGCTTGAAGTCGTCGGTGTAGTTCCCTTTGCCCCGGATAAAGCGGTCGTCCTCCACCCGCTTGACACGGGCGCCGAGACCACCGACGGAGATTTCGTCTACGGCCATGTGCGCTCCCCTCAGGCGGTAGCGGCCGTGCGTTCGGCCGCCATCTTCTTGGCCGCCCACTGGACGGACTTGATGATGTTCTGGTAGCCGGTGCAGCGGCAGAGGTTGCCCGAGATGGCCCAGCGGATGTCCTCTTCGCTGGGGTCGGGATTGTCCTCCAAAAGCGCCGCTGACGTCAGCATCATGCCGGGGGTGCAGAAGCCGCACTGCAGGCCGTGCTCCTCCTTGAACCCTTCCTGGACGGGATGCAGTTCGCTGGGCCAGCCCAGCCCCTCGACGGTGGTGAGCTCATGCCCATCTGTCTGAACACCGAAGAGGGTGCACGACTTGACCGGTACGCCATCCAGAAGAACGGTGCAGGCACCGCAGCTCGTTGTGTCGCAACCGAGATGGGTACCGGTCAGGCCGAGGATCTCGCGGATCATGTGCACGCACAGGATCCGGGGCTCGACCTCGACGATGCGGGGTTCGCCGTTGACCGTGACGGTGATCTGCTTGACCTCCACGAGTCTCTCCTCCCTCAAACCAGGGCGTTGACGCGCTCGAAGCGACGCTGCCGGATGTCAATCGGCTCCCGGCCCATGGCGGTCTGGAGCGCCCGCACCAGGAATGTGTGCACGAGGTGGCGCTTGTACTCGGCGCTGCCACGCTGGTCGGTCTGCGGCTTGCCCGCCTCGGCCGCCAGGCGCGCCACGTCCTCGACAACGCGATCCTCGAGCCCGCCGGCCACGAGAGCCTGCTCGGCCTCGACGCACTTGACGTTCGTCGGGCCGACACCGCACAGGCCGATCCCGGCCCGGGCCACCGACCGGCCGGACAGCTCCAGGAAGACCGCCACACCGACGGTGGCGAAGTCGCCGACCTTGCGCTCCAGCTTGTGGTACACGCCGAACGGCTGCCCCGTCGGGGCCGGCACCCTGGCCTCCACAGCCAGCTCGTCGGGCCGAAGCGACGTCTGGAACGGCCCGAGCAGGAAGTCGGCCACGCGGATTCGCCGTTCGCCCGCAACACTGCGGGCCACGACCTCGCCGTTCATGGCGAGCATCACCGCCCCCCAGTCGCCTTGCGGATCGCAGTGGCAGAGGGAGCCCACCAACGTGCTCCGCCCCCGCACGAGAGGGTCGGCGATCTGGGGGGCGACGGAGGTCATCAACGGGTAGCGGGCCCGGACGACCTCGGACCGGATGATGTCCCGGTTGCGGACCAGCGCGCCGACACGCAGCTGGCCGCTCTCCTCCCACAGCCCGTCGAGGCCGGGAAGGTTGTTGACGTCGATGATGGCCCCCGGGCTGGCGAAGCGGAGCTTCATGAGCGGGATCAGGCTCATGCCTCCGGAAAGGACCTTGGCCTCGCCCTGGTACACGGACAGGAGCTGGAGCGCTTCCTCGATCGACGAAGGCGCCTCGTAGTGGAACCGCGGCGGATACATGCCTCTCCCTTCTCAGCCGTTGACGGGCCGGTTGGGCAACGACACCCGCCGGGCCTGCCGCTCGGGAATGGCGACGGGGATCGACTCGGCCTCGGGGTCCGGTCGGGCCTCTTGATGCGGAGGCCAGGGACCCGGGACGGGCTGGCCCGCCACCTTCCACAGATCGATGACCTGGGGCCAGGCCCAAATGCTGGGGCTCTTGCCCTCGGATTCCTTCGGGACGTGCTTGACCAGGTCGTAGATACGCGGATTCTCAGCCACGGTCCCCCCTAATTCGGCCCGCGTGATAGAACAAAATCCGGGCAGCAACACCGGAATTTCCTCGCCGTCAGGAGCACGATACGCCGAGGTCGGCGGGACGTCTTCAGGCCTATAAGGGAAGGGTTATTCCGGGTTCGGGAGCGGTTCGGCCCGTCGGCGAGCGAATAAGGGATTGGTTATCTGCTCCAGACGCCTGTCCGAATCGTGTGTTACAACCCGATTTGTGACGCTGACGCAGCTCGAGTGTTTCGTGCTGGTGGCCCGGCTCGGTTCGGTCACGGCGGCAGCGCGCGCCCTCGGAGTCAGCGAACCGGCTGTTTCGAGCACGCTCGGCGCTCTCCGGCAACACCTCGGGGATCCGCTCCTGGCCCGTGGACCGACCGGGATGGAGCTGACCGCCGCCGGCCGGCGGCTGGTGCCCATCGCCTCGCAGATGATCCATCTCGGTGCCGAGGCGCAGGAGACGGTGCGCCAGGCCAGGGGAGCGGCACCGGAGCTGCGGATCCTGGCCTCGTCGACCATCGCCGAGTACGTCGTGCCGTCGCTGGTCGACACGTTCACGAAGAAGAACGCCGCCAGCGAGACGACCGTCGGGGTCGCCACTGCCGCCGAGATGCAGGCCTTCCTCCAGGAGCGCCTCGCCGACGTGGCGCTCGGTCCGAAGCTGACCGGTGACGGGTCGGTACAGCTCGAGAGCCAGCCCGTGATGCGCTGCGCCCTGCAGCTGCTCACGAGCCCCCGCAGCAAGCTGGCCAGCATCCGGGGGCTCTCGCCGCGCGCTCTGACCGACGTCGACTGGCTGCTCGACCCGGGGGGCACTGACCCCTCGTCGCCGATCTACCAGCTGATCGGGAAGCTCGGGGTGCCCGACCGGCGGGTGCTCGTCCTGCCGAGCCAGACGGCGGCGCTGGCGGCCGCGGCCGACGACGACGCCGGCATTGCCCCGGCTGTGAGCCACCTGGCGGCCAACGAGGTCCGGCGTAACTCCGTGGTCCCGGTGGACGTGGCGGGTTTTCCGCTGCAGATGCTGTGGCACGGTTCGACGCTCACCAGCGACCGGTCCTCCCGCACGGCCTGG
>Ga0070695_100002479_pt1 | contig 10620 bp, 10 predicted proteins | sample KBSK1252metaG_FD_65471 | JGI IMG/M metagenome (GOLD analysis project Ga0070695, IMG submission 65471) | Corn, switchgrass and miscanthus rhizosphere microbial communities from Kellogg Biological Station, Michigan, USA - KBS K1-25-2 metaG | ecosystem: Host-associated > Plants > Roots >...
GGCCAGCTGCTGCAGGTAGGCGGGGAAGCGCTTCAGGTACTGCTCGTAGGGGAAGACACCCACGGTCTCCGCGCCGAAGAAATCCGCGTACCAGACGGTGAGCAGACCGAGGAGCACCGGCAGGTTGCGCGGAAACGGCGCCGTGCGGAAGTGCTCGTCCATCTCGTGCATGCCGTCCAGGAGGGCGCGGAAGTTGTCCGGACCGACGGCGACCATGGTGGACAGGCCGATGGCGGAGGCCATGGAATAGCGCCCGCCCACCCAGTCCCAGAACTCGAACATGTTTTCGGGATCGATGCCGAACTCCGACACCTTGCCGGCGTTCGTGGAGACGGCCACGAAGTGCCGGGCCACTGCCTTCGCCTCTCCACCGAGGCCGGCCAGCAGCCATCGACGCGCGCTCTCGGCATTGGTCATGGTCTCGAGGGTGGTGAAGGTCTTCGAGGAAACGATGAAGAGGGTTTCCGCGGGGTCCAGATCGCGCGTGGCCTCGACGAGATCGGTGCCGTCGACGTTGGACACGAAGCGGAACGTCAGGTCGCGCTGGCTGCAGGACTTGAGCGCCTCGTAGGCCATCACCGGGCCCAGGTCGGAGCCGCCGATGCCGATGTTGATCACGTTGCGGATGCGCTTGCCCGTGTGCCCCTTCCAGGTCCCATTCCGCACCCGTTGCGCGAAGTCGGCCATGGCGTCGAGCACGGCGTGGACCTTGGGAACCACGTCCTCTCCGTCCACCAGGATGGAGGCGCCGCGAGGCGCGCGCAGGGCGGTGTGCAAGACGGCGCGATCCTCGGTGACGTTGATCCTGTCCCCCCGGAACATGGCGTCGATCCTGGCGCGCAGGCCGGACTCTTCGGCCAGTTGGACGAGCATGGCCAGGGTCTCGTCCGTGACCCGATTCTTCGAGTAGTCGAGGTACAACCCCGCCGCCTCCGCCGTCAGACGCTCTCCACGTGTGCCGTCGCCGGCGAAGAGCTGGCGCAGGTGCAGCTTCTCGACCTCCGCCTGGTGAGCTTTGAGCGCCTTCCACGAAGGGCGCGCCGTGAGGGGCAGGGTTCCGGCCATGGCCGCTCCTTCCATTCCTTCAGGCTTCAACGGACTCTCCCGTTCCCAGGGCGCCCAGGCGGCACCCCCGGCCGATGTGGTGGCGAATTCGCGAGCCCACCCTCAAGGTTCCGGGACAGGGAGGCTTGGCCGCTCGCATGCCGCGTCCTCGGCCACCTGTCGAGCCCGCTCCCGTTCCACCCAAAGCGCCAGCCAGCCCGGGCAGATCACGGGCCGGGAGCGATCCGGGATGCGGTGCACCAGCGTGTGCTTGGCGGCAGCGTCGAGCTCGGACACCCGGGTGAGGTCGAGCGTGCTCGCCACGGAACCGTGCTCCAGCAGGAGGTCGAGGACGCCTCCCTGCAAACGGCCCACGACCCGCACCTCGGGTCCGTCGTTTCCGGGAATGAACTCGATTCTGGTCATCGCTCACCTCCCCCGCGATCGACTCGCGAGCACCGGTCTCACCGACCAGGAGGTGCTTTGCAGCCGCCGTGCCAGGCGAGGCCATTGCTGCTTCCAGCTTCTCGTTGGCCGTGCCCGGTGGGCGTGGCGAATTCACGATGATCGAAGGAGAGAGGGAGCTACTCCGGGGTGGTGCCCGCCCCACGTCGCCGGAAGGCGAACTTGTCGATCCCCAGCCGGCGGATCCGGGACTCGAGGGTGCTGGGGGCCACACCCAGCACCTCGGCGGCCCCTTCCGCGCCCGACACGCGGCCGTGGCTGGCACGCAGGGCCTCTTCGATCCGCTGGCGCTCGGAGGCGGGAGAGAGGACGGCCGGCCCTTGAAGGCCTGGGAGCTCGAAGTCCGTCACTTCCAGAGTCTGGCCCCGGGCGAGGATGACGGCGCGCTCCACGAGGTTCTGCAGCTCCCTCACGTTTCCCGGCCAGGCGTAGGCGAGCAGCGCCTCCATGGCGTCCGGGCCGATCCCCCGCACGCGTTTCCCCATGCTCCGCCCGTAGTGGCTGGCGTAGTACTCGGCGATGACGCGAATGTCCTCCCGCCTTTCCCGCAGCGGGGGCACCCGGACCGGAAAGACGTTCAATCGGAAGAGGAGGTCGCTGCGGAAGCTCCCCTCCGCGACCGCCCGGTCGAGGTCGCGATTGGTGGCGGCCACCACCCGCGCGTCCGTGCGCAGGGTCTCGCTCCCGCCCACCCGTTCGAACTCGCCTTCCTGGAGGACGCGCAGGAGTGCCACCTGCATGGCGGCGGGCAGCTCGCCCACCTCGTCCAGGAAGATCGTCCCTCCGGCGGCCAGCTCGAAGCGCCCGCGCCGGCGCTCCGTCGCCCCAGTGAAGGCCCCGCGCTCGTGCCCGAAGAGCTCGGAACCGATGAGACCCTCGGGGAGTGCGGCGCAGTTCACCTTGATGAGCGCGCGCCTGGCTCGCGAGGAGGCGGCATGGATGGCGCGGGCGATCAGCTCCTTGCCGGTCCCCGTCTCCCCGGTGATGAGCACGGTGGCCTCGGTGCCCGCCACCCGCGCCACACGATCGAGCACGCTGCGCATCCCGGCAGAGCTGCCGAGAATGCCGGCCGCGCTCGTGGTGGCGGCGATCTCCTCCTGCAGCGCGACGTTCTCCTCCTCCAGGCGGGCGCGCAGGTCGGCGATCTCCTCGTAGGCCAGCGCGTTGGCCACCGCGATCCCCAAGGGGCGGGAGATGTCCTGCAGAATCTGGACCTCTTCCGGTGAGAAAGGGCGCTGCACCAGGCGGGCAAAGCTCAGGGAGCCGAGGAACCTCGACCCCGTCCAGAGGGGGAGGATGGCGAGGGCGCGACCGCCCAGCCGGATCAGCGCCTGGAAGGGCAGGCGTGTGTCCTGGAGCAGGTCGTCCACCACGATCGGGCCGTGGCCTTGCTCCAGCAGGTCGAGGTGGCGCCGAATCTCCTGCTTCATGAGCTCGCGGTCGGCAGCGGGGACGGCCCGCTCGAAGTAGGCCTCGGCCGCCTCATCCGAGTGCCGCGGCTGCGGCCCCACGTGACCGCCCAGCATGCGCGCCACCTCGCCATCCCGCGTCACCAGCGCCAGCACGTCCACCGGCACCAGCTGGGCGAGCGCCTCCGACACCGCGTCCAGCACGCTCGAGAGGTCGAGGTGCGCGTTGGTGGCCTCGGCGACCGCGAGCATGGCGCGATATTTCGTTTCGCCGGACCAAGGCGTTGCGCTCAAGGGGATCCCCGAAAGGACGCGAGCTTCCGGCAATCGTCGGAGACTGTCAAGCCGCACACAGAACCGGACCTCGTGACGAATTCACGAGGAGCCCGTCGCGATCCCCGACCTCTCCACCTCGCCTGAGCCGCTTCCCGGCGTGGCATCGAGGTTGCTGAAGGCGGTTCCCCCCGGGCGCGCATGGCACCCCCCACGCGCATCCGACAGGGAGGACGACGAGCCGACCATGTCTGAAAAGTCCTGCGTCGGAGGTTTCTCGCGAAGGCCCCAAATCTCCTTTGCGGCCGTCCTGCCCTGCGCTCGTGCGCTGCGGCGAAGGGTCCCCCTCCCCTTCGCCCCCAGCTCGCCCGGGGGTTTCTAGAACCAACCCGTTTCATGACCGTGGATCGGTCAAAGGAGAAAGGCAGATGAGAGCGAAGTGGAAAAGTCTCGCCCAGACGGCAGTCCTCTCCGGCATGGGCCTGCTGCTGACGACGGGGACGACGATGGCCCAGGTGGATCCGAAGACGAGCGAGGTCCACGTCTACGCCGGCTACCTGTTCGGGGACGACCTCACGGACGGGCCCGTCTCGGGGCAAACTCCCCAGCTCGACGACGACCTGGTGCTCGGCCTGCGCTACGCCTACAACTTCACCAGTGCCTGGGGCTTCGAGGCCTCCCTCGGCTACAACCCCAACACCGTGACCGAGCTCGCCGGCCCCGACGTGGACATGGACCTGTGGCTCGTGGACCTGAACGCGGTGTGGCGCTTCCGGCAGAGCAAGAAGCTCACCCCTTACCTCACGTTCGGTCTGGGCTACGCCAAGGCCGACCTGGACCGACCCCTGACGGGCACCGTGGACGGCCAGAACGTCACCATCGAGGATGACGGCGGCACGACGGCGAACGTGGGGGTGGGCCTCGCCTATTCCCTGACCGACTCGGTCGTGCTCCGCGGCGACCTTCGGTACCGCTACATCGGCTCCCTGGTGGACACCCACGACGATTCCCTCAACTCCCCCGAGGCCACGTTCGGCGTCGGCTGGCGATTCTGACCCAGAGGAGCGGAGCCGGCGGGCCTCCGCTCCTCCTCGCCACACCATCCGTTCCGGCCGGGCACGGCCACCTCGTGTGCTTCCCAGCTCAGCTCATCGACGACCTCCCGTACAGGCTGCTGCAGCGCGTCGAGCACTCCCGCTGGTTGCCGCGCCGACTACGAGGATCTCTGTCATGAGGACTGCCGTTTGGCCGACCAATGTGGCTTCCGCCCCTTCATGCCTGCGGGCAGGGCGAGTCCCACGCGATGGCGAGACATGGGAATCCCGCGGCCGAGGTTGGCAAGCATGACGGCAGCCGCATCCGCGTAGGGCAAGATCATGGAAGGGATCAGGGAGGCGAAGACCGGCAGGAACAGCGCATCCGGCAGCGCGCGCGCCCACGCGGGGACGGGAACGGGCAGAGCGTCCAGCGAGATGCGCAACCGGTCCAGTCCCACCGCGGGCTCGTCGACCATCGGTCCCGGACAAAGCAGTCGCCAATCCAGGCGGGACCGGCGCAACCGCTCGAAGTTGACCTTATGGGGCCAATAGGTGGACTTCACCTTCGGCAGATCGACACCACGACGGCCGGACGCGTCGATGTCGAGCAGCGCCGCCCCGGCCAGGAACCAGCAGACTGGTTGTTCCAAGCTGGGAAGTACGTCCAGATCCGTGACGAGCCGGTCGACCAGGGCAACGAAGGCCTCGCCGTCGGTGACGTGGCTGGCGCAATTGATCAGGGCGGCCTGTCCTCGGACGAGCTCGAGGGGGACCCCTTCCGCGAGATCGCCGGTGTGGACGGACACTCGCCCTCGTGCTTCGGCCGGGAGCTTGGACGGCGTGCGCACGGATACCGTGACCTCGTGGCCGGCGTCGAGGGCCTGACGCAGCACGAGCCGACCGAGCGACCCTGCGGCTCCCAGGACGATGAGGCGTGCCATCATCGCCCTCCCCTTACAGCACACCTCATGGCAACCTCGATCGCAGGTGTGGAGGCTCTCCCCGGCGGCACGTGGTCAGAGCCGCCAGGGGAGTCCAGGTCCAAGGCCGCCGTTCAGAACCGGAAGTCCAGGGTCACCGTGCCGTAGTTGAGGGAGGTGTCCTCCTCCGTGGTGACCTTCGCCGCGTCGAGCGAGTCGCTGGAGAAGAGCCAGCTGAAGTGCATGCCCCAGCGGGGCCGGTCGTAGTGCAGCCCGGCAATCACCGCGTTCGCCTGCCTGTTGTAGTCGATGCTCTGGCTGTCGCCGAAGGTGTTGCCGTCCATGAGGACGGAGTATGCGAGGAAGGAGCTGCGCACCGCCAGCGAGGCGTACAGGGCGGACTTCTGCTTTTGCTGGGGCTCGGTCGCCGAGTAGGCGACGCCGAATCCCAGAGGGTCCGGCAGGTGGACGAACCCGGCAGGGAGGTGCCACCCGAAGCGGCTCTCCAGCGTGACCTTGGCCCCCGTGAAGAGGTTCCCCACGTTGCCTCCCACGCCCACCGCGAGATCCGCGAACCGGGCCCTTGCCAGCTTGTGCTTGCGCTCCCAGTACAGGTTCAACACGGGTTCGTTGTCGATCTGGTTCGACCATCCATTGGGATCGTCGGCACCGATGAGACTGTGAAACCCGGTCTGGACGGGCTCGCCCAGCGCTGCAGGACCGACGATCCCGAACAGCCAGCTGAATCCATGGAGGTTCCGGTCGTCGTAGGCGATCCAGCTGTTCTGCACGGCCAGCAACCCGGCGTAGGGGACGTCGTTCAGGATCGGCTGGGAAGCCTGGATCTCGTCCGGTGTCTGCAGGTTCTGGCCCACGGTCCAGCTTTCCCGGAACCATAGCTCATCCCGTTGCTCGGGGAGGAACCACGCCGCCATCTTCTTGCCGAAGGCAGGTGTTCCGTTCGCGGTGCCCCAGTCGTGCACGGCAGGCCCGTTCTTCTGGAGCAGGATGCCGTTCGTGAACTGGTTGTCCGAGTTGAAGATCGCGTCGTTCTCCCATTCGAAGCTCCAGGTCACCCCTCGAGGCTCCCGCACCTCCGCCATTGCTTGGGCGGCGAACAGGAGTGTGCTGATGGCCGCGGCCACTCTCCAGCAGCGCGTCGCGCTCCGGTTTCCCCTCGTCCTCTTCTGATCGTTCATTGCCATCTCCCTCATTGGTCCGAACCGGCGCCATCGCAAGCGGAGTGCCCACCCCATCGGTGTTGGGATGACGCGGTTTGCCTCCTGAACGACAGCGGCGGGCCCTGGGGGCGGTGGCGAGTCCTTCGCGAAAACACCGGTGGCTCCTGCCCCCCGGCCGCCGTCGCGAATTCCTAGCGACTTCACGAGCCCCGCCCCGCCGGGAGCGCGCGATTTGCCCGCGTTCGTGGGTTATCCGTTCCGGCGGGCCAGGCACGCCGGTTGCCTTAAGCAACCATCCCTCGCGGACGGCGAATGCCCCGGCTGCGCGGGAGACAGGACGGTGGCCCGTGATCAGGATCGAGCGCAGCGGCGAAGGACGGGCCCGCGTCATCGGGGAACTGGAGACCGCGGTCCTGCAGACCTTCCTCGAGAGCGCGGCAGGGGGTGAGCTGACACTGGACCTCTCCGAGGTCTACGCGGCAGAAGGCTCCGCCGTGCGTCTCCTGGCGCATCTGCCCCTCGAGCGCTGCCAGCTCGTGGACTGCCCCCAGTGGCTCTCGGTGTGGATCGAGGGCGAGCGGCGTCGATCTCCGGAAAGCGCGGCGGCGTCCACCTCCGCGCAGCATCGCTGAGCTCGGAAGCAAGGAGGAAGGACATGGAGACCACGACCACGAGAACGCCGCGCGTTCTCGCACGCACGACAGAGCAGATCCAGCGCGGCACCCTGCTGGCGGCGCAGGTCCTCCTGGCCGCGGCGTTCTTCGTCCTGGGCACCGCCCAACTGACGCAACCGATGCCGGTGCTCGTTCAGCAGTTCGGCTGGCCCGGTGCGGTGTCGGAGCCCATCGTTCAGGCCATCGGCCTGCTGGAGCTGCTGGGCTCCCTGGGGCTCATTCTGCCGGCCTTGACCCGCATCAGGCCCGAGCTCATCCCGCTCGCCGCCCTGGGCCTCATGCACTTGATGCTGGTCGCCGCTCTCTACCACCTCACGCACCGCGAGATCTCCGAGCTCCCGGGCCCACTGGTCCTCGGAGGCCTGGCGGCATACGTGGCGGTGAAGCAGCCACGGACCGAGAACCTTCGTTCCGTCACAGAGGAGGATCTCCGATGAGAAGCGTGCTCGTGTTTTCTCTCATTGCCGCTCTGGGGCTCGCCTGCCCCACCGGGACCGCCCGGGGCGCGACCGTCACGGAGGAGGATTTCGTGAAAGTCTGCCCGCTCGACCTCCCGGGGACGACCAGCAAGGTGAGCGCCACCGCCGACGGGGTCGCCGTCACCTTCGAGACCTCGGTTCCCACCGCGGTCGCCGAGCTGCGAGAGCGCGCCACCGAGCTCGCCTCCCTGCTCAACCGGGCGGCGGACCAGCCGGCGGGGGCCCAGCGCCTCCCCTTGCCGTTCACGGCTCGCTACCAGGAGTCGACGAACGGGGCGAGTCTGCTCCTGACGCCGAAGAGCGAGGCCGACCTGGAGAAGCTGCGAAGCACGATCAGCGGCAAGGTCCGGTCGATGAACCTCACCGCGCGGTGCTACCAGCTGGCCAACGTCAACTGAGGCCACCCAAAACCTCGAGGAGAGCAGCTTCCATGAGCACCGACTCCCGGCCGGACGGTCTCACCCTGATCGCCGCCCTCGTGCTCGCCGGCTTCCCCTTGCTCGCCGGCGCAGCCGAGGTGGAGGCTTTCCCGGCCGACCCCGGGTTCCCGAGCCCGATCGCCGGGCCGGCCAGCCGAGGATTCGGGTTCTCACGCCTGAACATGCAGGACCTCACCACTCCCGATTCCGGCGAGGCCTTCTACGCTCTGAAGCTCGGTTCGGTGTTCGGCATCGTCCGGGTCGGGAGCTGGCGGGTCGCCTTCGACGCCGGGTTCCTGGGCCTCTTCGACATCGACCGGAGCTACGACAACCTGGGCTGGGACGGGAACTACGGCTTCATGGCCACCCACCCCTGGGGAAAGAACGTCACCACACGGCTGGCATGGCTGCATACCTCCTCCCATGTGGGCGACGAGTTCATGGAGCGCACCGGCCGTCTGCGAATCGGGTACACCCGTCAGGAGGTCGCGGCGGGAGTGAGCTGGCGGCCCGCTCCTGCCTGGCGCGTGTACGGGGAGTACGGCCACGGCCTGAGCTACGACGATGACGATCCGGGCGAGCCGGGACGCGCGCAGGCCGGTGTGGAGTGGCAGCGGGGCGCACGCTGGGGCCCCTACGCGGCAATGGACCTGCAGGCCTGGGAGGAGCGGAACTGGAAGGCGGACCTGGCGGCCCAGACCGGACTCGCCTTCCGGGCGGAGGGACGGCGCTGGCGGCTCGGCCTCGAGTACTACGACGGCCGCGTCCCGCTGGGCGAGTTCTTCGCGGAGGACCAGCGCCATCTATCGTTGGGACTTTACCTGGATCTGGGCACCGGATCGCCGCCCTGAGCGCTCGGTCACGAGGCCTGCTGCATCACCCTTGGGAAACGGCGTGTGCTTCCAGCAATCCGACGGAGTTCCACTCTGAAGAAGTTGGTCGGGGCGGCCCGATTCGAACGGGCGACCGCCTGCTCCCAAAGCAGGAGCGCTACCAGACTGCGCTACGCCCCGAAGGATTGCAGCAAGACCCGCCGACTGTAGCACGGCCACCGAGAAGTACGGAGCCAGACAACGTCGCCCGCAAACCGCCGTGCGTCCTCATGCGGACATGATCCGTCACAAGCGATCCGCTATCCTGCCCTCTTTTTCGAGGGCGGCATGCGGATCGGACTCTTCGGCTTCCCCCAGACGGGGAAGAGCACGCTGTTCGGGCTCCTCACCGGGGCCGCCGTCCCCGCCCACGGCGGGCGCGGCGAGGTCCCGGTGGGGGTGGCCAAGGTCCCCGACCCCAGGCTCACCCGCCTATCCTCCATGTACAAGCCGAAGAAGACCACGCCGGCCACGGTGGAGTACGTGGATCTGGGGGGCGTGCAGAAGGGGGAGGCCGCCGACGTGCTCCCCTTGGACCAGCTGCGCACGGTGGACGCCCTGGCCCACGTGGTGCGCGCCTTCCGGGACGACGCCGTCCCCCACGTCGAGGGCCCCATCGATCCCGGGCGCGACGCCGCCACCATGGAGACGGAGCTGCTCCTCGCCGACCACACGATCGCCGAGCGCAGGCTGGAGAAGCTGGAGCAGAACATCAAGAAAATGAACAGGGAAGAAGACAAGAAGGAGCTGGAGCTGCTGCGCCGGTGCCTCAGCACCCTGGAGAGCGAGACCCCCCTGCGGAACCTGGAGCTGGCGGAGGACGACGAGAAGCGCCTGCGCGGCTACACCTTCCTCACCCTGAAGCCGCTGCTTTTGATCGTGAACGCCGACGAGGGGGAAGCGGCGAAGCTCAAGGAGGGTGCGGCCGCCTTCGGCCTGGAGGAGATGGCGCGCCGCCCCCACACCGAGGTGGTGGCGCTCTCCGCCCGCATCGAGGCCGAGATCGGCCAGCTCGACGCCGCCGACGCCGCCGCCTTCATGGCCGACCTGGGCATCGCCGAGCCCGCCCTCGACCGCAGCATCCGGGCCTCCTACCACCTCCTGGGGCGGATCTCCTTCTTCACCGTGGGCGAGGACGAGTGCCGGGCCTGGACGCTCCGGCGCGGCACGCCCGCGCGCAAGGCGGCGGGGGTGATCCACAGCGACATCGAGCGCGGCTTCATCCGCGCCGAGGTGGTGGCCTACGACGACCTGGTGGCCGCGGGAAGCTGGGCCGCCTGCCGCGACAAGGGGACGCTGCGACTGGAAGGGAAGGACTACATCTTCCAGGACGGCGACGTCACGAACTTCCGCTTCGCCGTCTAGCCGGCGAGCAGCGCCCGCAGCCGCCGCAGCACCTCGGCGTCCTCGTCCGGGAGCACGGTGCGCAGATCGAGGAGGAGGCGCCCCTCGTGGATGCGCCCCAGGATCGGCGGCTCCCCCTGGCGGAGGCGCTTCTCGAGCTTCGCGGGGAGGGACAGCAGGCGCGTGGGCCGCTCTCCCGCCGGTGAGGCGCCTCCTCCCGGCCGAGAGGTCCCGGGGACGACCGCCACGTCGGTCCCGGAGGGAAGCCCGGAGCGCAGGCGCTCCGCGCGCGTCCCCACCTCCTCCTCCGTGAGCGCCAGCATGCGCAGGGTGGGCACCTCCTCGAAGGCGCTCCCCCGCAGGTAGGCGGCGAGGGTCGCGTGCAGCGCGGCGAGCGTCACCCGGTCCACGCGCAGGGCCCGCGCCAGCGGGCTCTTCGCGGCGCGCTCCACCAATTCCACGCGGCCCACCAGGAACCCGGCCTGCGGCCCGCCCAGCAGCTT